>Ga0310690_10003722_pt1 | contig 22504 bp, 17 predicted proteins | sample AusTroGonzalo_MG_2_FD_207661 | JGI IMG/M metagenome (GOLD analysis project Ga0310690, IMG submission 207661) | Bovine rumen microbial communities from tropical cattle in Woodstock, Queensland, Australia - Gonzalo_04 (v2) (version 2) | ecosystem: Host-associated > Mammals > Digestive system >... | reverse complement strand
TTACTATTCATGCCTTTTACGAGAAAATTGACATTGCGGCTTTGGCAGATAATTTCTGTAGGTTGTATATTCACAACCACCATATTGGGCTTAGTATATTCTTTTTTCATTGTCATGTCCTCCTGTTTTATTTAACCACAACCACCTTACCATTATTCACGTAGATACCCTTCTGTGCGGGCTTGCTGTCGAGGCGGCGGCCGTCGATTGTGTACCACGCGCCATTGTCAATTGTCAATTGTTCATTGTCAATTAGGGTAATTCCATCCGGGTCTTCACCACCGTCGAAGTTCATAGAAAGTGCCTTCACTTTGATGTTGTTGGAATCATCCAACTGGAAGAAAGCACGGAAAGCGCCGAGGCTGGAACCGGCTGCAGGGCTGTAGAGACGGTTATTGAGGCCCATCAGCAGGATGCTGTAATCAGTAGCGGTAAACGCCTGATAATCATAACTGCCTTTGAACCTGCCATTGCCACCAGTAAAGACGACATCATGGTTGCTGCTATCTATACTTGCATTCGTGAATACGGGTTCGAAGAGATTGTAAGTATTGTTGTTGACATAATTATCATCCTTTGTCCACTGGATAATATAGGGCTTGCCAGCGATGAGGGAGCTAACAGGGTCACTGAAAGTCAGCGACAGTTCGCCATTATCGAATGTAGCCTCATTGACTGTACGGGCTTCAACGCCAGTGCCAAACAATGGACCATTTACGTCGGTTAGGTCCACATCAAAGGGCAGACAAATCGTATTCCAGTCGCCGTCCTTATAGAGTACGCGGTTTTTGAGTGTTACAGACTTCAGTGTTGTGCCATCCATTGCAGCAATCGTGCTCGCATTGTCTGCATTGTCGGCCAGGATTACGTTGACAGCTGCATTTGCTGTGTAAATTATGACGGTATTCTTGTCAGAGAACGTACAGCCTTCAAACGTAGCCTCGCCCTTGAGCACAAATACATCTGCGCCAGTCAGACTGGCGGTATTGTTGCTAAAGGTACAATTTGTCACGGTCAGCTTATCATTGGCATCATTTCCATCCAGATGGATAGCGCCGCCTCTGCTGTCACCTGATTTATTTACATCGTTGTTTGAGAAGGTGCAGCCAGAGATAGTAGCTTCAACAGAACCGGGCTTAATGCGGATACCGCCGCCTTTGCTAACGCCCTCGTTACCGGAAATGGTTCCGCCGGTGATTTCAAAAGCGCTGGGTTTATCTGCATGGATACCGCCACCACCATTGGCACCCATATTGTCGCTGATAGTACCACCTTCCATGTATAAATTGCCTCTGCAATATATACCGCCGCCCGTGTTCGAGCAACTATTGTGAGCTATGATGCCGCTCTTAAGTGTCAACGTACCATTGGCACTGACATATATGCCACCACCATTGCTTGAGTTGTAGCCACCCTTGATCTCGCCGCCACCAGTTGCGCTGTTATCCTCGATGGTAAGGCTGACATTGCCGTTAATCTTAATGACATAGCCACCGGCAGTTGCCTCACCCAGGTTGCGGTTGATGGTGTGGCCATTCAGATCCAACTTTGTATCTTTTTTGATTTCCAAAGCCTTATCATTTGATCCTGCTATATAATCTTCAACCAAGGTAACATCGCCGCCTTTACTCAGCATGTCCTGTAAATCTTTCCAGGGGGCAGCAGGGGAAACGACCTCGAAGGCAAATTCGTAAGTTCCTGCAAAACTTGCGTTAAAAGCATTTTGATGTGCATTTAACCCAGTCAGGACAACCTTGTAATTACCTACCTCTTTGACTTCTGTAACCTCCTCGAATACACCGCTTGCATTCTCTTTCTGGATAGACATCGTATAGTCTTTTCCTTCTTCGAGTGTCAGACCCATGAACGTCAGAGTCGGAGTCAGCGTAATCACATCGCCTGTCTCCAGGTAAGTTGAAGTTCCCAGACCGGTTATTTTGACTGCGGGAACATAATATGTTCCACTAGGCAGGGTAAACATGCCTACAATCTCATTGGTTGGCACTTGAGTGAGGACGGGCTCGCCCTGATTGTCGTTGAAGCCCTGGATGTAGTATGCGTTCTCGAAGGAAACTTTTGCACTACTCTTGCAGCGGTGGAAGGTCTGCATATAACCGGCCACATCTATTTCGCCTATCTGCAAGCAGTTCTTGTAAGAAACAGTTTTGTTCACCCAGCCCAGGAAACCGGCGCATTTGATTGTCAGTTTGGGACTAGCAGGGTCAACAATCTTTCCTGCGAAGGCACAGTTCTCGAAGCTAATCGAACCATCCTCGCACTGCCCCACCAAACCGCCGTGTGTACCATCGTGGACTGTGTTTTTGTTGTTTTTGGGGTCGGGGTACGAAGCAGTGCCGCTGATAGTGACATAACTGAGGCAATTGGTTACCGTCACTTTTCCGTATGTATAAGCTGCAATACCGCCAGCAAACTTATTGGTGGTTGTGATGAAGCCCATTACCAGCATATTCGTGAAGCTTGCGCCTTCCACCACACCAAAGGGCGCAGCGTACATCTCATCGCGCGCCATATAGAGCATCATCTTGTTGCCGCCACCGTCATAATGGCCTTTGAACCTGTTTGTCGCTGTGCCGACGACAGTCGTACAGGGGTTACTGATTGAGCCAACAGAAATGTCGTCTGTCTGTTTGTAATAGGCTGTCAGGTAATCTCCACCCTCTTCATTAATCATATAGGTAAAGGTTTCCCAGTCTAATTCATCATTAATGAGATAAGGCTCGTTTTCCGTTCCCAAGCCCTGGAGAGGCATAATCTTCAGCACCACCCCTGTGTCTATATACTGTGCCCAGGCGCCCATGGAGGCGGTCAGGGCGAAGCAGAGTATCATTATTATCCCCCAAAAATGTGTTTTCCTCGTTTTCAACATAATCTGAATATATATTAATTAAATATAATGTATATGTGCTGTTCTTGTCCTTTCGACGCTGCAAATTTATAGGTATTATGCAAAAGAGGACATTCCTTTTGGTACAAAAACATTGCCTTTCGTACAAATACATTCCGAATCGTACACTAAAAAATCTGTCTGTTATTTGTATTTTTTGGCTACAATTTATATTATTTTGACAATTATTTTATACCTTTGCGGCCGAAATGGAAAAAATGAATCTTTTTTACTGGTATGGCGTCTCAGCAACGGTCTATATGATTACGTGCTGGATGTTTGCCATGACCCGCTGGTTCCACACCTGTCATGCGCCCAAGAACCAGCGTTCATATATATGGCCCGACAGGAAACTCCAGGTCATCATTTACCTGATATCAATTGTTCTTATCCCCTACATCCTGAATCCCTCCGACCCCAGGGCGTGGACAATGTGGAAGTCATATTTCCCCTGCACCTATTATTTCTACAGTGCAGTGATGCTGTTCTGCTATTTCGGCAGCGTGAAGCAATGGAACCAATGGAAGAACATCGGATGGATAGCAGCCCTCGTCACCACCATAGCGATGGCACCGCTGGTAATCGATGCGTGGGTTCCGGGCGGCATGATGAAGCCCAATTTCGTCAAGACTTGGAACAACGTAATCCTTGCCGTCAGCTTCTGCATGTTGTGCTATAGTGGCGTGGCCATGTGGCAGGTGAGGCGTTGGATGAAGGAAGCATGCGACGAGAACTACTCCAACCCCGATGATTTCCCCGAGGTATATGCCCGTCGCGTCTGGCTGATTCCCTTATGGATTTCGCCGCTCATCTGGCCCGCATACCTATTGGACAGCCCGAAGATAATGGCAGTGACGAACATCTTACTGTCCATTTTCAACGCAACGCTGCTGATTCTGGCAATGCCGCAATGGCGCCGCAAGAACGTGGTTGTCGCTGAAGAGCCAAGCGATGCAGAAGAGGGAGGGGAGTGGCGCGACGAGAAGGCCGAGGAGAGAGCCCGCATGATAGCAAAGGAGATAGAGAATATCGTGAAGACGAAACGCGCATTCCTGAATCCGCACCTGAAGATAGACCACGTCGTGGAGCACTGCAGCTACAGCCGCACCTATGTCTCGCACGTGTTCAAGACGCACTTTGGCGGTTTCTCGCGCTACGTCAATGCCCTGCGCATTGAGTATTACGAAGAATATGTCAAGCAGCATCCCGGCATGACCAAGGACGCAGCAGCCCAGGAATGTGGTTTCATTTCCTACAATGCCTATTACAAGGTCAAAGACCGCCTGGAGCACAGCTAAGTAAGCATACAGTCAGAAACAATCGAAGGGGAGCAATGTTGGCTCCCCTTCGATTGTATAATTGGTTTGTCCGGCTACTTCACCAAGACTTTCTTCCCGTTTTCGATGTAGATGCCGCGGGCAGGTTTGCCGGAAAGTTTCCGGCCCTGGAGGTCGTAGATAGCCCCCTCTTCCGTCTCCCCGGGGGGAGAAACGATGCCTGTCGGGTCATCGATGCCTTCGTAATCAGGATGACCATATTCACCGAATGTGCCATATTTATAGCACGGGTTCCAGCCTTTTGCCCTTGCTACTGCCACTTGCGACTTCGTCATCACGTTCTGCTCGTTCTCTGTACTAACAATACACAAGTGTCCCCAGCCTTCAGGTATTACAGGTAGTCCTGCAATCAGCTCATCCATTGCTTCGCCCTTGACTCGATTGTTGAAGCAGTTTATCTCCCAAAGTTCCGGACAATCCGATACAATTATCCTCTCTAACCTATTATGAATACATTTCAGACTTTCCAGATTCTTCAAATTATGTACTTCAAGCTTTGTCAGTTCATTGTCGGAACACCACACTCTCCGTATCGCAGTATTCTTCGATACATCCAACTCTGTCAGTTGGTTCTCATTACAGAATAGAACCTCCAGTGCACTGTTATTTGATACGTCAAGAGTTGTCAGTTGGTTGCCTCCACAGCGAAGATCTATCAGTGCTTTATTTTTCGATATGTCGAGCGAAGTAAGTAGATTACTGGCGCAGTATAGCTCTGTGAGCGAAGTATTCTTCGAAACATCAAGTTTAGATATTTGCGTCAAAGAACAATCTAAATATGTAAGTTTGGTTAATTTGGAAACATCTATTTCAGTTATCTGCGCAAGTTCGACAAGCAAAAATGTCAGTTCAGTGAAGTATTCAATTCCTTTCAGGCTATAAATTTTTTTTGAAGTAAGACTAATTTTTGTTACGCCAGCAATTTCTTCATCTGTTAGCACGCCGTCCTGCCCATATGACTGAGCAAGTATCCAACTGCGGAAGTTCTCGTCTGGGAACGTCGTCTCATTTATCTCAATGTCCGCCCATACACTCATGCTAGAGGCAAATAGCAAAAAACATGAGAAAAATGCTTCTCTGGCGTAGCTGATTACAATATCTAATCTATTCATAGCATTTATATTTATTCAATTTTCCCTCGAGTTTGTTCTAATGTTACTCCTAAGGGTATTTTGAAGTTAACATCCTTATTACTTTACCTTCTTCTTCCCATCCTCTATGTAGATACCGCGGGCGGGTTTGCCAGAAAGTTTGCGGCCCTGGAGGTCGTAAACATCTGTGTTTCCTTCTGTGGCGTTGATGTTTCGGACAGGAGTAGTCTGCTTAAGCAATTCGGCCTTGGATATCTCATAGACATCTGATTGAGAGTAAATCAGTAGCTTGTCACCGTATTGCTTCATGTCAAACATATATTCTCTTGGGGAGGTCTTAATTGGTTCCTGACATGGCTTGTTCCATGTCTTTCCACCATCTGTAGAGCACATGACCTTCATGTATTCACCCCGAGTGCCACCAGCCATATATACAATATCGGCACTCTCATTGTCGTATGCAGCATATCGCCAATCGACGTTAAATGCATCATATCGCCAGTCATTTTCATAATTATCTAATCGATGTGAATTCCATGTCAGACCGTTATCGCTGGTTGTATGCACATACCCTGTACCTCCGGCTATCCACATGTTAGGGTCGGTCGGACGAAAAGCTATACGATAGACATTGTTGTAGTTTGGAAAACATGACCATTTTTTCTGCCAAGTCTGCCCGCCATCATAGCTAATATGGAGGTCTGTCTCCGCATCTCTTATCGCCCCGCCGACTTCATAAATTATCTCCGGGTTCAGAGAATGAAAACCTATGTGATCAGGCGTATAAGGTGATAGTTTTTCCCAAGTCTGCCCAAAATCAGAGGTTCGGTAGATGCCACCTGCCGGGTAAGATGAAACAAGGAATGTGTTCGGGTCGGTAGGATGCTGGGCAAAGTTCAAAAGGAAATCGATTCTGTTATCTTTAAGTATGTCCGGCGTAATGTCCTCATAGGTCTGTCCGCCATCATGCGACAATAGCAAGAAACTTCCATTTGTGTTATATCGCATAGCTAGTATGTCATCTCCTCTGCGAGCATAGTCTTGCAGGGGGATACCCTCGAACCCGACCAACTGCCATTCGCTTTCGTCATTGGACAGGTCTTTGGAGTAAAGGCCCTGGTTTGTGCATACGAAAAGGATGTCTCCCTCAACATGCGTTTGTGGCCAGAAATCTCCAGCCATTTCTCTGGGCGTTACAATTCCCAAACCGAGCGGATGGAACAATTGCCCTTGTACGGCTATCGTTATGAAGGCCGCGAAAGAGAGGATTGCTAATCTATGTAGTTTCATTGTCGTATAGTTGTTATTGGTTATCTATTCGGGTCTTTATTTCATCATCTTCTTCCCGCCCTCGATGTAGATGCCTCGCGCTGGCTTGTCAGGAAGTCTGCGACCGATGAGGTCGTAGAGGGTGCTTTCCTCTTTTGTCGGCTGGGAAATATTGACTGCATTCGGTGTGTCTGAATCTAATTCGTAAAATAAATCAGATCTTGTTATGCAGGTTCTATTCAAATGGTAATACGTATAATACACAGGATAAGTTTTGCCAGGCAGGATAGGTGACTGCGACATCCAGGGCGAGAATGGCCCCGCACCTGAGCCAAGCCCTTCTATCCACACTATCGGAGTGGCTATTGGAAGGTCTTTGTAAGCATCCCACATGGTGAGTGTAAAACGGCGATAATCCTGTCCGTCATATAATTTGACTGTATCAATGCGATCCACCTTCAAAAAGGAATCAAAAGGGAATCCGAGCAGTGTGTCTGTTGGTTCGTCCTTATCAAGCAGACAGCCAAAGGCATTACCTTCCACTCCGCATTTGATGAAATCCCCCTCCTTCAGGCTGAAATCGTAGAGCAGACGCGGCCTTGTGCTTCCTTTTGCCATGGCATAGACTTTCTTCCCCTCATCACGAACGGCAGCGTAATATGTATAGTAGTGCACATACTTATTATTTATGATATTATATATGGGCTTTTCGTTATACACCTTCTTCCAAACCACATTACCAATGATGGTATCTCCTATTATATCACTCCGATAGAGATTTTCCAGAATTCCGCCTACTTGTGTACGCCAATTCTTGCCTTCTTCCGCGAATGGCCGGTATTCTACTTCTGATGTCTGTGCTTGTGCGGACATGCAAGCCACAAAAAGTAAAAAACATGAGAAAAATGCTTCTCTGGCGTAGCTGATTACAACATCTAATCTATTCATGGCATTTGTATTTATTCTATTTTCCCTCGAGTTTGTAACGCTTCGTTATTCCAATAAAATCTTGCTTTCCTTACGGATTGCGGTACAAAGATACGATTAACTGAGCAAATCACAAAACAAAAAGGCATTTTTCTTTCAGAGAGAAGACTTGGAGGATGCAAAAGACGCGCCGAGGGAGTACCTCGCGGTTACCTCGCGGTTACCTCGCAGTTACCTCGCGGTTACCTCGCGGTTTAGAAATCAATGATAAATCGGACCTAACTGCGGAGTAGTTGCGCAGGAAGCACTGATTAATCTTCTCTTATGTTGGTTATTTGCAAAATAATGCTTAACTTTGCAGCAAAACTACACCTATAATACCATATCACTATGAATTCGAAAATAAGATATCATACAACAGCCAGAAAAAAAACCTCCGAACATCAGAAAGAAACAGGACAATGGGAAGGAATTGTTCTCACCCTGCCAGACACAAACGAACCTATAGTATGCGGGATATTGACACGCAGTCAGATTGCCAGTATTCCTCGCGACCAATTTGAAGTGACAGTGCTTGGGGTTGTGGAACGCGACCAGGAGAAGACGATTAAGCCAAAAGAGTTGGAGGAGTTATTGTATGTTGCCATCAGGCGCATAGGACAAAGCGAAAAGGACTTTCAAACAGTTCTCAAGGGCTTACGTATTCTCATGCGGAACGGAGGTGGTGGCGAACCACCAACCGACAGCCTTTTCCTGACGCCAATAGATGAAGGCAAAATGTCCGACTGCATCGTGGGCATCATAAATAAATACTTCCACAATGGGAATAAATGCACGATTTACGATAAGAACTATAGTCTCACGGAATTTTGCGTGCTGATACATATTTTCTTTGATTATATAAAAGTCCTAAAAAATAAAAGTTGCTTGTCATTTAGCTCTTTCCTGCAAGACAAGGTGTTCGCAGGCAAGTCGGAATTCAGCGTCAGAACCTACAACACCTACGCCAATAAAAGTGTTTTCTCAAAGCTCGAAAAAAAATTGCAGGAGTTAGAAAATAAGAAAATGAAGATTAGTTTCAAGAACCATCCTACACCGCCCGATATAAAAGACCCAGATTATCTTATGAAAGCTTTCCAGGAAGTCGGCTGGGCTTTCCAACATTCGGACTACTTCAAAGAATTGATAAAGCTTAGAAACACTATGCAACTATTTTATTTAGAATGACATATAATGGCCTCCCGTTACGGAGGCTTTTTTTTATTTCCAATGTAAAATACCAGATTTCCAATCGTTTTGGGGGCTGCGCCAAAGTCGCTAATTTTGCAGCGTCAATGAGAGTCAGAAACAAGGCAATATCGCTGAGTAGACCTATAAACATTGACACCCGAAACAGTGGCAAAGTCACTTAACTTCCATGGTCTGCGTCGTGGCAGCACCAAGTCCCACACCTACAGTGTGGTTGATGGAAAACAAATCACGAAGGATCGGGTTGAGGGTGGTAAGAACCCCCGCACACCCGAACAGATGGCCCAGCGCTGTTGTATGGCAACCTGCGGAAATGCCTACTCAGCAATGAAGTTCATCTGTGATCATTCTTTTGAAGACAAGACCGCAGGCATGCAGTGCATGAATGAATTCAATTCTGCTAATCTGAAGCAGCTTCGGATTAGCAAGGAGTACGACAACGGCTTCTTTGGATTCATCAAGTACCAGCAGTCTGGTCTTGTTGCTGGCAGTTACGTCATCTCTGACGGTTCTCTTCCCGATGCACTTGTCGACGCTGAAATCGACAGTGTAGATGTTGCAAACAAGAAGGTAACTCTGAATCTGGTTCCTACAGCAGACGGCACCATTGCCGAAGTGGCTCAGGCCATGGGATGTAGGTACTTCGACGACATCTGCACCGTTGCAGTAATGTATCCTAAGGCTGACGGCTTCTATGGCTTCGGTGCTGTTCGCTTCACTTACAAGAGCGGGGCAACAGTTCTGGAGTCTTTCGATGTTGCAGTCGCTGGCGATGTTGTTGCCGCAACGCCTACCTTCACCTCTAACACACTGAAGGTAGAGGTTCGCATGTCCTCTGAATTTGCAACGGGTGCAAGTGCTACCAACACCTACATGGCAGCCATCACCTCGCGCTATGTAAACGGCAACTGGCTTCGCAGTTCTGCTCAGTTTGATGTTACCGATGCAACTCCTACCTTTGCAGAAGCTATCGCAACCTATCCTGTCGGTAAGGAGCGCTTCCTCAATGGTAACACCGCTTTTGTGCCTGTTCCTTCTGACAGTGGTGGCGGTGGTGATGACTCCGGTGGCGGAGGCGATGATTCCGGCGGTGGTGGGGATGACTCCGGTGGCGGAGGGGATGATCCCGATCCAGGCGACGACCAGGACTAAAAAGATTATGGCCGGGCGTAGTGCTCGGCCATAATCAGTGAAGAGTGTTCCGCGCCCTTAGCGGCGTGGAACATTCTTCATTTATTTTAGTACCTTCTTTCCATTCACGATGTAGATGCCTCTCTGCGTCTTCTGTATGCGCTGGCCGGCAAGGTTATAGATGCTCCCCTCGCCCACGGGAGAGGGGTCGGGGGTGAGGCCAACGATTCCATCGGCATCTTCCTCTCCCTCCCCGAAGTTCAGCTTGAACTCCTTGATGGAGGCACTGGTGTCGATGCTGAAGTAGCTGCGGAAGGAATTGATGTTGGTGCTGGGCTGCGGATAGTACAATGTGTTGCCGGTGCCGAGGAAGAGGATGCTGCGGTCCTCCTCTGTGAACGAGATGGGCTTGTATGTGCCCTTGAATGTCACTGCGTGGTCCGATGTCTTCACATTGCGTGTAATATTGTTGATGGTGACGCCGTAGAAGGTCGGGTTGATAAAATCTTCGCCGCTGGTCCACTTAATAAGATAAGGTGTGCCAGCCTTGATGGTGGTGGTCTCGTCCTCGAAGTTCAGGGTCAGCGTGGTACCGCTCAGGCCGCTGGTCGAGGTGGTGAGCTTCTTCACCGTAGCGCCTGCCAGCGGGCTGTCCTCAATCTGTACGTTGAAGGGCAGACACAGGGTGTTCCAGGAGCCGTTCTTCAAGAGCGTGCGGCCAGAGAGCGTGGCATTGACCAAGTTCAGGTTCCATGTATCTATCAGGCTGGTATTCTTCGTTGCTGACGAGCGGTCGTCATCGAGCAGCGAGATGTTTGCGCCAACCACGACGAGCTTCCCGATGAAATCCTCACTACCATTATAAAAACCATTGCCCATGGGGAATGCAAACCCCATCGTGTAGACGCCGCTGGATGCAGGGGTGTACCTGATGACACAATCCTGAGTTGTCTTGGGAGGAATTAAGAACATGTCACTGGCTGCTATATTCATATTGCCATTCAGAGTGGCAACAACAGCAAGTTCGCCGTCATAGGGATCGTCACTGTTGTTGGTGATATTGAGAGTGATATCCACGCTCTCGCCCAGGGTGATGTTGCTGCTGGATAGCGTTCCGCTGTTGGGCAGGATATCGTTTTCGTTGACTTTTACATCGAGAACCGAGCCCTTGTCGCTCGGCTTCTGTATGCCAATGACCGCTTCCTGTCCGGTGTAAAAAGAGCCGTATGTTACGACGACGCTGCCCTGATAGTCGGGGTCCATCACGGACAGCACGAAGTAGCCGTCGCATTTGCCACCCCATCCCCAGTTGATGTGGAACAGGTCGGTGCTTCCCTCGTATTTGTAGCCGTCACAAATGAAGCCGTGACCGCCAAGGTTCGACACACCGCAATAGATGACGGGACGTTGCTCACGCAGTTCGTGGTAGATCAGGTCCGTCCAGTTGGCGTAGGTATAGGAGCTACGACCTACATATTGGACGGTGCTGTTATAGTTGAAGTAGGTTGTGAGGGCGTTAACAGCACTAGTGGTATATGAATAAGAGAGACCCGAGCTGTACATCATCTCCACAGACCAGCCGCAATACTGCATCAGTTTGGCAACAGCACTGGCCTGAGTAGCGTTATATTTTCCACTATAGTCGTCCAGCATGTTTGACCAGTCGAAGGTGGTGGCAGGAAGTGCTTCCAACGTTTTGCCCAGCGTGGCACACTCATATTCGGGGATTTCTACTGTCGTGGCTGTGGGCCATTCATGATATTTCATCACCTGTGCCATAGCGGTGGCAATGCAGCCCGTAAGACTTCTCAAGCCACCATCCATGGGGCAAAAGTTGTAGTACGGCTCGGTCTGGTCCCACGTCGTCGAGACCAAGGGACCGATAGCTGTTTGGGGATGGTTCCCCACGCGGTGCGGAGCTTTGGCGCTCCCCCCCTGGGAGGACGAGAACGGGATGGCCTCCGACAGCCATTTAATCTCGTCGGCATAACCTTGCAGCCAGGCCCTCATATTGTCGGGCATGTTGTCGGGGTCGATGCGGCCGCTGTCGCTGAAGCCCAGGACAGGGATGCTGCGGTCGTCGTTGGAGACGATGACAAAACCTCCGTCGTCGGCCACATTGAAGATATAGAGGCCGCTCACTTGCTGCGCCGGTTTCAATTCCAGCGTGCCCTGTGCCTTGCGTGGCCTGTTGCCGGATTCCACGCGTTGCTGCATGAAGTCCCGGGCCAGCCATAGTGCCTTTTCCGGAGTCACATGCTCAGCCCAAATACTTTGCGTAACTGTCAGTGCCACTATCGTCAGCAAGAGGACGGCAGGACGATGAATACTTAGTGAAAATCCATTGCATTTTGCAATAAGATGTTTGTGCGTTCTTGGTTGCTCTAGCACCAGTGCGCGGTTGTAGTCGAGGAACTTTTTCATTGTATAGGATATTTAAAAATTTATGCAGATGTTTGTCATCACATTACTTGAGGAGGTCGGCATAGGTTTCGATGGCGGACTTGACTTTCTCCACTGCTTCGTCCATCGAGCACTGGAGCTTGCCACCGCTGGCATTCTTGTGGCCGCCGCCGAAGAAGAAGCGCGACGCCATCTGGTCGCAAGGGAAATCATCGACGCTGCGGAAACTGAGCTTCATGACGCCTGGATGCTCTGTATCCTCGTTGATAAAGACACTGAGGCGCATGCCAAGCATCGTCAGGGGGATGTTGACAAGTCCCTCGGTGTCGCCGTTCTTTGTCTTGAAGAGGCGCCGCTCTTCATTGGTGAGCGTCATGATGGCAGTGTGGCGGTCGTGCAGGACCTTCATGTTGACGTAGAGCAGGTAGCCCTGCAGACGCAGCCGCGCCTCGGAAGCGGTCCAGAAGACGTTGCGGTAGATCTGGTCCTTGTCGATGCCGCGGGACAGCAGGCGACTGATGTACTCGAAGACGACAGGACGGTTGGAGTTGAAGGAGAAGGCGCCGGTATCGCACATCATGGCGGTGTAGAGGCAGGTGGCTTCTTCCAGGGAGATGTCATCGAGCTCGCCCGACTGGGAGAGCAGATGGCAGATGACTTCGCCCGTAGCGCACATCGAGGGATCGGAGATAATGGTCTGGCAGAAATCGGAGGGGTCGAGATGGTGGTCGATGAGGATGCGTGGCGCTGTGCTCTGCATGATGGCCTCCTCCAACCCTGCAAGCCGGTTGGGCTGGTTCAGGTCGCAGACAATGACGAGGTCGGCCCCGTCGATGGCGCTCTTTATCTGTTCCCTGTGCTTTTGGTTCGTCTGGATGAGAATACCGTCGGCACCAGGCAGCCATTTCAAGAAGTCGGGAAAGATGTTGGGCACGATGACTGTTGCCTGCCTTCCTTTCCGCTCGAAGTAATGCTTCAGGGCCAGTGACGAACCGATGGCGTCGCCGTCGGGATTGACATGGGCACAGATGACGACGGACGAGCTGTGCTCTATTAGTTCACTATTGATAATTGACAATTGACAATTCATAATTCACAATTATTTGACGAAGTGGCATATTCCGCGACGTAGGCTCAGGCATTGAAGAACGCAGCCGGTGAGTTTTGGAAATATATTGTCCGGTATCTGCCGTCTGTTTGCGCGTTTGCCGTTGTCTTGTTGTCTTTTCTCTGTTCATCCTCCGGTTTCGGAGCTTCCGGGAACGACTTTCCCTCGTTCAGTATCTCCTGGGCCTTGAGGATGGTGGGGTCGTCCTTCCCAAGGAACATCAGGTAGTCCTTCATTTCCCCAACATTATATATTATAGTACCGTAGATGTTGCGCTCGAAAAGGCGACGGCTCTTCTGGAGCATGAGGTTGCGGCGGCGCAGCTGGTGATTCTCGCCGAACTGTGCGAACTTCTCGAGCAGATTCTCCCGACGCAGGAACTTCTCCATGCGGTCCGCCGTCTGGAGCGAGGTGAGCTTCGCGCGGTTCTCGTCGGAATAGGTAAAGGCGAACTGGCGAATGAGGCCGGTCAGGACTGCCTCGCGGTAGTAGGACGTCACGCCCGTGGTATCCTCGGGCACGAAGACATCGGGCGTAATACCGCCGCCGCCATAGACGATGCGACCGATGCTGGTATGGTACTGCTCGCCTTCCTGACGGATGCTGTCCTGCGAGAAGAATTCGCCGCGCTCGTAGCGCATAATGAGGTCGTTCTCATACTCCGCGCCGTGTCCCTTCTCATAGGGCTTCTGGATGCAGCGCCCGCTGGGCGTGTAGTAACGGGCAACCGTCAGGCGCACCACGCTGCCGTCGCGGAACTCCATGGGTTGCTGCACGAGGCCCTTGCCGAAGGTGCGCCGGCCCACGATGGTGCCGCGGTCGTTGTCCTGGATGGCGCCGGCAAATATCTCGCTGGCACTGGCACTGCCTTCATCCACCAGCACGACAATGGGCAGTTTCTGGAAGGTGCCGCGTCCGTCGCTGTGGAACTCCTCGCGCAGACTCTTGCGGCCCTCGGTATAGACAATCAGCTTGCCGGCAGGCAGGAACTCGTTGACCATCTGGATGGCAACATGCATATAGCCGCCACGGTTGCCCCGCAAATCGACGATGAGCTGCCTCATGCCGTCCATATTCAGATTGGCCAAGGCAACAAGCATCTCGGCATAAGTCTGTTCGCCAAAGTTTTTGACGCGGATGTAGCCCGTCTTCTCCCCCATCATGTAATAGGCATCGACGCTGACCACTGGAATGTCACCGCGCTCGACAACGAAGTACTGCAAATCGGACGAGCCGTGTCGCTTGATGCCCAGCTTGACCTCCGAGCCCTTCTCGCCCCTAAGGTGCTTCATCACCTCGTCTGATTCCATCCCCACCAGCGAGATTGTGTCGGCAGTAACGATGCGGTCGCCAGCCAGGATACCCACCTTCTCGGCAGGACCGCTGTGGATGACAGACATGACGTTGACGGTGTCGCGTTCCATTGTGAACTGCACGCCAATGCCGCTGAAGGAGCCCTTCAGGTCCTCGACAGCCTCCTCGGCATCTTTCGGACCAAAATAGCTACTGTGCGGGTCAAGCTCGCTGAGTATCTGCGGCATAGCATCCTCGACCAACGTGTTCATATCGACCGTATCGACGTAGTTGTTGTCGATGAGCTGCAACAGGTATCCCACCTTGCTTGTGCCGGTGTTAATGATGTTGATGCGTCCGCCCGAGAAATGGCTGGTGTAGAAAGTGCCGATGAAGATGCCCGCGATGGTACCGATGGCAATGAGCAGGGGCGTGAGACGATGCTTGGTATCTTGGTTCATAAAATGAAAATATTGTGAATATATGAGATTGGGAAAATAAGAGAATCAGGATTACTTCCTTGTAGCAGTCTTTTTTATTATTTGTATTTCTAATTGTCCTCTTTAATGTATTCAACTTCTATTCCGGCGCGACGCAAGAGATCAACGCCATCGGTGAGGCGGTATTCGCGGCTGTATATGACGCGACGGATGCCGGCCTGGATGATGAGCTTGGCGCACTCGATGCAAGGCGAGTCGGTGACGTAGAGCGTACTGCCGTCACTGTTGTTGCCGCTGCGCGCTATCTTTGTGATGGCGTTGGCCTCGGCATGCAGGACGTAAGACTTGGTCACACCGTTCTCCTCGCAGATATTCTCGAAGCCCGAGGGCGTGCCGTTGTAGCCGTCGCTGATTATCATCTTGTCCTTGACAACGAGTGCTCCCACCTGGCGGCGCTGGCAGTAACTGTTCTCGCTCCAAATCCGAGCCATACGCAGATAGCGGAGGTCGAGGAGGCGCTGCTTGTCGGGTGCTATTCCATTTCTTTTCAACAATGCCTGGATGTCGGGCTCCTTGCCACGGAAGTTCACATAGAGCCGCATGGGGTCGCAAGTAGCGCCCTGCTGGAGGATTTCGCGGCGGAAACGCTCGGCCGTCTCCCTGTCGAAGATTCCTTTCTCCAAGAAAAGGCTGAAGGCATCGGCATCCAGCACCTCGGCCCATTTGTAGCTATAGTAACCCGCTGCATAACCGCCGCTCATGATGTGAGAGAACTGCACGCTCATGTTCGTACCAGGAACGACGGGCAGCAGTTGAGTGCGGCTCCAAGCCTTGTTCTCGAAGTCCATGATGTCGTCGGTGAGCGGATGCGTCAGTGTATGGTAGGCCATATCGAGCATGCAGAAGCTGAGCTGGCGGATGCAGGCATAACCGCAATGGAAGTTGCGGCTCTGGCGAATGCGCTCGATGAGTTCGTCGGGCAGCGCTTCTCCTGTCTCGAAATGATTGGCAAAGGTATGAAGGAACTCAGGCTCTACTGCGAAATTCTCCATCAGTTGCGAAGGAAGTTCCACGAAATCACGCAGAACATTCGTACCGCTCAAAGACTTGTAATGCACCCTGGAGAAGATGCTGTGCAGGGCATGTCCGAACTCGTGCAGGAAAGTCTCCACTTCGCTCAAAGTAAGCAGCGAAGGCCTCTCGGCTGTCGGTTTCGTCAGGTTCATGACGATGCTGACATGAGGTCGGTGGTCGGTGCCTGCCTCGTCGATGTATTGTTCGCTGAAGTCTGTCATCCAGGCTCCACTCTGCTTGTTGGCGCGGGGGAAGAAGTCGGCATAGAGGACCGCAAGGAAGCTGCCGTCTGCATCAAAAACCTCGTAGGCTTCCACATCGGGATGATATACCTCGATATCGGGTTGCAGGCGGAATGTGATGCCATAGAGTTTTGTGGCAAGCCCGAAGATGCCGTCCTTGACTTTCTGCAACTGGAAGTAGGGACGAAGCATCTCGCTGTCGATATTGTGCTTGCGCAACTGCTCCTTGTGGCTATAATAACTCCAGTCCCAAGGCATGAGGGTGAAGTCGCGGCCCTCTGTTTCCCTTGCCAAGCGGTCCAGTTCTCCCAGTTCGGCCTTTTCCACAGGCATATAGGCAGCGTAGAGCTTCTCAATGAGGTCGTTGACTCGGCAAGTGTTCTTTGCCATCCTTTCCTTGAGAGCATAGTCGGCAAAGCAAGAGAAGCCGAGCAGTTTCGCCAGTTCAAGGCGGAGGTTGACTATCTTGCGGACAATTTCCCTGTTGTCGTATGCATCGCCTTTGCAACAGAGCGTATTCTTGGCCATATACATTTGCCGGCGCAGTTCGCGGTTTTCAGCAAAGGTAAGGAATGGCCCGTAACTCGGAGCATGAAGCGTAAAGAGCCATCCCTCCCTGCCTTTTTCCTTTGCAGCCAAAGCCGCTGCTTCTCTTGCCGTGTCAGGAAGACCTGCAAGGTCGTCGGGATTGGTGATGTGGAGCTCATAGTCATTGGTTTGCTTGAGCTCGTTTTGGCTGAACTGCAATCCAAGTCGCCCCAGTTCGGTCTCTATGGCAGCGAACTTCTCCTTATCTTCTTCACCGAGAAGGGCACCACTGCGAACAAAAGCGTCATATGTATCACCGAGGAGTTTGCGTTGCTCATCGGTCAGCTCCCCTGGATTTTCCCATACCCGCTTAACACGCTGGAAGAGTTCGGCGTTGTGCATGATGCGGGAATAATGCTCGGTGAGCATTGGGGAGAGAGTCTGCGCCAGTTCGTCCATCTCGTCTGAGGTGTTGGCGCTGACCAGGTTGAAGAAGAGGCTGGTGATGCGCTCCAGCAGTTCACCCGTCCGTGGGGCAATTGTGTTCTGGAAAGTCGGTGCCTCTGGATTATTGATGATGGCTGCCACCGCCTCATCCTCTTGCTTCATTGCTTCGAGGATAGCAGGTTCGTAGTCCTCGAGCCTAATGCGAGAGAATGGTACTGTTCCGTGCAACGTCTGGAAGTTCCGTTCAAGTAATATGTTCATTATTATAATTCAAAATATCTAAATTCTTAGATTCTTTAGAACTAAGGCGCGCTGTTAAGGCGCGGAACAAAATTCAAAAAGAGGTCCCTATTTCTTAATTCCAAGGAATGTTTGTATATCATATATGACGAAGTGTCCTCTGCCCAGGCGGATGCTCCCCTCCCCCGCCCATCGGTTTAGGATGCGCGAAACAGTGAGACGCCTCTCACCGATGTAGCGGGCAAGCTCTTCCATGTGGATGATAAGCTCCACTTCGCCTTCGCAGTCGCGGAAGAGTGTACCGATGAAATGGCGCATGCGTTCCTCCGCATTATCCAACCTACAGGGCAGAAGCGCCGCAGCTCTCTTTTGGGCAATTGCCGAGAGGGCATTCAGCAGGTTGAGGCGGAACACCTCGCTCTTCATCAGATGGCTGCCAAGCAAGTTCTTGCGTATGCCCAGCATCTCGACATCCGTCTTGGCCCAATAGGTGTACTCGTAGGTCGGAGTGAGACCGAAAAGCCTGTCAACCTCGATGACAGCCGGAGCTTTCAGCAGGGAGCGGATGACATAGCTGCCGTCTGCAGAACGATGCTCGCGTTGCACTTCCCCCTTTACCAGATAGAGCAGACTGCTGCAGGTATCACCCTGTCGGATGAGCGACAGGTGAGAAGCGGGGAACTCGTCTATGTCGAGCCGCAATGCTTCCTCCCAACCAAGCAATTCACCGCTATTGATACCCTGTAGCAACGGCAATCGGGTGAAGAGCGCATATCGTGTGCCAAGGTCCTGCATCTCACTTAATTCTTAACTATGAGATTAGAAAATCCCTCCGTACACCAGGTACAGTACTGGCCTTGCTTATCGGAATAGATGAAGTAGGCCTGCAACTGAGGATGTCGGCCCAAGACTTGCTTTGCCTGTTCCATTCCCATCACCATAAAGGCTGTAGCGAAAGCGTCTGCCTCGGCACAGGAAGGAGCCAGGACAGTGCTCGAAAGGATGTCCTGTTGAGCAGGATAACCTGTCTTGGGATTGATGGTATGCGCAATCTTACGTCCGTCACTTATGTAGTAGTTGCGGTAATTGCCGCTGGTAGCAATCGCTTTTCCCGAAATGGCAATGATGTCTTGCAACTCGGTATTTGTGGAGGTGGAATCATCGTCGGGCCTGTTGATACCGATACGCCAAGGCGTGCCCTTCTCGTTGAAGCCTTCCGTAACAACTTCGCCGCCTATCTCCACCATGAAATTACGGATGCCATGACCACGAAGAACCTGAGCAGCCTGATCCACTCCATAGCCCTTTGCGATGGCACTGAAATCAAGGATGGAAAGCGGATTGTCCTTCGTAAGCTTATTCTCCTGAAGATGAATGCCGGATAGACCAACCAAAGCTCGAAGGCTATCGACCTGGGCACTGTCGGGCAACTGTCCGCTCTTGAAGCCAAATCCCCAAGCATTAACCAATGGCGCGACAGTCGGGTCGAAGGCTCCATCGGTAACGCGATTGATGGTAAAAGAAAGGCCGAGCACTTCGTTCAACATCTCGTCGGTCTCATCCGTCTCGCCTCTGTTTATCCGACTGACGGTGCTCTGGGGATTGAACATCGAGAGCGAGGCATCGACCTGCTGCAGTTCAGCTTCGAGTTCTGCCTTCAGGTCTTTATCGTAGAGGTATTTGGCATGATAAAGCGTTCCGAAGATGGTACCCTCGTTGTGCTGGAAAGTCCCTTTCGAGACCTTCCCCCGAGGAGGAAGGAATAAAAACAATCCTATGATGGCAACGATTGCCAGGATTGCCAGGAATAATTTACGTTTTACCATTTTTTTTGCCACCTTTAAAGGAAGTGAAGGAACCTTTGCCAACGTCGAAGACGAGGGTCACCGTGCCGCCCCATCCGTTGTCATCGTTCTTTCCGAAACCTGGAACAAAATACGGCACACCACCGTTGGGGCTGCTCATGCTAACTCGTTTCTTATAGCGCATACTCCAACCAAGGCGCACGAATCTCCAAAGCTTTGTTTCAATGCCTACGCCGAACTCTATCCATTGAGCTGTTGCTTTCTCGCCATTAATCTGAAGCGGTATCGTTGTTCCATAAACAGGATCTGTGAAAGACCCGTTCCCGATGTCATATTTGAAGCTACTGAAACCGTATCGAAAGATTCCGAATAGACGGTTACCATTGTGCTTCTTGTTGAAGTTGTAATCGATGCCAAAGCGCATGTATGGCGCAGTAGCGCTGAATGTATTACCTGTTTCCGCACCTTCCCGCTGACAGTCACCAATGCCGAGCTCGGCAGCGAGGAAATACTTGTCGAGGAAGTTCAATCGGGCTCCAACCTCCATATTGGCGAACTTGGCACCGACAGCTTTCATGGCAAAGCCAACAAGGTCGGCACTAACTGCAACACCGCTCAGCAGAGGCGCTTTATCCTTCTGCTTCGGCTCTTGCTGGGCTTGCAAAGGGGCGCAAACCAGACTAATCAGAAGCAGAGAACAAATTAATCTGCAGGTTGGAAATTGTTTCATAGTTCACGGAGGAGCGTATGATGGTAACGGATTTTATGAACTCGTTTGTATTGCGAACAGCTTGAATTGTGTGGAAGAGTGTTGTCGGACAATCGGGAGATTCGTAGTGCACTATGTTGGTCTTCGTGACCCAGATTGTATCCCGGACAAGATAATCTGCTCCTTTTACGGTGAGCACAAGCGTATCCTCTGGCTGCCAATAGCTCAATGGGAGATTGAGCAAGGCTGTATTAACAGAGCGATTGAGCAGGACTTCATCGGTACCACAAGCAGTAATGGTAAGTGTATCGGTGATTGATGCCAGGGCACCGTCTTTCACGAATACAGCATACATCCCCACGTGGTTGTTGAGCGTACAGTCATAGGACTCACAGGCAACGAGAAGCAAGAGACCTGACAATATGCATAAGAGCTGATGCTTCATATTTCCTTCTCAATCTGATAGTTGTTGCGCTCGGGGGCATTACGGCTGATAAGCTCTCCCAGAAAGCCTGCCACAAAAAGCTGGGTGCCCAGAATCATCATCGTGAGTGCGATATAGAAGTAGGGACTATTGGTAATTAGAGGATGAGGAATGCCTTTCGTCAGGCAATAGAGCTTCGCGCCGCCCACCACCATCACAGCCATCAGACCTATCAGGAACATCAGCGTGCCGATGAAACCGAAGACGTGCATCGGTTTGAGTCCAAAGTTGTTCAGGAACCAGAGCGAAAGCAGGTCCAAGTAGCCGTTGACGAAGCGGTTCAACCCCATAAATTTCGACTTTCCGAACTTACGGGCCTGGTGATGTACACGCTTCTCGCCAATATTGCTGAAACCAGCATTCTTAGCCAGATAGGGAATGTAGCGATGCATTTCCCCATAAACCTCAATGTTCTTGACAACCTCCTGGCGATAAGCTTTCAGTCCGCAGTTGAAATCGTGCAGGTTATGGATGCCGCTCACTTGTCGAGCTGTAGCATTGAAGAGCTTGGTGGGAATCGTCTTCGAGAGTGGGTCGCCTTTCCTGCGGTTCATCTTGTAGCCGCTCACCAGGTCGTACCCCTCTTGTGTAATCATGCGGTAGAGCTCGGGAATCTCATCCGGTGAATCCTGCAGGTCAGCATCCATCGTGATGACCACACTGCCCTGTGCCGCTCTGAAACCGCAATAGAGCGCGGGACTCTTGCCGTAGTTGCGGCGGAACTTAATGCCGCGCACCGTCTCGGGGTTCTCTGTCTTGAGTTGCTCGATGACTTCCCAAGAATGGTCCGTACTGCCGTCGCTGACAAAAATAACCTCGAAGGAGAATCCGTGCGACTCCATCACACGTTTGATCCAACTGAAAAGCTCGGGCAGAGACTCTTCCTCGTTGTATAGTGGTATGACAACACTTATATCCATCTTTATCATTAGCTATTTGATAATCTTCGGTTTACAATTGATTTTCTCTGCTGCCAGTAGTATCGTCCTTTAACCTCGTTAACTTCTTTAACTCTCTTTTTCACTTCTCTCTTCTCCTCCAGGGGAACGGGGAACTCTTACCGGTAATGCCGCAAATAACGAAATGGGAAATGCAAGCAAGACATTATAGAAAGCCAGCTGCAGCATGATGTCGCGGACGGTCATAGACTGAATCATCTTTTGCACCTCGTCCAGATTCGCCTCGGGGAGCATTCGCTGCCACGCCTGGCGGTACTCCTCACTTTGCATGGCATTACCCAACAGCGAGAGCAAGCGCCCATTGTCGAGCAGGAGAAAATAGAGATATTGCGCTGCATCCGTCAGCAGGCCTGCAAGCAGGCAGGTGACAAAAGACAGACACAGGGTATGCAACCAACTCACCGACGGATAAACGCGGCGGTAATTCGTCAGCTGCTTGTAGAGCATGTATATGCTGATGAGCCCAAGAGCCGTACTCAGCATCGAGAGGAACGGACGCTCCGTGCCGTACATCGTGCAGAGGAAGCTGGCCGACCACATCAACCCAAGCGGCAAAGCCATCCAGCCAGCTGCATCCATAAGTGTTGGCTTTTCTTTATTTTCTTTCATCAGCGCCTATAATGAGTGAGCAAAGATACGAAAAAAGCCATATAAATAATGTATTAACAGCAAAAAAAAAACGTAAAGCAAATATTTTTTCACTTTTCACTTTTCACTTTTCATTTAAATGTCGTACCTTTGCAACCGCAAACATGGGAAAGTCCTATACGGCATGCTCCCGGTGAATCCCCCAGGGCTTGACCGCAGCAAGGGCAGCAGGTTGTAGCGGCGCGATATAGTAAGCTTTCCCACCTGCCTCTTTAG
>Ga0310690_10003721_pt1 | contig 22512 bp, 21 predicted proteins | sample AusTroGonzalo_MG_2_FD_207661 | JGI IMG/M metagenome (GOLD analysis project Ga0310690, IMG submission 207661) | Bovine rumen microbial communities from tropical cattle in Woodstock, Queensland, Australia - Gonzalo_04 (v2) (version 2) | ecosystem: Host-associated > Mammals > Digestive system >... | reverse complement strand
GGGCCGAGGCAAGGAAGCGCGCCAATTTACACTTTGTATTTATCGAAGGCGTAAGCGATGGTCTTCGCCGAGTGCGCGTCGCTTGAAAGAAGGAGGGGACAACCCTTTTCGCGAATATAGGCAAGGAGCGCCCGCCCGGGATAAGGCTCGGTGCGGTATCCGCGCGCGATCGCGCCCGTGTTGATCTCAAAGGTTTTGCCCGCGGCAGCAAGGCGGTCTATGCACTGCTCGGCTGCGGCAAGGTAACGCGGGTCGTTTTCATCAAAGAGCACGCCCCCTTCGTTAAACTTGGTGATGAGGTCCAGGTGCCCGATGATCTGAATGTCCGCACGGTCCGCAAAGTCGGACACTTGGCGGAAATACGCTTTGGCAAGGGCATAATAATCCCCGCCGAAGCCCACGCGGCAAATCTCCGTGAACTCCTCTTTGTGCTCGTCTATCGGGCAGTAGCGCCCGCCCGCGACAAGGTAGTGCGAAGAGCCTATCGCATAATCAAACGGAGCGGTGCTCTCCTTTGAAAAAAGGTCCTGCTCCACCCCGCAAAGCACCGAAATTTGCCCCGCGTATTTACTTTTCAAGGCGGAGAGCTCCGCAGTATAGCGCGGGATATCGCTCTTTTTTATGCAATAGCTCTCGTCAAAATCGGTGTACGAGTGGTCGGAAATGCCAATCTCCTTGAGACCGAGCCCGATGGCGGCGAGGATCATCTCTTCCGCGCTGCACTTTCCGTCGCTGTACGTTGTGTGCGTGTGCAAATCGCGGTCTATCACACCATTTTCTCCTGTTTTACTTTTTTATCGATCACGTGGCGGGAGGCAAGCTCCTTGAAAACGTCCTCAAGGGAGATGCCCATGTCGATCATCAAGACCATTACGTGATAGGCAAGGTCGGCAATCTCGTACACGGTTTCTTTTTTGTCATCCGCTTTGCCCGCAATGATGACTTCCGTACTCTCCTCGCCCACTTTCTTCAAAATTTTGTCCCTGCCCTTTTCAAAGAGGTACGTGGTGTAGGAACCTTCCTTTTTCTCTGTCTTGCGCCCCGCGATGAGGGTCATCAAGGCTTCATAAGAGAATTCATGCCGTTCCTCGCTCTCAAAGAGAGGATTGTGGAAACAGGAATATTCGCCCGTGTGGCAAGCGGGACCGTCGGGCTCCACCATTACGAGAAGCGCGTCCTTATCGCAGTCCGCCGTGATGGAGACGATGTGCTGATAATTGCCGCTGGTCTCCCCTTTGAGCCACAGTTCCTGTCTCGAACGGCTGTAAAAGCAGGTGAGCTCCTTTTCCATGGAAATGCGGAGGCTCTCCTCGTTCATATAGGCGAGCGTGAGCACTTTTTTGCTGACCGCATCCACCACGATGGCGGGAATAAGTCCGTTTTTGTCAAATTTGAGTTCTTTTACGTCTATCATACTTTCTCCTTATACGATCCTCGCGGGGATCCCGTTTTTTGCCATTTGCGCTTTGAGTTCCGCAATGGAAACTTCTCCAAAGTGAAAGATGGAGGCTGCAAGCCCCGCATCCACCTTGGGAAGGGTCTTGAAAAGGGTGATGAAATCTTGGATGCACCCCGCGCCGCCCGAAGCGATCACGGGCACCGAGCTTATTTCGCAAACAGCGGCGAGCATTTCAAGGTCAAAGCCCTTTTTCACGCCGTCGGTGTCAATGGAATTCAGCACGATCTCGCCCGCGCCGTCGTCCACGCCGCGTTTGATCCAATCGAGCGCGTCAAGCCCTGTATTCTCCCGTCCGCCCTTGGCAAAAACGGTGAATTTGCCATCCACGCGTTTGACGTCCACCGAGAGCACCACGCATTGGTTGCCGTAAAGTTTTGCGGCTTCCTTGATGAGAGCAGGGTTCTTGATGGCGCCCGAATTCACGCTCACTTTATCCGCGCCGCATTTCAGCACGCGGTCAAAATCTTTTACTTCATAAATGCCGCCGCCTACCGTCAGCGGGATAAAGACGTTGCGCGCCGTTTCGGTCAATACGTCGGTGAATATCTTGCGCCCGTCCGACGAAGCGGTGATATCGTAAAACACCAGCTCGTCCGCGCCGCATTTGCTGTATTCTTCGGCGAGCGCGACGGGGGAAGATATTTCTCGAAGCCCCGTGAAATTCGTGCCTTTTACCACCTGCCCGTTCCTTACGTCCAAGCAGGGAATGATACGCTTTGTGATCATTTTGCCACCTCTATCGCCTCGGCAAGGTCGATTGCGCCCGTGTAATAGGCTTTTCCGATAATCGCGCCGTACAGCCCGAGCGCGCGGAGCCGACTGATGTCTTCCAAGGAGGAAACACCGCCCGAAGCAATGATATCCATATCAAAACGCGCGGACAGCTCGCGGTAAAAATCGCCGTTTGCGCCCTGCATCGCGCCGTCGCGACTGATGTCCGTGCAGATGATCGTGCGCACGCCTTCCTTCGCAAGAGATTTGCAGAAAGAAAAAGCGTCCTTGTCCGAGGTCTCCGTCCACCCTTTGACTGCCACGTAACCGTCCTTAACGTCCACGCCCACCGCGATCTTTTCACGCGCGGAGGCGGGCAAGCGGGAAATAAAAGCGGGGTCTTCCGCCGCAACGGTGCCGAGAATCACGCGGTCGATGCCCGCGGCAAGATACGCTTCCACGTCCTCTTGCGTGCGAATGCCGCCGCCCACTTCGGCAAAAAGTCCCGTTTGACGTTTGATCTCTGTGATGAGCGCAAAATGCGCGCGGCTCCCCTTTTTGGCGCCGTCAAGATCCACAAGGTGAATGTGCGTAGCGCCCTTTTTCTTAAAGTCAAAGGCAACGGATATTGGATTGGAAGAATACACCGTCTTTTGGGCAAAATCTCCCTTGAAAAGGCGCACGGCTTCGCCGCCGCAGAGGTCGATAGCGGGGAATAAAATCATAAGTCGCCCTCCTTTAAGGAAACGAACGCGCGCAGGATATTCAAGCCGACGTCGCCGCTCTTTTCGGGGTGGAATTGGCACCCGAGCACGTTCCCTTTGGCGACTGCCGCCGTAACGGGCACGCCGTACTCCGCCCGAGCGATCACACTGTCTTCACAGTTCACCGCGTGATAAGAATGCACAAAATAAACGGCGTCTCCCTCTTTGATATATTTGAACAGGGGGTGCGGACGCGTGAATTCGATCGAGTTCCAACCCATGTGCGGAATTTTGAGCGCGGGCGACGTTTCAATGGGACGGACTTCTCCGTCCAATAAGCCCAAACCCTTATGCTCGCCGTACTCAAAACTGCGCGAGAACAAAAGTTGCATGCCGAGGCAAATGCCCATCACGGGCACGCCGCGCGCCGCCACCTTATAAAGAACGTCTGCAAGTCCGCTGTCTACCAACTTTTTCATTGCGTCGGCAAAGGCGCCCACCCCGGGCAAGATCACTCTGTCCGACGAGAGAATAATTTGGGGATCGGCGGTGACCAGGGACTCTTCCCCTATCTTTTTTAAGGAGGACGCAAGGGAAAAGAGGTTTCCCACGCCGTAATCCACGATGACCGTCATCACAGCACTCCTTTGGTGGAGGGGATCTCCCCCATCGAACGCTCGTCGAGGGCTACCGCCTCCCGTAAACTCCTTGCCACCGACTTGAACGAACCTTCGAGAATGTGATGCGAATTGCGCCCCGAGAGGAGCCTGACGTGCAAGGCGCAGTCGGCATTTCGAACAAAGCCATACCAAAATTCCTCGGCAAGCTCGGTGTCAAAATCGCCCACTTTCTCGGTGGGAAGGGTGACGAAATAACCGAGATAGGTACGCCCCGAAAAATCCACCGACGACAAAACGACCGCCTCGTCCATCGCCAGTATCTCGTCGCCATAGCGGTGAATGCCGCGCTTGTCGCCGAGGGCTTGGGCAAACGCGCACCCGAGCGCAATGCCGATATCTTCCGTCGTGTGGTGATAATCCACGTAGGTATCTCCCGTGCATTTCACGGTAAGGTCAAATTTGCCGTGCGCGGCAAACAGCGTGAGCATATGGTCTAAAAAGCCACAACCGGTGTTTATACTGCTTTTGCCGCTGCCGTCCAGGTCCAACGTGAGGCAGATATCGGTCTCCGCCGTTTTTCTTTTGATTTCCGCCGTCCTCATACTTTTTCTCCTATGATCTCCGCAAGCTTTTCAATGAGCACCTGCATTTGTTCTCGGATCCCCACCGTGATGCGCACGTATTCTTTGAGTCTGTCCTTATCGAAATAGCGCACGAGCACGCCCTTCTCTTTCAGCGCAAGGTAGAGCGCCTCGCCCGAGAGTTTTTCGTGCTTGGCAAAGAGGAAGTTTGCGTCGGACGATGTGCAGGTAAAACCGAGCGCAAGAAGCGCGCGGACGGTATCCTGCCGCACCGCGATAATACTTTTTACGTTTGCGTCAAAATATTCTTTGTCAAGAAGCGCGCCCACGCCCGCCGCCGCCGTCATGGAATTGACGTTATAGGGGTTAAAGGAATACTTTATCTTTTTGAGGTCGGCAATGAGCGCCTTGTTTGCAAAGCCTACGCCCAGTCTGCCCCCCGCAAGCGAACGCGACTTGGAAAAGGTGCGCGTGACCAATAAATTATCGTGCTTTTTGATGAGCGGAAGAGCGCTCTCCCCGCCAAAGTCAACGTACGCTTCGTCCACCACCACAACGCGGTTGCTATCCGACTTGACGATCTTTTCTATCTCGCTTAAGGGGAGCGAAATGCCCGTCGGCGCATTGGGGTTGGCGATAAATACCGTGCCTTTTGCTCCGATGTAATCGTTTATGTCCACGGTGAGGTCGGCGCGGAGCGGAAACTCCTTATAAGGCACGCCGTTTCGCGTGGCGAACACGGGATAAAACCCATACGTAATATCAGGGAAAAGGGCGGGCGTTTCCTCATCACAAAACGCCGAGAACGCAAAGTCCAACACCTCGTCCGAACCGTTGGTGAATATCATTTCGTCTTTGTCCACCCCAAAGGTCTCCGCCGCCACAGAGGCAAGCACCGTACTTTCTGGGTCACAGTACAAGTTCAGATTACCTGCCGCCTGTCTGGCAAGGCGCGTGGCAAAAGGCGAAGGCGGGAAGGGGCTTTCGTTTGTATTCAGTTTGACGTATTTTTTATCTTGCGGTTGTTCCCCCGGCACATATGCCGAGAGTTTGTCGTGCCGCTTGCTGATATATCGGCTCATATCACTCCTCCGTCCGTATGGTCGCGCTACGCGCGTGTCCCGTGAGACCCTCTTGTTGGGCAAAATACGCCACGTCCTTCGCGACCTCGGCAAGCGCCTCGCGCGTGTAATAAGCGTATTGCGTCTTTTTCACAAAGTCGTCCACGGACAGCGGGCTGGAAAAGCGCGCGGTGCCGCAAGTGGGCAACGTGTGGTTCATACCCGCAAAATAATCGCCGAGCGCTTCGGGGCAATTTGCACCGAGGAAGACGCTGCCGGCATTCTTCACTTTTTCAAGATAGCGGAAAGGCTCTTTGACTACCAGTTCAAGGTGCTCGGGCGCGATCTCGTTTGCAAGGTCAATGGCTTCCTCTAAATTTTCGGTCAAAATGATCTTGCCGTTATTATCGATGGAAGCGCGCGCGATCTCATAGCGCGGCATATCCATAAGGAGCCTTTCTATCTCCTCCGCGACCTTTGCCGCAAGAGGCTCGCAGGGGGTGACGAGCACCGCGCTTGCGTTCTTGTCGTGCTCGGCTTGCGAGAGAAGGTCCGCCGCAATGTGTGTGGGGTCGCTCCCCTCTTCCGCCACGACGAGGATCTCGCTCGGTCCCGCGATCATATCGATGGACACCCTGCCGAACACCTGCTTTTTCGCTTCGGCGACAAATGCGTTTCCGGGGCCCACGATCTTATCTGCCTTGGGAATGCTCTCGGTGCCGAAAGCAAGGGCGCCGATGGCTTGCGCGCCGCCGACTTTATAGATCTCGTCCACACCCGCGATCTTTGCCGCCGCAAGGATCACGGGGTTCAGCTTGCCGTCCTTGCCGGGCGGGGTGACGATCATCACCTTGGAGCAACCCGCGATCTTGGCGGGAATGGCATCCATCAAAACGGTAGAGGGATACGCCGCCGTGCCGCCGGGCACGTAAAGCCCCACTTTCTCAATGGGGGTGACTTTCTGTCCGAGCACTACGCCCCCTTTCTTTTTTATTTCAAAACCTTTTCTGCGTTGGCGCAAGTGAAAGGCGCGAATGTTCTTTGCAGAGCGGCGAAGCACCTTCAAAAATGCCGCGGGAACGGCGGCAAGCGCCTCTTTCATCTCCCCGTCGGACACACGGAGGCTCGTGAGTTCCGCGCCGTCGAAGCGTTTGGTGTATTCATAGAGGGCGGCGTCGCCTCGCTCGCTGACGTCTTTTAAGATTGCCGCCACCTTGTCCGCCACGCCTTCCGTCGGCTTGGGGAGAGATAAAAGCGCGCTGTCCTTGATGTCTTTTGCCTTGAAAGTGCGTATCATTTGCTTTCCTCCACGACCGCGGACAAGCTCCTTGCAAGAGCGTCTATCGTAGTTTGTTTGAATTTCATAGAAGATTTGTTGGCGATGAGGCGTGCGCTTATCGGGAAAACGGTCTCTGCCACTTCGAGATTGTTCTCGCGGAGCGTGGTGCCCGTCTCCACGATATCCACGATCACGTCGGACAAGCCGAGAATGGGCGCGATCTCAATGGAACCGTTCAGGTGAATGATGTCGATATCCCTGCCGCGACTTCTATAAAAGGCGCGCGTCACGTTACTGAATTTGGTTGCCACGCGAAGGGTGCGCGAAAGGTCGTCCGTGAAACCTTTCGGACAGGCGACCGCCATGCGGCAAACGCCCTTTTTGAGGTCCAAAAGTTCATAGACGTCGGGCTCGTACTCCAACAAAATGTCCTTGCCCGCTACGCCAACGTCCGCAATGCCGCGCTCCACGTAGATCGCCACGTCGGAAGGCTTCACCCAAAAATAGCGCACTTTGCGCTCCTCGTTCTCAAACACGAGCTTACGGCTCTCCTCTAAAAGCGCGGGGCACGGGAAGCCCGCCTTGGCGAACATCGCATAGACCTTTTCGCCCAAACGCCCTTTGGGCAGGGCTACGTTCAGGTAATCGTCCGCGGGCGCGACGCTCTCGCGCGTAGGTTCGGACGCAAGGTCGGTATACACCGCAAAACCAATGGCGGAAGCATTGCGCTTGAGTTTGCGCATCAAGCGGTCATACTGCCCGCCCGACACCACCGCCGTGGGGATATTTTTCAAAAAGCCCTTGAAAACGATGCCGTTATAATAGTTCACGTCGCCAACGACCGAGAAATCCACCCGCATCTTTTTTGCCTCTTCGCGCCCCGCAAGGAGTGTGAGCACAGACAAAAATTCGCGCGTCGCCTCGCTGTCCGCAAGGGACAAGGGGCAGGACTTTAACGCCTCGACTGCGGCGGGAAGCGTGTCGGAAATAAAGAGGACGTTCATCGCCGCGGCGGCGACCTCCTCCATTACGCCCTGTTCAATAAATAGGGCGCGCACTTTCTCCTTGTTCTTCTGTTCAAGCGCCTCGTACAGCGCGCGTTTGCCATCCGCCGAAAAACCGCACGCATCAAAGATGGCGTCCGTCACCGCCAGTCCGGAAATATCCAAAACGCAGTCCTCGCCCATCGTAGAGAGGCTCTTTACCGCAAGCGTGATGACTTCCGCGATCTCCTCCGTGCCGATGTCGCCAAAGCACTCCAAGCCCGTCTGCATGATCTCCTTAAAAGAGTCGTTCGCCGAGGGACGATAGACGTTCTCGCTGTAAAAAATGCGCTGTACGCCCGCTTCGTCGCGGCTGCTCTTAATGATGGAAAGGGTCACGTCGGGCTTGAGCGCCATAAGCTTGCCGTTGGTGTCCGTGAATGTCAAAACGTTGTCCGACACAAGGAAATCCTTGTTCATTGCGTAAAAATCGTACTCCTCGAATTTGCTCATTCGATAGTACTTGTACCCGTACGCGCCGTACAGCGCTCGAAGCGCCAAAACGATCTTTTCGCTTCGACTCAATATCTTGTCATCGAGCTCCATCAGTTCTCTCCTTTCAAGATCGCAATGGCTTTTTCATAGCCGCCGTTGCCGTAATTCAAACAGCGACTCACGCGACTGATGGTGGCGCTGCTCGTCTTGACCGAGGCGGCGATCTCTTGATATTTGGCGCCGTCATTCAGCATCACGGCAGCCTCAAAGCGCTGCGCCATATCCTGCAACTCTTTGATTGTGCAAAGATCGGAGAGAAAATTGAAACAATCGTCTTCCGAATCCATTTTGGCGATCACTTTCAAAAGATTATTGACAGCTTGATTTCTAACTTTATCCATAATTGCACCCTCTTGTGGTTTTATTGCAGTTTCATTTTACCGCGCTAAACTGTTAAAGTCAAATATTTGAAAAGGGATTTTTGAAAGGTTGGACAAAAAGTACGAAAAAACAAAACAAAACTGCAACGTAATGTCTTTGCCATGCAAACACGATGCCCGTTGAAATTGCTGTGCCGTGAAGTTTTTCCATCGCGTGAACTGCGGCTATGCTATTGTAGTCCGCACTTTATACGGTTGTGATCGCGCGGCAAAGCCCGTGCGATTCCAAATTATTCTATGGTTTCGTACACAAGCGGGAGCGTGGCGGGCGCATCGTCCGCCAAAGTCACCGTACCTTTAAGGCGCGCGAGGATCTCTTGGTCCGCCGTGCCCTTGCCATACAGCGTAAAGAGAACGTCGCCCTTTTGCACGCGATCGCCCAATTTGAAGGGGACGCGGATGCCATAGCCGCCTTGTTTCTCGGCGTCGCGGGCGGCAAAACCGAGCGTTACGCAGTCTATTTCGGAGAGATAACCGGCTCTTTCCGCCGTGATTTCGGCAAGGACGGCCTTTTTGTATTTTGTGCGGATATTCTCGTCAAAAAGCTCGTCGCTTCCACCCTGCGCGCGGACGATCTCGACAAGTTTTTCTCTTGCTTTGCCCGAGGTGAGCGCGGCTTCCGCTTCTTGTTTTGCGGCGGCAAGGTCTTTTCCCTTTGCGGCGGCGATAAGGTGAGAGGCAAGGTACGCGGAAAGGTCGCGTAACCTTCCGTTCTTGCCGTCCAATACGTCCAGCGCGTCCGAAACTTCCGTCACGCCGCCCACATAATCGCCGAGCGGCGAATTCATATCGCTGATGACAGCAGCGGCTTTCTTGCCCGCCGCGGTGAGTATCTTCACCATCAATTTTGCAAGTGTCACGCTCTCTTCCACGCTCTCCATAAACGCGCCTTTGCCCGTTTTTACATCAAGGGCAAAAACATCCGCCCCGCTCGCAAGCTTTTTGGAGACCACGGACGATGCGATGAGCGGCAAACTCTTCACGGTATCCGTCTCGTCGCGCAGTTTGTAGAGCGCTTTGTCTGCGGGCACGAGTTCCTTGGACTGCGCAATGATCGCCGCGCCCACTTTATCCACCACCGCTTCCGCTTCGGGGACGGTCATCTCTGTGCGAAAACCTTTGAAAAGCTCCAGTTTATCGATGGTGCCCCCCGTATGTCCGAGCTTTCGCCCGCTCATTTTCAAAAAGGGAATGCCGCACGACGCCACGATGGGCGCTACAATGAGCGTGGTGCTGTCCGCAAGTCCGCCCGTGGAATGTTTGTCCGCATAGGGATAGGCGCGCGGAGAAAAGGAGAGCCTCTCGCCCGATTCGAGCATCACCTCGGTGAGGTTTATCGCGGCTTGTTCCGAAAGCCCGTGCGCGCACACCGCGCGCAAAAATTCCGTCGTCCTCTCTCTGGAAACCGAGCCGTCAAGATACCCGTCCACAAGGGCGGCAAGCTCCGCTTTGGTCGGCTCTGCGCCGCGTATGATTTTTTGGATGATTGACTCGCGCATTAAAACAATTCGTCCTTCTGTTCGTCCGAACGGCTGTCCGTCTCGGAATCGAAAGTATCATTCGTAAAAAGGTCATCCGTTCGGGCTTCGCCGACTTCTGCGGCTCGGGCATTTTTCAATTCCTCATAAAAATGCGCGCGGGCAACGGAATGATAGGCAGCCACCCAAAGCATACCCACGCCAAGGCAGATGGCGCCCACGATGTACCAACCGATAAAGCTGAGGTCCAAGAGGAAAAGCTTGCCCTTGTAGCCGCGCATCATCTCTTGGCTTTTATCCAAGCAGCTACGCCATTCTTTATCTTCGGAATCCTGTTGGATATAATAAGCCATCGAGTACGCATACGCTTTGATGATGCCCGGGACGATAAGGAGCAACGTCCAAAGAAAGATGAATACTATGCGGAGGAGCCCCAGTACTACGCTCTCTGTGAGCGCCTCTTTATATCCCACAAAAAGGTCCTTGATATCCGCCTTTTTGCTCTTTCTTGCCACGTTCGTCATCACGCGCGTCAACCCGTATTCCATCGGACCTTCGATGAGAATGGACAGCGCAAAGGAAATAACGCCCAAGCTGGCAAAGAGGGCGACGCTTCCAATAGAGAGTCCGTTGCCGAGCGAGCCGGGAATGCCCACGATCACGCCGAAAAGAAAAACGAGCACTACAAGCGTGATCCAAAGATTTCCGAAAAGATTGTGTTCCAAGGTGTCGCGTGCTTTGGCGCGAAGGTCGCTTATCCGCATAGCTATGTCCTCCAAAGTGATAAAAAATTTTGTATTATTATTGTATTCCCCTTTGCGCTTTTTGTCAATCGCGGCGCGATCGCAGGTGATTTTGCATGGTGTTGAGACCGCCGTATGATAATTCGTTTTGCTCAGATGATAACTCACTTTCGCTCGTATTTGTCGAGACTATGTCTCGTCAATTCCCCATTCTCGTCAAATTGCTTGTACTCCCGCGCGAGTAGGGTGTATAATTCATTTGACTTTCTATAAAGGAGTTATGTTTTATGGCAACTGTTTTGCAATTCGGCGAAGGAAATTTTATCCGCAGTTTTATCGATTATCTGATCCAACTCAGACAGAATAAGTACGGCGATGGTGAGAAAGTCACTGTGGTGACCCCCATTGATACCCCGTATTGGCTCACGTTCCGCGAGAGAAACTGTGTGTATCATGCTTGCGTCTGCGGCAAGGTGGACGGCAAGGCGGTCAAGGAGTACACCAAGATCTCCGTGATACAGGATGTGATCAATCCTTACCGTGAGTTCCCGCGCTACGAGGCGGCGTACCTTGATCCCGAGCTCAAAGTGATCATCAGCAATACCACCGAGGCGGGCATCGCGTATAACGCGGCGGACACCTTGGACGGCGACCTTGGCACCTTCCCCTCAAAAATCACCAAGATACTTTACGCTCGCTACAAAAAGTACGGCGAGGCGGGCAGAGTGGAACTTCTCCCCTTGGAGCTCATCGAAAAGAACGGCGAGACCTTGAAGTCCTACGTGTTGAAATACGCGGCGCAATGGGGACTGGAAGAGGGCTTCATTGACTTTGTGAAAGCCATTCCCGTTTACAACACGCTGGTGGATAAGATCGTGCCCGGCTTCCCCCGTGCCAACAAGGAAGAGCACTTTGCGGCGATGGGCGAGGAAGATCCCCTTTTGACGGTCGGCGAGGCTTTTCTCTCTCTTGTGATCGAGGGCGACAAGTCCCTTGCGGACAAACTCCCCTTCCTTAAAGAGCCGCGCGTGACCTTCACCGACGATGTGAGACCTTACCGCGAAAGAAAGGTGAAGATCTTGAACGGTCTGCACACCGCGCTCGCGCCCATTTCGCTCCTTTCGGGGGTGGAGATCGTGCGTGACGCCATCAACGACAAGCAGCTTTTCGCCTATGCGGACGCCCTTGCGGATAAGGAGATCATTCCCACCATCAAGATGGACAAGGCTCTCCTTATGAAGTTCAAGTCCGACGTATTGGAGCGCTTCTCCAACCCCTATATCGACCATCAATTCTCGTCCATCATTTTGAACAGCGTTTCCAAGTGGAAGACGAGACTCCTGCCCTCTTTCCTCGCTTGCGACAAGGGCAATCGCGCGCATATGCTCTTCGCGCTTGCGGCGCTCTTCTGCCTCTATGACGATAAGTCCTTCTCCATCAATGACGGCGACGACGTCAAGGCGTTCTTTGCATCGGATCTCCCCACGGAGAAAAAGTACGAGGCATTCATTCGCAACACGGCGTTCTGGGGCATGGACCTTGAAGAGACCGAGGGCGTTTACACCGCGTCCATTGCGTACGTGAAAGAGATCAAAGCGGGCAACATTCGCACCGCCATCGAGAGCCTGTAATGGAAGACCTCATCATTTTGACCCCGTCGGACAACGTCGGCGTGCTGAAAAGGGCGCGCGGCGATGTCCCCATGGGGCATAAGATTGCCTTGAAAGACATCAAAAAGGGCGAACCCGTCATCAAGTACGGGTACCCCATCGGCGTGGCGACGGAAGACATTGCGGCGGGCAGTTTTGTGCACACGCACAACCTTGCCAGCGCACTCACGGCGCAAGCCTTGGACTACACCTATGACAAGCGCCTCGTGCCTCTGCCGCCGAGACCCGCTCGCGACAAGGTGTGGGCGTACAAGCGGGCGTGCGGCGCGGGCGTTCGCAACGAACTTTTTATCGTGCCCACCGTCGGTTGCATCGTTAGCGCGGCGGAGAATATTTGCCGCCGTTTTAAGGAAAAGCACGCGGGCGACCTCAAAGTGGACGACGTGGTCGTTTTGACCCATCGCGTGGGTTGTTCCGAGCTTGGCGACGACTATGAGCGCACCAAAAATATCCTTGTTAATTTGTCCAAAAATGCCAATGTGGGCGGCGCGCTGTTTTTAGGCCTCGGGTGCGAAGAGAACCAAATGGACGGCATTCGCGCCATCGTGCCGGATGGCGAGCGCGTGCGTTTCCTCGTCGCGCAGGAAGTGGAGGACGAAGAGGAAGAAGGGCTCCGCCTTTTGGAGGAGCTATACGCCGTGGCGTCTGAGGACAAGAGGGAGCTTGTGCCCCTGTCCGAGCTCACTTTCGGCGTGAAGTGCGGCGGAAGCGACGGCTTTTCGGGCATCACCGCAAACTATCTCATCGGTAGAGTCGCCGATCTTTTGGAGAGCTCAGGTGCGACCGTTGTGCTTGCCGAGACCCCCGAGGTGTTCGGCGCGGAGATCACCCTTATGCAACGCGCCAAGGACGAAAAGGTTTTCAAAGACATTGCCGCCTTGGTGAATAAGTGGAAGAACTTTTACGGCAGTCACGGCGTGAACGTGTATGAAAACCCCTCGCCGGGCAACAAAAAGGGCGGCATCACCACCTTGGAAGAAAAGTCGCTCGGCTGCGTACAAAAGTCGGGCAAAGGCGAAGTAAAGAGCGTCCTTTCCGAACTTCAGCGCGCCACGGAGCACGGACTCAACGTCATTGAGAGCCCGGGCAACGATATCATCGCTTGCACCACGCTTGCCGCGACGGGTTGCAACGTGATCATGTTCTCCACAGGACGCGGCACGCCGCTCGGTAGCGTTGTTCCCACGCTCAAGATTTCTACCAACACGCCGATGGCGGAGAAAAAACATGCTTGGATAGATTTCAATGCGGGCGAAACCTTGTACGGCAAGAGCATGGACGACGCGACGATGGAATTATATAACGAGCTTTTGGACGTTGCGGAAGGCAAAAAGACGAGCAATGAAATGCGCGGCGACAAGCAGATCGCCATTATGAAAACGGGCGTTACGCTGTAAAAGATGTCTACGAAAGAGAAAGCGGGTCTGCATTCCGGTCATCGGGAGCGCCTACGGAACAAAATACGCAAATTCGGCTTGGCGGGACTGGAAGAACACGAGCAACTGGAATATATGTTGTATGCCTATATTCCGCGCAAAGATACTAACCCCGTTGCGCACGAACTATTGTTGACCTTCGGTAGTTTGCACAAAGTGCTGGACGCAAAGCCCGAAGCGCTTGCTTCCGTGCGTGGAATGACCGAGAACGCCGCTCTCTTTTTGAGCTCGTTGCCCGCCTTTTTTACCTCATACCTTCAATCCGAAAAACTGAAAAGGATAGAGAACGTGCAGGAAGTCGCCCGCTACGTGATGGCGGAGATCGGCGCGAAAAGCGAAGAGAGCTTTTTGATGGTCTGCCTTGACGAAAAGGGCTACCATATCAAAACGGTCTCCTTCTCCTCCGAGAAAAAGACCGCCGTGCACTTTGAGCGGGAAAAGGTAGTGGCGGCGGCTGTGCAATGTAATGCAAAGATCGTCGTGCTTGCGCACAATCACCCCAGCGGAAACCTTGTGCCGAGCGAGAGCGACATTCGCTCCACCAACCGCATCGCGCAAGCCTTGCAAGTGGTGGGCATACACCTTGCAGACCACATCATCGTTGCAGACGGCGAGTATTACAGCATGAAAGCGCACGGTTGCATGGTGGAACCCGTAAACTTGGACCATTCCCCCGAAAAACTTGCGGAAGACATTTTCCGTTGGAAAGAGCAAGTGACCGAGTTGGATCTGTGACGAAGATAACAAAAAAACGGGCGGCATTGCCGCCTTTTTTGTGATATTTGATACTATGCGGCGATTCCTCGAATATCTCGGAATGACAAGACTTATTCCTGCGTCTCAGATGGTCCGCAATTCCTTATTCTTCATTCCTACTTCCTTATTAAAAAACGGATAGTGCCGCGCAGAATTCCTAATTGAACCAAGCCTTTGACAACCCCGCCCCATGTGCGATATACTGTAACTGTGGTCTTTGCGACTGACGGATAAGTGGAGTGTACCACAGGGAGCAAAGGCTGTAACCGCCGACCGTCTGGGCATTCTCGGAGAGAGTATGCCCTTTTTTATTTTGCGAGCGGCAAGGAGAAAAAAATGCAAAAAGAAAGCAAAAGCATAGCAGACCTTCTCACAGGCAACCCCTATCCCGGGCGCGGCATTTTTGTGGGCACGAGTGCGGACGGCAAAAGCGCGTGCTTTGCCTACTTTATTATGGGACGCAGCGAAAATAGCCGCAATCGCGTGTTGCGCCGAGAGGGCGACAGCCTTTTCACACACCCCTATGATGCAAGCAAGGTGAAAGACCCCTCGCTCATCATCTATCGCGCGGTGCGCTTCACCGAGGGCGGCGTTATTGTGACCAACGGCGACCAAACGGATACCATTTACGAGGCGGCGCTCCGCGGCGAAAGCTTTTCGGCGGCGCTTATGACCCGCACGTTTGAGCCCGACGCCCCCAATTACACCCCGCGCATCAGCGCATGGCTCCGCACGGCGGGCGGCACATTTGATTATTCGCTCTCGATCCTTCGGCGGAATGACAAGGGAGAATGCGAGCGCGCCTTCTTTGATTATCCTTCCGAGGCAGGACAAGGAAGACTTGTGCACACCTATCAAACGGATGGCGATCCGCTCCCTTCTTTCAGCGGCGCGCCGCGTGCCGTCTCCTCGGTGCCGAATGACGTAGGCGACCTCGCCGAGGAGCTTTGGTCGGCGCTTGACTCAGATAACAAAATCTCCCTCTACGTTTGCTACATTGACATTGCAAGCGAGGAGAGAACGGAAATGATCATCAATAAATTGAAATAAGACGGAGAGAATAAAATGAATGAATTTGCCTTAAAATACGGTTGCAACCCCCATCAAAAACCTGCGCGCGTCTATATGGAAACGGGCGAAGCGCTCCCGTTTGAGATACTGAACGGCCGCCCGGGGTACATCAACTTTCTCGACGCGCTGAATTCGTGGCAACTCGTAAAAGAGCTTAAGCAAGCCACGGGGCTCGCCGCCGCCGCATCCTTCAAACACGTGTCGCCCACGTCCGCCGCACTTGGCAAGCCGCTCCCCGAACGACTGAAAAAGGCTTGCTTTGCGGAAGGAATAGAGGGCTTGGATGATTCGCCCATCGCCTGTGCCTACGCCCGCGCCCGCGGCACCGACAGAATGTCCTCTTTCGGAGATTGGATCGCGCTGTCGGATGAATGCGACCTGCCCGCCGCAAAACTCATCGCGCGCGAAGTGTCGGACGGCATCATCGCCCCCGCCTATACGGAAGAGGCGCTCGCCCTTTTGAAAACCAAGCGCAAAGGGGCATATAATATCGTGCGCATAGACCCCGCCTATACCCCCGCGCCCATTGAGCGCAAGCAGGTCTTTGGCGTGACCTTTGAGCAGGGACGAAACGACGTTACACTCTCCGCTTCCTGCCTTGAAAAGGTGGTCACCCGCAATACCGATTTCCCCGAGGAGAAAAAGCTCGACGCCATCGTGGCGCTCATCACATTAAAATACACGCAGTCCAATTCCGTTTGCTTTGCCGAGGACGGACAAGCCATCGGCGTGGGGGCGGGACAGCAGAGCCGCATTCATTGCACCCGCCTTGCCGCGGGAAAAGCCGACCTTTGGCACTTACGCCAAACAGACGAGGTGCTTTCGCTCCCCTTCCTGCCCACCCTTTCGGGTCCCGACAAAAATAATGCCATCGATCTTTATCTCTCCGATACCGATTCGGACGACGTGCTCTCGGAGGAGAATTGGAGGCGTTATTTCACCCGTCGCCCCGCGTCCTTCACCGCCGAAAAGAAAAAAGCTTATCTCTCTGCCGTCAGCGGCGTGACCGTGGCAAGCGACGCCTTCTTTCCCTTCTCGGATAATATCGAGCGCGCGCATAGGAGCGGCGCCACTTACGTGGTGCAACCGGGCGGCTCGGTGCGGGATGAGGACGTCATCGCGGCGGCGGACAAATACAATATGCTGATGGTGTTTACCGGAATTCGCCTCTTCCACCACTAAACGAGGGCGCATAACGGCACACAGATGCGAGACTCTACGAAAAACTGCGCAGGCGCGTACAAAATCGTACGTAACTGCGCAGTTTTCAAATTAAATATAATTACACGAACGAGTGCGGAGAGTGGCGCGGATGCAAGGCTCGACGAGCGAACGGACGGGCGCGTACTCTTTATGCGTAACTGCCCCATTCTAAAAATCGAATATAGTACGCTCTCCCCTACGAGCGCGGAGAGGGGTGCAGATGCACGGCTCGACTATTCCAAAAGAGCAACAACGGAGAGGGGTGCAGAGACAAGCGCTCTCTGAAGAAAAGGGCAGGAGCGTACTTTTTGTACGTGACTGCCCTTTGATGAAGTAGTTAGCGAAGTATATGTGCCGCTATACGTTGTTGCTATCTCTCTTCGCGGAAATAGTTAAGCCCCAACGCCGCAGGCGGCTGCGCCTTCTTGCTTCCGATAATGCTTGTAATGATAAGCACGATGATGGTCATTACGTAGGGTAACATCTTAATAATTTCGATCTCCGCAAAGGAAAGCCCGAAACCTTTCATAAAACTTGACGCAATATACAGTCCACCGAAAATAATAGAGCCCGGAATGGAGAGCGCGGGACGCCACAGCGTGAAGATAACCAGCGCGATACTGAGCCAGCCAAAGCCCTCCAAGACGTACTCCCAGTTACCGCCCATATACTCCATAACGGTGAACAGTCCGCCGACGGCGGCGATCGCCGAACCGACGATGGTGGCAACGTATTTATACCCTGTGACGTTTACGCCCGCGGCGTCTGCCGTGGCGGGGTTCTCACCTACCGCGCGTAAGTGCAGTCCGAGGCGCGTCCTATTCAAAATAATCTGCGTGACGATGGCGATGATGATGGCAAGATAAACGAGCACGCCGTGCGAAAAGAATATCTGCACGAACCCACCGCTCTTTGCGCTCACGCCGAAAAGATTGTCGTAATACTGCGAGGCTCTCGCGATAAGTCCGCGGTCCGCCTTAATGCCGTTCATCAAATAGCCCGCCAAGCCCACGCCGAGGGTGGTAAGAGCAAGGCCCGTAACGTTTTGATTGGCGCGAAGCGTAACAGTCATGAAGCTATACAAAAGCCCCATCAAGCCGCCGCTGAGGATGGTAGTAAGGAAAGGCAAAAGAATCATCAAAACGGCGGAATTCATCTTGGCTTTCACCAAAGAGTACACCGTCAAACAGCCAACTGCGGCGCCCGTGCTCATTACGCCCGGAATGCCAAGGTTGAGGTGACCGCTCTTCTCGATGATGATCTCGCCCGTAGAACCGTATAAGAACGTTGCGCTGAGTTTGATTGCACCTGCAAGGAATGTTACCATAACTCACTCCTCCTTTGCCGCTTGGGCGGTCGTCGCTTCCGCTTCTTGCGGCGGCTCGACTGCTACCGCATCCTGCGCGGCGGGGGTATCGGATTTTTTCTCCGTGTGACGACGGAATACCACTTTGTAATTGATAAAGAACTCGCACCCGATAATCATTAGGAACATAATGCCCGTAACGACCTTGGAGAAGAAGGAGTTCGCAATACCGCATTGCGTCATAACCTCGTCCGTTCCTTTGGCAAGGAAGGCAACAAGGAAAGACGTAAAAATCATAAAAATGGGATTGAACTTAGCGAGCCAAGACACGAGAATTGCGGTGAAGCCCCTACCGCCTGCCGTATCGCTTGCAATCGTGTGATCGATGCCGGCGGCAAGCAAAAAGCCGGTAATACCGCAAATGATACCCGAAAGGATAAGCGTACGGATAATGACCTTCTTCACGTTGATACCGACGTAACGCGCGGTATTTTCACTCTCACCCACAACGGTGATTTCGTAACCGTGCTTGCTATAACGCAAATACACAAACATAAGCGCTGTCATAAGGACGGCAACGATAATGCTGAGCCAAAAATTGTCGCCACCAATCTGCGGAAGATTGCCATAGGAAATGGGGTTTAACACACCCGTTCCGGTGGGAACCCACGTTTTGATGGTAAACAAAATGATTTGAATGGCAATGTAGTTCATCATCAAGGTAAAGAGCGTTTCGTTTGTATTCCACTTTGCTTTGAAGAGTGCGGGGATTACCGACCAAACGGCACCCGCAAACAACGACGCCGCAAGCGAAATAAAAATCACAAGAACGTCGCTCACTTTGCCGCCCAAGTAATACATACAAACGATACAAGCAAAAGCGCCCATCAGCACCTGTCCTTCCGCGCCGATATTCCAAAACTTCATTTTGAAGGCAGGGGTAACGGCAAGCGCAAAAAGGAGCAAGATGGCAATTTCACGCAAGAGGCGCAATACTCTGAATCCACTACCGAATGCGCCGTCAAACATATATTTATATGCCAAAAAAGGAGAAATGCTCATCTCAATGGTGGTGAGAATGCCGATCAGAATGAATGCGCCGACGATGGTGCCCGCACGAATCGCCCAAGCTTGCCAAGTGGGGACGTTGGTGCGTTTGACCAAATGGAACAAAGGTTCGCGCGTTTTCTTTTGTTCAGTCATGGTCCACCTCCTCTTTTTTGTCTTCCGTAGCCTTGTCGGTAATAGCTTCTTCCTTGCCGAGCATATCGGCAACTACCGCCGCTTCCGCACTCGACGCACGGCTGAGCATCATCAAACCGACCTCTTCTTTGGTCACTTTTCTTGCATCCACGATGCCCGCGACCTTGCCGCCCGAGAGGACGACCAAGCGGTCCGAGAGCGCCAAGAGCACGTCAAGGTCCTCGCCCACAAAGACGACGGCGACGTTCTTCTCTTTCTGCTGGTTCAAAAGGTCATAAATAAGGTAGGACGAATTGATATCAAGTCCGCGGACGGGATACGCCGCCATCAAAACCTTGGGGGACGAAGAGATCTCACGACCTACGAGCACCTTTTGCACGTTACCGCCCGAAAGACGACGGACGGGCGTCATATCGCTCGGTGTGACGACCTCAAGGTCAGAAATGATTTTATCTGCAAGGTTTTTGGGACGCTTCTTGTTCACAAAGATGGACTTGCCTTTGCGGTAAGAACGGAGCGCCATATTATCCACAATGCTCATATTGCCCACGAGGCCCATATTCAGGCGGTCTTCGGGGACAAAGGAGAGCTTTATGCCAAGCTCTTGAATTTCGCGCGGGGTGCGGTGACGGAGGTCTATGATCTCGTCTTCGTAAAAGAGGATCTTCTCCTCATTCACAAGGCGGGTGATCTCCTTATTGCTCTTGCCCGCAAGGTTCACCTTGTTGCCCTCGGGATCGTGGAAGAAGCCTTCCGCCGCCATTCTTTTGATTTGCTTTAAGTCCTTATGGAAGAAGGTGACGGGCTTATTCTTTTTGGGATTGTGGAAAATGATGTCGCCGCTCTCCACCTTTTGGAGACCTGCAATGCCCTCCAAAAGTTCTTTTTGCCCATTGCCCGCGATGCCCGCGATGCCGAGGATCTCGCCGCCGTTCACGGTGAAGGATACGTCGTCCACCGCATTCAAACCGTCGCGATTCTTCACAGTCATGTGTTCGATGATAAGGCGGGGCTTGGGATCCACGGGGTATTTACGATTGATATTAAGGTCGAGCTTTTTGCCCACCATCATATCCGCAAGCGCCTTTTCGTTGGTGTCCGAAGTATTCACCGTGGCAATGTGCTCGCCCTTTCTGAGCACTGCCACGCGGTCGGAGATCTCCATAACCTCGTTGAGCTTGTGCGTGATGATCACGATGGATTTGCCATCCTTTTTCATCTCGCGGAGGACGTTGAAAAGCGTTTTGATCTCCTGCGGCGTCAAAACCGCGGTGGGTTCATCCAAAATCAAAATGTCCGCGCCTCGATAAAGCACTTTGATGATCTCCACCGTTTGCTTTTCCGAGACGGACATCTCGTGTATCATTTTGCCGGGGTCTATAATAAAGCCGTAGCGAGCGCCCATTTGGCTCACTTCGGCAGATATTTTCTTAATTGAGTAGCGACCGTTATCTTTTACGCCGAGCGCGATATTCTGCGCGGCGGTAAAGACGTCCACCAACTTGAAGTGTTGGTGCACCATGCCTATCTTTAAGGCGAAGGCGTCTTTCGGGCTGCGGATGGTCACTTCTTTTCCGTTCACGAAAATCTGTCCGCTATCGGGGAAATAAATTCCCGCGAGCATATTCATTAGAGTGGTCTTGCCGCAACCGTTCTCGCCGAGCACGGACAAAATCTCCCCCTTGCGAATATCAAGGTTTACCTTGTTATTCGCCACCACCGAGCCAAAGGTCTTGGTGATATTCTTCATTTCGATTGCATTTACGTATTCCACAACTTTTCTCCGTATTAGGACAAATTGCCCCCCGCAAAGAAAGGCTTCGCGAGAGGACTTATTAAAAGGTGTAAGGCGGAGACAAAAGCCTCCGCCTTAATTGTGCTTTTATTTTACCGTGTCGAATTATTCAATGATGGTGATGCCGTCGATGTCGATACCGAAGTAAGGAGCAGAACGGAACTCGGACTCTGCAAAGTAGGTGATGCCGTTCGCGGTCTTGATAACAACGGTGTCGGCAGCATAGTTCTCATCGGAATCAACGTTCGCTTGGTAATCGGTGGCGAGAGGTTGACCATTCACGGTGAACTTGCTGAGGTCGAAGACTTTGATGGTGCCGGCAACGAGCTCGTTACGAGCCTTGATGATAGCCTTGAGAGTGCCTTCCGCAGCAACGTCGCCGTTGATGCCGGTGAGCACGACGGAGCCCGTCGCGAAAGAGCCGGTGTAATCCGTGGGAATCTTTGCATTCTCACCGGCGGCACCGGAGCCAACCGCGATGATACCCTTGAAGTAAGGAGCCCAATCGATACGGCTGGAGACGATGAAGGTCTCGGGGCAAGCAGAAATCGTGCTGCCGTTGTAAGAGACGTTAGGCACACCCGCCTTCTCGCAAGCGGAAGGAGCACCCATGGAGTCAGCGTGTTGGCTGATGAGCACGCAGCCTTGAGCGATGAGGTTCTCGGCAGCGGTCTTCTCCAAAGTCACGTCGTACCAGGAACCGGTAAATTGAACTTTCATCGTGACGGAGGGGCAAACGCTCTTTGCGCCAAGGTAGAAAGAGGTGTAACCGGACTTAACTTCCTCGTAGGGATATGCGCCAACGTAACCCATAACAGCCTTGTCAGCAGTGATCTTGCCGGCGGCGATCATCTCATTGAGCTTCATACCTGCAGCGATACCGGCGAGGTAACGACCCTCAAAGATGGAAGCAAAAGCATTGTGATAGTTAGCGAGGTTCTCGGTGTGCGCATTCGTGCCGGTTGCATGGCAGAACTCAACATTGGGGAATTCCTTCGCAGCTTGAATCATGCTGGCTTCGTGGCCGAAGCTGTCAGCGAAAACCACTTTGCAGTGATAATTGTTAACAAGGTCTTTTGCGGTGTCATAGCAAGCCGTGCCTTCTTCTGCGATACCGGTCTTGATGATAAGTTGAGAATCATCCATGCCGAGCGCTCTGACAGCAGACTTCGCGGAATTGATGAAGTTGAGGTCGTAGGTAGAAGATTCGTCGTGCAAGCAGATCAAACCGATTTTGAAGTCAGCGGGAATCTCGATCCCTGCAACGGTCGGATCATAAGCCGGCATTTCGATCTCCGTAGCCTCGGTCGCGTTGCCGCAAGCAACCAAACCAATCGCAACAGACGCAATAAGCGCAAGTGCCAAAATGAGTGTGACTATTTTTTTCATGTTTTTTCCTCCCTTGCCTTTCGGCAAAATTTAATCCAATATTATTTCGCCCGCACGCATCTCCTTGATGCACGCGAGAGAATACACCTTTACGCCCTTTTTCTCAATGAGGGCTCTGCCGCCTTGGTG
>Ga0310690_10003720_pt1 | contig 22513 bp, 20 predicted proteins | sample AusTroGonzalo_MG_2_FD_207661 | JGI IMG/M metagenome (GOLD analysis project Ga0310690, IMG submission 207661) | Bovine rumen microbial communities from tropical cattle in Woodstock, Queensland, Australia - Gonzalo_04 (v2) (version 2) | ecosystem: Host-associated > Mammals > Digestive system >... | reverse complement strand
AAGAATTCCACGACTTTGATGCCGTTCTCTTCCTTCACCTCTACTTTGCCGCTGGAAAGCATGCTGGCAAGACGGGGTTTGGAGCCGTACTGTCCGGCCATCTCCTTCCACTTGAGTTTCAGGACTTCGTCCTCCGGAAGGGCGGCGCTATCCTGGGCCTCTGCCTCCTGCGCCACCTCCTTGGGTTTCTCTTCCATGAGCGCGCTCATCGACAGCGCCGATCCCGTCTTCGCCGCCCGCCGTCTGGGGGCCGGTTTAACAACGGCGTCGGAAGGTACCACCCCTTCGGGGGCAGAAGAGAGGGCCGATGCCCCCGAAGGGGTGGCACCTTCTGCCGCCTGTGTTGCCACAGGGGTAGGCTTAACGTCCTGCACGACGGGTTTTGCCTTTTCGTCATGGCCGGCCTGACCGGGCATCTCTACCCTCGGAGTGGGAGTGGCCACCGGCTTATCGCCAGGTTTTCCCATCAGGTAGCTGAGTTTCATCAGGGCGAACTCGATATGCAGTCTGGGGTTCACGGCTGCCTTGTAACCGGTTTCGCACTGGGTGGTGATACCCAGGGCTTCGAAGAGGAACTGGTTGGAGCACTTGGCGGCCTGGGCGGCATACTCGGCCTTTAAGGAGTCGGGCAGTTCGAGCAGGGGCTCGAGGCCGCCGGTCTTGGCCACGACGAGGTTTCTCAGGTGCGTGGACAGGGAGCCGACGAAGTGCAGGGCGTTGAAGCCCTTGGCCAGGATCTTGTCGAAGGTAAGGAACGCGCTGGCGTAGTCCCCTGCCAGGAAGTTATCTACCAGGGAGAAGGAGAACTCGTAGTCCAGTACGTTCAGGTTGCGGATGACGTCTTCGTATTTGACGTCCTTTCCGCAGAAGGCCACCGTCTGGTCGAAGATGGTGAGCGCGTCGCGCATGGCACCATCGGCCTTGGAGGCTATTACGTGGAGGGATTTGTCGTCTATCTTTACGCCTTCTTTTTCCGCGATGCCCTGGAGGTTGCGCACCATGTCGGGGATGGAGATGCGGTTGAAGTCGTAGGTCTGGCATCGGCTCAGGATGGTGGGAAGGATCTTGTGCTTCTCGGTGGTGGCCAGGATGAAGATGGCGTGTGCCGGGGGTTCTTCCAATGTTTTGAGGAAGGCGTTGAAGGCGGCCTGCGAGAGCATGTGCACCTCGTCGATGATATACACGCTGTACTTTCCTACCTGGGGCGGCACCTGAACCTGCTCCATGAGTGTCTTGATATCTTCCACGGAGTTGTTGGACGCGGCATCCAGTTCGTGGATGCAGTAGCTTCGGCCTTCCTGGAAGGAGACGCAGGACTCGCACTCTCCGCACGGCTCCATCTCGGGACCCGGGTTGGCGCAGTTGATCATCTTGGCGAAGATACGGGCCGTGGTGGTCTTACCCACGCCGCGCGGGCCGCAGAAGAGGTATGCGTGCGCGAGCTGCCCCCTCCGGATCGAGTTGGACAGCGTGCGGGCGATGGTATCCTGGCCGATGAGCGTTTCGAAGGAGTCCGGCCGGTACTTCCTGGCAGATACGATATAGTCACTCATAGACTACAAAGATACAAAATTATTTTGTGCTCAGTAAATAGTCTTCCGGGGTTACGGTTCTGGGGAGAGTTGTCAGGTCTGACAAGCCCTGACGTATCACATAATCCTTGGGGTTATGAGTGATCAGCACACTACAATGGGCTTTCTGCGCACATACAGCCTGAAGATTATCCTCGAAATCAGGTCCTTCCAGAAATAAAGCCTCATGAAACTGTTCTTTATTCATGGGAAGGATTTCCAACATAGCTTCCAACTGAGCCAATGTCGCTGCCAGTTCACCTGCGGAAAAGCCCTTACGGATCAGGTATGCCACATTAGCCATGGACAAGACAGATGTACACAGTTTCACACGTCCATCTTCTCCCAATTGAAGAACCTCCATGGAAGCCTGATACCCCTCCCGTTCGAATAGCACATCCAAGAGAATGTTGGTATCAATAAAAACCCTTTCCATCATTTAGAAAGTAGGTATTGCGCACGTTCATCATTGGGGTCAATACGACTTAGCGCAGATTTGGCGACACCCAAGAGTCCAATAACCCGACGGCTGCTTACTGATTCGGGAATAGCAGGAGATCGCTTGACTGCTTCTTCCCTCAAAAGCAGCTCAATATACCCCTTCAAAGACAGGCCCTGGCCACTCGCCTGAATGGACAGAGCCTCAAACACAGGTATTTCCAAGTCTATCAGTTTCCGTTTTCTTACAACCGTCGTACTCATATATACAGTTTTTGCAAATATATATATTGATTTGGAGAAAAACAAGTTTAACTCCCCCTCCCGACGCAATCTTAAGCTGAAAACACCCCCTAAATCGACTTAAGACTGCGCCAAAGAACAATCTTAAGTCGATTTGAGGCCCAAAACCAACTTAAGATTGTCGGAACTCGCTATCATACACGTAGATATTATTGAAAAAAAGTTTGTATTTTAACAGAAAATATGTAATTTTGGTCCACATACTTGAGAAAGCGACAATAACAAAACATACAAAACTGTAATCTATTTAAAAAAACGATGTAAAAATCTGCTGCCTCGCACCAGACTATTCCCTTCGGCAGCGGCCTAAACGATCGCTTATAGACTTCAAACGTTAACAAACGTCCGCCCCCTGGTCCATTTTCGGACTAGGGGGCTATTTTATATCGGAATTACGATATTTTCGGCAATATTTTGATATTTTGCCAGAATCATCGTATATTTGCCCCGTATGACAAATGCAGAGATCATATGGGCCTATGCGGCTTCTCACGGTGGAGCCCTCGTGAGGAAGGATTTCATGCCATGGTTTGAATCTGCCTATCCGGGCGGTTCGATCCGGAGCATGGATACAGGACTTCGACAGATGGTTGATTCCGGCCTGCTGGAACGTACTGGATACGGGCAATTCCGCCTATCCCCGGATGTCAAGCCTCCGTACATTCCCGTTATCGACCTGGAGATGAAAGAGCTATTCTGGGGGATCAAAACGATGTACCCTTACGCGAACTTTTGCATTTGGCAAGCCCGATCGTTATCTTCATTCATGCATCATGTGCCCAGTATTGACATCTTGATACTGGAAACGGATCGTACAGCGGCGGAAGCAGTTTATGAGGATGTCCGCTCATTAGCCAAGGGTCGGACGACTCTGCTTCGGCCCACCGAGAAGGAATACCGGCTCTATGCATCCGGATCCCCTTCCGTTTTGGTCAGGGACTTGATCTCAGAATCACCCGTTATCTATGTCGATGGTGTTGCTTCCGCCTCCCTGGAGAAAATGCTGGTCGATGCCACCATCTCCCCCGAATTTGAGTTTACCCAGGGGGCGGAACTCTATACCATCTACGAGAACGCTGATCAAATGTATCAAATCAGCAAGAAGACCATGCTCCGCTACGCCGCCCGCCGTGGCAAGAAAGAGGAAATAGAGAAACTGACGGAATCGACAATGCCATGATAGACCCGAAGAGCAGGACCCTCGAATGGATTCTGGAATCAAGCAAAACCAATAACGTCAGCGACCCAACGCTCATGGAAAAGGCCATCAGAGCTTTCTCCTTACTGGAAGCCCTGAGCAAATCCGGCTGTCCCTTCCTGTTTAAGGGCGGCAGCGCCTTGATGCTTCAGCTCGCTTGTACCCAGCGCCTTTCAGTTGACATTGATATAGTGTGCCCGCCCGGGACGGACGTAATTTCTTATCTAACCCCTTATGCCGAAGAGTATGGATTCGGAGGAATCAAACCCTCCAACCGAATATCGCGTACCAACGTACCCAAGACGCATGCCAAGTGCTTTTATCAAGTCTCATACGTTACCAATACTACCACGGAAAAGATTCTTCTGGACGTATTGTTTGAGGATAATTGGTATTCACGCATCGAGAATCTACCCATCGTCAGCCCTTTCCTTCTTATGACCGGAGCACCGTTAACAGTCAATCTCCCAAGCAAAGATGACCTACTGGGTGACAAATTGACGGCTTTTGCTCCTAACACCACGGGGATTCCCTATACCAAGACCATAATAGGCCGGGCAGGTCTGCCGGAAGAGCGTCACTGCTCTATGGAAATCATCAAGCAACTGTTCGACATTGCCACCCTCTTTGACCGGACGGAAGACCTTAGCATCGTCCGTACCACTTTCGAAAAGATTGCCCCTATTGAACTGGATTACCGCCAAATGGACGGCACCGACCTAACACCCATCCTGGATGACATTTACAAAACCGCCGAAATAATCTGTACCGGCATTTATACCAATGAACGAAGTTTCGAATACAGAGAACTCATCAAAGGTATCAAGCAAATAAGTAACTTTATTATAAGCGAAAAATACAACCTGTATTCTGCCATCGTCAACGCTTCCAAGGCTGCATACCTCTCTGTACTGTTAAAAAAAGGAGTCAACGAGATAACGCATTATGACCCAAGTATGGACCTAGGAGCCGTTAAACTGGGCACTCCCATCAACCCGGCCATTAACAAAGTCAAGGCTTTACGCCCAGAAGCTTTTTTCTACTGGATGCAAATCGAGTCACTCTTAAACAAGTGATTACCTCATCGCACCAGACTATTCCCTTCGGCAGCGGCCTAAACGATCGCTTATAGACTTCAAACAGCCCCCTGGCCTCACAAAAGCCAGGGGGCCGTTTTTGCCGGAACCGCCGGTATTGTTATTTCTTTTTGGGGCCTTTCTTCTTTCTGGGGGCATAGCCAGAAACCAGATGACCGGTCTTGAGGGGCATGGCGGATTCCGGAGACAAACCGGGGTCGTTCAGGTATCCGTTGGGCTGTGCCTCTTCGCCGAAATCCATCAATTGTCCCAGCAAATCAAATTGTAGGGCCGATTCAAGTTTGGCCATGGTCTCCAACGTCATGTTGACACGACCGTTTAGAAGAATGGATACATGCTGCTGGGTGCAGCCCATAACATCGGCCAGTTGCTTTTGCGTCATTTCCAATTCTTCCATCCGACGCCTCACGCGCATGGCAATTGCATAGGAATACTTGAGCCACGCCCAATTATCCCTGTTATACTCTGCCATCTCGCGCCACTTGGATGGCGCCTCGCTCTGATTCGACTTCAAATAATCCAATGCCTTCATCGTTGCACATCATCTTATTTCTCACACAGCAAATATAATACAATTTTTAATTTGTACACAGCATTCTTAAGTCGAAAACACTAGCATAATCAGCTTAAGATTGTCGGAACTGGCTCTTATACACGAAGATATTATTTTAAAAAAAGTTTTGATTTTAACGGAAATTATGTAATTTTGGTCCGGTGTCGTGAGAACGAGACCATATAGATATACAAAACTATAATCTATTAAATACGATATTCGGATAATTCGCTGCTATACTCCGTACTATCCCTTACAGCAGCGGCCTAAACGATCGCTTATAGACTTCAAACGTTAACAAACCCACTAGCTCTCTGGCATTTAAATCAGGGGGCCATTTAATATGCGGAAAATAGTTACATAATATATATATAAGGTATAGTATCAAAATAGTAAATACTAAAGGTTCGCAACTTATCTATTATATGTCTAGAAAACTTAAAAACTTACCTGCTTTCTCCCTTCCGGAATTACTCGTTGTTCTGGTTATCATGGGAATTCTTGTTCTCATCGCGCTTCCTAACCTTATGCCGCTCATTTCAAGAGCAAAAGCAACAGAAGCCCAACAGCAGCTCGTTTTCCTCCATTCCTTGGAGACAAGCCATTTCTACACGTATTCCAAATACTCCGATGACCTGAATGAACTGGGGTTCGAACAGGCCACTCTCGTAACGGAAGGAGGCAATGCAAATTACCGGATAGAAATCGTAGAGGCCAACGAAAAAGGCTTCAAAGCAACTGCAACCGCTGTCGTGGACTTTGACAGAGACGGGACCTACGACATTTGGGAAATAGATCAGGACAAGAATCTTCGTCAAACCTCCAAAGACTAAAAGGGAATGCTTATCTATCTGGTCATGCTGGTGCCTCTTTATTTCATGGCAGTTTCAGACTGGAAGAATCGTACTGTCAGCATTTGGTGGCTGGCACTTCTATTCCTTTTGACTCTATCCTACTCTTTCTCAAAAAGCGGAGCTTATCTTACCGCCATTAAGACGGGGCAGAACATAGCCATTTTACTCATTCTCGGGCTGGGTCTATACCTCTACTCCCTTTTACGAAACAAGAAACTCCGCGAACTCGGTGGACTGGGAGATTTATTGTTCTTCATAGCACTTACCCCCTTATTCCAGTTAGAGGAATTCATCCAAGTGACCATCGTTATGCTCATCTCCTCATTAATACTTTGGAGTTTTCTGAAAGCGAAGCACAAGTTGGAGAGCATACCTCTTGTAACCTTTTGCAGCGTTCCCCTGATGATATGGCTATTCCTGAGATAAACACAGAAGCATTACAGGTCTTTTCTGCCGAAGAGGCGCAGTACTACAGACTGCTCCCCTTCGATTTTGACCATACGGGCGCAGTCAAATGTTTGGGTGAAGAGGATCGAGATTATAACACCGCGAAGGAAGAAATCCAGCTGCTTTTCGGGAAAGAAATCCTCATTCAAGCCATCGCAAAAGACGAGCTTTCGCGTTTGCTTCTGGCCCATTACAGGACAGAAGCATCGGCCCCGCAAGGGCAACTTCCGAAGGAGACCACTGAAATGATCAGTTATCTCATCGAGGAAGCCCATAAGATGCGCGCCAGCGACATTCACATGGAACCCTCGGAAGAGAAATGCCGCATCCGTTACCGCATTGACGGGAAATTGCTGGAGCGGCATGTGATACCCCTGTCAGAATACACAGCCCTGGTCAACCGCGTCAAGATCATGTCCAACCTGGACATCTCCGAGAAGCGCCTGCCTCAAGACGGCCGTATCATGTTCGAGTCCGATTGGGGAGGTCGTTTTGACATAAGAACTTCCATTCTTCCGACAATTCACGGAGAGAAGATCGTCCTTCGACTGCTCACCATGAATGACCGACACCTGTCCATTTCCGAGCTGGGTATGGACACGCACCAGCAAGAGGACTACATCAAGGCCGTCACACATCCTCACGGGATGATCCTGATCAGCGGCCCGACGGGATCTGGCAAAAGCACCACTCTATATGCCACCTTGGAGCGCCTCAACCGCGTGGACAACAACATCCTGACCATCGAAGACCCCGTTGAGTACACGCTGGAGGGTGTCAACCAGGTGCAGCTTAAAGAAGAAATCGGGCTTGACTTTCCGTCAGCGTTGAGGACCTTCCTGCGGCAGGACCCCGACATTATCATGTTGGGCGAAATCCGTGACGAGGAAACCGCTGAAATGGCCGTCCGCAGTTCACTCACCGGCCACTTGGTCCTCTCAACCCTTCACACGAACAGTGCCTGGGGCTGTATCACGCGTATGACGGATATGGGCATCCACCCGTACTTATTATCTGAGACGCTCGTGGCCTGCGTAGCCCAAAGACTGGTGCGCACGCTCTGCCCCCATTGTAAGCAGGAGGCAGAAAACGGCCATTTCGCCCCGACAGGATGCCCTCACTGCTTCTACACAGGCTATCAGGGCCGAAGAGCCATCTACGAAGTCATCCCCATTGACGCAGAACTCTCCGATGCCATCCGCAATCAGGCATCAGACATTACAGAATACCTGCACAAACACAATATAAAAACCCTCCGGGAGTCTGCCCAAGCTCTTTACGATGCGGGCGAAACCTCCCGGGAAGAGATCATGACACTCATCGAGAACTAATGAAAAGGAAAACTATTCTACTCATTCTTGCCTTACTTTGCTGGATTCCCGGCGTACACGCAGCTCAAGACCGGTTCGAGAGAATTCGCCGCGAGCTTGACAGTCTTGCCGTAGTAGATTCCCGCCTCGATAAGGCTGTCGATGTTTCCGTGACATCCTTTCCCGTAGCCGAACTGCTGCGTTCGCTCGCCACCGGAAACGGTCTGAATCTCAACCTATCCTTGGAGCGCGTCCGTGGGGTCATCACCTGCAATCTGGAAAAGGTTCCAATAAAGGATGTCCTACTGCTGTGCTGCCGGGAAGGAAAGCTGGACGTGACGATTAACTCTGGCATCGTCCATATCTTCCCCTATACAGAGCCTGTCACTCAGCCGGAAATTAAAGTAAGCAGGGACTCCTCCGGCCTGTATTCCTATGACTTCAACGGAGGGCCGCTGCGTCTGGTCGTTCGTAATATCGTCGCGGCTTCCGGTCAGAATGTTGTCCTTCAGAAAGACCTTGGTGAGAGACCCGTTTCGGGATACGGGAGAGGCGTCACCCATCGGCAGATGATTGAATCTATCGCCGCTTCCAACGGTCTCCGCGCCTCCGTGAGCGACGACGGAATCTGGTATCTTTTCGAAGGGAAGACAAAGGACAAGAGTCTCTCCTTCTACCGAGATGGCGATTCCGAAGAGGGGGACACCCGCAACTGCGTCCGTGTATTCCCCATGCAGTTCAGAACGGTGGACAACATCCTTGATGTTATCCCGGAACGACTCAAGAGAGACATCGAGATCAAGGTATTTCCAGATTTAAATAGCCTTATCCTGAGTGGACCGACAAACAGCGTAGCCTCTCTTGAGGGCTATCTCACAGAGATTGATAAAAGCGTGCCGATGATTTCCATAGACGTCATCATCGTAGATGCCACGGACAGGAAGACGCACTCGACAGGCGTCAAGTTCGGTAAAGGGCAGGAACCGTCCGGCGAGTCATATGGACAGTTTCTTCCCAGTGTAGACATCTCCATTGGCGCCGCGCAAATCAATCGCCTCATTGATGCATTTAACGGCATAGGCCTGGTGAACCTCGGAAAGGTGGGAGACAACTTCTACGCAGGATTGAAATTGCTGGAAGAGGATGGCACCATTACACTTCGCTCCACGCCGCGTCTATCCACGCTCAACGGTCACAAGGCCACGCTCACCAGCGGCGAGGTCAAATACTACAAAGAGAGTCAGGTGAATATCATCGGCACGCAAAATCCCATGCAGTCGGAATCCTATATGTGGAAGAACGTAGAAGCTTCCTTTACACTGGAACTGCTCCCTTACGTAAGTGCAGACAGCACCATCACCATCCAGGTCGTCCTCAATCAGGACGAGTTCACCGAGAGAGATAGCGGTGACCGCACCGCTCCTCCCGGTAAGACGAAACGAGGATTTAACAGCATTGTGAAAGTTCACGACGGGGAGATGGTCCTCCTGGGCGGCATTGAGCGGAACCTCATGGATGACAGCAGCTCTGGGGTGCCCGTCATCGCACGGCTCCCCATCCTGAAGTACATCTTCGGAAACGTGAGCAAAACGAAAGAGAATAGGAAACTGAACGTATTCATCAGACCGGTTGTAATACAATGAGACTCGCACGGATAACACAACTGGAAGTAACGGTCTCCGGAGGTGAAGCATCACTGAACGGCGCCCTCCCGGGGGCCGGGGCCATTGTTGTTCTGCAAATAACGGGATCCGGTGTCTCCACGCGCGCCCTCTCCGAACAGGATCCGATCCTCAAAAGAGTCATGGCCAATCCGGACATTCTGTATACAACGTATCCGGACCGGGTCTGCTACGTACCCAAAGGGCCCGTCACGGAATTGACGGCATCGTGGAAAGACATTCCCGTTGCTGGAATCATTGTCTCGGACGGAATGGCCGACACAGCGCCCGCCGTTTCCGAAATAGAGCGTAATATCCCCTCTACGATGATGGCCGGTCAGTGGTACGAGCGGCTCAAGCTCCCGGTGCTCCTGGTGTACCTCGGCATCTTGCTGGCCAACTTCCTGGTTACGCCATCCCTCGGCCGAAAGTACGACGAGCGCCGTCGTCAACTGGATGCCGCCGAGCGACAGAACCGCACAGAGACAGAAGTGAGCGAGAAGCAGAAACGGCTGATGACCGAGTACCTACAGATATCTTCCAACAACTCTGCTTATTCCTTCGACAAGATTGCTTCTTGTGTTCCAGAAAAAGTAAGATTGACGCAAACATCTCTGGAAGCAGACTTCTTCATAATCAAGGGAGAAACGGTAGAAGCCTCGTCGGTCGTCGCATTCACAAACCGGCTTGGAGACTATTTCCCGTCCACAAAGATTCAGTCCTTTGACAAGATTCCCGGAAGGGAGACGAGCGCATTTGAAATCAGGGTCTCAAGATGAAGAACAGATATACAATCATCAAACTGGCCGTGCTACTGATCGTCGCACCGATAGTAATCTGGTTTGCGGCCCTATCCAAGACAGCTCGTCTCTATAGAGACTATCGTAACTTAGGGAAGAGCGTCGAGGCCATCCATGAAGAAGGTCAGCGTTTGAACTTGGCCGATGCCGCCCACGAGGATCTCATCTCCGGCGGGCACATTCTAGCCGGGATAGAAAAGCAGTTTAGCGGCGTATCCGTCTATTCTTTCACGCCTAAGGTTGAAAAAGAAGAAGCGGGACTATCCCTGGTGAAAACAAAGATAGAGCTGAAGGGCGATTACAAGTCTTTGCTCAGGGTCCTTCACAGTCTGGAGGAAGATGGCAACTACGCCTTGTCGGACATCTCCTTCGAGCGCAAAGACCAAAGGGAGAAAAAAGTAACGCTGAAACTAACCGTCAATCAACTTATCAGGAATGAATAAGCAGAAGTGTCATATTGACGCTTTCTCGTTACCTGCCGTCGTCGTCATCTCGACGCTGGTAATGATGCTTATCCTGTTTGCCTTCTCCCTAAAGACGCTGGACTTCCAGAATCATGACCACTATCGGGACTTGAAGCAAACCAGGCTGGACCTTCATTCTGCTGCGGCCCTGTACATGTGCGACAGCACGCTCCTTTTCGGGACAGACACGACTACCGTATGCCTCTATGGGGACGGTGAAGACCCTATCGGCATCAAGAGACTTCGCTGGGGAATGTACGAAGCGGTTTCCATCCGCCGTTTCAAGGACGACCCGTTTGGAAGAACTTATCTGATGGGGCGCGCAGTCGAGAACTCCTGCCGCGCCGCTCTTTGGCTGAGCAACCGGAACATGCCCCTCACCTTAGCGGGCAGCACAAACATAAAAGGCCCCGTGTTTGTCCCGCAGGTCGGGGTCCGCTACCTGGACTTTCCCGAGAAGAAATTCAGCGGGCGTCCATTGGATGTAGAGGACTTGAGGGCTGCCGGCCGATATATGCCCCGCCTTTCCTGGGACATGTGGGCGCATCTGGATACGTTGAAGGCTATGCGGGAGTTCAGTTGCGACTATGCAAGTCTTTCCGGGAAACAGATTTCCTTTGATGAACCAACGCTGCTTACTCACTATGACAGTCATAAAGAGATAGCTATACAGCTGAGAGGAAACGCTGTGCTATACGGCGATAGGATAGTCTTATCCAAAGAGTCGGACATAAAGGAGGTGATTATCATTGCCCGTTCCGTAGTGCTGAACCGCGGATTCAAGGGCAGTGCGCAGATCTTTTGCGCCGACTCCATTCTGGTTGCGCCTGGGGCAGAACTGCAGTACCCTTCAGGCCTCTTTGTGGATTCAACGGGGCCGAACGCGCCTTGCATCACCATCGGAGAGGAAAGCACTGTAAATGGATATGTAGGCATCCACTGGGGCGAGAAATACCATTATGTACTGGAGAATCCCTGCTTCTGGCTATTAAGGAACGCTCATATCCGCGGTCTGGCATATATCGATGGCGCAAGCTATATCCAAGGCTCCATACGAGGTGCCGCATATATCAAGGACTGTATTTACAGATACGGGAACTCCACCTACGCCGAGGCTTTGTGCGATGTCTCGATTGAACGGGAAGACAGTCTGGCCTTCCCCATCATGCTGGACGGCCCCTACCGGAGAAAAATCATCAAAACAGTGAACTAACCTATGGCAAAGAACAAACTCACCGTAATCCTTTTATCCGTAGCGGCTATTGCTATCTGGGGGATCGTCGGCTACAGGGTATTCCGCTGGGTTGCGCCTAAAGATATGCCCATTGCAAAGGCGATACCTCCGAAGACTTCGTCCATAAAACCGAGCGGCGATTCTCTGAAACTGAATTATAGGGACCCATTCCTCTCAGACTTGGAAGAGTCCCGGTCGGTGGATAATCACGCTCGTTTTGAGTCCCCCGTTCCGGAGCCGGTGATGCCCACCCTCAGTTACAAAGGGCTCATCCGAGATGGCAACGGAAGCGTCCGAGCCCTTATTACATGTAGCAACCAAACGGACGGATATAAGAAAGGAGAATTCGTAGCAGGCGTAAAGATTATGGATATTACCGCCGACTGCCTAACGGTCAAATGGCGGGGGAAAACCTATACAATCGCAGCCCAATGAAACTGAAAGCCACATCCCTTGTCGAGACCATCGTCGCCTCCGTCGTCTTCCTGATTGTATTCGGGATGGCGATGACATCCGCCGTCAACCTACACAAGTTAGGCACCCCGGATTGGGCCAGGATTGAAAGAGACTTCAACGAGTTCCGAAAACAAGTCCCCAACAACGGGCAGGCCTACGAATATGACTGGGGCCAGATAGAAGCCTCCTGCTCCGACTACCACGAAGTCCCCGGCCTGCTGGATATCCAGGCCTCCATTCGATTAAAGGATGGAAGGAAGACTGTGTATCGATACTTGACAATTACTGATTAAACATCTAAAAACATACTGTATGAAAAAACTATTCTTTCTTCTTTTTTTATTTCTATTATCGTTCTCCCTGCATGGGCAGATGGTCGCGCCCGAACAGGGCGATATAGATGCCCACCCATATCAAGGGGCTGGACTTGATTTATCACAACCCAAGCAAGCATTCACTCCAAACGCCGCCAATCTTGGCGTTTACGGGAAAATTCCGGTAAACTACTATACCGGATCCGCTGACGTGCAAATCCCGCTGGCTGAGTTAACGGGGAAAGACTGCACTCAACCGGTTTATCTCTCCTATCGAACAGGCGGCCACAAGGTTAGTGAAGTCCCAGGTCCTTTTGGACTTGGGTGGACGTTACATGCTGGCGGTTGTATTAATCGTATCATAAACGGACAAAAAGACGAGATGTCTGCAGAGGAGATGGCATATTTGACAGATCTAGCCCAGTCCGGACGCTGGTCGGAATTTCTGGATAATACATGTCTTTCCACACCAGGTTATCTTTATCACCCCAAGACGGCTCAATCGACGGCTTATAATTATTCGGCTTTTTTCTATCCTCATTATTTTGACTTGGCACCCGATGAGTTCCAGATATGTGCCGATGGGTTAAGTGGTTCTTTCTACATAGGAGAGGATGGTACTCCCATGCTGGTCTCAAAATCCACTGATTCATATAAAATCTCTTACGAGACTGAAACAATTCAAGAGCCGGTAACTCTTTATCATAAATACTCGTGTAGCATTGTTGTCCACTATTTCACGTATATCTCAAAAATCGTCATCACGGATAGTAAAGGCGTGAAATACACTTTTGGAGGGGATATGAGCGCTATTGATTTCTCTTATTCCCCAACCAATACCCCTTCTCTCTCCTATCATCATACCAAAGAGGATAATGTATCACTTGGAAATATGTCCCTTGATGAAATGGAGCAGGCATATTGGGAGACCTATCCTGCCCTGGGAGATCCTAAAATAATGGGAATAGCGAATACCTGGCACCTTGTATCAAAAGAGTATCCAACAACAGGAGAGATAATAAGCTTTACCTATGAGAAAAAGGGATTCCCCATCCATATGTCTGATGTTAACACCCGTTTTATTGTCCTTACTAATGACCGGACGATGGCAGATGCTACGGCAATAAATCCGAACGGAGATATACGAATCTGGGAGAACCTCTCTTTTACAGATGACAGAAAAAATACCATTCAACATACTTTACCCAAGACAAACATAAGTTACACAATCCTTAATCCGTCTTATCTGATATCGATTAAAAGCAAGAAAACCAACGACTCAGTTGCATTCACTTATCAGTATTTGGATGGGTTGAGGTATTATCCGGAATCTTATGACCTCGGGATGTTGTTCCATCTTGGAGGAGAAATGGAAGCTTACGACTTTATTACCGAAGAGAACAAATACTATACGGCAATCCGTGTATCTTCTTCCAAAGGCGGCACTTATCTACGATACACGCGAGACAAAACCGACAATCTTGTGGGTGGGGAGGTTACAGAAGCCAGCATTAACGACAGGCCATTAAGTTTTCTTTCTGGGAAACAAAAGCCCGCAAGTTTGATTTCTCCAACAAATAATAATCCTGGATCCATTACGCCATTCACATCGATAATATTTCCGGAGGAGAATCGCAGATATAGAATTCACTTAGCTAAAGTGATATTATGCGGAGGGACAAGCGCGAAACGTGAATACACCCTAAGTTATAATCAAACACGTTTGCCTTTTTTTGATGCTAAAGTTTCAGATCACTGGGGATACTACAATGGGCGAGGATATGGGTTCCTTCTTTCAACGACCTATAATACGAACGTGGTCATGAGCGACTCATTTTGTGAACACGGTGTAGATGATTATTTCAATGAGTATAGAATCGCGACGGGCGTCGGTATTGCCGAGAGCCTGGAAAGGATTACCTATCCTACAGGGGGCAGTACCACCTTCGTATATGAGCCGCACCAATACAACAAAGTGGCGGAGGTCTACCCGAAACGTATTCTTCACGATTCAGGCATAGCCGGGGGATTTCGAATCAAAGAAATCATAGATTCGACAGGAAATAAGAAAGAGATTCGAACCTACACATATAATAAATCGGGGATACTCAATGGAAAGCCCAAATATGGAACTGTCGGTTACTATGTATCGCAGAATTCAGATCCTATAGTAGAGCAGGAAAACTATGTCGGTTGGGCCTCAGGATTTAATATGTACTCGAAATTTCGAATGGCAAGTGAAGGATTGATCAATCAGATTCCAGTCTCTTCAGGAAGCCATATAGCTTATAGCCATGTAACCGAGCATCTCGCCGATGGGAGCAGCATAGACTACAAGTACACAGATTGGGAGAAGTATCCGGACATCCAAGCGGAAACTTATCATACATACAAGGCAAAGGATTTGATGAATCCTTTTACGTCATGCGATTTAATGAGGGGGCTATTGGAAGAGGTGTCTTATAAGAACGCCGACGGGATAGTCGTAAAGATAGAGCAGATGACATATAGGGATTCTGTTTGCACACCAAGTGCGTATGGAGATTTAAAAACAGGTCTATACTCTTATACAAACAAGCAAGTTTATCCATCGGACTCCCCTTGGTACTACTCGTTGTCACGGGTATATAAATTTTTCCCTCCACTGCCGTATGTTTATGACAGCATGCCGTATTTCATCAGATTATCAAGGTGCTACATTTTCGGCAAAACGCCCTACCTCGTTCAAAAGAAAGTGACGACATGGAATCCTGAGGGTGAGATGCCCATCACCACAACAACACAGTACGAGTACAATGAAAAGAATCAGATTGTTTCCGAGAAGACAATAGGTTCATCTGTAATAGAACACAGAACCCGTTGGTCTGGGGACATCAAATTTGGTCCATACAAAGGGATGGCAGAAGCCGGGATGATTGGGTTCCCTATTGAGGAAACCGTGATCGAGAATGGATATGTTATTTCCTCCGTCATACACCGGTATGGGCTTTCAGGTGGAAATATATATCGTCATCTAGCTGACTATCGTTCCATGTCGCAGTCTGGAATTGCGCAGTCTTCATTTATTCGTTACGACGGAATTGACATGGACCCTTCATATGGAAGTGCACCGGAAGTGTCATATTTATATAACGCCGATGGGAATGTGATAAATACCTCCCAGAGAGACGAGTCATCAACAAGCATTATTTGGGGCTATAATGGCACCCGTCCTATCATGGTTTGTAGCGCAAAAGACTATTCAACCATTGCCTGCCATACTTTTGAGGATGATCTGGCAATGCCGTCTTTCGCAAGCATTTGGGACGAGGGTTTCCAGAGCCCCAGATGCCATGTCGGCCCCTTTGCTATCACCCTGCCCGATGTCGCCGATATTGATACTTATGTTGTGGACTACATGGTCAATAACATCGGGGAATGGATATACAAAAGAATAGAAATCAATGCGAAAGTGGGGACCTATACCATAGCCGAAGGAGAACGGCCCATTGACAACGTTCGAGTTTATCCCAAAGGAGAGGAGGTCGTCTCTTACACCTGGTTTCCGAGAGTAGGGGTGCGGAGTTCAACAGATGGTGCCGGCAACATACAGACTTATGAATATGACGTTAATGGAAGATTGCAGGCGGTTTATGACGTCGATGGCAACCCCGTTATCGGATACTATTACAGATACAGAACATCACCGAAGAATTAATATGAAACAGTATATATACGTCATCGCTCTAATGATTGTTGGAGCAGGGGCCGCATCTGCGCAGAGCTCTTTACAGCCCTATCGTCCTACCGCCCAGAATTATAAGGATTCTAACTATGTTCGGACATATAACTTTACTGCCGCTGAAGCGGATGCGTATAACGTCACTACAGAACACTATGATGGCCTTGGTAGAAAGCAGGCGGTAGTCCAACATCTTTTCACTCCTAAGCATAAGAACGTGTGCTCTTATGTTGTCTACGATGAGGTTGGCCGGGAATGGAAAACGTTCCTTCCTACGCCAGAAGTTTCCATGCTTTCACGTGACAACGATAGTGACGGTTTTACGTATGGTGATGAGCGCACTTTTTCCGAGATCGTATATGAGGCTTCTCCATTAAATCGCGTAACGAAAGAGTTCGGACCCGGCATAAAGTGGAAGAATAAAGATAAGGCAAAACGAACATCATATTTGGCAAATGGCATACCTGGCAAATCGAGAGGGTCAGGCTGTTACCGTTTAGTGAATGATACGTATAGAAGTTACTCGGAACCTTTCATTGAAAAAAAAGGGTATTGGCCTGGGCAGTCATTATATGTTACAACGATACAGGACGAAAGTGGAAGGGAGACGAGTCGATTTGAAGATGAAAATGGGAAACTTATAATGACAAAAAGGAGAATTGATGGACGAAACCTAGATACATATTATGTCTATGATGACAAAGATCGTCTAGTGGCAGTCCTTCCTCCTCTGGTTTCCGAAACTCTGGATTCAAAGTCTCATCTATCAACATCAGATGAGGCCGTCGATAGATATGCTTATTTGTACATGTATGATGAGAGAGACCGATGTGTCGCGAAGAAGTTGCCAGGATGCGAGTGGGAATACTACATCTATGACAAGGGAGATCGTCTGGTCTTTACGCAAGATGCGGAACTGCGTAAAAGCGGACAATGGGCGTTTGCCATCTCCGACATTCACGGCCGCGCATGCTTGAGTGGGGTCTGCACAGGGGAGAAAAACGATCTTCGCGCGTCAATCTCGAACTCGAATGTTCTTGCGTTTCGTGCGGAGTATGAGCATATGGGGTATGGTATCTCCGGTGTAACACTAATACGGCCAACTATTTTATCCGTATCCTACTATGACGATTATGAATATATCGACAAATCTATGCCCTACTCTTTGAGAGACGCGATGCGTTTTGAAAACCAGTTAGTTTCCATTGGGAACGCACTGGAGATATCAGAAGAGGAAAGCAAAGAGGCAAGAGAAAAGGAAAGCAAAGATGGAAGGGACAGACCAATAGATAGACCAGAAAAGCCGATAGACCATCAGATAGACACGATAAGCATGTATATTCCGGTCTTCCAGAATGAAAAGTGGAATTACGCCCAAGGAAGACTGACTGGACGTGCAGAACGTATTCTGGGGGAAGAGATAACAAATCAATTCAAATGGGAATCTTATTATTACGATAGAAAAGGCAATATTATCCAAACCCATTCAACAAGGTTGGATGGTGGAGTAGATGTCACAAATACGACCGTGTCTTTCACGGGCAAACCTTCAACGGTACATGTTTGCCATAAGAAAGGTGCAACCGCGGAAGAAACGTTTCAGGAATACTATGATTATACTTACGACAACTGGGACCGACCTGTGAGAGTCAGACATCGGCTGGAAAAGAAAGGGATTCCTTCAACCTGGACAACGTTGTCCGATATACAATATGATGCGGTGGGACGTATGGTCGCCGATAACAGGACCGGCGATCCTATGCTTAAGACATCGTTCTCGTACAATGTTCGCTCATGGAAGACCACAATTGCTGGTCCGGGCTACACGGAAGAGTTGTTCTACGAACCTGGCGAAGAAGAAAAACAAATCAATTCAAGTCGAGAATGGAGTGGAAACATCTCCTCTACGGATGAGCATTACAATACTGGATTCTACCATCATGAGTATGGATACGATGCTCTCTCCCGGCTGGTTTCGTCATCTATCAAGCAAGGAGGCTTCACATCACTTGAAGAAACATTTAGTTACGACGACCACACTAACATCGTTAACTACGTAAGTACAGGAACGAGCGCGGCCGAAAAATCAATGTCATATAACGGCAACCGCATGACATCCGTCACTTCCTCCGTCCCCGGTGCTTCCGGCTCCATCGGCTACGACAGTATCGGCCGCGTCATTTCCTCCGACATAGAAGGCATGACGGAAGTGAAGTACAACGTGGTGGGTTACCCCTCCTTCGTCGGACAGGCCGATGGCGGCTACGTACATCACACCTATACTGCAGGAGGCGCACGAATGGCCTCCAGACGCACGGATGCCGCCGGCGTAGTGACGCTGATGGAATATGAGGGCAACGAAGTCATCGAGAACGGAAAACTCCGCATGCTGTTATTCGATGGCGGCTATGTTGACTTCAGCGGCAACGCGCCCCGGTACTGCTGGTACACGAAAGACCACTTGGGCAGTGTGCGCGCCGTGGCCGATGCCGACGGAAACGTCTTCGCGACCTACGCCTACAGTGCGTATGGCGAGGATTTTGCAGCCATGACGCCGGCTGCACCGGTTACGACGAACAGTACCAGCCAGAACAGCCAGTCCGCTCCGGTCAGCCACGGCGGAGGCCACCTCAAGGATAAAGAGCCCTTCTATCCGACGGTGACTTACTCCCCGGCTGAGGGCCCCGACTGGCAACCCTTCAAGTTTAGCGGCAAGGAAAGTCTTACGCGCGTTGGCCTGGACCTCTACGACTTCGGCGCTCGCATGTACTCCCCCTCCAACATGCGTTGGATGACGATGGATCCGCTGTGTGAGAAGTACTATCACATCAGCCCCTACGCCTATTGCGCCGGTAATCCCGTGAATCTTGTGGATCCGGATGGACGAGCCTTAGAAACGGCATGGGATCTGGCTAGTCTGGGAATGGGCGTAAAGAGCTTTGTCTCAAACGTCAAGGCGGGTAAGGTAGGAGCGGCAATCGTTGACGGAATAGGTATCGTCGTGGATGCCGCTGCCGTTGTGACTCCCTTTGTTCCAGGTGGTGCAGGCGCGGGCCTAAAAGCTATTCGCGGCGCGAAAAAGGTTGCCGATGTGCTTGATGTCGCCAAGGGTGCCGATACTGCAAAAGATGTGGCTCAAGCAGTTAATAAAGTGGATGATGTTGCGGACGCTGCTAAAGGCATTTCTGGCGCAACAGAAGGGTCTCAAAAAATCTATGTGACATATACCAAGGTTAACCCTGAAACAGGTCAAGTCTATTCCGGTAGGACCAGTGGTTATGGCTCCCCTGAAGAGATTGTTAAAAGGCGTGATAGTAATCATCACATGAATGATAAGGGTTATGGACCTGCTAGTGTTGATAAGGCGTCAACTAATCAGGATGCTATAAGAGGCCAGGAACAATATTTGATAGAAAAACACGGGGGCGCTCAGTCGACAGGAGGGACATCGGGCAATAGAATCAATGGTGTGAGTCCTAAGAATCCCAACAGATCTCGATACGAAGAAGCTCGTAAGAAATATTTAATGTACTAAATAATGGCAAATAATACCTACCGAAAAAGAAAAAGGTTGGGAGATATTATCGAAATTCCTGTTCATGGGGAATACTTTTGTTATGCGCAGTTACTTCCTCATGGCGAATACCTCTTTTTTGACTATAAGTCGGATATTCCGCTTGAGGACTTGTTCATTCTGAAAGATTGCAAGACGCTATTTAGAGTCACCGTCTATGATAGCGTTCTTAGAAATGGGCGTTGGAGAATTGTCGGAAATATTCCAATTAAAGAGGAGTTTCTCGTTCCTCATATAAAGTATATTTATGACAAGTTTGAGAATAGTTTCGCACTCTATAACACAGAAACGGGAGAAATAACAAAATGCTCAAAGGAGGAGGCTAGAGGTCGGGAACGTAGCGCAGTATGGGATGACTTTCATGTGGAAGATCGTTTGTATGATCACTATCGTAATCAACCATGCAAATGGTTGAAAGAGGAATATGAGATTTGGAAGTGATGAGATGATATATTCAATTATTTCCTTGATGGAGGATACTATTAAAAAACCCAATCGTAAAACCCTTCCTGCCTTTTCCTTGCCGGAACTGCTGGTGGTTCTGGTCATCATGGGAATTCTTGTACTGATTGCACTGCCGAACCTGATGCCGCTCATCTCGAGGGCGAAGGCGACGGAGGCGCAGCAGCAGCTGGTTTTTCTCCACTCCTTGGAGACAAGCCACTTCTACACGTATTCCAAGTATTCCGACAGTCTGGACGAGCTGGGATTCGAGCAGACCCAGCTCGTCACCAACGGCGGGAATGCCAATTACCGGATTGAAATCGTCGAGGCAGACGAGAAGGGCTTCAAGGCCCGGGCTACGGCTGTCGTGGACTTCGACCGGGACGGCACGTACGATGTCTAGGAGATTGACCAGGACAAGAACCTGCGGCAAATAGTCAAAGACTAATGAAGGCAAGCACACTTCCGGAACTGCTGGTTACGATGATTGTCGGGGGCGTCCTGCTCCTGACAATCTTCGACGGGCTTGATATCGTGAGACGGAGTGTCGGGGATGGTGAACTAACCGATTTCGGTTCCGGCCTGGCCCGGCTCCAGGAGTGGGAGATGCTTCAGGAACGTTCGGACAGCGTTGTGGTAAAGGACTCGCTGTGCCTGTTTTATCGGAACGGTAAAGTGACGGATACATTGGATGTTCAGGAGTAATAACATATCGGACAAGAAGAAAAGGCTGTTCTTTTCTCAGTTGCAGGTTCTGCTGAATGCTGGGCTAAGTTTTACGTCATCGTTCTCGCTGATTATCGAGGATGCAGACGCAAACGATGCCGTGCTTTTCCGCCGGCTGTTCGATCGTGTGATTGCCGGTGCAAGCCTGTGGGAAGCGCTCAAAGAGGAAAGGGACTTCAACCAGCTGGATTACGGCGTTATTCGCATCGGAGAGGAATCGGGGCGACTGATGGATGCGCTAGGCTTCCTCACGGATTACTACGAAAAGAAGGAAGCCCAGCGGCGGACGTTAGTGAGCGCCCTCAGCTATCCTATGATTACTCTGGGTGTTGCGGCAGTGGTACTTGTGTTCATGATGCTGGTGGTCATCCCCATGTTCGAGCAGGTCTATGCCCGGATGGGCGGCGAACTGCCGGCCATGACCAGGATGATGATTTCCATCTCCAACAAGATGCCGGCGCTGTTTATCGGCCTTCTGGTTCTTGTTGGGGTGTGGGTAGTCGTAAAACGGCTCTATGGGCATACGGACTTCTTCCAGAGGATAGCATCGGCCTTTCTCTTGAAGGTGCCGTATGTCGGGAAGCTCGTTTGCCTGTTTCAGCTGTCTCGGCTTTCCCGCCTTCTGCACCTGCTTGTCAGCTCCGACGTGCCCCTCCTCCAGTCCCTGCGGCTGATTGCCGATATCGTCCACTTCTACCCTGTCCGGAAATCACTGACCCAAACCTGCGATATCGTGGAACATGGCGGATTGCTTTATACAGGCTTTGAAGCGTTCCCTTCGGTTTACAGCCGCAAGTTCATCGTCCTTCTTCGCGTAGGAGAGGAGACCAACTCGCTGGACACCATGCTTTCGACCCTGGCCGATGACCTTTCGGCCGAGCTCGACTACGAAATCAAGCAAATCAACAACGCCCTGGAACCCCTCCTGATTCTTTTCATCGGCATCATCGTCGCCTTCGTCCTCATCTCCATGTACCTCCCGATGTTCAAGATGGGAATGACGATTCAATAAATCATCTGGGCTATACTGTCATTATCAGTAACGGGTCCAAGGCGTGAACGCCTTGGACCCGTTATTTGAAAGGGCATTCTATCGTTCGTAAGTATCCAATAAAGGGTAAGCATCTAATTGTAAGCATCCGATAAACCACGTCTATTAGGACTGCCTGGTAGTGGCTACCTTTGCATCAAAGACTTATTAGCCATGATGACAAAGGAAGAAGTCGCCCAGGTGATTGCCTATTGCGACGAGAACAAGATCAGTTACAAGCAGCGTCTTTCAGAACTTGGGATAAGCGCCGGGAGCTTTTATGACGCCAAACGCAAATATGCGCCCAAACAGGGAGAC
>Ga0310690_10003719_pt1 | contig 22518 bp, 24 predicted proteins | sample AusTroGonzalo_MG_2_FD_207661 | JGI IMG/M metagenome (GOLD analysis project Ga0310690, IMG submission 207661) | Bovine rumen microbial communities from tropical cattle in Woodstock, Queensland, Australia - Gonzalo_04 (v2) (version 2) | ecosystem: Host-associated > Mammals > Digestive system >... | reverse complement strand
AGAATAATCATGCGGATATGCCCCATATAAGGTCTCAATCTCTAAAAGAGCATCATTCAATTGCCCGTTTTTTCTAAGATTTGTTATTTCTGCTATAGTTTTCATATTTTCAAATATATTGCAAAGGTACTGCTTTGTTGTGCAACCTATCTGCACAAGTGATACATAAAATGCATCTTTTTTATTTTGTCTTTTATTTTATCGCGCAGATGCTCTGGCTGAAGTACTTCCACGTCATCGCCGAACCAGAGAAGCTGTGCCTCCAGTTCGTGGTTGGGCTTGACTGTGATTTCAATAATACCATTGTCGCGGTCTTTCGTCTTCTGCGAAGGGTGCAGCGGTTTGGAGAGAACGTATGGCAGGCGGTGCGGAGTGAATTTCAGCAGCACTTGCTCGGCCGGCACGTCAAGAATAGTAACACCAATCACATCATCAAAGTATTCCGAAAAGTCAATGTCCGTAGGTTTGTATTTTACATTGGACGGCTTCATCTCCACAATCCTGTCCAGCGCGACATTCATAATCTGTCCTTCCTCGTTCCCCGCCATCAGGAACCAGCGGTTGTTATGCTGCTTGATGTGATACGGATGCAGCACCCAATGAACAGCAGGCTTGTCAAAAGGCTGATAGTCCATTTCGATGGTCTGCCGGCTGACGATGTAGTTGAACAGCTGTTCCAGATATTCAAGCCCTTGCAGATACTCGTTGCTGTCGAAGCTGATGACGTTCTCCTTATGCTCGTCAAGGTGCATTTTTACCTCAATCTTGGTGAGCAGTTCTGTCATCCATTCGAACTGCGGCAGTCCCCTGAACCGGTTCAGCATCAGCACGGTGTCTTTCAGTTTGGCAATCTCCTCGTTAGTCAGTGGCGCTTTTTGGATGGTGAAATCCGGGTCTGCATAGCGATAATACTTTCTGCCATGACCGTCTTTTATATGATCTACATCTGTATGATACAAATCTTCAAAATCATTGATATCTTTCTTTATAGTCCGTATACTGACAGGGGCGCAATCGTGCCTTGACAGGTCTTTGTTGCACTCTTCCCTTAGGTCCTCAACATAGTACTGCCTTGTCCGGTTGCGGAAGCAGCGGTCAAGGGCATAATGGCGGATTATTTCTTGTTTCGTTGCCGGCATATTGTTTTTTGTTTGCAAAGTTATTGCTTTTTCAGGACATATCCAAACGTTTTTTGCTTTTGCGGCAAACAAGCAGATTTTAGCCGCATTTTTTGCGGCTTATTGTTGTTTTTTAGCCGCAAGCGGTGAAGAGCGGCAAGTCTTAAAGCCCCGTGAGGTATCAATGGCTTTGCTGCCGTTTGGGAGCGGTCAAAGCCGTGCCGGAATTCGATTCCGATCACAAAAAGAGATTACTCTGCCAAAAGGTGGGCAAAGCTCTCATAGTTGGTCATATCCGTCGGGCGGCAGTAAACGGCGAACTCAATCACGCGGAAATGACGCAGAAACTCCGGCAGGATGTTCCTGTACGCCTGCGCCACAATCTGCGGGTCGTTATGGAATGCACCGCAGCCGAAAGCCCCGAGTATCAGCACCTCTGCGCCGTTGGCAGCCGCCACCGACAGTATCTTCCTTCCGCGCTTCTCGTGTAGTTTCATTAGTTCCAGGTCCGATATGCCGGGGCGGACTTCACCGTCGTCGGGATTATAGATGTTGGTCGGAACCTCGCACAGATTGGGTGCGGCACAGGTGAGGACATCCGCGCGGAACGGTTCGGCAAGCGGGTTGTAATCGTCGTCCTTGAAAACCGCCACATCCTTCGTATAGATGATATCGTCGTTGTGCAAAGGGTTGCGTGCCGCGCGGTGCGGGGCATAAAACAGATGCCATATCTTTCCGTCTTTCAGGCATGGGAAGAGCGTTGAGACACGGCACAGACTCTCCTCCTGCGCCGATGCGCCGTTCTCCACACCGCCGCCGGGACGGTTTGCCGATGCGAAGTTCAGCACCGCTGTTTTGTGGTTCTTGTATTTCGCTGCCGCCTCGAAACTGCGGTTCTTTGTCACCTGCACTTTGGCGGGTTCTGCATAGCGCGGTTCGGGCAGGCTGATGGTTTCGTCTTCTGCTACAAAACGCTGTGAGGCGATGCTGTCGCGCACGGCATCCTGCAAAGCGTTGTCTTTCCGTATCCGGTCCATTGTGTCCTGAAACACCGACACCAGATACTGCCTGCGTGCAAAATAGAGGTTGTTCATATCAGGTGGCCGTTATTCGTTTTTGTTAAATATGACTAATGCTGCAATTACCCCGGGCATCCAGCCGCAGCTGGTCAGCAGAAAGACAATGAGCATCGAACCGCAGCCTCGGTCCATCACCGCCAGCGACGGTATTATTAGTTTGTGTTACTCTTTATCTTCGTTTTTATGCTCGGCGGCAATCAGAGAACGCTCGTAAAGCATGGCATCCTCGTACTTGTGCAACTGCCGCGAACTCCAATGCTGCTGCGCGGACATCTGCTGGTAGAAGAGACGCTTGGCATCCTGTTCGATGGTTATTAGTTCCACAAAATGGCTCCATGTCAATTGTTGCGACAGTGCCGCCATTATCTGTTCGTCAGGATAGACACGGGCTGCCTTTAGCATACGGAAAAGTGCGGAAACGGTAAAGCCCTTGCCGTAGCGTTCTGTCAATTGTTGCGACAGTGTCGCCACAATCTTCTGACCGCCTGTTCCGTATCTGCCACATCGGTAAGGCGTTGCTTGCCATCGGGAGACTGCATTTTCAACTGTCCGATTTTTTCGGACACTTCACTTCCTTCCTTTAATAACCTGCTCTTCAGGTCGCTCCAGTACTTGCGTGGACGGTCTGTGTCAGTCAATACTTGAATCACATCCACAACTGAAAAATAGTACTTCCCGACCTCATCGTCCCAAACGATGCGGATTTTCTTTGCCTCAAATAATTTTATTACTTCCTCTTGTGCCATATTTCCGTTTCTCTTTCTCGGTCTTATTCTTGTTGGCACTTACCCCTTTCCGCCTGCGTACAATCACTTATCGCCGGAAGAACCTCCCCACCACCGGCAGACCGGACAGCGGGAAGTCCTTGCGGACGAGGACAAAGGCGTAAACCGCCAGCAGCACCGTGCCGGCAGCCATCGACAGGGCGGCATTCCCCGTCAGCAGTTTCACGGCGTAATATGCCGCTAACAGGCCTACCGTCAGCAGCGTATAGGCTCCGATGCTCTTCAGGTCGTAGGGTATCACCAGATATTTCCGCCCGACAAAATACGAGAGCAGCATGATGACGAAATAGCACACCGTGGACGATGCCGCAGATGCCATATATCCGATTCGCGGCACGAACACAATCTGCAGCCCGAAGGTTATCACCACGCCTAACAGCGAGAACCATGCGCCGTAGGACGTGCGGTCGGTCAGTTTGTACCAGAACGAGAGGTTGAAATACACCCCCTGGAAGATGTAGGTCCACAGCACCACAGGCACTATGACCAGTCCCTGCCAGTAGGCGGGGGCGATGATGAATTTCAGCAGGTCGAGGTAGAACACCATGCCGAGCATGATGAGGTAGGAGAAGATGATGTAGTATTTCATCGCGTCCGCGTATGCCGCCACCGACTGCCTGTCCTTGTGTTTGGCGAATACAAACGGCTCGTAGGCGTAGCGGAAAGCCTGCGTGAACATCATCATCACCATCGCCACTTTGAAGCATGCGCCGTAGATGCCGAGTTGTGTCTGCGCGTCATCGCCTGTGTAGAGGAACGGGAAGACGATGCGGTCGAGGGTCTGGTTCATAATCCCGCATACGCCGAGAACCAGCAGCGGGAGCGAATACCGCAGCATGCGCCGCAGCAGCGGCATGGAGAAGCTGAATTTCTCCGCCATGATGTCGGGCAGCAGGCAGAGCGTCTGCACCGCTGTGGCGATGATGTTCGCCACGAACACGTAGCCCACGCCGTAGTCCGGGTCGTACCACGACGATATGATACTCATCTCCTGCATCTTCGGACACAGCACGAGGAAGAAGATGTTCAGCGCTATGTTCAGCACCACGAACAGCAGTTTCAGCACGGCGAAGCGGACAGGGCGGCGCTTGTAGCGCAGGTAGGAGAACGGTATGCACGCGAAAGCGTCCATTGCCACCACCACCGCCAGCAGTGCCACAAACTCCTCATGCCCTGCATAGCCCATCGCGGCGGCTATCGGCACGCGGAACACAACGCACACCACCGCGAACAGCAGCGATGTCGTGAACAGCGACACAAGGGCGGTCGTATAGACGGCGGCGGGGTTCTCGCCCTCCTTGTTGGCGAAGCGGAAGAAGCCCGTCTCCATGCCGTAGGTCAGTATCACTAACAGAAGGGCGGTCCACGCATAGAGGTTTGTCACGATGCCGTAGTCCGCCTGCTGTGCCAGCACGTAGGTGTATAGCGGCACCAGCAGCCAGTTGAGAAACTTGCCGATGATGGACGAAAGCCCGTAGATGGCGGTCTCTTTCGCCAGTACTTTCATGTTCGATTCACTGCCCATAATAGCTGTGAAATAAAATATCAATTGTCAATTATCAATTGTCAATTATCAGCTACCCTTGAGCTACCCTTAGGCTACCCTCGCCCTTCCACAATAAGGACTATCTCGCCCTTCGGCGGAGTCTGGCGGAAGTGTTCCGCCAGTTCCTGCAATGTGCCGCGCACGGTCTCTTCGTGTATCTTGCTTATCTCGCGGCTGACGCTGGCGCGCCTGTCCGCACCTAATGCGCCGGCCAGTTGTTCCAGTGTCTTCTGCAGGCGGAAGGGCGATTCGTAGATTATCATCGTCTGCTCCAGTCCCGCCAGTTGCTGCAGGCGTGTCTGTCTGCCCTTTTTCTGCGGGAGGAAGCCCTCGAAGTGGAACTTGTCGCAGGGCAGTCCGCTGTCCACTAAGGCGGGGACGAAAGCCGTTGCACCGGGCAGGCACTGCACTTCCACTCCTTTTTCCACACACGCGCGTACAAGCATGAACCCGGGGTCGCTTATCCCGGGCGTGCCTGCGTCGCTGATAAGGGCTATGTCGCATGTACGCGCCCGTTCCGCCATCGTGCCGCAGGTCTCGTGTTCGTTGAACTTGTGGTGGCTCTTCAGCGGCGTGTGTATGTCATAGTGTTTTAGCAGCACGGACGAGGTGCGTGTGTCCTCCGCGAGGATGAGTTCCGCCTCACGAAGCACACGCAGTGCGCGCAGCGTGATGTCCTCAAGGTTGCCGACAGGTGTGGGAACTATATACAGCATGACTTTCTTACCCTATACGGTCTGATGACGGATTGGGGTTTAACTGAAGCGGCGGCGCATGACGTTCATGAACAGTTCGGTGGTCGGGTTGTCCTTGTCCAGACTGAAATGTTCGTCCATGTAGCGGGTGGCCTCCTGCATCGAGTTGAGGTTGTTCAGGCTCTCGAGGGTCTTCTGCATCAGTTCCCCGTTGCCGCCGAATATCTCGCGTTGGAACAGGAACCGGTCGCCTAACGAGATGGCCTGCCGTATGTCCTTCACGGGCGCACCTATCAGGCTGCCAGTCGTCGGGCTTTTCGCGGGTTCGGGCTTTTTCTCCGGTGCGGGTTCGGGGGCGGGGGCAGGCTGTGGCTCCGGTTCGGGTTCAGGCTCGCTGACGGGTTCCTGTACAGGTTCCGTCACGGCCTCTTTCTCCTCCTCTTGGCTTACGGTCTGCTGCGGCTCTCCCTCCTCTGCCGGCATTTCGGCGGCGGGGATGTCTTCTTCTGTTTCATCCTCCTGCATGATGAGTTCCACCTCCACTTCCGGCTCCTCGTCGGGGTCGGCTGCGGGGCGTTGCTCCAGTTCCTCTATGCGCGCCATCAGTGCGCTGTTCTGTTGCTCGGCGGCTATCATGCGGGCCTCTAAAGCGGCTATACGCCGCTCCAGAGACTCGATGTAGTCACTTATCTTTATCAGGTTCTCTTTCATATCAGCAAGCCACTTTCTCAAGCCATTTCACCATGCCGAGCATCACGCCCATGCTGACCAGACAGATGGCGAGGAACACACCCCAGCAGTACTGTATCGGCCATGCGTTGTACATGATGGGACCAACCCCAATGAACAGGTTGCCGATTGCCGTTGCGCCGAGCCACAGACCTTGGCACAGACCGACCATGTGACGCGGAGCGACTTTGGACACGAAGGACAGACCCAGCGGGGAGATGAACAGCTCTGCCACAGTGAGGAAGAAATAGGTCACAAGCAGCACCCACGGACCAAGTTTGCTCAATCCGGCTTCGGCCATCTCATGCGCATCCATGGCGCGGAAATCCGTTCCCGAAGGGAAGTGGTTGATGCTCGAGATGAGCATCAGGAAAAGATATGCCATACCGGCTATAGCCATGCCGATGGCTATTTTGCGCGGGGTGGATATGCTCTTGCCTTTGCGGGCCAGTGCGCCGAACAGCCACATGATGACGGGGGTCAGCACTATCACGAAGAACGGGTTGAGAGCCTGCCATATTTCGGGTGCGATGCTGTCGGTCTTGATGAAGTCTCGGGCAAAGAAGCTGAGCGACATGCCGTTCTGGTGGAACGAGAGCCAGAAGAAGATGGCTATGCCCAGCACTGCGAACAGGGCGGCCATACGCTGCTTGATTTCGGTAGCCATCGCCTTTTTCTCTTCGGCGGTGTATTCCTGTACCTGTGCGGCCTCTTTCTTCGCGGGCTGCGGGAACATGCTCTTGGTCATAAGGAAGATGAGCAGCGAGATGAACATCGCAAGCACCGACGCGATGAACGAGTAGTGGATACCGGTGTTGAACACGTTGATGTAGTCCTGGCAGAATGCGATGTTGTCAGTGAAGTTGTAGCCTTCCTGCATGGCTATGTTCATCGTCTCTTGGAACTTCTGTGTCATTTGTCCGTCGGCAAGGTACTGGTGAGCCAGCGAAGCCATGTCGGAGTTATACACGAGGTGGTGCTTGGTCAGCCACCACTGGCGGAGCAGCGGAGCAACAAACGGGGCAATCAGACCGCCGATGTTGATGAACACGTAGAATATCTGGAAACCCGAGTCGCGCTTCTCCTGCGCCACTTTCAGTGCTTCGGGGCCTTCCTTTGCGGCTTCGGCCTCGAACTCATCGTACATCTTGCCCACAATTGCCTGCAGGTTGCCCTTGAACAGACCGTTACCGAAGGCTATCATCAGCAGAGCTACGCAGGTGAACACCAGTATCGCCCACCATTCTCCGCCGCCGTTAAGGTCTGCCGAGAAAACAGGCAGCGAAAGGCATACATAGCCCAGCGACATGATAATCAGTCCCCATTGGATGGTCCTGTTGTAGTTCTGTGTGCGGTCGGCTATGATGCCACCGACGAGGCTCAGCACGTAGATGCCGAAATAGAACACGGAATAGATGATTGATGCCGCGCCATCGGGTATACCGAATTTGCTGACCAGAAACAACGCCAGTACGGCGTTCATGATGTAATAGCCGAACCTCTCGCCCATGTTGGCAAGTGCGGCGGGAATAAGTCCCTTAGGATGACTCTTGAACATAATGAATTTGTTTTAAGGTTAATTTATAAATGGTTTTACTTAATACTTTCAACTCCCCAACTTCTTTCAACTTTAAACTCTCAACTCCCTCAACTTCTTTCAACTTTCAACTTTCCACTCCCTCAACTTCTCTCAACTTTCAACTTTCAACTCCCCCAACTTCTTTCAACTCTCAACTTTCAACTCTCCAACTTCTTTCAACTTTCAACTCTCAACTTTCCACTACCTCGCACCACCCGTGCCTGTCCTCTACCCTTCCGTACTGTATGTCCTGCAAGGTGTTGTAAAGGTCTGTCAGTATCGGTCCGGGTTCATCGGTGAGGTGGTAGGTGATGCCCTTGTCCGGGTCTATCACTTTGTCTATGGGTGATATCACGCAGGCTGTTCCGCACGCCGCTGCCTCCTGCATGTCGGCGAGTTCCTCCGTGCGTATGTGCCTCCTTGTCACTTTCATGCCTTTCTCTCGGGCGAGTGTCATCAGGCTGTCGTTGGTGATGGACGGCAGTATGGCGGATGACCGCGGTGTCAGGTACTCAATGCTTTCGACTTTCGACCTTCGACCTTCGACTTTCGACTTTTGACTTTCGACTCTAGACTCCCCGCCTTCGACCTTCGACCTTCGACTTTCGACCCTCTTAATACCTATAAAGTTCGCCGCACTGCACTCGTCTATGTACTTGTGTGTCTTGCTGTCGGTGAACATGCAGTCAAAGCCTGCGAGGTGCGCTGCCTCGGTTGCGCGGAACGATGCCGCGTAGTTGCCTCCCACCTTGAACTGCCCTGTCCCGAGTGGTGCCGAGCGGTCCACTTTCCTATTCAGCACGAAGCTCGTGCAGTGGAATTTCCCTTCGTAGTACGGCCCGATGGGGGAGGGTATCACTATGAATTCGAAGTCCGTCCCCGGACCTACGCCGAGGCGCGGCGTGGTGCCTATCAGCAGCGGCCGGAAGTAAAGCGTTGCGCCGGTGCCGTAGGGCGGCAGGAAGCGGATGTTCTTCTTTAGTGCCAGCCTCACCGCTTCGCCGAACAGCTCTGTGGGAGGGGCTGCCATTTTCAGTCCCTCGGCTGAGCGTTGCATGCGGCGTGCGTTCTCCTCCCAGCGGAAAAGGCGTATCTTGCCGTCCGCCCCGCGGAAGGCTTTCAGTCCCTCAAACGCTTCCTGCCCGTACTGCAGGCAGGTGGCGGACACATGAAGGCTTATGTTCTTGTCTTTTGTCGCGTAGGGTTTCTCCCATTCGCCCGCAAGCCTGCCGTCCTCCCATTTTCCGTGGAAGGCGGAGCGGACGATGTAGTCCGTCTCGGTGTAGTGAAAGCCCAGTTTGCTCCAGTTTATGTTCATATCTTCGTTATGGTCTCCGGACCGTATTCAAACAGCATGTCTGCTATACTCGTTTCTTTCTGCCACTCATGCCGGTCGGTCCACGTCTCTCCGTGCCAGTCGGTGGTTCGCGGCAGTTCTGTTGCCCCCTGCGGGCGGTTTGCCATCAGCATTTCCACAACGCTGCTCATCGCTTCGTTCCAGTCCACCAGCCACTTGGTCTGCCGCTCGTAGAAGGGACGGAAGTAGTCGGCGTAGTAGCGGAAGTACGGCGTATGTTCGTAGGCGGACATCAGTGTTATCCAGTGCTGGTGCTGCCAGCGCGCCTGATAGCTTATCTCTATGTCGCGGGTCAGTTGCTTGTGTTCCGCTTTCTTCACCGGCACCGTCAGCCTCACCTGCCTGCCGCTTGCGTCCGTTATCAGGCAGCGGTTGCGGAAGGTCTGCTTCTCAAAGCTCTCCATCACCTCTATCTCCGCGCCTTCCATGCGCATGCGGAAGTACGACGCGGGGCCGAGATATGCGGTCGGAAGCACTCTCATTCCCATGCCTTTCTGCCTATACGGTTCCAGCGTATGTGACCCTTGAACCACTTGCGGTCTTTCTCCACGCTCAGCCAGATGAACACGGGCCGGCCCACTATGTGGTCTTCCGGCACGAAGCCCCAGTAGCGGCTGTCTGCGCTGTTGTGGCGGTTGTCCCCCTGCATCCAGTAGTAGTTCATGCCGAACTCGTACTCTTCCCCTATCCTTATGCTCTTGTGTTCGTAGGCGTCGGCTATGCGCTTGTAAATCCAGTAGTTCTCTTCCGTTATCAGCAGCCTGTCGCCTTTCTTCGGGATGTATATCGGCCCGTAGTTGTCGCGTGTCCATTCGGTGTGGCCCAGCGGATACACTGCGCCGCCTTGCTGTTCCGGCTCCACGGTGATGCTTACCACATGCGGGTTCTTTGCTATCTCGGCGCGCATCGCCTCCGTCATCGGGAAGTGGTACAGGCCAGGCTCTATCACATGCCTGTCGTCATGGTTGATGCCGAGTTTCTCAAGGTACGACGCTGACAGCAGATGCCCGTCCGTCTGCACCACGTAGTTCAACTGTATGCCTTCGCGTCCCTCTTCCGGCACTCCGTTGATATACACCGTGTTGTCTATTATCTGCAGGCTGTCCCCGGGCTCTCCCACGCAGCGTTTCACGTAGTTCTCGCGCCTGTCCACAGGGCGGGTCACTATCTCCCCGAAAGCGTCTTTCCTGCGGTGTACCATGTCCTTGCCGTAGTAGTGGCAGAGGGTGTAGTAGTCGGGGTTCTGCATCTTCAGGCACACGGTGTCGCCTGCGGGGAAGTTGAACACCACGATGTCGCCTTTCTTCGGGCTGTCCCAGCCGTGCATGCGCTTGTAGCTCCATTGGGGATGCTCTATGTAGCTCTTGCCTCCGCCTAACCATGCTGGGAACGTGTGCTGCACCAGCGGCATGCTCAGCGGTGTGTTCGGTACACGCGGCCCGTAGCTCGCCTTGCTCACGAACAGGAAGTCACCCACCCGCAGGCTCTTCTCAAGCGACGACGAGGGTATCTGGTAGTTCTGGAACAGGTACAGGTTGATGAAATATACCGCTACCAGGGCGAACACTATCGCGTCTATCCACGAGCAGACGGTGTATAGTGTGGCGTTGGCGTGCGGATTGGTCTTGCCGGCTGCGGCTTCCTCCTCGCTCAGGGGTTTGTACTTGTGCCACCACGACCACGGTATTATCTTTGTCGTGAATATGTCCGTTACGAAGGGCAGCAGCGCGAGCCATCCTAACGATGCCCAGTCGCCCCATGCCACCCACACTACGAACAGCACATATATCGTTCCCCATATCGCGCCCTTTATCCAGCCTTTGCGCGGCACGGCTTTTATCCTGTCGTTTATATTCATTGCCTTATTGCTTTGTTGCTTTTAACCAACCGGAGGGCTTCTTTTCTCCCTACCGGGGGCGCGGACGGCTCGTCCGCGATAAATATCAATTGTCAATTATCAACTGCCCGAATAGCACTTCCTGCATGCTGTGGAATCCCCTTTTGCCTTGCAGCCACTCGGCGGCTATTACCGCTCCGAGGGCAAATCCCTCACGCGACTTCGCGTTGTGTGTAAGGCTTATTGTGTCCTCCCCGCTCTCCCACGTCACCGTGTGTATCCCTGCCACTTCCCCCTGCCTTATGCTTTCCACGGGCACTGCTCCGAATCCGCATTCCTCTATGTCGGCGGCTATGGTCTTGGCTGTGCCGCTCGGCTTGTCCAGTTTGTGGATGTGGTGTGTCTCCTCCACGGCGGGTGTGTACTGTTTCCATGCCTGCATCAGCTTTGCCGCATGCCTGTTGATGGCGAAGAACAGGTTCACCCCTATGCTGAAGTTACTTGCCCATATCCACGGCGTTCCCTCTTTCCTGTCCTTGCCGTTCTTCCCTTCTTGTCCTGCCCCTTCTCCTGTACCTTGTCCTTCCCCTTGTGCCTCCCCTTGTTCGTACTCATGCTTCAGTTTCTCTACGTCCCAGCCTGTCGTCCCGCACACCACAGGTATCCCCATCGCCAACGCACGACGTACATTCGCTTCCGCCGTAGCGGGAACGGAGAACTCCAACGCCACATCCGCCGAGCGCAGTTCCTCACTGTCCCAAGCCTCGGGGTTGTCAAAGTCAATGCGGCACACAATTGTGTGCCCCCTATGGACAGCAATCTGCTCCAACAGACGCCCCATTCTGCCATATCCTATCAGCGCAACGCGCACAACTCCACGACTCCGCAGCATGCTCTTTCCTTCATCAGAAAAAACAGTTTGCACAATGAGCGTGCAAAGTTACTTTTTTTTTTGCAACCCTGCAAACAAAAAACAAAAAAACATGTCTTGCCCTCTCTTTTCATTATACTAGACACTGTCCTGAAACAAATACAATCCAAGTCGCATTTATTCCAAATAATACAAGATTAAGATGTCTAATCGAGAACAAAAAAGAATGCCAGAAAACCGGTAAAAAAGAAGAAGATACAAAGAGAGGAATTCAGTCGTCGATGCGGCTCTGATAATGATAGCCGGAGTAGTCCTTGCTGCGGGAGGAGTCACCGTCCTTCGTGCTGTCCAGCCGCCGACTGCTCCGCCACGGCCAGCGCCATCCGGACCAATGACCGTCCCGCCACTTCCACCAAAGCAAGAGCAACAGTCCGAAAAACATGCCGCCGAGATGAGCGAAGTGCGCCACATTGTCGCCGGAAATATGCGAAAAACCGGCCATCAACTCAATGACCGCATATATAATGACAAATACACGCGCACGTATAGGAACGGGAAAGAAAAGCAGGAACATCTTCACATCCGGGAAGAGCCATCCGAAAGCCAGCAAAATACCGAAAACCGCCCCGGAAGCACCAATCGTGACCACCCGGGAAGCATAGTTCGCCATGACCACATCCAAAGACCAGTCCGCAAGCAGCGAATGAATCCTCAATGCCCAGACCGCCTCCTGCACCGCCGCAGCCCCCACTCCGCAGACCAGATAATAAAACAGGAAACGACGACTCCCCCACTCCCGCTCCAAAACCGGCGCAAACATCAGCACCGCAAACATATTGCAGAAGATATGGGTGAAGTCAGCGTGCATGAACATATAAGTGAAAGGCTGCCAGAAATAAAAACCGGGAGCCGTCAGATAATGCAGGCCCAACCATGCACTGAGACTGACTCCGTAGCGCTGAAGCGAAAGGTCGAGCAACCAAAACAGAAACGTGACCAGAAGCAGATGCTTCGTGACCGCAGGCAAATTTCTCATCATATCAAATCATAATCCTTACAATGTACAAAAGTACTGCTTTTTACTCAATCTGCTACACAAATCCTCCTTAAAAAGTGTTTTTTAGGGACAAAAATACGCAATTCTTTATTTTTTATGCATTTTTATTTGCAGATTAAAAAAAATGTCGTATCTTTGCAAACGGAAAAACGAGACCGGCAGTTCACACTCCTGTCTCAACAGGTTCCTTGCAAACAAACAAATGTTTAATTTTTTAATTTTAGCAGTATGAATAAATCTGAACTCGTTGCTGCCGTTGCAGCAAAAGCCGGGATGTCGAAAGTAAACGCAGCCGCTGCTGTGGATGCCATGTTCAACACCATCGCCGAGACTCTGAAGAAAGGCGAAAACGTACAACTGATCGGTTTCGGCACCTTCTCCGTTGTAACGAGAGCCGCCCGCAAAGGCCTCAACCCCGCCACCAAACAGACCATCAACATTCCTGCACGCAAAGCTTTGAAATTCAAAGCCGGCGCCAAACTGGCTCTCTAAACCAGGAAGTCAAGATACAATCAAAAAAAGACGGACTCCGACAGGAGCCGTCTTTTTTGTCCCACCGTCCGGAAAAGCCGCCCCTCCCTGCCGGTTCCCCATGACCGGAACCGCACAGAAACAACCGATAGCGATTTTTCCGCCCAAGAGGACTTGCACATCTGCAAAAAAAAACGTACTTTTGCCATCCGAACCAACAACACAAGCACCCTCATGACACATACCCCCATCTCCAGCTTAGGCGAATTCGGCCTCATCCGCCATCTGACCGCCGACATGCCCGTCCTTCAGTCCTCCACCAAGAAAGGAGTGGGAGACGATGCGGCCGTCATCGACCATGCCGGACACCCGACACAACGCACCCTCGTGACCACCGACCTTCTTCTGGAAGGAATTCACTTCAACTTGGAATACGTCCCCCTGAAACACCTCGGCTACAAAGCGGCAACCGTCAATTTCTCGGACATCTACGCGATGAACGGCACGCCGACACAGATTACCGTATCACTCGGTGTATCAGCGCGCTTCTCCGTTGAAGACCTGGAAGAACTGTATGCGGGAATCCGCCTCGCGTGCGAACACTACGGCGTGGACCTGGTCGGCGGCGACACCAGCGCCAGCATGACGGGGCTGACCATCTCCGTGACCTGCCTCGGCACGGCCGACGAAGACCAGATTGTGTACCGCAACGGAGCCAAAGAACACAACCTGATATGTGTCAGCGGGAACCTCGGGACCGCCTACATGGGGCTACAACTGCTTGAACGCGAACGGATTGCCATGAGCGGAAAAGAAACACGAGGCCCCCAACCCGACGTGCTTCCCGCTTTTGAAGGACGAGAATACCTGCTGGAACGCCAACTGAAACCCGAAGCACGCCGCGATATAACGGAAGCCTTGCGCAAAGCCGGAATCCGCCCCACCGCGATGATGGACATCTCGGACGGGCTGTCTTCCGAACTGATGCACATCTGCCATCAGTCGGGAACAGGATGCGCCGTCTATGAGGACAAAATACCCATTGACTTCCAAGCCGCCTCCCTGGCCGAAGAAATGAACCTGAACATCGTAACCTGCGCCCTCAACGGCGGCGAAGACTACGAACTGCTCTTCACATGCGACCTCAACGACTACGAGAAACTCATCCCGCTTGACGACGTGTACATCATCGGACACATCACCGCAGCAGCAGAAGGCTGCCGACTAATCGGAAGAAACGGAGAAGAGATTGCCCTGAAAGCACAAGGCTGGCAGGCATTTCAAGCCAGCCAACCGGCCAGCGAGCCGAACGAAAGATCGGTATAATCGCGCACCTCAACCGGCACCTCCCCCTCCGAAGCGAGGAACACACAGCGCATGCCCGCCCGCCATCCGAACTGCATGTCAGAGAGGCTGTCACCGACCATCACACTGCGCCGGAAATCAACTTCCGGGAAATCGGCCGCAGCACGCAGTGCCATGCCTATGCCCGGCTTGCGATCCGGACTCCCCTCCCCCTGCAACGCCGTGCAGACATACACGGCATCGAGCCGGCCTCCCGCCTGCTCTATCTCCTTGCGCATCTGGCGGTGAACAGCATCCAACATCTGCATGGTCATCAGTCCCTTGCCAACCCCCTGCTGGTTGCTAACCACAAAAATACGCCCGTAACGGTCTGCCAAGCGAGGCATGGAAGACAGGACTCCCGGCAACCATGACCACTGGCTCCAGTCCTGCACATAGCCTCCCGCAATCCGGCGGTTGAGCACACCGTCGCGGTCCAGGAACAAGAAACAATCCGGCGGGAACAAGGCTGCAAACTCCCGTTGCGCCCGGAAATAGTCCTGCGGGACGCCGATGTCGATGAAATAACGGTCGAACACCATGCCACGGAACAGCCCCTCCGGAGCCATCGGCTGCAGAAGCTGCTTCTCAAAAGAAAACGCCGAAGGCAAGGGCAAACCAAGCAGCCACGATTTCTGAACCGCATAGACGCCCCCATTGATAAGCCCCTTCCCACAACAGTCGGCCTTCTCACGAAACGCCGTGATACGACCGTCAGAGCAGTCCACCGCCCCATAGCGCGAGGTATCGTCCACCCGGCGCAGAGCCACCGACAAGGGAGCCCGCTGCGCAGTATGGAAGGCCGCAAACTGCTGCCAGTCAATATCGAACAACGTATCACCGTTCAGGACAAAGAAATCGCCGTCCGCCAGCATACGACACGCCTTGCGTATCGCACCACCGGTCAAGAGAGGAGTCGATTCGCAGGAGTAAGAAATCTTCAGCGCCCGCCGACAAGCACCAAAACAAGACTCAATGACCTCATGCCTGTAGCCTGTAGCGAGCACGACATGCTCCACACCGGCATCCGCCAGGCGGTCAATCAGATACGCAAGAAAAGGCTTGCCGTCAACCGGCGCCATCGGCTTCGGGACATTGCCCAGCACATGGCTGAGCCGCGTGCCGAAACCACCCGCCAATATGACCGCCTCCTTAATCACGCGGGAAAAGAGCCGCCTCCACCATTTCACAAATGATATGGCCCAGCATAATATGGCACTCCTGAATACGGGGCGTGTCGGCAGACGGCACATTGAGCAGGATATCGGCCCATTCGCGCATCTGTCCGCCCGTTTCGCCGGTCATAGCGATTGTAGTGACCCCTATTTCGCGGGCTTTCGACAAAGCATTCAAGATATTACGCGAATTACCGGAAGTGGATATCCCCACCAGCACATCCCCCTTCCGACATGCGCCATCAATCATGCGCGCGTATATAAGGTCATAACCGTAGTCGTTCGCCACGGCTGTGAGATAGGACGTGTTGCAATGCAGAGCCTCGGAGTTGAGAGGCGGACGATCGTAATAGAAACGTCCTGACAACTCCGCCGCCAGATGCTGCGCATCCGCCGCACTGCCTCCGTTGCCGCACCAAAGCACCCGATGCCCCGAACGCAAAGCACCAACCATCACATCCGCCGTCTGACGGACCCTCTGCAGCAGCCCCTCATCAGCCAGCAATGCCTGCCTGACCTCAATGCTGTTGCGAATAGCACGTGTTACAATGTCCATGTTTTCAGTCCTTCCTGAGTAAATTCATATCGTTTCACCTGCCCCGAGAAATGTTCGCAGAGGTTCTTCTCCACAGCATAGCGCGTTGTGCCGGGGCAGTAGAAGAACATGAAACCGCCTCCGCCCGCACCGCTGACCTTTCCGCCAGTAGCACCCGCCGCAAGCGCCGTGGTGTAAATGCTGTCAAGCAGCGGATTCGAAATGCCGGAGGCCGTTTTCTTCTTGTGCTCCCAACCAAAGTTAAGAATCTCGCCGATGGTGTCAATCTCCCCTTTGAGGAGGCATTCCTTCATCCATACCGACTGCTCCTTGAGGCGATGCATCGCCTCAATCGAGGCCTCGTTGCGGCGGCTGACATTCTGCATCTGCCCGCGAATAATATCAGCGCTGACACGACTGGTCTCCGTATAATAAAGCAGCAGATTATGAGCGAGTTCATCCTGATAGCGCTGTCTGATCCGCAGCGGATTGACAATCACCTTGTCGTCCTGGAGAAATTCCATATAATTGAATCCTCCGAACGTGGCGGCATACTGGTCCTGCTTGCCTCCCTCCATTCCCAGGTCACGGCGCTCGATGTCATAAGCAAGCCGGGCGATATCATATTCACCCAGAGGCAGTTTGAGCCACTCGGCAAACGCCCCGAGGATACTGACCACCAGTGTACTGCTCGTGCCAAGTCCGCTTCCGGCAGGGGCATCGACATGGCTGGTGATACGCAACGAAAGCGGACGCTTCGCAAAGTCGCGTACCACACGATTGTAAACACCTTTGCTGAGCACGAAAAATCCATTCGTATCCAGATGTTCGCAACTGTCGTACACCTCCTCCAACCCCGCATCAGGCGAGGAGAAAACCACCTTGCCGTTGTCTTGCGGCACAATGGTGGTATAGGCATACAAGGATATGGTGGCATTCAGAATCGCGCCGCCGAACAGGTCGGAATAAGGGGATACATCTGTGCCTCCACCCGCCAATCCCAGCCGGAGGGGGGCTTTGCTTCGGATTAACATGATGTTTCGCTGTTAAGAATGGCCGCCGTCATGCGCGACCATGCATATTTCTGTTTTTCTATTTCAATATTACGGTGCAAACGATCGTTCCATGCCTGATCGTCACGATGGCTGACATAATCGACCAAAGCGTCCGCCACCGCCTTCTCATCCACCTCGCAAACATAACCGGCCTTGCCGGCGGGCACAATCTCGGCCAAGCCGCCCACACGAGTAACAAGCATCGGGCGAACGAAATGATAGGCAATCTGCGTCACGCCGCTCTGCGTTGCGCTCTTGTAGGGTTGGACAACCAGGTCCGCCGCAGAGAAATAGAGCCGCACCTTGTCATCGGGAATGAAATCGGTGCGCCAAATAATGCGCCCCTCCTCATGGAGTTCCTTTTCCAAGCGGGCATACTGCTCTCCGTTGTTATAAAATTCGCCGGCCACCACCAGACACACCTTCTCATTGTCAGCCATACGCGGGTCCGCATAGGCTCTCATCAACAGGTCAAGCCCCTTGTAATCACGGATAAAGCCGAAGAACAGCAGACAGGTCTTGTCTATAGGAAGTGCCAACAGACGACGCGCTTCCGCTTTCGGAACAGGCTCCCCGAAATTGTCATACAACGGATGCGGACACAGACGTTTCGGCGCCCTCTTCTCAAAGCGGTTACAGTCATTGAGGACACTCTCCGACATGGCCACAAACTCATGGACACTGTGTACAAAATAGCGGATAAGAAGACCGTCCCACGGTTTCGGTTCGTGAGGAATCACATTGTCAAGCACCGACACGACCCGCGTGCCGCCACGACGGGCAATACGCGCCACCATGCCGAGACAAGGAGCCATCAGCGGAATCCAGAACTTAATGACCAGCAAATCCGCATGCATGCGGCGGATAAGACGTCCCGTGCGAATCCACGAAAGAGGATTCACGCTGTTCAGCACCCTGCGGATTCTCAGGTCGGCCGGACAAGGGTCGGAAGAATACTGGGTCTTGCCGGGGAACAGGAAATCCGGATACTGCATGGTGAATGTAAGTATCTCCACTTCGTGCCCCTCGCGCATGAACTCTCTCGCCAGCCGTTCATTGAACGCCGACAATCCGCCACGATAGGGCCATGCTGTACCAAGAATAACAATCCGCATGCTACACCTAAAATATACAATCCGCCGTTCCGGCTTTCGCCCGGACAACGGGTTGCTACCGCAAAAGACCCTGCAAAGATACTGTTTTTTTCAGAATAATGAAAATATCTTTGGAGAATTCCTCTTTTTTTTGTATCTTTGCCGTCAGAATGAAAAATATAGCAGTAATATTGGCGGCAGGTTCGGGGTCGCGCGCCGGCGAAGGACTACCGAAACAGTTCCGGACTCTGCCCGACGGACGGACCGTAATGGAAACCTGTCTGGCCCCGTTTGAGCAATGCGATGCCGTGGACAGCATCCTGCTGGTAGTGCATCCGGATTTCATCGCCCTGGCCCAGCAACTGATGCTGGCCTGCGGATGGCAGAAAGTCCGCAGTATTGTGACAGGCGGTGCGACGCGCGTTGAATCGTCATGGCTTGCACTGCAGGCACTCCGTGACGAACCGGAGCCGGCCAACGTACTCATTCACGACTGTGCCCGACCGTTCGTCTCACCGCGCATCATCATCGATGTGTGCCGGGCTTTGGAAGAGAACGAGGCGGTCAGCGTAGCCATACCGTGCACCGACACCATCTACGAGACAAACGGCACGAAACCGTTTTTCCTCCATAACATTCCGCCACGGAACACCCTCTTCCGTGCACAAACGCCACAGGCTTTCCGACTGCACCGGCTACGGGAAGCCTATACAAAAACCATGTCACAAGCCTCCGGCACATCCCTCTTTACTGATGACGCCGGCGTATTCCGGACGGCTTTTCCCGAGATAAGGATTTGTCTGGTAGACGGCGAAGAAGCCAACCGGAAAATAACTTTCCAAGAAGATCTGCTATGAAACCGATACGACTATTCCTCACGGATGTGGACGGCTGCATGACCGACGGCAGCATGTATTACAGCGCAAATGGCGACGAACTGAAACGCTTCTGTGTGTACGACGGCATGGGGATTGTCCGTCTCAGGCAACAAGGCGTGCGCTGCGGCATACTGACAAGCGAACAAACCGATATTGTGCTGAACAGAGCGCGCAAACTGCGACTCGACTATCTCTATATGGGTGTCGGGCGGGTATTAGAAAAAGAGAATGTACTACGCTATGATGCAGAAGATTACAAACCGAAAACCTTGCCATTCCGCACCAAACTGGATGCCTGCCGCGAACTATGCGAAGAACTCGGAATCAGTTTGGACGAGGTATGCTATCTCGGCGACGACATCAACGACCTTGACCTGCTGCAGGCTGTCGGCACAGCCGCCTGTCCGGCCAATGCCATCGCAGAAGTGAAAAAGTTGCCGGGCATCCTGCACCTCACCCACAGCGGCGGCAACGGAGCCGTTCGCGAACTTTGCGACCGTCTGCTGGAGGCCATCCGAACCGCTCCTTCCGGACAATTCATTCCCTGAAAACAAAGGAAAAGCACACCTTTTTTATTAAAAATGTTTTAAGGTTTGCACAATTGGAAAAAAAGTCGTACCTTTGCATTACGAAACAAAAAAACAAACATTATCATTAACCAACTTTTTAATTCACTACAAACAATTATGTCATCCGTAAACAAAGTCATTCTTATCGGAAACGTCGGATCTGATCCGGACGTACGTTATCTGGACCGCGGCGTCGCTATTGCCAATTTCCCCCTTGCCACCACCGAACGCGGCTACATCATGCAGAACGGCACCCAGGTGCCTGACAGGACAGACTGGCACTCCATCGCCCTCTGGCGCAATCTTGCCGAATGGGCGGAAAGACATGTCCGCAAAGGCATGAAACTCTATATTGAGGGAAAACTGCAGACCCGCAGTTGGGAGAAAGACGGGCAAATCCGCCGCAAGACCGAAGTCATTGCTGAAAATGTACAAATACTCTACCGTCCGGAAGAATACCGGAACCTCGGTCGCGAGCAGAACAACCGCCAGCAGCCCGAGAACCGCTATAACGACCAGGAAGAAGAGGCTTCGCTGCCCGAAGTTCCCATCAACGACACGTTGGATGAGAACGACATTTTCTGATTTGAGTTTTTCCGACACCACAACACAGCGACCATCCATAGGCCGCTGTGTTTTTTTTCAGGAACAGACAGAAAAAGTCCGGGCGGCAAGTCCGGTATGAAGGATCCGGAGAGTGCCGCCCGACAAAGGAACAGGAAAGGACTTACTTCAGTTTGTATTCCATGCGGACCGTAATGCGCGCTTTCTTTTCCTTGCTCTCCGTGTTGAACGTACCGCCGTAACTGTATTCCTCCTCGCCGTTGGCCGAAGTAATCTGGAACACACCCAAGCGGGCGTTGCTGGCCTTACCCAGACGGGCGCCCGCATTCTCCACTATATTTTCCGCGCGCATCCGTGCGTCTTTCGAGGCTTTCTCAATCAGTTCCAGTTTCAAATCGTCCAATTTGGTGTAATAATAGTCAGGAGTATAAGAGTCAATATCCACATCCTGTGCCACCAGCGACGATATTTCGCGTGAGACACGCTCCACCTTCTCCACTTCGCTGCTTGTCACCGTCACATGCTGCGAAAAACTATAGCCTGCGAAACGTGAACCGATATAGTTACCCTGGTCCGAATATACGGAAGTGAAGTTTTTCTCCGTATTGATAAAAGAGAACGTCATCTCGTCATCACTTATCCCGTTCTTCTTGAGGTAGGCGGTCACAATCTCCTGGTTCTTTTCCATCTGCTTGTATCCGGCCATCTTGTCGTAGTTCTCTGCCGAAAGATGGCACTGCCATACAATCTTGTCGCTCGTAAAGGTGGTTTCACCAAGACCGGTCACAGCGATAGTGTCCTTGCTGCGCCCGTAATACGTGATAGCCGATGACAGCACAATCACACTGATAATTACCGAACAGCCGATAATCACATACTTCCAGATTTCTTTCATAACAATTAAATTTAAGGGGTTGGTTTATTCTTCGGTAAGATATTTCACGGCCCGCTTCGTGATGTCGTCGTCCCGCTCAAAGAGAGGGAAGAAACCCTCGTCACCCAGCATGTTCCGCACAATGTAGGCATTCACAAGCCTCACAATCAGCGGGCGCGACTTCTGTATATCCTCTTTCACAGGCTCCACACCTTTCTCCTTGCAGAAAGCCACGAAATCCGGAAGCCAGTCAGAGGCAAGCAGATGTTTCTCCAGCGACTTCCAGTCCTTGTAACGGGCCAGTTCCTTGCGGTGACGGTCCGTATAACGGAAAGCGAACTGGTAGGTATAGGCGCGGTTCACAACGCGGTTGAAATACTTGGTATAGAGCGTTGTGTCACGTCCCACAAAGATATCGGGCATGATTCCGCCGCCGCCGTGCACCACACGCCCCTGTTTGGTCAGATAGACGGTCGTGTCCTCATAGTGGATACTGTCGGCTGTGAAATCCTCGCCATGCTCGAAGCGCTCCAGCAAATCACGCTCGTAGTCCTCCTTTTCCCCCAGTTTGTAAGGCTTCTGGATGCAGCGGCCGGAAGGAATATAATAACGGGCCACCGTCAGGCGCACGGCACTGCCGTCCTCAAAGGGAATCTGCTGCTGCACCAGTCCCTTGCCGAACGAACGCCGTCCGATCAGAGTCGCCCGGTCGTTGTCCTGCATCGCACCCGCGAAGATCTCGCTCGCGCTTGCCGAGAAATCATCTATCAGCACCACCAGACGCGCCTTGCGAAAACGGCCGCTGCCGTTCGCACGCGACTCCATGCGCGGGTACGCGCGCCCCTGCGCGTAAACTATAAGGTCTCCTGACTCCAGGAACTCGTTCGCCATCTGGACCGCCTCGTTCATGAAACCGCCCGAGTTCTCACGCAGGTCCACAATATAGGATGTCGCACCGTCATGCCGCAACTGATTGAGAGCGGACAGGAACTCGTCATGCGTCCCTTCGCCGAACTTGTTCACACGCACAAAGCCTATTTTCTCTTTCGTCGTCTCGATAATAAACTTCGCGTCCACCGAATGCATCGGGATGTCCCCGCGCGTGATAGTGTAATACAGTGTTTCCTCTTCGCCCGAGCGGCGCACACCGATCTTCACTTGCGTTCCCTTCTCGCCCCGCAGCGTGTGCATCACTTTCTCGTTCGTTATTTTCTTGCCGGTGAAGGCCGTATCGTTCACCTCCACAATGCAGTCGCCTGCCAGAACACCCACGCCCTCGCTCGGACCGCCTGCTATCACGGCCACG
>Ga0310690_10003718_pt1 | contig 22522 bp, 21 predicted proteins | sample AusTroGonzalo_MG_2_FD_207661 | JGI IMG/M metagenome (GOLD analysis project Ga0310690, IMG submission 207661) | Bovine rumen microbial communities from tropical cattle in Woodstock, Queensland, Australia - Gonzalo_04 (v2) (version 2) | ecosystem: Host-associated > Mammals > Digestive system >... | reverse complement strand
AACTACATACATTACTATAACAACCAGAGAATTAAGTTGAGACTAAAAGGAAAGAGTCCGGTGCAATACCGAACTCTTTACCTAAACAATTAATGTTTAATCGTCCAACTTCCGGGGGGCACATCAAAATGAAGGTCGCCTGTCGCATAGTCATTCGACTTTTAATGTCTTATTGCTGAATAATCTTGAACCGTCCAGCCACTAGGGATGCCATGCACACCGCTGGGCCAGTATTTGCCACCGGTGCCGGAGTCAACGCTTGCTTCGCTGGCCTTGAAGAAAGTGCCTGAAGAGGCCACGCTGCGCACCCATTGGTAGGTGCTTCTGTTAAGATTTATGTAATCAATGGCGAGGCAGGTAATGCTTTCCAGGCTGCTGCAGCCATAGAACATGCCTAAATAGCAACTTTCATCCAGCATTTCAGCGGGCAGCACGGGGGCCACTTTCAAGCTTGTGCAGTCTCTGAACATCTTATTATAACAATCACTAGCCAAATTTGTGGCGGGCAGAATAGGGGCAACGGTAAGGGAAGTGCAGGACACGAACATTTCTTGGTAACAATTGTTGACCAACTTCGTGGCGGGCAACTCGGAAGGTGCAGCAACTAGATTGGTGCAGTGGGTGAACATTTGATTATAGCAATACGCATCAGCATGATTCAGCGTTGTAGCAGGCAGCAGCAATCCGCTCGCATCGGTGAGGTGTTCGTATCCGGCGAAAAGCTGAGAGAAAGTATAGACAGTACCCGGCAGCGTGGTGACCGTGGCAAAATTTACCTCGTCCACCAGGCTCATGATGTTGCCGTACACCTTCACATCAGCCGTGCCGCCGGTAATCTTTGTACCGTTATAGTTGTTGATGCTGGTGCCGTTGCCGTAGAAAGCCACCTTGTCGCCAGCGGTGACGTCGATGGAGACAGGACCGCTCATGGTCTGCTTATTTTCGCCGTTCTTCGAGTATTGCATGCCCGATTTCGGATCGCTCACCGTGATGGTGCCATCCGACAGGGCCGCCAGCGTCAGCGGCATGGTCATCGGATCTTTAATCTCAACACCGCTTGTGATATATGCGTTTGCCGTAATTGCAGGCAAATCAACGACGAAGTGATCGCTTCCGATGGTGACGGTTGCTCCAGGAACAGGGTTCTGTGGGAGAAGGATGGCCCAACGCTCAGTGTTCGATACTCTGTGAAGTGTGATTTCACCATCGCCAGTCTTGCTAGGGGTGTAAGGATTGTTGCCAATGCCAGCTTCATTAGCGGCATTGTTGGCACCAAAGTCCACGGCAACGGTGTTGTTCATGCCAGTAATTGTAATATCAGCATCAATGTCCGTGGTGGTGAACTTCACGATGGCGCAGTAGTTCTGGAGCTTCGCGCTGTAGGAGGTGGTTCCTGAAGCGTATTTCTCCGTCGAGTGTGCATACGAAATCACGGGATACTTGCTAGTCTGGTCGGTGATGCTCACGCCCTCCGTGGGTTCAGAGGTCGTTCCTTTGTTGCCCATGAAGTAGAAATGCAGATAATCCGACTCGCTTAAGTCCGTATCATCGATGGTGCCCGTGAAATTAGTACCATTGTGCTGGATGTATCCGCAATAATGGCCGTTGTTGCCTACGTAAATCACGTCGCCGTTCTCAAAAGTAACGGTGGCATAGTCTGGGTCGGTATGGCCCGTAGGATTAACAATAACCCTTGAATTGCTGCTGCCGCCATCCACGGTAAGCGTGATGCGCACGCCTTCAGTTTCGTTCTGAGCGGGTTGCTCTTTCTTGCACTGCGTGAAGCCCAAAACCAAAGCCAGAGCCATCACAAAATAAGTCATTCTTCTCATGGCTTAATCCTCCTTCTTCTTAAGTGCAACATAGCCGAGGCCAGCGCCAATCAGGATGATGAGACCGCTGCCCAGCGGGGCAGTTTCGCCAATGCCTTGGTTTGTAATACCGCTTTCAACGTTACCGCTGACATTGAGGGTACCTCTGTTATTGTTGTCCACGTTGTCAGCGTTGGAACCCATGCCGAACAAACCACGGCTGCCGTCGTTCTGGGCATTCAGGTTGTTGGCTGCCAGCATCATCACTGCCAGCCCGAGAGAAAACACGAGGGTTTTCAGGGATTTGTTTTTCATTTGAGATTTAAGATTTAAAGATTTAATATTCAAAGATTTCAAAATTTCAAGATTTCAAGATTTCAGGATTTCAAGATTTTACAAAAAAAATCCAAGACAAAGCCGTAATAGCCATGCCTTGGATAGAGGATATGCAAAAGCTTGGGTTGGAGAATTACCCCCCCCAATTCATTCGATTGATAATCATTGATTTATAATGATTTACCATTGCTTTTGCGCTGTTTTGAGGGTGCAAAAGTACGAAAAAAAACCTTTTAAAGAACTGATTATTACTACAGTAGTCCGGTATTTTTCAAAAACCTTATTACTATGGCCGATGGCTTATGGCTCGCTACTGCCATGGGCACGAAATCCGCGCATTGGGTGAAGCGAGCCATGGGCCATAAGCTATAGGCCATAGTCACTTCTTCCGCATGTGATCCCAGCCCTGCGCCTTAATCGGAATGACATGGCCGTCGGGCGTAATCATCTCGGCCACGCCCTTGTCGTCGGTCATGTAGCCGATGACGGTCACGTCTGCCGAGAGGGTCTGTATCTTTTCGTAGTCCTTCTGGTCGATGGTGAAGAGCAGTTCGTAGTCCTCTCCCCCACTCAAAGCCGCCACGGAAGGTACGATTTGGAACTCCTTGGCCATCTTGTCCGTGGTCGGATCGATGGGGATTTTGTCTTCATAGAGCTGGCAGCCCACCCCGCTCTCCTTGCAGAGGTGCAGGATTTCAGAGCCAAGGCCGTCGGAGATATCAATCATTGAAGTGGGCTTGATACCCAATGTCTTGAGCTGTTCCACGACATCCTTGCGGGCTTCGGGCTTCAGTTGGCGTTCCAGCACATACTCCAAGCCTTTCAGTTGAGGCTGCATGTTGGGATTGGAAAGAAACTCCACCTTCTCGCGTTCAAGGATGAGCAAGCCGATATAGGCACCGCCCAAATCGCCCGTCACGCAAAGCAGGTCGTTCTTCTTCGCGCCGCTGCGGTAGACGATGTCCTCCTCCTTGGCCATACCAATGACGGTGATAGAGATAACGAGGCCCGTCTTGCTGCTCGTGGTGTCGCCGCCCACCATGTCCACATTGTATCGCTCGCAGGCCAGACGGATGCCGGCATACAACTCATCCAGTGCCTCAGCGGAATAGCGGCTCGACACGCCCAGCCCGACCACGATCTGCGTGGGTGTGCCGTTCATGGCATAGATGTCGGAGAAATTGCTGACAGCCGCCTTGTAACCAAGGTGCTTCAAGGGGCAATAGGTCATGTCGAAGTGGATGCCTTCGATGAGCATGTCGACCGAGACGAGTGTGCGGTAGCCTTCGTGGTTGATGACGGCTGCATCATCGCCCACGCCTTTCAGCGAAGAGGCATTGCGCAAGGGAAAATCGGCGGTCAGCTGGTCGATGAGGCCGAATTCGCCGAGTTCGTCCAATTCTGTTAAAGGTTTGTTGGTGTTTTCTTGTTCCATTTCCTTTCTAATTATTGGCTGCAAAGGTAAGATTTTTTCTAACTTTGCACCATGAAAACCATCAAAGACATCTATAAGATTGGTGTAGGCCCTTCGAGCAGCCACACCATGGGACCGCAGAAAGCGGCCGCACAATTCAACCGCCGTTATTCTGATGCCGCCTCGTTTGAGGTGACGCTCTACGGCAGCCTCGCCGCCACGGGCAAGGGCCACATGACCGACTGGGCCATCCTCAGCACACTTCATGCTCCTACCGAAATCATCTGGGAGCCTGGTATCATCTTGCCCTTCCATCCAAACGGCATGCTGTTCAAGGCTTTCGACGCGGAGAAGAACCTTCTCGGCGAATGGCAGGTGTTCAGCATCGGTGGAGGCAATCTGGCCGAAGAAGACAAAACCGACGAGTCGCCAGAGGTCTACCCGCTCTCGAAGATGACCGACATCCTCAACTGGTGCGGGAAAACTGGACGCACTTATTGGGAATACGTGTACGAATACGAGAACCAGAAAGAGATCGAGGATTACATGATGGAAGTCTGGCAAGCAATGCAGGCCGCCGTCGAGCGGGGCTTGCAGGCTGAGGGTGTCCTTCCCGGACCGCTCAACCTGAGCCGCAAAGCCGCCACCTATCACATCAAGGCCTCGGGCTACACGCACACCTTGAAGAGCCGTGGCTTGGTGTATTCCTACGCCTTGGCCGTCTCGGAAGAGAACGCCTCGGGCGGGGTGGTCGTGACGGCACCGACCTGTGGCTCGTGCGGCGTGTTGCCAGCGGTATTATACCATCTGTCAAAGAGTTACGAATTCTCCGACCAGCGCATCATCCGCGCCTTGGTGACAGCGGGCTTGGTGGGCAACATCGTGCGTACCAACGCCTCCATCTCGGGAGCCGAGGTGGGCTGCCAAGGCGAGGTGGGTGTGGCTTGCTCTATGGCTGCCGCTGCCGCCAACCAACTGTTTGGAGGAAGTCCCTCCCAAATCGAATATGCCGCCGAGATGGCGCTTGAGCACCATTTGGGCATGACCTGCGACCCCATGTGCGGCCTCGTCCAGATTCCTTGCATCGAGCGCAACGCCTACGCCGCCGCCCGCGCCTTGGACTCCAACATCTACTCCACCTTCTCCGACGGGTTCCACCGCGTGTCGTTCGACAAGGTCGTGGAGACCATGAAAGAGACCGGGAAAGACATTCCTTCTTTATATAAAGAGACTTCGCAGGGCGGATTGGCCAAGGATTATTCGGAAGAGCAATAAAAACAAAGCAGCCACTATCAAGTGGCTGCTTTGTTGTGGTCCCACTAGGGCTTGAACCTAGGACCTACTGATTATGAGTCAGTTGCTCTAACCAACTGCGCTATGGGACCGCAAAAAAGCAAGTGCCCGACAAACATTTCCGCCTTTTTTCTTGCTTTTTGCGCTGCAAATTTACAATTTTGCATCGAATTAGACCGAAAATTTCTCATAAATGAGCGCAAAAATCAAGAACATCATCTTCGACCTCGGCGGCGTCATCCTCGACATCGATGAAAGCATCGTGTACAAAGAACTTGAAAAAATGGGATTCACCACTTCGGAACTATCTCATTCCAAGGAGTTTATGGAAATCATGAGCAAATTCGACACGGGAATCTACACCGCCCCCACCTTCCGCAAAAAACTCAAGGCCTACCTCGGCCAGGAGAAAATGACCGACAAACGCTTCGATGCCATTTGGAACTCCATGCTTCTCGACATCCCTAACGAGCGCATCAAAGCCATCGAAAAGGTGAAGAAACACTACAAGATTTTCTTGATGAGCAACTCCAACGTAATCCATTATGACCTCTATGTCAGGGACTTGCAATTGCGTTTCGGCTATCGCGAATTTGATGAGCTGTTCAACAAGTCGTATTTCTCCTTCGCCGAGCACCTGGAGAAACCCGACCCGCGCTTCTTCGAGCTGATCCTTGAACACGAAAGACTATTGCCCGAAGAGACCTTATTCATCGACGACACGGCAGAGAACATCAAATCCGCCCAGTCGTTGGGCATCCGCACGTATCATATTCGCCGCGATGAGTTGGTGAGGAATTTGTTTGATAATGGGGTTTTGAAGGAAGGGGTTGTTTGAACGCCTTTAGCTTGGTTTACTATTTTCTGCCCATGGCTTATGGCTAATGGTCCATGGCTTGTTTGGCAATAGGCTTTGGGCTTGATAGCTGTTTTAAAAACTGAAGAAGATTATAAACAATAAAATTATTACACATTATGAGAAACTTTAGAAACTATGAAGTTTGGAAAGATGGAGTAGAGTTTTCTGCTCAAGTTTATCAATTAACGGAGCAATTCCCCAAAAAAGAGATGTATGCTTTGTGTGATCAACTCCAAAGAGCATCGGTCTCAATTCCTTCAAATGTGGCCGAAGGATGCTCTAGAAAATCTCAAAACGAATTTGCCCATTTCTTAGAAATATCCTTAGGGTCTTCCTATGAAATAGAAACTCAAATGGAAATTGCTCATATTTTGAAATACGTTACTGACAGCCAATATGAGAACACACTTGAAAAAGTGCAATCCATCGAGAAAAAACTGACGAATTTAATCAACACAATCCGACAAGATTAACTTAATTGCGCCAGTCCAAGGCTTATGGACAATAGCCTATGCCATAGTAACGGCTGGCTATAGGCCATTGGCCATAGGCTATAGGCAATAACAGCATTCTATCTCCTCCAGAATCTTGAGCACCTCCCCCACCTCCAGCGTTTCCATTAATCTCATTTTGAACGGCTTGAAATTCGGCAGGCCTTTGAAATACGAGGCCCAATGCTTGCGAATCTCAAGAAGCGCAATATGCTCGCCTTTCCACTCAATGGAACGCTGTAAATGAATCTTGCTGACACGCACACGCTCCGCCACGTCGGGCAGGGGCAGTTCCTCTCCAGTTTCCAAATAATGCCTTATCTGGCTGAAAATCCATGGGTTGCCATAGCTTGCACGACCTATCATCAAGCCATCCACACCATAGGTGTCCTTGAAAAGCTTAGCTGAGGGGCCGTCCACCACGTCGCCGTTGCCGATGATGGGGATGTGCATGCGTGGATTGTTTTTCACCGCACCGATGAGGGTCCAGTCGGCAGGCTCGCTGTATTTGGTAGTGCGCAGACGACCGTGTATCGTCAAGGCGGCGATGCCTACATCTTGCAGGCGTTCAGCGATGTCGACGATTTCGCGGTGCTCGTCGTCGTAGCCGAGGCGCGTCTTCACCGTCACAGGCGTCTTCACCGCCTCCACCACGGCCTTCGTGATGGCCACCATCTTGGGGATGTCGTTCATGATGCCCGAACCGGCACCTTTCGAGGCCACCTTCTTCACCGGACAACCGAAGTTGATGTCGATAAGGTCGGGATGAGCGGTTTCGGCATAACGCGCCGCCTCCACCATGGGCTCGACTGCGTTGCCGAAAATCTGGATGCCCACAGGGCGCTCCATCTCCTCGAAGTCCAGCTTTTTTATGCTCTTCACCGAGTCGCGGATGAGGCCGTCGGCGGAGATAAACTCCGAGTAGACCACATCGGCGCCGAAGAGCTTGCAGACATGGCGGAACGGCGGGTCGGACACGTCTTCCATCGGGGCGAGGAGGAGCGGATAATGATCAAATTCCAGTGGGCCGAGAGTGTACTTCATTTCTTGGTCGATTTGACTGGCCTATGGCCTATAGCTAATGGCCTATGGCTCGCTTCACCCAAAGCGCGAATTGCGCACCCTTGGCTGTAGCGGGCCATCGGCTATGGGCCATAAGCCATAGTTCAAAGGCCATAGTCAATAAAAGCGCTGCAAAATTACAAAAAGTGTATCTTTGCCGCAAATCTCTGATTCAACGAAGTTAAAATCAAATCACATGCAAGACAATCCGTTCACCGAAAACCTCAAGCAATCCACGGGGATGCGCGTCTTCTCGTTTTTAATTATCGTCCTGATTAGCACCCTGATAGGTGCCGCGCTGTCGGCCATTTTCGTCTTCAGAGGCGACACAGGATTTACCATCGGGCAGGGCATCACCTCCGTCTTCATGTTTGTGATACCGCCTATCGTGTACTATTACATCACGCGCAAGGAAAACCAAATGCAGGCCTTGGGCCTTCGGCAACTCGCCCATCCTTGGTGGCTTATATTAATAGGTGCAGCCCTGATGTTCGTCTCTATCCCCTTCACCACCACGCTGACCACATGGAATGAAAGCATGCATTTGGGCGGCGCTTTCGCTCAACTCGAGGATTGGATGAAAACTATGGAAGATACCGCCCAAGCCGCCACCGAGAAGATGCTCAACGTGGATACTGTCGGAGGACTGCTGTTCAATTTACTCGTCATAGCATTAATCCCTGCCGTGGGCGAGGAGCTGACTTTCCGTGGCGTGCTTCAACAGTCGCTGACGCGCCGAATGAACCCGCACGTGGCCATCCTCCTCTCGGCAGCTATCTTCTCCTTCATCCACTTCCAGTTCTATGGTTTCCTGCCGCGCTTGTTCTTGGGCCTCATGATGGGTTATATGTTCTACATCACCAACTCGCTTTGGACGAGCATGCTCATGCACTTCCTCAACAACGGAGCCACCGTGGTTCTGTATTACCTCAACAACAAAGGCATGATCGAAGACGCGGAGCATTTTGGGGAGACACAAAACCCATGGATCATCGCTGCAAGCGCGGCAATCACCATCAGTCTCATCGTGTGGAGCTGGAAAAAGGCGCAGCCTCGGCAATATGCCGAAACAGCAACTACAATTCCGATGAAGGAAAACGATTAGAGGAACTTGTCCAAAAAGATAAATGGCATCAGCGACTCGACGCCGTCGAATACCATGACAGGACCCGTGTCGCCTTGGCAGAGCACGCGCAAAGGTCGTTTCGACACCTGCTCCACCTCCACCATCACCTGACGGCAAGCCCCGCAAGGGGCGACAGGCTCGTCAATAACCTTGGTCTCGGAATAGGCCGTCAAAGCCAAGGACTCGATGGGTACGCCCGGATACTGGGCCATAGCCGCAAACAAAGTCACCCGCTCGGCACAGAGACCACTGGGATAGGCTGCATTTTCAATATTGTTGCCCGTCACCACGGCACCATTGGCCAGACGAGCAGCGGCACCCACCTTGAATTGGGAATAAGGCGCGTAGGCATTACGAGCCGCCTCGTGAGCACGACGCATCAAGTCAGCATCGGGCTGCGGCAGCTCTTCCATTGAATCATAAACCTCGTAGGGACAAATGAACTGTTCTTTCCTCATCTTGGCTTAGTTTTCATACATGATGCCGCAAAGATAAGGATTTTTTCATTACTGATTGACATCCATGCTATTTTGTGGTCTGGCAAACAATAACAAAGCGGTGAAAAAGGCAAACAACGTGGCTCCGGCTTGCGTCTCCAAGGTGTCCTCAGGAAACATCGATAGCAACATGATGCAGAGAAACACCATATATAAATAGGTGTGATTCCGCTTCGATGAGAGCCAAGGATAGAGTAAGACGAAGAGGAAAAATGCCAAGCCTACCAAGCCAAAAGCCACCGCAATGGCCAGATACTGGTTGTGGGCGCGGAAACGGAACTCCTCTTTCAATGGAGAGTGGATTTCGTCATAAGTCTGGGCAAAGGCTTGCGGCACGTCACCGGTGCCCACCCCAAACCAAGGATGCTGCCCGATGATGTGGAACGAAGCCCGCGTGAACTCAATCCTTTGCGAAAGCGAGCCTCCGTTGGGATTGTTAAAACGGCGGTAGAGGTTGTATTCAAACAATGTCGCAGAAAGGCGGGCGTGTATCCCGGGATGTTTCCAGTTGTTGTAGTTAGCCACACCTTGCTCGACATTGCGGATGTCCTCGTCCGTCAACGCCATCACACCTTGGGCATCTTTTCGGAGGTCTTTGGAGGTGAGATAACGCGCCAAGGTAGCCTCAAGGTTTTCGCCATTGGTGGTGGTGCCTTCGAAAGGCAAAGCGCTACGCTCAGACCAGGCTTCCTGCATTTCCTTGCGGCAATAATACAAGCCCACATATTTGCCGTCCTCAATGGGATTGTACACTGTGTCGTGCCAATAGTCGTTGCCCAAGGCGGTTTTCTTCTCCAATGTGCTTAAATCCACAGGCTCCACTTTGAGCATCGGCCTCACGAAATGCACAACGGCCACAATGCCCACGACCAAAACCGCCAAAGCCGCAGCCCCGATAGCGATATGCCATCCCCTACTTTTCTTCCATTGCAGGAAGGCGTAAACGGCCGAGACGATGACGACTGCCGCGAGAATCACATAGCCGGACAGGGATTCGAAGATGAAAATCTGATAGGTGAACCAAAGCAGCAGAACAACCTGAATAGCTTTGCTCCACCAAACAGATTTTAAAGTAAGATAATACCCAATAACCCCCATGCTGAAAACGACATTCAGGCAGAAGCGGATGTGGCTGATGAAATGGGAGATCTCGCGGACGTCCTCGTAGTCGTGCCGCCAATAGGTGACACTGCTGAACACTGTGGCGACAAAGACCGACAGCACATAAACGAGCATCACGAAGTCGAAGCGCTTGCGGTCCAAGGGTTCCATGCTCGACAGCACGAAAGGCATGACCAGAATGGGCAGCTTGACACGGAGGTCTTTCCATGCGTAATCAAAATCAGAAGTCCATAGGAGGCCGACGACATGCATGAGGTAGAAGGCGACGAGGAGGACAGCGGCTTTGTTGTGCCAGAAACGAGTGAGTTTTTGCTTAATCCCCCGCCCTTCGGGCACCCCCTTAAAAGGGGGATAGGAAGCAAAAACATCCACAAGCCAGACGAGGAGAAGCCAGAACTGCGACATGCCCATGAGGAAGGGCGAGAGTGTGAGGCCTACGGCAACCATCAGCAGACCCAAGAGGTAGGCCTGGTTCAGATAGGGTCGTATGGAAGCCTGAGCCGTCATCACTTGCCGCTCAAGATGCTGTGATATTCGTCCTTGCCGTTGGTGTTGATCAGGATCTCAAAGGCGCGTTTCAGGTCGGGGTCTTCGTTCAACGAGGCGATGATACGGCCTTTCTGATAATAGTAACGGCCCACAATCTCGGAGCGCAACAGCTCCTCGATGTCCTTGCGGTTGCTGATGAGGTCGTTCTCCTTCTCAGCGGCGAAGTTCTTCTCCAAAAGATCGATTTGCGGCTGGATATTCTCCAGATAGCCTTCTTCCTTGGCCACGGCCTTCAGCTTCTCGATGGCTTTCTCGCTATCGGTGGTGTAGGTGAAGTTCTTGTCTTTCACGAACTTCATGAAGTCTTGGTAGGTGGCTTCGTCAATCTGGAAGCGGTCGGCGGGGGCTATGCTTTTATGCTCGCTGTAGAACTTGTTGGCGTAGTCGAAGATGAGGTTTTTGCCATAGAGGTAGGCTGTCACCGTGGCGTAGGGGACGCGGTCGACCTTCACATCGGGCATAATGCCGTGACCTTCGTAGACGGTGCGTCCGTGGATGGTCTTGAACGCCTTGCCCAGCGTGTCGTTCTTCATCTGGGCGGTGTCTTTCTTGTGCGAATAGTCGATTTCCTGGATGCAGCGTCCGCTGGGGATGTAGTAATGCGCCACCGTGACCTTCATCTGGGTGTTGTAGCTCAAGGGCAAAATATTCTGTACCAATCCTTTGCCGAAGGTGCGCTGCCCAATGATGACACCGCGGTCGTAGTCCTGGAGGGCACCTGCCACAATCTCACTGGCCGAGGCACTGTTGCCATCGACGAGGACGGCAACAGGAATCTCCAAGTCAACAGGCTCGTTGGTAGTGGGATGCATGCTGTTGGCTGTGGCCGACTTGCCTTTCATCGAGACCACGGGCTTCCCCTTGGGAATGAACAGGTTGACGATGTCGACCGCCTCGTTCATCAGGCCGCCTCCATTGCCGCGCAGGTCGAGGACGAAGCCTTTCAGCTCGTGGTCTTTCTTCATCTCCACAAACTTCTCTTTCAACTCCTTGGCCGCGTCGCGAGTGAAGCCGCTCAACGAAATGTATGCGATGCCGTTGTCGAACACCGTATAATAAGGTATGTTGTCAATTTTCACCTTCTCGCGCTTCAGCTTGATTTCCAAAGGCTTCTCTTGGCCATAGCGTCTGATCTTTATCGTCACCTCGGTGCCAGGCTGTCCCTTCAGTAGGTTGCTGACCTCTTGGGTATTCTTCTTCTTGCAGTCGACGCCGTTCACTTCAAGGATGACGTCGCCAGCGATGATGCCCGCCTTCTGTGCCGGCCAGCCTTCGTAAGGGTCTGAGATGCGGGTCCACTCACCGTCGTACTGGATGAGGGCACCGATGCCACCGTATTCGCCCGTGGTCATGAACTTGGCGTTCTCGATGTCCGACTCGGGGATGAAGACCGTGTAGGGGTCGAGGTCGTCGAGCATGGCCTTGATGGCGGTCTCGTTGAGTTCGCCGGGGTTGATTTCGTCGACATAATTGAGGTTCAGCTCACGGAGGAGGCTGTTGTAGATGTCGAGGCTCTTGGCGATTTCGAAGTTGTTCTGCTTCTCCTGGGCGAGGAGGCCGAGCGGGAGGAGCAGGGCGATTACTAAGACAATAGGTTTTATTCTTTTCATTTTCAATTATTTATATTCTTCAAAAGTTTCCCTTCGGGAATGGAGTTTCTCTTCGTTTTATTCTGCGGCGGCATCAGACACCAACTATCTTGTAAAGCCACAAGCCGCCGCATTACAACACCAATGACCTTTCCATTCCCGAAGGGAATCCCCTACGGGACTGGGTCGTAGCCGCTGCCACCCCAGGGGTTGCAGGAGAGGATGCGTTTGAAGGTCAGCCAGCCGCCTTTGAAGAAGCCGTATTTCTCGATGGCCTCGATGCCGTAGTTGGAGCATGTGGGCGTGTAACGGCAGCTCTTCCCGATGAAGGGCGACAGCGTCACCTGATAGAGCCTGATGAGTAGGATCAGGAACTTAGCGGGTAGTTTGGCGATGCGCTTCATGGTTGGGGCTTGTATTTTTTGACAATCTCTTGGACGGCTTTCTGCGTCTTGGCCAGCATCTCCTCGTAGCTGTGAATGACCGTTGCTGTATAGACTAACGCTATATCCAAGGAAATAGTATCTCTTTCACAGATTTCATAGAGCGGAGCCTTGCTCTTGCGCCAAGTCTCGCGCATCAGGCGTTTCACGCGGTTGCGGTTGACGGCGTGGTGGAAGCGTTTCTTCGACACGGAGACCAGCAGGCGAACGGTGACAGGACGATCGTCTTCTTTATGAAAAAGGTAGACCACCCGATAAGGATACACACTCACGCCACGGCCCTTGTCGAAAAGCGCCTGAATGTCGTTATCCTTGCAGATACGCTCGTATTTCGGGAGTCCCTCCGTCGCCGTCATGGGATGAAACGCTTAGGGTGACTGGAAGTTTATTTCTTCTTGCTCTTCTTGTTCTCGGCAGCGAGGTATTCCTCAATAGCCATCGTCATGGAAGGGGCAGTCTGGGTAGGAGCGCGGAAGCTGAGTTCGAAGCCTGCGTCGACGATGGCCTGGCAGGTGGCGTCGCCGAAGCCGCCGATGGCGACCTCTTTCTGCTCAAACTCGGGGAAGTTCTCTTTCAGCGAGTGGATACCGGCGGGGCTGAAGAAAACCAGCATGTCGTAGTCGTTGATGTTCACCTTGTCCTTGAGGTCGGCCGAAACGGTGCGGAACATCACAGCCTTGGTGAAGTTGAGTTTGGCGGCAGTGAGCATGTCGATGGTAGAATCGGAGCTGATATCGGAGCAACAATAGAGGTACTTCTCGTCCTTGTGCTTCTTCATGATGTCGATGAGGTCATGCAGTGTCTGGTTGCCGTAGAACACTTTGCGCTTGCGGTACTGCACATAGCGTTGCAGGTAGAACGCCGTCGACTCGTTGATGCAGAAATACTTCAAGGTCTCAGGCACATTGTAGCGCATCTCCTTGGCCACGCGGAAGAAATGGTCAATGGCGTTGCGGCTGGTGAGGATGATGGCAGTGTATTCCGGAAGTTTGATGTGTTCTTGACGAAGTTCGCTTGCCGTAACATCATCGAGTTTGATGAATTTCTCGAACGTGAAGTTCACGTTGTACTTCTTTATCATGTCAGCAAAAGGAGTCTTCGAAATGTCGGCAGGCTGCGGTTGTGACACCAAAATTGACTTAATCTTCATCTTTTTTCTTCAATTTAAGAACGCTTTTCAACTCGATTTCACCCCTAAATCTGCTTTGCAACCTGTTAATATACAGTTCCTTGACCAAAGTATCGCCAACCTGCAGTCACAAGCGTTGCGAGGGGTGCGATTTCGAGGGCGCAAAAATACAAAAAAATGTAAAACGAAGACATTTTTGTTGCAACTCTCGTTTCAATTATCCCCAAAATCAGTCGGACGATCGCGGCCACGGCCAGTATTGCAATGCCGATCCACACAAAATATTTTGTGGGATTGTAAAGCAACAGCAACGCAATGGGAATCATCGCGATGAGGGTAAAGATGGATACGGAGAACTGCACGGCCATCTGACGGTCGACGGTGTCGCGGGCCTCGAAGAGCCAGTTGACGAAATGCAGCATGAAATAACGCAGCAGCACCCAGACGGCCATGCCTGCGCAAAACGTCCAAAACATCGGCCAGCCGTTGTAAGTCGACACGTCGTGGGAGAGCACCACACAGCTTTTCTGCACAAAAAGCGCGATGAGTAGGATGTAGCCCATGGTGAACGACACACAAAGGAAACTTCGCACAGGGGTCCACTCACGCAGCAGCTGGTTGGTGTGGGCCACGCCCCCCGGCACGCTCAGCACCTGACGGAATTGGCGGGGATACAGCTGCTTGTTGAGCACAATAAGCAGCAGCATAAGGCCCAACAAAGCGAGGTTCCAGCCTTGCAGGATCTCGTAGCTCATGCGCACCAAGGGCGTCATCGTGCCATGAAAGCCCGAGGTGATGAAGCTGGGCACCACGCTATCGCAAACGAGGGTATCGACAGCCTGCACGGTGTCGACGGGCTGCGCGACTTCCACGAAGGGGTTGGAATAGAATATGTCGGGGTGCTGCGGCATGAAATCTTCTCGTTTCGCGCTGCAAAAATAAATGATTATTTGCAAACCGAGACAAAGTTTTTATAACTTTGCAGGTCAAATTAACTGAATAACTGAACAACTAACAACTATAAACTGATTAAGATGAATTTAATGCAAGAAATCATTGCCAACGCGCAGGCTAACAAGCAGCGCATTGTGCTCCCCGAGGGCGACGAGCCCCGTACCCTGAAAGCCGCCGACCGTCTTTTGGCTGACGGTGTTGCCGACGTTATCCTTATCGGTCCCGCCGAGAAGATCAAGGAAATGACCGCTGAGTTCGGCCTCCAAAATATCGGCAAGGCCCGCATCATCGACCCGATGAACAACCCCGATCGTCAGAAATATGCCGACCTCCTCTTCGAGATCCGCAAAGCCAAAGGCATGACGCCCGAGCAGGCCTACGACCTGGCTGGTAACTTCATGTACCTCGGCATCTTGCTGGTCAAGGCTGGTGAGGCCGACGGTCTCGTCAGCGGTGCCCGCAGCACCACAGGCGACATGTTGCGTCCCGCCCTTCAGATCATCAAGACCGTGCCCGGCGTGAGCTGCGTCAGCGGTGCCTTCACGATGTTCCTGCCTGAGGGATGCCCCTACGGCACCGATGGCCGCATGGTCTTCGCCGACTGCGCCGTCACGCCTATGCCGACGGCCGAGCAGTTGGCCGAAATCGCCATCTGCACCGCAGACACCGCCAAAGCCATCGCTAAGATCGACCCCGTCACCGCCATCCTGAGCTTCTCCACCAAGGGCAGCGCCAAACATGAGGTGGTCGACAAGGTCATCGAAGCCACCCGCATCGCCAAAGAGCGTCGTCCCGACCTCGTCCTCGACGGCGAGCTGCAAGCCGACGCCGCCATCGTGCCGTCCGTCGGCTCGAGCAAGGCCCCGGGTAGCCCCGTTGCTGGTAAGGCCAACACCCTCGTGTTCCCCTGCCTCGAAGTGGGTAACATCGCCTATAAACTCGTCCAGCGTCTGGCTGGTGCCGAAGCCGTCGGTCCCGTCCTGCAAGGCCTCGCCAAGCCCTGCAACGACCTCAGCCGTGGCTGCTCGATTGACGACGTCTACAAACTGGTGGCTATCACATGTAATCAAGCTATCGCCCAGAAGAAGTAAGAACAAACCGCGCCCTTTACCCTCATAGCGGGCTTGACCCGCTATCTCCAAAACAATAGAGGCACGTCTCTGCTTTTAGGAGATGGCGGATGTTCCTCCGCCATGAGGATAAAGGGAAGGCTTATCATTCCAATTCAATAACAAAGCAAATAATTATAAAATATGAAAATCCTCGTATTAAATTGCGGCAGCTCTTCCATTAAGTATCAGCTGCTGGAAATGGAAAACGCCAATTCGTCGCGCCTGCTGGCCAAGGGCCTCTTGGAGCGTATCGGCCTCGAAATGGGCGAATTCACCCACAAATACAATGGTGAGAAATACTACGAACAGCTCCCCATCCCGAACCACACTGAAGGCATCAAGCTGGTGCTGAAGGCTTTGGTCGACCCGAAAATGGGTGTCATCAAAGACCTGAAGGAAATCAACGCTGTCGGTCACCGCGTGGCCCATGGCGGCGAAAAGTTCTCCCATAGTGTCCTCATCGATGACAATGTCGTCAACTTGATTAAGGAACTCTGCGACCTCGCCCCGCTGCACAACCCAGGTGCTTTGCAGGGTATCGCTGCTATGGAAGCAGTGCTTCCTGGCATCCCGATGGCCGCCGTGTTCGACACCTCGTTCCACAGCACCATGCCCGCCGAGGCTTATCTCTATGCCCTGCCTTACGAATACTATGAGAAGTACCGCATCCGTCGTTACGGCTTCCACGGCACCAGCCACAAGTACGTGGCCGAAAAGGCTGCCGCTTTTGTTGGCAAGGACTGGAAGACCTCCAAGATTGTCACCTGCCACTTGGGCAGTGGTGCTTCCATCGCCGCCGTGCAATATGGCAAGTCGGTGGAGACCTCAATGGGCTTCACACCCGTTGAAGGCCTTGTGATGGGCAGCCGCACCGGCGACTTGGATGTTGGCGCCTTCATGTACATCATGGACAAGGAAGGCCTCAGCACCAAGGAGATGAACACTTTGGTGAACAAGAAATCTGGTCTCGTAGGCATCACAGGCGGCAAACAGGACATGCGTGACGTGCGCGCCGCCAAGGAAGAAGGTGATGAACGCAGCACCTATGCCTTTAACATGTTCGCCCACCGCGTGAAGAAGTACATCGGCGGCTACATGGCCGTGATGAATGGTGCCGACATCATCGTGATGACCGGCGGCATCGGCGAGAATGCCTGGTTCATGCGTGAAGCCATCCTCGAGAACATGGAAGGCCTCGGCATCGAGTTTGACCATAAGATCAACAAAGAGACCATCGGCGACGCCGGCGTCATCTCCACGCCCAATTCAAAGGTCACCGTGGTGGTGTATCCCACCGACGAAGAGTTCGTCATTGCGCAGGACACCTACAATCTTGTGACGAAATAAAAACACCTATGTAGAGACGTGGCGCGCCGCGTCTCTACAAATTTTTATTCACCAATTAAAAAATTCAAATCATGAAAATCGGTAAAAAAATCTGGCTCTGCATCTCAGGCATCCTCCTCATCGCCCTTGGCGTTTACTTCATCATCAACCCCAACATCACGCTGGTGTCAGCGGCATACGTCTTGGGATTTCTGACCCTTGCAACAGGTATCTTCAAATTGGTGTTCACCTTTAGGACGCAGGCCTTCATGCCCAACAGCGGCACGCGTATGCTGAGCGCTTTGCTCGACATCTTCTTCGGCTGCTTCTTCCTGTTCAACCTCTTGGGCACCGCCGCTTCGCTCCCGTTTGTGTTCGCCATCTGGGTGATCATCGAGGGTGTGAGCGTTATTGTCGCGAGCTTCGACTACAAGAAAGTGGGCTTCCCCTACTGGTGGGCTTTGCTGCTCTTTGGTATCGTCGGCGTCGTCCTCGGCTTCTTCGGCCTCAAGAACATGGAAGCCACTGCCGTCACGCTTTCGACCCTTATCAGCATCGCTGTCATCCTCTTCGGCTTGGCTCATATCCTTGCCGTGGCAGGTGTGACCCGCTTTGAGAAAAACATCGAGAAGGTTGTGAAGGGCTAATAACCATCCCTATCATGTGAAATAATCTCCGCCGAGGGCGTCGCAATGACACCCTCGGCGTTGCTTTATCCACGGTCGTAATGCGGCATGTCCTCGGGCAGGATAATCGAGAACTCGACCAGCCCACCAACGACTTGCTTAGCGTCATCCTCATACCAAGGTGTCTGGTAAATCAGTTTCTTTTTGCCTTTCTTGGAGATCGTATAGACATTGGTGGCAGCATCGTCCAAGAGATGTCTGATAATCTGCTGCGAGCGTTCATTGTGGCATTTCATCAGGTCGCGGCCACGGGCGTCGCCGTTCACCTCGATGCTGCTGTCGTTTTGATACAGGATTTCGCCGTCCTTGGCGCTGATGGTAATGGCTAAGTTCAAGCCTTTGAAGTAATCAAGAGGATTCATAAATAGGTGAATAATTTGCTGCAAAGATAGAAAAATCCCCCTGACCCCCTTAAAAGGGGGAAATTTTTCTAAATTTGCAGCGTTTTAATTCAACAATGAAGAAATTATACCGCTATATCACCAAATCGTTTCTAGGCACCTTCGTGCTCACTTTCTTCATTGTGGTGTTCATCTGGGTCATGCAGTTCGTGTGGCTCTATGTCGATGACTTGGTCGGCAAAGGATTGGAAATCAAGATTATAGCCGAACTGCTTTTTTATACTTCCATCACTGCCATTCCCATGTCGCTGCCTTTGGCTTTGCTATTGGCGCTGCTGATGTGTTTCGGCAACCTCGGCGAGCACTATGAACTGGTGGCCATGAAAGCCTCGGGCATTTCCATGTGGCGCGCCATGCGACCTTTATTGAGTTTCGCTTTGTTGCTCAGCATCTTGGCCTTCTTTATCTCCAACAGTCTCATCCCTATGGCCACACTGAAATGGCGCACGCTGCTCACCGATGTGCAACGACAGAAGCTGGCATTCAACATCAAGGAAGGGGTGTTTTACAAGGACATCGAGAATTTTGTCATCTATGTAGAAAAGAAAGGTAAAGACGGCAGCAGCATCTATGGCGTGAAGATTTACGACCACACCGACCACATGGGCAACACCAAAATCATCTCGGCTGACTCGGGCATGATGTCGATGAGTCCCAACCAACGCAGCATCATCTTCACACTTTATGACGGCTACAACTACACCGACATCACCAACACCGACAACTTCAAGGAGACACGGCCTTTCGAGCGGATGTCGTTCAAGGAGGAACAGATCAAGTTCAGCCTCGCCTCGTTTGACATGACCCGTTCGAGTGAAGAGATGTACAAGTCGTACCAACAGATGATGAACATACGCCAGCTCTCCACCTCCTTGGACTCATTGGAACAACGTTACGACACCAAACAGGAGGCCTTCACCCAAGGCTTCACCCGACGATGGGGGAACTATAACAGCCTCAACACGGGCATGCCGGCCGAAGGCTTTGCGCAGCCCATCCCCGACAGCCTCCTCTTCGACACCTGCATCAACCTGCAATGGCCGCTGCTCAGCCAATACAAGGGCGAGACCAAGACCGCCATTCTCAACATGGCCATCGGAAGCGCCCAAAACGCCAAGGACAACGTGGCCTTCAACAAGATGGACCTCGGCTCACAGACCGAGAACATCAACAAGCACCGCAAGGAGTGGCACAAGAAGTTCACCCTGAGCATCGCCTGCCTCATCTTCTTCTTCATCGGGGCGCCGTTGGGTAGCATCATCCGCAAGGGCGGCTTAGGTCTGCCCGTGGTCATCTCCGTGGTGTTCTTCATCATCTACCACCTCATCTCCACCATCGCCGAGCGCATGGCCGTCTTCGGCGACCTCAACATGTTCCTCGGCGTGTGGCTCTCGTCCCTTGTGCTCCTGCCCGTCGGGCTGTTCTTCACCTTCAAGGCCACCACCGACGCGGCCCTCTTCGACGGCGACAGCTGGAAAAAATTCTTCCAAAGACTTTTCAAAAAACAACCCAAATCCGAGTCCCTCGTCTCTTAGTCCTGTGTCTCGCGTCAAAATAACAAACCATGAAAATCCTCCTCCTCTGCAACAAGCCTCCCTACCCTGCCTCCGAAGGCGGTCCCATGGCGATGAACAGCATCATCACAGGGCTTTTAGATGCTGGGCATCAGGTCAAGATACTGGCCGTCAACAGTGAGAAATTCCATGTCAAGGAAAGCGACATCCCCGAGGAATACAGGCAGAAGACCGGCATTGAGCTTATCGATGTCGACCTGAGCGTCAAGCCTTTGAAGGCTTTCCTCAACCTGTTCACCAAAAAGTCGTACCACGTGGAGCGTTTCATCTCGGAGGATTTCAAGACACGGCTGGCCGAAGTGTTGCAGAAAGAGCAGTTTGATGTGGTGCAGCTGGAGATGCTTTACATGGCACCCTATGTCGAGACCATCCGCGAGCACTCAAAGGCCATGATTGTATTGCGCGCCCACAACGTAGAGCACAAGATTTGGGAACGCATCGCCAAGGAGACCAAATTCTTCGTCAAACGCTGGTATATCAACCACCTGGCAAAAACCTTGAAGGAATATGAGCTGAACGCCTTAGAGACCGTCGACGGCATCGCGGCTATCACGCGCAAGGATGCCGCCTTCTTCCGGAAATACTGCTCCAAGCCCATCATCGACATCCCGTATGGCGTTTATCCTGAGGAATTCGTACCAAAATACGAGATTGAAGGTAAACCCAAGTTCTACCATATCGGCTCCATGAACTGGATGCCCAACGCGGAAGGCATTCGCTGGTTCATCGACGAGGTGCTGCCCAAGACGGTGGAAAAGGTGCCCGACTTCGTCTACCATCTGGCCGGACGTTCCATGCCCGAATGGCTCACCACGCTGAAAAACCCACATGTCAACGTCATCGGCGAAGTGCCTGACGCCAAGGAATTCGTCGCCAACCACGACGTGGCCATTGTGCCTTTACTTTCGGGCAGCGGCATCCGCATCAAAATCATCGAGTCGATGGCCATGGGCAAGACGGTCATCACCACGCGCGTGGGCGCCGAGGGCATCCTCTATGATGAGGAAGTCAACATCATCATCGCCGAAAACATCGCCAAGATGGTGGAGGTCATCCGCGCCATCAACGCAAACCCCGAAATCGCCGTTCGCATCGGCCAGGCTGCAAGGAAACTTGTCGAAGAGACCTACGACAACCGCAAGATTATCGCCCGCTTGCTGATGTTTTATGAGCAGATTCGGCCGGGAAGTAAGATTAGTTTCCTTTAACCATGGCCTATAGCCGATGGCCAATGGCCCGCTTTGTACAAAGGCGTCATTGCGGACTTGATCCGCAATCTCCTCCTTGGGGAAAGCGAGCCATGGGCCATAAGCCATCTGCCATTGGCAAAAACATGTTACATAAAGAAAAATCACTATCTTTGTCCCCTAATTTCGATGAGATGAAGATTTTCGTCCTTCTACCCCGCATTCCCTTTCCGCTTGAAAAAGGCGACAAGCTGCGGGCTTTCAACCAAATAAAACAACTTGCAAAGCACAACGAGATTGTCCTTTGCGCGCTCAACGACAACCCGAAAGTCAATGAGCAGGATGCTTTCCATGCCTTGCAACCCTTTTGCCAGTCCATCAACTTCATCAGAATCACGAAGCCGCAAATCGCCCTGGATCTGGTGCGTGCCTTCTTCAAAGGTCTGCCCTTGCAATGCGGCTACTTCTACAACCGCAAGGCGGCCAAGAAAGTCAACGCCTTGATTGCCAAGCACAAACCCGACATGCTCTATGGGCAGCTGCTGCGCACGGCAGAATATATCCGATATAAAGATCTTCCCAAAGCCATTGACTATCAAGATATCTTCTCCTACGGCATGAAACGCCGCGCTGACATCGCCTCGTTCGTCACGCGACCCGTATTTACTATGGAATACCGCCGTTTGTGCCGTTACGAGGCCGCCATCTTCAACGACTTCGATGTGCGCACCATCATCAGCGCGCCCGACCGGGCTTTGTTCCCGCACGAGAAACGCGACGAAATCCTTATCGTCCCCAATGGCGTCGACCACGAGAAATACCATCCGATGGACTGCGAGAAGCAATACGACCTCGTCTTCACCGGCAATATGAGCTACCCGCCCAACGTGAACGCCGTGGAATACCTGGCCGACGAGATCATGCCCATCGTTTGGAAGATCCTGCCCGAAACGAAGCTCTACATCGCAGGCGCCACCCCCGACCCGAAGGTCAAGAAGGCGGCCTGCGACCGTATCATCGTCAGCGGCTGGCTCGATGACATCCGCGATGCCTACGCACAGAGTCGAGTCTTCATTGCTCCGATGCGCATTGGTACGGGTCTGCAAAACAAGCTGTTGGAGGCCATGTCGATGCACCTACCCGCCATCACCTCGCCTTTAGCCAACGCCTCTTTGGGCGCCAAACCCAATGAGGAAATCTTGGTCGGCAGCAACGCTCAAGAAATGGCGCAGCACATTATCACCCTTTTGACCGACAACGACAAGGCCGAACGCCTCGCTCAAGCGGGGTTCGATTTCACCAACCGCGTCTATGATTGGGGCAAGGCAACGGGCATCCTAGAAGACGCAATGAAACAAGCCCTGTAAGGGCGACGGACTATAAGCAGGGGATTCATCCCCTGCGCCCACACACAACGAACAACAAAACAACAACAATATGGCACAACCCGACGACAAAAAAATCATCTTCTCGATGGTAGGCGTGAGCAAAATCATCCCGCCGTCGCGACAAATCCTGAAAGACATCTACCTCTCCTTCTTCTATGGCGCCAAAATCGGCA
>Ga0310690_10003717_pt1 | contig 22529 bp, 14 predicted proteins | sample AusTroGonzalo_MG_2_FD_207661 | JGI IMG/M metagenome (GOLD analysis project Ga0310690, IMG submission 207661) | Bovine rumen microbial communities from tropical cattle in Woodstock, Queensland, Australia - Gonzalo_04 (v2) (version 2) | ecosystem: Host-associated > Mammals > Digestive system >... | reverse complement strand
AGCTCTACGAACACCACGCCGACTGCTTCGAACTCGTGAACTACATCGACGGCATTATCGACCCGACGTACAACACGGGCGAAGGCTGGCTCATCCCGGCAGAAATCCTTTACAACTCGAAGCACGGCATCAACAGCTTCATCATCGTGCAGCCGTTTGCCTGCCTCGCGAACCACATCAGTGGCCGTGGCCTCACGAAGGCTGTGAAGGAACGTTGCCCGCACGTGCAAATCTTGAGCCTCGACTACGATCCGGATACCAGTTTCGCAAATATCGAGAACCGCTTGCAGATGCTCATCATCAACGCCCGCGAACTCGAGCGCGCAAACAAGGCACGCTAACGGGATCACCTAAAAATTCCAATAACATTTTAAGCTCGCCGAAAGGCGGGCTTTTTCTGTCTAAACGCCTCCCCTAATACACAAAAAAGACTCCCTCTTGCGAGGGAGCCCTTCATTCACAAACTGAACATTATCGTTAACGTATTAGCGGACTGCGATACGCTTCGTAGCGAGAACCTTGCGGCCTTCGACGAGGCGAACGATCACAGCACCCTTACCTGCGAACTTGGACATATCCAAGCTCTTGGTAGCGCCAGCGAACGATTCGGAGAGGAGCATGTCACCGCGAACGTTGAAGACCTTCAAAGACTTGGTGCCGTTAGAGGTCGTTGCAATGTTCAAGGTGTTGTTCATGACAACCATGCTGGCCTTAGCTTCAACAGCGGTAACGACGGACAGAGTGCCGTTGTCACTATCATTGGAGAACTGAGGAGCCATTTTCGGATCAGCAGCAATCGGCTTCACGTCAATGCAATCGCCACCCTTGCAGTCGACAAGAATCGGTTCTTCAACAACTTCCGGTTCATCAGCGCAAGCCGTTTCAATCCACCACCATGTATCAGAAGCTCTGTTGCTGATGTACTGCGGAACACCGTTTTCAGCAACACGTACCGGATTCATAGTATAGCACTTGCCTTCAGCCATTTCGTCAAGACCAGTGTTATAGCAGTTCTTGTCGTAGTCGCCGTCGCCATTGACGAATGCAATGCACTTGGAAACGACTTCGCTAGAGCTAGATTCGATGACTTCTTCGCTAGAGCTGGATTCAACGACTTCTTCGCTGGAGCTGGATTCCACAACTTCTTCACTGGAGCTGGATTCGACAACTTCTTCACTGGAGCTGGATTCAACGACTTCTTCGCTAGAGCTGGATTCCACGACTGCTTCGCTGGAGCTGGAGACCGGAGCGTCGAAGCATTCCGTTTCGACCCACCACCACGTATCAGAAGCTCTGTTGCTGATGTACTGCGGAACACCGCTTTCAGCAACACGTGCCGGATTCATGGTATAGCACTTGCCTTCAGCCATTTCATCGAGACCAACGTTGTAGCAGTTCACATCATAGTTACCGTCACCATTGACGAATGCAATGCACTTTGCAACCGGTTCTACGACTTCGCTGGAGCTGGATTCAACAACTTCTTCGCTGGAGCTGGATTCGACAACTTCTTCGCTAGAGCTGGATTCGACAACTTCTTCACTAGAGCTGGATTCGACAACTTCTTCGCTAGAGCTGGATTCCACAACTTCTTCGCTAGAGCTGGATTCGACAACTTCTTCGCTGGAGCTGGATTCGACAACTTCTTCGCTAGAGCTGGATTCAACGACTACGCTAGAGCTAGAGCTGACAGGAACGATTTCTTCCGTGCACGGAGTTTCAATCCACCAATTGATGGTCTTTTTATTTTTTCCTTTGCCACTGGTTTTAGCAGCCTTGACATCGCGAGTGTATCCGTTATAACTGCCAAATGCAGCAAGAATTTCCGGATTGATGGCGTAACAAGTTTCGTCATCCATGTTCCTCAAGTCAGCATTGTAGCAATTGTCTGCAACTTGAGTGTAGGGCAATTTTTTCTTGCCGTAAGGAACGCAGAGCTCAACGATTTCCACCTGAACGCTGGAGCTAGATTCCACAACTTCTTCGCTGGAGCTGGATTCCACGACTTCTTCGCTAGAGCTGGATTCCACAACTTCTTCGCTAGAGCTAGATTCGACAACTTCTTCGCTAGAGCTGGATTCCACGACTTCTTCGCTGGAGCTGGATTCGACAACTTCTTCGCTAGAGCTGGATTCCACGACTTCTTCGCTAGAGCTGGATTCGACAACTTCTTCGCTAGAGCTGGATTCTTCGACAGAGCTCGAAGATTCTTCAGCGGAGCTGGAGGATTCCGGTTCGTCTGCGCAAGGCGTTTCGACCCACCACCACTTATCAGAAGCTCTGTTGCTGATGTACTGCGGAACACCGCTTTCAGCAACGCGATCCGGATTCATGGTGTAGCACTTGCCTTCAGCCATTTCATCGAGACCAACGTTGTAGCAGTTCACATCATAGTTGCCATCACCATTGACGAAAGCAATGCACTTTCCAATCGGATTGACAACTTCGCTGGAGCTGGATTCCACAACTTCTTCGCTAGAGCTGGATTCCACAATTTCTTCGCTGGAGCTGGATTCCACGACTTCTTCGCTAGAGCTGGATTCGGCAACTTCACTGGAGCTGGATTCAGCGACTTCGCTAGAGCTGGAGACCGGTTCTTCGCCACCGCATGCGGTTTCTTCCCACCACCACGATTCCGTAGCAATGTTGTTGATCCACAGCTGACCCTGAACGTCATTTGCGCGAGCGTCAACCAACTTATAGCATTTGCCCTCAGCCATCCCAAGAAGGCCATCATTAAAGCATTTGCCAATGAAATCGCCTGAGCCATTTTCGAATTTGACACAAGCGGCACCGTCCTGGGCAAACGCCATTGCAGACGCAAGACCCAGGAGCAATGATGTACTCTTAACTTTTTTCATTTATTTACCTTTTATTTAGTTTATTTTAAGGTCAAACAAATGTAGTAAATCATTTATATATAATAACAAAAATCATACAATTATTATATAATACAGGTGCAAACCGCTTAAATTTCTATAATTTCGGCACTTTTTTCTTATCTGTAATTTTATTTTTACAACTTGACTAGATAAAAATTCGTTTGGATGAGATAACAAATCTGCAAAATTACAAATAAATATTTACAAACAAGAATACTAAACGTTGTTAGGTAAAAAACGTATAAAAAAAAGTCATCCTGAACCCTTGTCCAGAATGACTTTTGTTTGGAAATTTTCTTGAAAATTAATCGAGCTTGATCTTCTTGAGAGTCGTTGCGCCAGCGTTCATCACACGCACAACATAGAGACCGCTCGGGACCGCATTCAGAGAAACCGATGCGCTACCAGCAGCGTCCCTGCTAAAGGACTTCACCACTGCACCCGTCATCGAAATCAAGTCCACATGGACCTTACCCGTAGCACTCACCTGGAGAGTCCTTCCGGCAAGCGTCATCTTCGGGGCATTTACTGCCAACGGATTCAAAGAAGTCGTTCCACCGCTAGAGCTAGATTCTACGCCAGAACTCGAAGAATTCGGGCCTGCGGGCGTTGCAGCGGCAAGGTTCGGCATGTTCCCCGAAACGAGGAGGCCGTTCAAAAGCTTGAGAGACTGGTTGAAGTAGTTTTCGTCACCGAGAGCGACCGCTTCCTTCCAGTATTCATCGAGCTTGGACTGGTACTTGGCATCCGAAATCAAGGACGTCATGAGCGAGGTCACGAAAGTGCTGTTGTGGTCATTGCCGAGGCTGCCTGAAGATCGGATCACAGGGCCCTTCATGTTGGCCGCAGGCACGGTAGAAACAAATTCAGCCATTTTCTTGTCGAGAGCGAGAGCGCGCTTGTCGCCATGCCAGCAAACGGCCTTGGCATTACGCCACGGAGCGCGGGAAGCGTCGTAGCTGTAGTAGTCGTCTTCGCTCTTGCCGTTCTTGTCGGTCCAGTCATCAATAAGGCCAGTCGTCACTTCGGCAGAGCTTGCTTCGTAGAGCTTCATGTTGGCGTCGTATGCGGCATTGCTCCAGAAGTCGGCATTTTCCGAATCGACCAAAGCAAAAAGCGGCATATAGGCCGGGTCAAAATAGCCCGGGTTCTTGCGGTTGAAACCGGCATCGCCCCACTTGTCGCCCGGCAAATGCAAACCGCTCGTTTCGAATTCGAACTTTTTCATGCTCTGGATGAGCTTCTTGGCGTCTTCCTTGTACTTTTCGTCGCCAAACTGGTAGTAAGCCATCACGAGAGCGGCAGCGGCATCGATATCGCCATCGAGAGCAGCCCCCTGGTCATACTTTTGGGAAAGATTACCGACCTTCCAAACCATCAGGCCGTTTTCGTTCATCATCTTCTTGTAGAAGTTCCAAATCTTGTCGAATTGCGGCTGATAGCTTGTGGTATTGTCGCTAAAATAGACCATCAAAAGCATGCCGTAGCCGACACCTTCCGAGAAATACTGATCAGAACCTGGATCGGAACGCACGCCGGCAACATCGCCGTCTTCGTTGTACATGGTCTTGAGCCAGTAGGCAAACTGGGACTTCAATTCTTCCGAAGCCTTAGCCTTGTCGCTCAAAAGCGTCGCATTTCCATCGTAATCGGACATTTGCGGGAACGGGAAGTTCACCTTGGCCTGAGCCAGTCCAAAAGCGAACAAGCCAGCAAGTCCCATCTTGACCAAACGATTCATACACAACTCCTATGCCCTTTGGGCCGTTAAATCTATCTAAAAATAAATTATTAGCGACCAAAAGTACATTATTTATGTCATACGTTTTAGTGCTCTGTGCGGTCTATCACGACAAAAAACGGGTCCTGATACGCAACGTGCCAGTTTTCGGCAGAATCAAGAGTGGCAATCAATTTGTCCCACCTTGCGTAATAGCGGAGCGGGAGCACCACGCGGTCTATATTCTGCGAATCGGCATCGGCCAAAAAGAGGCGTGGCATTCTCGCATAGGAAAGGTAACTTTCAAAAAAGTCCGCCGTTTTGAGGATAAAGCGCCCATCGATGTATGTAGAATCTGACGGGTTCACGAACGCCAGATAGCCACCCGCGCGGTCATCGTTAAAGAGCCTGCCCGAATGCGGATTCGACTTCATCCATTCCGCGGCAGCGACTGGAACGCGCTGGTAAGCGACCATGGAATCGTAAGCCGACAACGATTTTACCCAAAGGCCAAAAATAAACGCCAAGACAACAGCCGCAAGCAACAAGTCAAAAGTCACAAGCGGTTTTAACGTAGATTTTAGTTTTCGCGACTTTTCGGCAAGGCGATTTTTGAGTCTTAACCGAGAACTCAGCTTTTTCAATTTTTCAACATGATGTTCCTTGACCAGCTTCTTCGAACTCGAAAGAGGCATTGAAAAATCTACAAAGACGGCAAGAAACACGGGTAAAAAGAGGACAAAGTTTCTTTCGGCAACAAGGGCAAGGACTGCGGTAACGAAAAGCCACGAAGGCTGAATCCTACGGCTAAAGATGGCGTCGATACGTTCTCTCGCCTGCCAAGACAACTGCCACGACAAATGAGGCGCAGGCTGTGAATACCACCGGACCGCAGCAACAATAATTCCTGTGACGCAAAGGACGAGCATCAAAACGGACTGCACCACATTTTCGCCATTCAGCAAAAGCGTAATTGGCGAACGATTCTCCGCAATTTCACTTGCAAAAACAGCCGCAGACGGCGAAAGTCCGAGCAAACGGTCCAACAACTCGACCGGATACGGGATCAAGTTAAAGCCATCTTGGTGCAATAGCGGAATGGCAAAAAGCAGAATCACAAAAAACGTCTGCCCCACAAGGGACTTTAGCGAAATGCGCACCCCGTTCCATTTGCGAACCTTCCCGAATTCGACCCAACGGCGATACCACAAGCCATACAAGAAAAAGCCGTACGCAAAGACCAAGCCCAAGACATAGAGTCCCTGAGTTTTGCTCCAAAACCACTGGATAAAAAGAATCGCAAGAGCCCCTAAAAGCTTGTTCGTACTCGCCATGTAATGAAACGCCTGGCGAAATCCGTGACGCGAAGATTTGTATTCCACGTCATGATTCATTTTGCGCTCTTCACGCCATCCGTAAAAAAGCCACGGCAATACGTTCCAGTAAATGCCAAGGAAAATCAGGCTCAAAAGCACCGGCCGGATTTCGAATTGATAGCGGAAGACAAAAAGAAGGGCGACGCAGGCCGCGATTTTCAAAGGCGACGGAGCCACATCCGTATGACGATGCAACACCGAGGGCGCGAGGAACAACGCAAAAACGCAACCCCACAAGAGTGCCTTGAAAGACACCAACAGAGGCGCCCCGCCAATGTTATAGACAAACGCCACAATCTGCTGAAAATACTCATGCACGTTCACCACGGGCTCACGGACCGGAGTCCATGTCGTCACCCATTCACGCGCGCAAGCCAAATGCCACCAGATATCGGTATCCGTCAACGGAAACACGGCAAAAAGCGCAACAGCGACAGAGACTAAAACCAAAAGCAAAATCATTTTCGACGCTCTTCGTAGTTTCTTTCAGCATCCCACGCCATGATATGCGCATTCAAGCGTTTCGTGAATTCAATGGCGCCTTTTCTGTTCAAGTGGTCAAAATCATTCGCCATCGATGACGGATAATCATGTTCGCCCCACTGATTTTCGTCAAAGAGAATGAAATTCGAATTCGATTGGGCAATTTTTTTGAACTCTTCATAAATCTTTTTCGCATGGCTACGACGCATTCCATGACGTCCATAGGCCCCCGTTTCTTTGTAATACGGGCTCATCGGGGTAATCGTTCCGATAACGACAATGTCTTTTTCAAAGGCCAAGCGAACAAGATCTTTCAACTTTTCCAAATCTCCCGTGAAAATCCCCAAGCATTCGTTGAATTCATGTTTTTCAAGGCATTTGTTCAAAGTTGTTCCAGGAACACAGACATCCAATTTACCACTCGACTGGCAAGTGCTCTGATCCGATGTTTCAAGACACTTGGCAAACTCTTCATTGAACAAGCAATCACTCCATGTCGAATCCGGATCGATTGGAGCCGTACCATTTTCAGTGGTCCATCCCCTATTGTCATTTTGGGCATCCCAGCCAAAATTCTTGACAGTTGCAGCAGCACCTTCCGCGGCATTATCCAAAACAAGTCGCACGAACGAGGAGTCTACACCATCCGGATAAAATTTATGGTTGATGTCATACTGAAAACCTGGAGCATCTCCCATGCAATAACCGATGTCGTTGCGTTCGTCGATATTATACCACAAATCAGGATCGAGCCCCACGACAACGTACTTTAGATTCGGTGCATGATTCAACAAATAGTTTTTAAAGATATAATGTTCGCAGTGCATGTCGCACGGGATAACGCCCATGTTTATCGAGTGCATGCTCATGACAAACGGATCAAAGCCGGCCCACATACGGGAATTGCCAAGCGCCACGACTTCTACAGAATCCTTATAGCTCCAGAACAGAGACATTTTATAGGACAACTGGTAGTAAGTCTGGTTTGCCGCAGTGGTATAAACGCCCACACTATCGACATCCCATTCCGTCGATTTATACGAATTGCTAGAAGGAGCCCATAAGCACGGATGCATCAGTTCTTCACCGCCGTCAAGCGATGCTTCGACAAGCGTCGTTACGGAACCCTTCTTGATATCGACCAAAGCAATTTTTCCATGCATGCCATTGGCATTGGCAAGCGTCACGACAGCCGCATGATCGACGTTCAAGACCCATTCGCTATGGTCAAACGTATAACCACTGGGTGCTGCGACAGAAGATACCAACTTGCCCGTACTATCAGCAACGAACAACCTTTCATGCGAGCGATAATCGCTCCCTACAAATTTGCGGCCAGTCTTATTCTTTTCGGAATCGGCATAGCCACCAAAATCAAGGAACAACGTCTGCTTTGTCTTTTTGTTCAACGAAGCATTGCAAGCCTGTTCGCTATTGTACCAAATCGTATCTTGAGCCTTTTCCGTGATAACGGAACCCTTGGAGGCCACACGAGCACGCAACAGGCGGGCCCCCGTCACAGACAACTTCGCATCGTCACTAATACCGCCATGATAGGCCCCATCAAAAAGCTTGGTCGGTTTACCGAACTTGCCTTTTGCAAAAACAACTTTCCACGTGCTGCGGCCAAAGAACTCCGAAGATTCCTTATTGTTGCCCGCATCCGTCACATAGACAATCGCCGTATCGCCATTGTCGAGAACGCGCCAACGCGGGATAACCGCCGATTCGACATCGAGCTTTACGAGGTTCGTCCCGTTAGCATTCAAGTCACGCACATAAAGAGACGATTTACCGGAAATGCCTTCTTGCCATGTGCAGAAAGCCACCTTTTTACCATCTGGCGAAATATCGGGATGGTAGACGTTTATCGTATCCTTGATTTCTACCACCACAGGTGAAACACTCTTAAAATCGACAAAAGCCAAGTTTCCCGTAGCATCGTTACGGAAGGCTAACTTTGGCTTGGAAACGCCCAAAATAGAAGAAATCGTCTTGACGCTTGCCACGACCGTCGCATTGCCAGCAAACCAGTCCCCGGAATCATCCAACCAAATCGGATTTTCAATCTTTCCGTAAGCCAAGCGGAATCCCACATAATCCGCGGAACTCATGCCCGTCACCGCATAGACATCACCACGGGAATAGAGATTCATCGACGAAGGTTCGCTTCTATAGCTACCGCCCTTGAGAACGCGTTCCCCAAGGCTTCCGCCATCGATGCCACCGACAAAATTCGTAACAGTCTTGTCGCTGTAAAAATGTCCTAAATAATCATAGACCCATTCCGTCACATTACCGAATAAGTCGCACAAACCGTTTGCATCTTTCTTTGAACAAACTTCGTGAGTCTTGAATTCCGAATTTTCAGAATTCCAGCTATTTTCGACATCGTTCAAAAGGCCTGCCGCAAACACCCATTCCGCTTCGGTCGGTAAACGGAACGCATCGACTTCCCTAAGCGTAATGCCGTTCAAGAGAATGCAATGACCGTCCTTATCGAATTCCGCAGAGGTGTACGAATAGGCCGTATCCATGCCTGCCTTTTTGCTCTTGGCATTCGCATAGAGAACAGCATCATAATACGTCACATTGACAGCCGGCAACGAATCTTTTTCGCAATCCAGATTGACGCCTTTTTTGCCGCCCATCAAATTATTGAATTCCCCGCAAGTAACTTCATGAATTCCCAACTGGAAATTGTACGTAAAGCTGACATTCATTTGCGGGCGTTCGTTCGCCTTGGCCGATTTAGAATTTGTTCCCAATACGGTTTGTTTCTCTGCAGAACGAATCAAGGCAAAGCCCTCTTGCAGATCTACATCGGAGCAATTCTTTCTAGAAATACACACTGGAGAAATATCGGCACCGGAACGAGTCGGTGAATCGTCTGAACACGAGACAAGGAGTGCTAATGGCAAAACTGCCAGCACTCCTACTAAACGTTTTTTCAAGAACAACTTCATCATAGTCATTTTCCTAAAGTCGACAGAAGTGAATCGAGCCTATGCGTAAAAACTGTGGCTCCCGCAGCACTCAAGTGATCCACATTATAAGCCATGTCATCCGTGTAATCGTGAGCGCCCCACTTATTTTCGTCAAAAAAGACAGCATCAAACGTCATTACCTTTTCAAAAACTTCACGTGCGACGCTTCTACTAGGGCCATACACGCCAAACGAGCCCGTTTTAGCGTACCCCGGAGCTTGCGGATAAACCACCAAGATAACCTTGATTCCTTTTTTATTGGCCACATCCACAATCGATTTCATGGTCGCAAAGTTCTCGATATAAGCCGGAGAATCATAAGTCTGCACCGTAGAATCACGAACAAATACTAACGGTTCCCATTGATGGGCCGGCAGCAAGAAATCGTCCAGATTGTACGGGTGCTTCAAAGCCGCTTCAGGGCGTGGAGTAACCTTCATCGCATCGATAAAGTGTTCCGGCAAACCATCCACCCAGAAGTTATGATCTTCATCGTACTTGAATCCGGGAACTGGATTGTAGACAACGTCGTACCATGTGGTATAGGCGTCATACCATAAAAAGTCCGGCGACACTTCAAGCACTAAGTACTTCAACTTTTTCAGGTGCTTCATGACGTAGTTCGTAAACAGATAATTCATACCGGTCATCTGCGCCGACGTGTAAGCCATATTCAATAGCTTGCACGATTTGACCAGTTTATCGTTTAGGCCGAACAACGTTCTTGAAGAACCAAGCGCTACAGCCTCGACATCATCACGGTTGATCCAGAAGCGTTCCATCTTGACGCTCAGTTCCAAGGCGCTGTAATATGCATTCGCCGTGTAATAAACGCCAGCGCTATCCGTATTGAGTTCCGGGCTATCGTAAATATTCCTGGAATGCCAGAGGCACGGATGCCAAAGGTCTTCGCCTTCAGCAATCGGGACTACAGAACTGTCCGAGAAATTAACAAGAGCAATCAGTCGGTGGGCTCCGTTTGAGTTCGCCAATGTCGCGATCGCCATATTGGAGCCACCGAGAACCCATTCCGTATGGTCGAACGTATAACCACTCGGGGCCTTGACGCTTTGAATTAGCATACCCTTGGCATTGGTAACCAAGATTCGTTCATGAGTCCTGTAAGACGAACCGACAAACTCCTTGCCCGTTTCGCCGCCAAAGTCCAAGAAGAGCGTACGGCTACTGCCATCATTGGCAAGCGAGGCATTGCAAGCCTGTTCGCCGCCGTACCACAACGTGTCATGACCTTTGGCGAGGTTCCCGTTCGGGCCCACTTTACGGGCACGCAAAAGTCTAGCCCCCGTTACGGCAAGCGTTTCATCTTCGTTGATGCCGCCGTGATAGGCTCCGTCAAAAAGTTTTTTGGGCGTTCCGAATTTACCCTTGGCAAAAGACACTTGCCAAGTGCTTGTCGATGCAAAGTCCGCATCCTCTTTGTTGTTTGCGGCACTCGACACGTAGACAATCACCGTGTCGCCATTTTCCAAGACGCGCCAACGCGGGATCGTCGCATTCTCGACATTGAGCTTGACAAGTCCAGAACCGTCTTCGTCCAGATTGCGCACGTAAATGACGGACATTCCGCCAACGCCTTCCATGCCCGTGCAGAACGCCACGCGCTTTCCGTCCGGAGAAACATCGGGATGATACGCTTTCAAGCTGTCCTTGATTTCGACTACGGAAAGGACGCCGCTTGCAAAATCGACATAAGACAAATTGCCCGTCGCATCATTACGGAACACCAGCTTCGATTCAAACGTTCTCGTAAGATGTTTCATCTCCGAAACCGAAGTTAAGATGTTCACCACGGATTCCCGAATCGTTCCGCTCACGTCGAGCCAAGTGGGTTTGAGTATCGGCCCATAAGCCAATCGGAAACCGAGATAATCCCCTTTCGTCGTCGAGGTCACCGTATAAACGTCGCCGCGGCTATACGTATTCATCACCATCGGTCCGTTTCTAAAGCTACCGCCTTTTACCACGCGTTCGCCAAGGCTTCCGCCGTCCGAAGCACCGACAAAATTCGCTACAGGTTCATCCCTGAAATAAGCAAGCCAGTCGTTTACCCATTCCATTGCGTTACCGGCCATGTCAAAGATATTCAAGTCGTTCGGCGTAGACCTTCCGACTTCATGCAACCTGTAATCCGAATTATAGGAGTTCCAACCATCGTTCACATTCCAGCCTTGATTTGCCGCAAAGACCCATTCGGCTTCGGTCGGCAAGCGATAGCCTTTAGCACTCTCGTTAAAAGTCAAGCCCACAAGATCATCGCAGTTGCCCGTTTCGTTGAACGACGCACTTTTGTACGTATAAACGGTATCCATGTCTTCGGACTTGCTCTTGGCATTGGCAAAAAGAACAGCATCGTAAAAAGTCACATTAGTTACTGGGATATTATCGGTACAGCCCCCTTCACATTCACCGCCATGACCATTGCGGAGCGCCATGTATTCGGCACGGGTGACTTCGTATTTGGAAATCAAATAATCGTAATCGAAAAACACTTGCATTTGGGGAGACTCGCTGGTTCTTACCCCACCTTCGTCTGTTCCCAAGAATGTCGATTTGCCTTTGGCATGGACATAAGCAAATCCATCTAACTTTACCGATTCCGAAGCTTGCGGAGCAACACCATCGTTCCCGTTAGAGCACGATGTCATCAAAGCAGAAAATAAAAGCAAAACTGCAAACAATCCCAAGTACACAGTCTTTTTACTTTTCACTTTCCTTCTCCCAAGACAGCAAGAAATCACTCAAATGTGACGTCAGAACGACACTTCCTGCAGAACAAAGATGATCTTCATCAATCGCCATGATATTCGAATAGCGATGCTTTCCCATCTTATTCTCGTCCAGTAACTTAAAATTAGAATATTTTTTACTTAACGCATCAATTTCATCCAATAATTTTTTTGCTTTACTGCGTCTTAAACCGTAACGGCCAAACGCTCCGGTTTTTGCATACGCCGGGCTTTGCGGGAATACCAATCCCACGACACGGATGTTCCTTTTGGCGGCATCCTTGATAATCGAAATCAGCGCATCCTTGCTGTCTTCGACTTCTGCCCAATGGTCATCCATATAGGTACTGTCCTGAACAATTTCAGGTTCGTCTCTCCATGAATTACAGTTGGGAGTCGTGTGGCGGCCACGGTCCTTCATATAAGAACTTTCATCCGACGATCCCACGGAATTTTCAGTAAATTCCAAGAGACCTTCGGGGTAGCCCTCTTCCCAATAGTTGTGGTTTTCATCATACACGTATCCCGGATAATTCGGGAAATCCGTATAGAAGAAGTTATCACCATCCGGCCCATCAATCTTGTTCCAAAAATCAATATCCAGCGAGACCACCACATACTTGAGGTTTTTCATGTGCTTGTAGATATAGCGGTTCAAGAAGTCCTTGGTCGTGTAAATGGAATTCGGAGTCTGGCTGAAATTGACGGCAAAGAAGCGGCTATCAAAACTCGTCGGGCTCACGCCATACATCGGTCGGGACGATCCCATGACCGCCACGTTCGTCGAATCGCGGAACCTCCACAGGAGTTCCATCTTGTAACGCATAATGATGGATCCCCACTTATCCGACGGTTTCAAATAAACGCCAGCGCTATCGGGATTCAGTTTAGACCCTTCGGGAACAACGATACTTCTGCGCCAAATGGCCGGATGCCAGACTTCATCGGCATCGGCAAGCGTCAACACGGAACTGTCTGCGAGATTCACAAGTGCAATTTTCGTGTGGGCTCCGTTCGCCTGCGTCAAGGTGGCAACAATAAAGCCGCCATCTTTATCGGGGCTAGAGTAATTCAAAGCCCATTCGGCATGGTCAAAACTAGTCCCTTCCGGAGCGGCAATCGTCTTGATCAAGCGCCCCGTGCTATCGGCAATAAGCAAGCGTTCGTGAGTCCCGTAACTTTTTCCGACAAATTCAGCTCCGGTCTTTCCGCCGAAATCCAGGAACGCGACACGCTTGGAGCCGTCGTTCGCAAGCGATACGTTACAGGCCTGTTCTCCGTTGTACCAAACGGTATCGCGGCCAGAAGCAAGCGTTTTTCCCTGAGGCGCTATGCGGGCACGCAAAAGTCTAGCTCCCGTTACGGCAAGCGTATTGTCATCCGAAATTCCGCCATGATAAGCGCCGTCAAAAAGCTTTTGAGGCGTTCCGAAGCGACCCTTGCGATACGTCACCTGCCATGTACTTTTTGCCTTGAAAGCCGCCTCGTCCTTATTGTTCCCGGCATCGGACACGTAGACGATGACCGTGTCCCCGTTTTCGAGCAAGCGCCAACGCGGAATCGCTGCATTCCCCTTCACCTTGAGCTTAATGGGTTTTGCCGCTACGCCGGTAATCGCACGGATATAAACGTCCGAAGTTCCGGAAACACCTTCCATGCCCGTGCAGAACGCCACAAGTCTCCCGTCTGGAGAAATATCCGGATGATACACTTCCATCGTATCCGCAATTTCGCTTACGGTCAAGGATCCGTTGACATAGTCAATATACGCCAAGTTCCCTGAGACGTCGTTGCGGAAGGCGAGCTTTACACGGTAAGTCCCTAAATCGTTCTTGACCGCCGTTGCACTGGCATACGGAATAATTCGGCTCGCAGCCGCCCTACCGTCACGCCCCATCCACACCGCATTCGGAATCTTGCCAAACGCAATACGGAAACCCAGATAATCCGACTTTGACGACGACGTCACCACATACACATCGCCACGACTGTACAACTTTGTAGACGCCGGATCGTTTCTAAAACTGCCACCCTTGATAACGCGTTCGCCAAGCACACCGCCATCGGGAGCGCCCACATAATTTGTGATGGTCGTATCTCTGAAATAGCCGAGCCAATCCGAAACCCATTCCTTCACATTTCCGCTCATGTCGCAAAAATCCCCGTGAAGGCGCGCGTACGAGCAAACTTTTTTCGCTTCAAAACCAGAATTCAAGGAATTCCATTCTCCCGAAGGATTCCATTCGCGATCGGCAGCCATCAGCCATTCCGCTTCCGTCGGCAAGCGGTACGCCTCCACCTCAGGGTGGAACACAAGCGTTTCCATCGAGATGCAACTTCCTAAAGCATCGAATTCCGTCGTCGTGTAAGTGTATGCCGTATCGTAGCCTTCGCGCTTGCTACGTTCATTCGCATAGAGAACGGCATCGTAATACGTCACCTTGGTCACCGGGAGCAAATCTGAATCTTCTTCCCGGCAACGTTCGTCAAAAGTGGTTCCCATGATTTCCCGGAACTCGGCACAAGTGACTTCATGAATGCCTAAAGAAAAATCGTAATTCAAAGCCGCACGTAATTGCGGACGTTCATTCGCCTTGGCATTCGACGAATACGACCCTAAATACGAAATGGCGCCACCACTCGAATTTTTGATTTTGGAAGCCCGAATGACAATAAGGCCATCATGGCTGTTGTCCACTTCTATAGGAGCATTTAGCCAGACATGTTCTCCAAAAAAAGTTTCACAGCCCCATAGGACCAAAACGAGGGATACAACAAAAAGTACCCTTATAGACATAAGAGAATAAATAGGAAGCTTCGACATTTCCCCCTAAAAATAGAATTTTAGAGCAGTCAAAACCAACGGAGGTTACAGAGAATCCGGTAAACGGCTTTTGGCAAGAGCCTGGTTGGCTTGAATTCCCGGATAATTCGGGAAAAATTCTTCGGCCAAGCGGTACCACGTGAGCGCACGCGGAGGTTCCGAATCGAGGTACAAATTGCCGATATCAAATGCGGCTAGACCGACGAACTCACGGGGATTCAACGTGTTAAATTCAAGGCCCGTCCAACGCCCGTCTTTATACTTTTCGCGGTATTCGTCGTCCGTGTACGAATAGCCACGACGGTTCGGTTCCAAGTTCTCAGTACGGTCCGAAGATTCATAGCGTAAAAAGACATGACCCGGCAAAAGGATGGCGTGGAGTCGCAAATCACGCGCTTCGGCCACCATGAGCGCAAGCCACGAAAGCCCCATGCAACCGGACTTTTTGTTTTCGAGAACGCGGAGCGGAAGCACGGCGTTTTTCGCAATCGCAGCATCACCGGCTCCAGCAAATTCGATGTTCCAGAAATTCCACAGCAAGCTTTTGAGGGAATTCAGCGTGTCTTGCGTAGCGGCGACACTGCTATCAAAGTAGGCTAGCCCAGCCTTCCAATCATCAATAGAATCTCGGCACGAAGGGGCCCGTTCTTCGAAGGTACAAGCCATTTCGCGATAGCTTACGCCCTCAGAACGCCCGCTCCAAAGCAGCAGCGAAAGCGCCGCTACAACAGCGATAATTAACGCTGGCCAGAAAAGCTTAGAGGCGAGACGAGAGACGAGAGACGAGAGGGAATCTTTTTTGAGATTGCCACAGCAACCATTCTTTCGTCTTTCGTCTGAAGCGAACATAGCGAGCGTTCTCTCGTCTAAATACCGTCCCATTCCATCGGGCTCTGCCAGAAGTCACGAGCGGTCATCATGTAAATGACGAGACGCTTGCTCAGCATATCCTTCTTCATCTTTTTCAAGCGGCTGCGCACGCCAGGGCCACCACCCCAACTCGTCAGCACCTGCACATCGAGCCCTGTCGCATAAGCGAGGAGAGAACCCGGACCACCGCTCTTCTGGTCCACGGATTCGAACACGCCCGTGAACGAATCGCCCATCAAGAGGATCGGTGCATTCTTGCCACCCTTGTACGGTTTGTCACCCTTATAGATCTTCATGCCTGCAAGCGTATCGGCGGTGTACTTGGACTTTTCCTTATCGGACAAATGAGCGACAAGGTCACCTTCGCGGAGCACCACCGTATCCTTCATCACGAGGCTACCCGGCTGCGGTTTGGCATCGGCGTACCAACTGTACTGCGTCACGCGAGATGCCAGCTGTTCCATGGCGGCAAGCATGCCCGGCAAAGCCCAGTGCGTATCGTAACGCTGGTAGCTGTAATGCGGAGGTTCGTCACCTGCACGTGCGGCCTTCAAGGACGGATACAAATCGAGCACATCTATCCCGGCAGCAAGCATTTCGCGAATAAATTCACGACCGTTCACGTTCACGCACAAGTCCGCATGAGTTTTCTCCACAAGCTTGTCGGCGTAGATTTCTTCCTTCACCGGAACAGGCACCACCAGCAACTGGATATTGAGCGAATCCAAGTACTGCTTAAGTTCAATCATACGCGGGAGCGGGTTGTGGAGGCTATCCTGACCGCTTATCTTATCGGCAACAAGGTAATTGGCGTTACGGCGGAACCAAAGCATTCCGTTTTCGGACCAGGCATTCTGTTCCTTCGGGAGTTTTGCAAGCTTTTTCTTGAGCGCTTCGCGGAACTTCTTGGTTTCTGGAGTTGCAGGGCAGCTATTTTCGAGCGAGGCAAGCGTTTCCAATCGAGCATACGAACTCGTATCAAGCGTACGGTCCACAGGAACGACTTCACCAGCGGCCGCAAGCGAATCCGCAACGGCGGCAGCACGGAGCTGTTCATCGGTCAAGCGGAAGGCAGGCACTTCAAAAGCGACCCACATCGGCTTTCCCATCGGATTTCCGCGCATCACCGCAAACGGACGGTTCTCACGAGAATTTTCCCAAATGGCACCCGGCGTATGTTGTTCCAAATCAGTATTCAAAGTCGGGTACCAGTAAGACGAAAGCGTACGGGCCCAGTTCATGGCCTCTTCGCTATTCATTTCTGCCGTCAAGTAGTAATTCAAGACTTCAAAAGATTCGCCACCCGAAACAAACTTGAGTTTTCCGTAAAACGGAGCGCGACCCGTCCAGATAGCAGGCATCACTTCGGCCCACCATTCCACCTTGCCCTGATTCGCCCCCGTTCCCGGGACACCCCACAAACGGCTCACCGTCTGGAAAGCACGGAATACATCCGGTTCATCCCACTTTACGGCTTCGACAGCATTCAAAGTTTTGGCAAGTGAATCGTCGCCAGTCTGCGCATAGAGAATTTTCGCAAACGGTTCCCACGCAATCGGAGCCACACCGGCAACAGCATCCGGTTCATACTCCATCAGAGAATCCAACATCGGGAACGGATATTCTTCAATCTTTGCACTTGCCTTTTTGCCCGTGTAATTTTCAGGCTTTTCGTCCATACCCGCCATACGGATCGGGTTCGAGAAATAAGCCGCGAAATCAAGAGCCGCAAGCGTCGGCTTTTCAACAACGCGCACCTGCTTATCGAAGTCGAGTACGCGCATTTCGAACACGGTGACAGAAGCCGCTGGGAGCGCCGGACGCACCGCTGGAGCCACTGATTCCGTATTAGCGGATTCCGTTTTTGTATTTGCAGAAGGTGCCGCACAAGAGGCAGCAAGGAACATCCCCGCAGAAAGACCTGCAAGGCAAAGAATAGAAGTAGATAATTTTTTCATTTTCACAAAAGGAATAATAATAAAAGTTTAGTTATCGGTTGTTGGCCATTAGTCATTGGTGACTCAATTTTCTAAATTATGCATCAGAATTAAAAATGAGGAATCGTTATGCCTTCTACTGGTGAACACAATAAATGGATCGCCCTCGCCCTCTGTATTCTTGTCGGATACCTTGGGATACATCGTTTTTACGAAGGAAAAATGTGGACTGGTGTTCTGTGGCTTTGCACCGCCGGTCTTTTTGGAGTTGGTGTCGTTGTCGATGCCATCCTGATTATCCTTAAACCGGAACATTACTAATTAGAGAAATGAAACGTTTATTTGTAATCGCTACCGGAAGTGCCGGTAAAATTAGAGACTTCGCCCACATTTTGGGAACCGACCATTACGAATTCAAGACTTTAAAAGACATCGGTTTTGACGAAGACATTATCGAAGACGGCAACACCTTTGCCGAAAACGCCATCATCAAGTCGAACACGACCGCACAGTGGCTCGCCAAGCGAAACATCGAAGCGACCGTTCTCGCCGACGACTCCGGACTCGAAGTTTTTGCATTGAACGGCGAACCGGGCATTTACAGCGCACGCTACTGCGGCAAGCACGGCGACGACGAAGCGAACAACGTCAAGCTGATGAAAAAGCTCGAAGGTATCGAAGACCGCAAGGCCCGTTATTTTTGCGCACTCTCGTACCAGACCGTGACCAAGAACGATCAGGGCGAATTCACCATCAGCAAGCCGATTATTTTTGAAGGCGAATGCCGTGGCGAAATCAACCACGCTCCTATTGGCGACATGGGCTTTGGCTACGATCCGCTTTTTGTGCCGGATGGCGAAACGAGAACATTTGCGCAGATGGAACTTGAAGAAAAAAAGGTCATCAGCCATCGCGGAAACGCCATCAGGGCTTTGAAGAAAGCACTTGGAAAGTAATACGCGAGATTCCGCGCAGGTGTAGTTTCAAAAAGTCTGTAAACGCACGAAAAAAAGAATCTGTAAACGCTCGCAAAAATTGTGCCATGCTTAAAGTTCTGTTCGCACCGCTACAAGGTTACACGACGGGGATCTATCGCAGAGCCCACGCCGAGACTTTTGGCGGTGTTGACGCGTATTATGCACCGTTTTTGCGAATCGAGAACGGGCGGCCGCGTGAAAAGGACTTGCACGATTTAGAAAGTGCGGAAAGAGCCGGGATCGCCGAAGGGTACTGTGCAGAAAATGCGGATGGGAACTGCGCGAAATTCAAGGTCATTCCGCAGATTATTGCGAACAGCGCAAGCGAATTCAAGACTTTAGCCGACGCCTTATTGCAAAAGGGATTCAGGGAAATCGATTTCAATATGGGTTGCCCCTTCCCGATGCAAGTCAACCGCCACCGTGGTGCGGGGCTTTTGAGCGACACACAAGCCGTCCAAGAAATCATGGACGTAATCAAAAGGATGTCGGGTTCCGCGCCGAACGCAAACGGAACTGCGCCGGTAAAATTTTCCGTAAAAATGCGCCTCGGGCAAAATTCGCCTGACGAAGCATTCGCCCTTCTCCCGATTCTAAACGACACGCCCATCGCCCACATCACGCTCCACCCGCGACTCGGCAAACAGCAGTACAAGGGCGCAATCGACTTCAATTCGTTCGAGCGATTCTACAACGAATGCAAGCACCCGCTTTTTTACAACGGCGATATTACAACAGTTTCGCAAATCAACGAACTCGAATGTAAGTATCCGAATCTTGCTGGCGTGATGATTGGCCGCGGACTTCTTGCACGCCCAAGCCTTGCCGCAGAATACAAGGCTCAAAACCGCGACATAAACGGCGCTGCAACGCAAGATTTTCTCGGCAAAATCCTGCAAATGCATCAAGCGATTTTCGACAACGCTTGCAAAACATTCCAAGGCGACAGCCAAATTCTCTCGCACGTCCAAAGCTTTTGGGAATATCTGGAGCCAAGCATTCCCAAGAAGATTTTCAAGAGAATCAAGAAAGCCGGCAAGCTCAGCGAGTACAGCGAAGCCGTAAAGGAACTCTCGTGAACAGCGTCTATATCGAAATCACAAATGTCTGCAACCTGCATTGCAGTTTTTGCCCCTGCGGTAAGACGCCCGTGAGCAACCACTCCGAGCATGCAAGCGACTTCCCCCTCGAAAATGCGACCACAAGAATCGCCGAATCTCGAGCATTCATGCCGAGCGAACTTTTTGAAAAGAGCATCGCAGGCGCGCAAGAAATCGATGCTACAAACGTGTACTTTCATGTTCTTGGCGAGCCCACGCTCCACCCCGGCTTTGTGCATTATGTCAAGAAGCTAGAGTCAACACCTCTCAAGCTTACGCTCACGACAAACGGCACCACCATCGAACGCACCGGCAGCCAAATTCTAGCCTCGCCCGCCGTTCGCCAAGTCAACTTTTCGACGCACGCCTACGCAGAACTCCCCCGCGAAACTGCGGAACGCTACTTGCAGAACATCCTCGACTTTTGCCAAATCGCAAACGTCGAACGCCCAGACCTTTACATCAATTTGCGCTTGTGGAACGTCGGTGCCGATGAAGCCTCACCGTGGAACAGCTATATGCTGAACCGCATCCGAGAAACGTTCAACGTCGACGTCACGCCGGGGCATTTTTGCAGCCGCCACAAGAGTTTCAACATCACGGGTCGCATTTACCTGCACGAAGACACCAGATTCGAATGGCCTAGTTTAGACGAGAGACGAGAGAGGAGAGGCGAGAGAGACGAGAGAGACGAGAGTCGCGAAATCGTTCCCGGAACGTGTCGTGCGCTTGATACGCATGTAGCGATTCTTCATGACGGTCGCGTAGTCGCCTGTTGCCTCGACCATAGCGGACAAATTACGCTCGGCGACATCAGCAAGCAAACGCTCCCCGAAATCATCAACAGTCCTGAAGCGGTCTATATAAAAGAAGGGTTCGCGCAGCACGAACTACGCCACCCTTTCTGCCAAACTTGCAGTTTTTGCAAACGATTTAAATAAGCTTTTAGTCAAATCAATAACGTGTCTTATCCGTCTTTGTCGCCCACTTTTTAAAGGCTTCAAGCGCTTCGTTCCTCATAAAGTGATCGCACTTGATAGCACGTTTTTCGTACGGCAAATCCAGCTGGTCATAAATAAAGGAATCGTCAAATTCAATGGCAGCCGCATCGGCCTTGGTATTGGCGTAACAGATTCGCTTGACGCGCGCCCAGTAAAGCGCACTCAGGCACATCGGGCACGGTTCGCAACTTGTATAAACCGTGCAGCCATCCAGCATAAAAGTTCCGAGTTTCTGGCAAGCGTTACGAATCGCCGTGACTTCGGCATGAGCCGTCGGGTCGTTATTCGGCACCACGCGATTAGCACCCGTCGCCACGACTTCGCCATCCTTGACAATCACGGCACCGAACGGACCACCGCCATTATCGACATTGTCGACGGACAGTTGAATTGCCATCTGCATAAAACGTCTATCTTCGTCCGTAATATTTTTCAATTCTTCTTGCATAAAAATGCTCCTTTACATCTCTAAAATAATCAAAAAGTCAAAGAAATCAAGATTTTTAGTTATTTTTTGACCATGCTCATTACGGTTCAGGATTTCACGGGAATTTACGATTATCAGCCTTTTATGCAGGAATTGCGGGAAAAAGCCGCAAAATCAGCTGAAATTCATTGGCTCGACTGCACCAAAATCGTAGGAACCGACTGCTACTGTGATGATGACGCCATCAAGGAAATCAACGAATTAATAGACAGCGCCGAACGCAGTTCCGGCAACATCAACAGCGCAGAAACCGCCCCACAAATCCATTTCTTTGACAACGGCAATTACCATTACATGAGCAAGCTTTGGACCGACAGAGTCCAAGAACCGTTCACTCTCATCGTTTTCGACCACCATCCCGACATGCAACCGCCCCGCTTTGGCGGAATTCTAAGTTGCGGAGGCTGGGTCAAAGAAGTCCTCGACCATAACAAGTTTGTACAGAATGTCGTTATTATCGGCGTGAAAGACGAACTCGTCGAAACCGTCCGCGAAGAACTTTCGCAATCCGGCGAAGCGGATATTTTGAATAAAGTTATGTTTATCAAGGAAAGTGAACTCAATACATTCAGCTCACAGCTCATCGCTCAGAGCTCAGAGCCAATCTACTTTTCCATCGACAAAGATGCACTTTCGACATCATTCGCCGTCACAAACTGGGACCAAGGCTCGCTCAGCACAACATCGCTAAAGTCAACAATCGAAAGATTTGCTGCAGGTCGCAAAATCCTCGGCATCGACATCTGCGGCGAACGCTCCCGCGACTTCGAAGGCGACGAGCAGCACTCCGTCCAAGACGCAGACGCCCTCAACAACGCACTAAACTGCGAACTCGTTGACTTTTGGCAGAAACTTTAAACAATAAAATAGAGTCGAAAAATTTGACAATCGAATTGTCAATCAACAATGCTTTAAACCCTAAATTGCAGGATTTCTTCGGCAGTCAGTTCTTCAATTTTTTTTCCGACACGCTCCGCATATTGTACAAGCTTCTGAATATGTAATTTACTTTTAGGAGGTTCTTTATACGGATCTGGCGTAGCCATGTATTCTTTCATAGAATCCGCCAGAATAACCGCAGGTTTTCTAATTCCATTCATAGGTATAGACCTCCAAAAGTTTTCGTGACGCATCCCCT
>Ga0310690_10003716_pt1 | contig 22540 bp, 11 predicted proteins | sample AusTroGonzalo_MG_2_FD_207661 | JGI IMG/M metagenome (GOLD analysis project Ga0310690, IMG submission 207661) | Bovine rumen microbial communities from tropical cattle in Woodstock, Queensland, Australia - Gonzalo_04 (v2) (version 2) | ecosystem: Host-associated > Mammals > Digestive system >... | reverse complement strand
ACCGCCATGTACCACGCATCCGCCAGGGAAGCGCATGAATCTTGGATGAAGGTCGGCCAGTGCCTGAGCCAGGTCCTTACGCAGACCATGTCCCTTATAGGTATCCTGAGGCATGAGTGACACCTCGTCGATATCGATATCACCCTTCGTCAGAACCAGAATCTGCAGAGCAGCGTTCTTACAATCAGCAGAAGGAACAAGCTGAACAGGATAGCGCTCCCATTCCACGGCATTCACATTAATGACGGTATCAGCCAGCACCTTGGGATCTTTTCCCCAACCCTGAGGCTCCACAAGTGCGATGCGGACATCCTTATCATCCTGTTTATTCATGTTGCGGAAGAAAGCTGAAAAGTCATACTTCTCGCCTGCCTTTACGCTAATACCATTGTAACCATCGTTTTGCATACCAACACCTTTCCATCCCTTGTAGTCATGGAACTCCTTTGAGCGCTCAATGTGAATACGCATATAGGTGGGATTGTTTTTGTGGAGCGGATTGTCCATGCGAGGCTGCATATAACCCAGCGAGTGTCCTGGACGCAGGAATTTCCATGCAGTACCAGGTCCCCATCCGTCACGTTCTGTAGTATTGAACTCGAATGAGCCGTTTTGCACCAGTTCTGCATACAGGCCACCATCGGCAGCATTGCTGATATCCTCAAAGAAGATACCAATCAATTCATCACTGATAGCCTTACCACCAGCAGGGGCGGTCATAGGCTTCTGAGCCTGTATGCTCAGTGTCGCTGCCATCATTGCAGCTCCTAGAAATAAATGTTTCTTCATTATTTTTTCGTTAAAGGTTTTTATGATAGGTGCAAAGGTACTGAAAAATATTGGAACAGCCATACAAAACTCTGAATTTATTCGTATATTGGATTCTTTCCTACATACAAAAATAAAAGCCGAATCTATTTTTGATTCGGCTTTTATTTGGTTTAGCTTAACCGGAAGGTGATAGGTATCGTGTATTTTACACGTACTTCTTTTCCTTTTTGTTTACCTGGTGTCCATTTCGGCATCTCTTTCACAACGCGAATAGCCTCAGCATCGAGTTCATCGCTCAACTTCTTGACGACTTCAATATCACTGATACTACCGTCTTTCTCAACGATGAAGTTCAAGACAACGCGTCCCTGAGTACCGTTCATAAGTGCTGCTTCAGGATATTTCACTGTCTTCTGCAGGAACTCTTTCAAGGCTGCATCACCACCAGGGAACTTAGGCATCTGTTCTACTACGTCGAAGGGCTTCTCAGGTTTGTCATAGTCAATGGCACCGATGGCGATATCGCCCTGTGCAGCGGCTTCTTCGAGCGTCTGTGGCTTCTTAGCTTTCACGACAACGACAACGGATTTGTGGTCGTGCGGCTTTTCCATGTACTCCTTTGTTATGATGAAAATGATGCCGTTAGAAGTATCGGCATTGTAATGCTTGGCGTATGCTTCCAATACATCTTTGGCTTCAGGTTTCACCGTATTGATGTGATCAATCTCGTTTTGGTCGAGTGCCTTTACCTGTTCCCTTGTGGCAATTTTGCCATCTAGGATTACCAAGGGGTCATGGTCTAAAGGCGTTTCTGAAATGATGATTTTAGGCGATTCAATAGTTGCGGGCTTTTCACCTTGTTTGGCTTTCTGTTCTGCCTTCACCTCAATGGTCTTATTGCCTATCTTCACCTGCTTGTTGGCCTTGCCCTTCTTCACAATCTTCTGAGGAGGATTCTGCGTCTTTTCTGTGAACACATACTCATTGACGGTTTCTGCCTGCATAGCGAGGGCAACACCAACGATGGGGACTAATGCGAGCAGCTTCAACAAGCTGGCACGACTTGAATTCTTATGTAGCATCATATTTATGCGGTTTTTAAGGGTACTATGACTGATACCGTTGGCTACTGAGTACCCGCAGTGGCTCACGGCTTTTTGGATAAGCAGATACTGATACTGACGCATATTGATGCCTTGAGAGAGTACCGCTGCATCGGCTTCATACTCATGAATGGCGCGCAGATCCTGGCGCAGCATCCACATAGCAGGGTTGAACCATTGCAGGGAGGTAAGCGTGTCAACGAGGATAAGGTCGAGCGAATGACGCCGACGGATATGTCCCCGTTCATGAGCGAGAATAGAGGCATTTTGAACCTCGTAGTCGCTCCGAGAAAGTACGATGTAGCGCATCCAGCTGAATGGCGACACGTCGCCATTGGCCACGCAGACAACGGTACCATCTTGCTGCGGGTGCTTTTCGCTACGATGAATAAGCAGACAAACACGGAGCACACTGATTAGTGTGTAAGCCAAGGTAACCACCATGCCAATGAAAAAGGCGGCAATGGCTGCCATCTGCCAGAAAGGCATCCTGGGTTCTTCTACTACGGCCATCATTTCACCAAAGTCGATAGACGCAGCGGGCGCGGCTTCTACCACCACAGTGTGGTGTATGGTGATGACGCACAGGGGCAGCACAAAGGATGCGATGGCTGTGAAAAGCAGCACCATGCGGTTTACGCTGTGGAACGTCTCGCGGCTCAGCAATAGGCGGTAGAACATATAGAATACTGCCACCAGTACAGCCACTTTCAGGTCGTATATCAGAAACTCCAACATAGGTCTTCTTGGTTTGAGGTTTAAGATTTAAGAATTGAGATTTTTGAAAACTCAATCTTCTGATGCTTCTATTTTCTCTATGAGTTCACGAAGTTCGTCAACGGAAATCTTCTCTTCCTTCACAAAGGCAGAGACGGCACTCATATAGGAATCATTAAAGTAGTCCTTGATGATACCCGTGAGACTGGAGCGTCCGTATTCTTTCTCCGTAATAGTAGGGAAATACTGATAGGAGGTGCCATACTGCTTGTGATCCAGAAAACCTTTCTTTTCGAGGATGCGCACAGTGGTGGACAATGTATTGAAGTGAGGACGTGGCTCGTCGTAGTACTCCAAGAGCTCCTTGACGAACATAGGACCGTGCTGCCAGTACAGTTCCATGATTTCCCTTTCTTTCGTGGTCAGCCTTTTCATATTTACAATTTTAGAATTTTCAATTTACAATTTTGCGTCAGCATCTGTATCCGACGGCAAAGTAACTAAAAAATATAGTTCGATGTAACTAAATCGTTTAGTTTTTAAAGAAAATTAATTAGTTTACGTCCCATTTTTTAGTTGTTCACACAACTTTCCGGGAAATCCTATAATTCTATGACACGCAGAGAGTAGGGGGGCAGGGATGTGGGCTCATTGGTTTCTATTTCCACGGCCTTGGCTTTTTGGTCATCGATAGCGCCTGTGAACTGCAGACATTTTACGCTGGTAGGAATCTGAATACCATCTACACGAATCTTCAACGTGCTAGGCAAAGCATTTACTAACTTCAGATATTGCTTGCCCGTCTTCGAGTCACGCACCACGCTGGCACCAATGCGATGGCTTAACGCATTAGAATTTATAATTTCTAATTTAGAATTGACATACCTATCTCCACCATAGACACTGAAGATGCGCTGAATCTCGTAAGCTGGTGTCGTGCGGATATTGGTGTTCGAGAAGTAAATCATATCTGGGTTCCAGTTCGAGTGACCATCCTTACTTAGCATAGGTGCATAAGAGGTCATCTCCACCACGTCGCCATTACGCTCTATATCTGTAAGATAAAGGGCTTCGGCCAATGCTGTTTCTACATTAGGACGCTTGGCGCGGGTAGAAGCGGCCCACTCACCCAGATAGACTTTGGCAGCCGAACGGTCATAACTGTCATAGTAATCACGATGGTTCATAAACCAGCCCGTACTCTCATAGTAGTGTTCATCGACCATGAATTGCAAGTCGGGGTGCTTCTTGGTGAAGTCCCAGCCTTCAAGGTAGTCGGCAGATGGTGTGTGGAAGGGACCTACGGTGCCACAGATCTTGATGTCGGGATAGCGCTCGCGGATAGCCTTGCAGAGCATCTCGTAACGTTCCTCATAGACTGTAGAGATAATATCCTCGTTGCCCAGTCCAAGGTATTTCAGATTGAAGGGAGCAGGATGACCTGCATCGGCACGCATCTTAGCCCACTCGTTGGTGGCAGGATCGCCATTGGCCCATTCAATGAGGTTGCAGATTTCCTCAATATAGGCAGGCATATCTGACATGGGGATGCCGCCTTGCTGTCCACCAATGCCTTCAGCATTGTTGGCAGAGTTCTGACAAGGCACACCTGCAGCTAATACGGGCAGAGGCTCAGCACCAATATCCTCGCAGAACTGGAAATACTCAAAGAAGCCCAGTCCGCGCGTCTGGTGATAGTTCCAGATGTTGAAGTCGGGCTTGCGACTCTGAAGTGGCCCTACGGTGTGATTCCAGTGATAGATGTTTTCAAGGCCCTGTCCGTGACTCATACAGCCGCCGGGGAAGCGTACGAACTTAGGATGCAGGTCGGCAATGACCTGTGCCAGATCCTTGCGAAGGCCGTTCTTACGGTTTTTGAAAGTCTCCTGTGGGAATAGCGACACCATGTCTATACCTACGTGGGCAGCCTTCATGGGAATGATAACTAATCGAGCTTTTTCTGCGCTAGCCTTGGCAGTGAGCACGGTGGCATACTGCTGCCAGTCCGTAGCACGGGTTTTCAATTTGCTTTGGGCCAGAACGGTTCCGTCATCAGTTGTCAATTGAATCAAGAAGTCTTGCTTCTGACCACCAGCGAGGACATACATGGAAAAATCATACTTCTTGCCTTTTTCCACGACGATGCCATCCCATCCCTCGTTCCATAGCGTGTCAGGCCAGATGAGTGCATAATGCGGGTTGTTGGGATGTAACGGGTGTTCTGTGGCAATCTCTATTGGTCTTGAAGAATGCCAGGCAGTGGTTGCATTCCAACCACGATGGTCGCGAGCCGTGTATTCAAAGTCGCGATTCTGAATGAGTTCGGCATAAAGACCACCATCTGCAGCATAGCTGATGTCCTCGAAGAAGATACCGATGAGCTTGTCGCTGATAGCCTTTTCCTCGTTAGGAAAGACCGTCAGAGTGGCTTCCATTATGGCAGGCAACTTCAAGTTCTGTGCGTCATCATGCATACGCTCATTGCTTAATCGTCCATCTTGAGCCCGTTCTGCGAAGTGGCTACGGATGGCATTCAACTCTTTGTCGGTGAGTGAAAAGTATTGTCCGTCAATGCGTTGTCCGTTGATATCGATAGAGTCGCGTTGCCACATCTTCTCATTGACAGAAGAGACGGCAACATCACCATAGAAATGACGGAAGTCGTTAGAGCCGGTGATGCAGCGAATGGAATTGTCGCCGGTCTTGTAGCAGACGCTGAAGAAATTTCCTGCTGGGGTCACCACGGGGCTCAGACACTTCTTTGCCGACACGAAAGGATAGTCTTGTGGACGCCAGGTAATGAGGTCCTTACTATAGGAAGCTGCAAAGAGCGGTGCACGGTCGTTGACTTGGAATACCAGTCGCCACGAGCCGTCGGTGGCACGACAGAGAGAAGGACGATACATCTTTTTCTCAACACCCCATGTGCCATAGTCAGAAGAACAAAGCTGTCCCAAGTCCTTCCATTTGCCGCCTTCTTCAGAGGCGATATGCAGGCCCGCACCAGGGTTGGGCGAATAGATAAAAACCTTGTTCTGTGCTGTACCACAGATGTTTGCAAATATTGATGTTGCGAGTAGTAGAAAAATTCTAAGTTTCATGTCTGTTTGGCTTTTTGTTCTTGATTTTGGGCACAAAGATACTCATTTTTTCTCAAAAATACGGGATTTCTTTCTGTTTTTCGAAAAAACATCGTACCTTTGTCCCACCTATTTATAAATAAGTGAATTTTTATATGAAGAAAAGTCTGATAACAATATTGTCTGTAGTGGCTCTTACCGTCATTGGCTGTTCGCATGATGATGATTTAAGAATATATACCGAACAGGAAAAGATATCAAATGCCTTGGAAAAACTCGAGATTGATTCTATTGATCCCAATCAGGACTGGAGCATGACTTCGCAAGCCAGTGCCTTTATTACCGTTCAGGGCGACTATGACGAGACCTATGACGTTACCATTTATTCTAACGACCCCTTGGTTGATGGTAGCGGATATGTCTTGGCACAAGGCAATATCAAGAGTGGCGACACTTTTGAGACAGCATTTGAGTATGCTTCGGTTGACACACGTCTGATGGTCAGCGTGGCCGATCATCATGGCTATACCACCTATCGTTATGTGCCCGTTGTTGAGGGCGTGATGAAAGCCACGATAGGTGAAACGGCAAGTTCTCGTTCTTCACGCTCAATGGCCACTCCCAGTGTGCCTCATCTGAGCAATATTCCTAATCAGGCTTACGTGAACACCTATCTGGAGGGTGCTCAGGAACCCAATGATGCCAATTGTTATGACAACTACAAGGCATGGGTTGATGGTGAAGCAGGACATTATGCCATTGGTGAGTTCACAGTTAATGACTGGGAACTGCAGGGTAATGACAAGCAGTTCTGGGTAGATAACGTACAGCAGTTTACGTGGTGGAACTTTAGCTATTATGGCGTAAGTACACGTGAGGCTGCTTGGGAAATAGTGGTACAGCGTTGTGTCAACAATGGTCATAGCAACTGGCTGAAATGGGTTGATGGCACAGAGGGTCATTGGGTATATGGTTCTAACTACGTAGATCATTTTAAGATTACTGGTACTTGGGATAAGACTATCAATGTGGTGGCTACAGAGGGTCTGACCGATGGTGTGCCCAATCATTGCGAGCGCTCAGTGGTGGTGACAGGTACATGGAACCTGAACGACAACCAGCGCGTGGGAAGTCGCGGACTGATTATCGTGGCCAATGGTGGCAAGCTGACCATTCCTAAAGACAAGCAACTGGAGTTGGTTAACCAGTCGCGACTGGTTGTAATGCCTGGCGGTACGGTGAGCGGTGAAGGTCAGATTCTTGTAACGAATGGTAATGAGGCTGGCTATGAGAACTATAATGGCGGTACCATCAATGTGGGTATCTTCAATAACAACTTCGGAAAGTTCTATAACTACAATAAACTGATTGCCTACGAATATCGTGCCGGTGGTCAGGAAAGCAACTTCTACAACCACGGTGTTGTAAACATTGACCATTCTGCTATTTACAACAACGACTGGTACACAGAGAAGAATGCCCCCAACGCACGCATCTTCAATGCCTGCCAGTGGTACTGTAAGAACGATATGTCGGCACGAAATATCGAGATGGCTTCTGGCTCGTATATGTACGTTGGACGCGAACTGGTGATGAGCAGCAGCTACGATGGTACTTCGGATCCAACCTATGTTAGTCTAGCTGCCGGTTCACTGATACAGGCAGGTTGGCTTAACAATAACGGTACTATCTGGCAAGGTCCTACCAATGGCTATGCAGTAGTGGAACTTGGAAAGGTGAAGTATCTGAACTGGGACAACGATGGTCCGCTGACAAGTGGCTATTTTGCCAATAATATTGCCGTGAGCGTAGAAACCAAGGATAATAAGTGCATGGGAAAGACTGAAGAGAATGCTTATCAGGCTTTCCAGAAATATGTGGCAAATGGCCTGGGCACCAATGGTAACACCTCCATGGTGGGCAATGGCGGCGTAGTGATGATACAGAAAGGAAAGGCCAATGTGCAGATTCCAAGTAGCGACGGGTTTAAACTGGGCGAGACTGGATGTACTCCTGGTTATAACGGCACACCACAGCCACAAACAGAGAATCGTCCTGCCGTATGGACCTATGCTTATGAGGATACACCCTTGGGCGACTATGATATGAATGATGTGGTGCTGAAGGTAAGCTATCATTACGATGAGGATACAAAGACGGTAGATAAGAACTACCTTGACATTGTGCTTTGCTGCACAGGTGCTACGTTGAACCTGAAAGCTTATCTGGGCGAGCGTGAGCTCTTCGGAGGCATGGAGGTGCATCAGTTCTTTAATCAGAAGACCGGTACGATGGTCAACACTGGTCATGGTCCTGATATGGAAGTCGTATCATCTACGCTGAAAACGCCTAGTGGCTTCTCGTTTGCCGATGCCGACTTCTGGATTGACTCGCCCTTGGTACCTGGTGGCGTTCATATAGCAAAGAAGGGGCAGGATCCTCATGGTATCGCAGTGCCTGCTGACTGGGAATGGCCTGCTGAGTATGTATGTATCAAGGATGCCTATCCCAACTTCGTGGAGTTTGCCAAGGATGCAGCCACTACCGATGAAACGGTGAAAGGCTGGTATAAGAAGACCGACACCAATCCTGTGGAAGATAAGATTTATAAGTAATAATAGTATAAGCAAATAAAAATAGCAGCTCATAAGAAAGCTGCTATTTTTTATTTAATATACCTGCGATTTCGTGGCGTTATTATAGAGCCACCAGTCTTGCGACTTGGTATGGTCGCGGCCCCATTCACCGAAAGAATGTCCCCAACGGCTGTAGGCTCCTGTACTCTCGCCGTCGCGATAACGCCCTAGGAACATACCTTCTACAGGATAATGAAAGTCTCCATCGGGCACTAATAAAGCCCAAGGCACCATATCGTCTTCGCCGCCAGGACCGTTGGTGTAATGCCAAATGGCTTCATCGTATTTGTGTTTAAAGGTATGGACTTCAACAACCAGACTGCTACTGTTCTCAATGATGAAGGGATCAATGTCGGCCAGTTGATAGAAAGAAGCATCCAACCCTTCGCGAAGATATATATTGTACGTGCGCGAGACGGTGGGAACGGTAGTACTCTCGTCTTTTACTTCGTAGGTTCGTGTGTTGTAATACATACGTGCCACCTGTCCATTCTTCACTTCACGACTCAAACACCAGTGGGCATCGTCAAAAAGGTTGATGACGGCAGAGCCATCGCGCCCTTCAACCAGCACCTCGTCATCGCTGATAAAATAACGCTGAACACCGTAGCCCTCATCAAATCTGGCACCTTCGTCAATAGTAACCTTTTCCACGTCGCTGTAATTCAGTTGTGGCAGGCGAATGGCGGCACCAATCTGCTTGGTGGCACCCACGGCAGCCAATGTAACCGTAAGTTTCAGTATATTTTGGGCTTTTGGCTGCTGCGAGATGCGCAGCACCACATCATTAAAGTCGAAGTCACCAGGAAGTGGATAATCTTCCTCAAAAAGATAGGTAAACGTCTGATAGCTCGGACGGTTTAACACACCAGAAGTAATCACTTCCGGTCCACCGAGAACGATGCTGCTCTCATCGCCAACAGGCATGACATAATACTTTCCTTGACTATTAACGGCTGCCACCCAGAACTCCGTAGTCGTGGCAGGAACAGTAAAGGTGGGACTCACAACCGAATAATTCGTGCAGAAGCGATCTGCCAGTATCTCTACATTCTCAGTAGTATATGGATTGCCACTGAGAATCTGCGCACGGGTGATGGTGCTATCGGTTAGTTTGACGTTAACACGTATGGCACGTGTCTTCAATAAATCCCAAGTATGTAGTTGATCTACAGAGTCAATCAGGTAGTTTTGCTGTATGATTTCTCGCCACTGGCCAGTATCTATCACCATCCTCCTGCACGACCCCATCGTCGCAACAAGGGCTGCAATAGCCATACCTGCAAATATCTTTGTAAAGTTTGCCATGAGATTTTGTTTTTACATTTTGCTGGCGAAGTTAGTAAAAAACTATCGTTTGTCAAACATGTACCATTGACTTTTATCGACAGGAATACGTGTTTTTATTCTTTTTAACACAAAAATCACAGAAGCACATAGAAAAATGAGTAACTTTGCAGCGACAAATGAATAATGATATCATTATATTTTTTATGAAAAAGTACTTAGCTAAATGTTTGGTTGCCATGTCCGTGATGGGTATGGTAAGCAGTTGTGCTCATGATGAAGAGACCTCTATCTATAATGAGGTGCAGAGCAATTATATCCAGGCTTTTAATAACACCTTCGGAACACCAGCAGAAGATCAGGACTGGGGTTTCGATCAGGTGATGACAAGTGAAGCACGTACAACCCGCGCTATGGGTGATTATAATGGCTACAAAGGTTCTATGCAGCCTGTAGAATGGTATCAGGACACCAATGATTGGACAATGAAGACAAGGATCTATACCTTCCCTTCTGCTCCTGAGTTCCCCACTTCTCGTCCTTCTAATGCCGAGTATTATAGCGGTGGCTATAAGTATTTCAACGGTGGTTCTTTCTATATGGATGAGAATACCAGCAAACATGTAGAAATACAGGGCTATTGCGATATGTATGTTGTGAAGTCTGGAACTGGTTCAGGCAATGTAACCATCGAGTCAACCAGCAAATGGTATGTAGGAAACGTGCCTTACGGTTCAGGTCAGAAGATCAGGATTTTCGTATGTCCTGGTGTCACCTTGAAGATTCCTACAAATGATGCTGGTAATCTGCAGTCTAACGTAGAGTATTACTTTGCTCCTGGTTCAAGCCTTGTTTGCGAAACCAGATTGCCACTGAATGGTACAGCTATCTATATGGCAGGTAATACCACGACAACCGTTCCTGAACTGGAGGTTAACAACAATGGTATCTTCTATAATGTAGGTACAGCTAATATTGCAGGTACTATCTCTGTAGAGAACAACAACTCTATTGTTGTGAATGATGGTGTACTGAATGCTACGAATCTTTACACAAAGGGCAGTGGCCGCGTTCAGAATAATGCCGAGTTAACTCTCAGCAACTATACGATTATCAACAGTAACTATAATATCTGGGTTAACAACGGTCATTATAGGACAAAGTACTTTGCCTATACAGCTACCAGTAGTAGTGTGATTAACAACTGCTACCTGAAAGTTGATGAAGACTTCATGATGAACATTGCCGATGGTTCTGGCGACTTCAAGATTGACGCTGGCGGTGGTGTGCTGACCAAGAACTTCTATGGCGGTGGTAAGTTTGTCGCTAAGGACAACTACAATAATGACGTAACCTTCAATGGTGGTCCCTTCAAAATCACCATGGGTTCTAAGGCTGTATTTAAGGTTACTGAGACAGCTTCTTTGAATGCACTGGCCAGTGCTATTGCTACTGCCCACTACGGTTTTGAGGGCGTTGGCTCAGAATACGCCGTATTCCAGGCAAAGAACGTTATCAAGGAAGGACTGGGCGAAGGTAATGTAGCCTATTCTGGCAACCTTTACGTCTCAGCAGAGAATCACTTTGCTCAGGGCTATAGCGGCCAGTATCCATACATCCATTACTACAATGGTTGCTCAGAGAAGAACATCTACGCTTCTGGCTTTGAGTCAGGTAAGCCCGCTATCACCATTGATCCTACACCATGTAATCCAGGCTTTGAGGGCAAGGCTAGCGAGAACTTTGATGTTCGTATCATTGCAGAGGACTTGACTGCAACACAGGGCTCTGACTTTGACTTCAACGATGTGGTATTCGACGTGACCTTTACTTCTGAGACCACAGCAACCATTACCTTGCAGGCAGCAGGTGGTACATTGCCTCTGACAGTAGCAGGACAGAATGTTCATGACCTGTTTAATGCTGCTGAGTCAGAAATGATTAACACGAATGCTCCCGCTCGTAACGGTGGTGTAACGCGTGATCCTGTATCCTTCGATATCTCAGGTATCAACAGAGCTAACCGTGGTAAGGACATCCGTGTGATGGTAAAGAAAAACGGCAACTGGATAGAGCTGATAGCCAATAAGGGCGTGGCTGCTGCGAAGATTGCCGTGAAGCCTACATTCGAATGGTGCGATGAGTATCAGGACATCCAAAACAAATATCCTAAATTCGCAGATTGGGTGAAGAACAAGGAAGTTATCTGGTACGAATAAACCAAGATAAAGACACAATATCATAGATGGGTGGCCACGAAAGTGGTTACCCATTTTTATTTGGAAAAACTTTGTCAGAATACAGGTCTTTATCCCGTAAATGAAAATAAATTATAATTTATTTTGCATTTCGCTCGGTTTACACTAACTTTGCAGTTTGTATGGTACTGAATTACATTTGGATAGCATTTTTCGTTATCGCCTTTGTCGTTGCACTTGTGCGACTGATCTTCTTCGGTGATTTCGGAGTATTTCCGGCAATGATGGACTCCACGTTCTCATCGTCGAAAACAGCTTTTGAAATCTCACTGGGTCTAACTGGTGTCCTGTCGCTTTGGTTAGGTGTGATGAAAATCGGCGAAAAGGGTGGCGTAGTCAATGTGTTGTCGCGCTTATTGTCGCCTATCTTTGTGCGCCTCTTCCCTGACGTACCCAAAGGACATCCCGTTACGGGCAGCATCTTCATGAATATTGCAGCCAATATGCTGGGACTTGATAATGCAGCTACGCCATTGGGACTGAAAGCCATGGAGCAGTTGCAGGACATCAATCCGAAAAAAGACACGGCTTCAAACCCTATGATTATGTTCTTGGTGCTCAACACCAGTGGTTTGACGCTGATTCCAGTATCCATCCTCGTCTATCGCGCCCAGATGGGAGCTGCCCAGCCTACGGATGTATTCATCCCCATACTGCTGGCCACGTTCTTCTCAACGATTATGGGCGTGCTCATTACCTCCATCTTCCAGCGCATCAACCTGTTCAACCGTGTTATCATACTGACATTAGGCGGTGCCTGTCTGTTGGTATCAGGCATCATCTGGGGATTTAGTCGTCTGGACAGCGAGACGATGAATATTGTAAGCACCACCGCAGCCAATATTCTGCTCATGACGATTATCATGGCCTTTATCCTGGCAGGTGTATTCAAGAAAGTTAACGTTTATGATGCCTTCATCGAAGGTGCCAAGGACGGTTTTACTACTGCCATCCGCATCATACCTTATCTGGTAGCTATCTTGGTTGGCATCGGTGTGTTCCGTGCTTCTGGTGCTATGGATTACCTGATTCAGTGTATCGGCGAAGGTGTTGAAGCTATAGGCCTGAATGGTGATTTCGTTGCAGCCCTGCCTACAGCGTTGATGAAGCCTTTGTCGGGTAGTGGTGCCCGTGGCATGATGGTGGATGCAATGACCACCTATGGTGCTGATTCCTTTGTCGGTCGTCTGTCGTGCATCTTCCAGGGTAGCACCGATACTACGTTCTATATCCTTGCCGTTTACTTCGGTAGTGTAGGCATCCGTTATACCCGTCATGCTGTGGCTTGCGGCTTGCTGGCCGACTTGGCAGGTATCATTGCTGCGATATTTATCTCGTATCTATTCTTTGCATAATATATGGCGAACCTTAAATCATTAGCAAAAGACACGGCCATCTATGGCCTTTCAAGTATCGTTGGCAGATTCCTGAATTATCTGCTTGTACCTCTTTATACACATTACATGCCTAAAGCCTCAGGCGATTATGGTGTCAGTACGAATGTGTATGCCTATACGGCGTTGATTCTGGTATTATTGACATTCGGTATGGAGACCACTTTATTCCGATTTGCCAATGATGATAAATATAAACCAGACACCGTGTTCTCTACGGCAATGGGTACCGTTGCGGTGCTTACTGCTATTTTCCTGGCATTGGTATTGGGATTTATCGACCCCATCTGTGTATCGTTGGGCTATGAGGCTCACCCGGAATACTTGCAGATGATGGCCATTGTGGTGGCGCTTGATGCGTTGCAGGCTCTTCCCTTCAGCTATCTGCGTTTTCTGAAACGTCCCATTCGTTTCGCATCGTTGAAGATGTTGTTCATCCTGTTGAACATCGGTCTTAACGTGCTTTATTTTGTTTGGTTAGGTAAGACCTCCGTATTTTACGTCTTCTTTATCAACTTAGCATGTACAGGTTTTATCACGTTGTTCTTCATACCCGGCATGTTCCGCATCCAGTGGCATTTCGATGGTGCTTTGCTGAAACAGATGTTAGGCTATTCATGGCCTATCCTTGTGCTGGGTATTGCGGGCATTCTGAATCAGGTAGCCGATAAGATTATCTTCCCCTTGGTCTATCCTGATGAGGCAGAAGCAAACGTGCAACTGGGCGTTTATGGATCCTGTGTGAAGATTGCGATGATTATGGCGATGATTACGCAGGCTTTCCGCTATGCCTATGAGCCAATAGTCTTTGCGAAGAGTAAGGATGGTGACAAGGCAGAGTATTATGCCTCGGCCATGAAGTACTTCTTGATTTTCACGCTGTTGGCCTTCCTCTGTGTCGTTGGTTGGATGCCTATCCTGCAGCATGTCATAGGTGAGGAATATCGCGAGGGACTGGGTGTTGTACCTATCGTGATGGCTGCAGAGATTATGATGGGTGTCTATTTCAACCTGTCGTTTTGGTATAAGCTGATTGACAAGACCATCTATGGCGCCTGGTTCTCTTTGGCTGGCTGTCTGGTGCTCTTTGCCGTTAATATCATCTTCATCCCTAAGTATGGCTACTGGGCCTGTGCATGGGGGGGCGTTGCCGGCTATGGTACGGCTATGGTGCTTAGTTATATCGTGGGACAAATCAAGAATCCTATTCCTTACCCCATGAAGGATATCGTATTCTATGTCATTAAGACCTTTGCGGCTTTCTGTGCTATGTATTGGGCACAGAACAATCTGCCAGTGTGGGCTTCGCTTACTTTCAGCACCTTGCTTATCCTTGCATTTATTGGCAACATCATCTGGTGCGACCTGCCTTTGGCAAGCCTGCCTGTTATCGGAAGATATTTTAGAAAGAAATAAAGATATCTGAGATTCCTATAGCCTATGTGGACAAGTATCTTAAGTGTCGTTCTGGTCATCAATGAACTGATGGCATCGAATACCGGCTCGGTGATGAGTCCGGCCTATAATTTCGATAGCTGGATTGAACTGTACAATCCCACGGAACAGGCTGTGAATCTCTCAGGTATGTATCTAAGTGACAATGCCGACAACCTGAAACGTTGGCAGATGCCCGATGAAATCGGCACTATTCCTGCTAAAGGCTTCTTTGTTGTATGGTTGGGCTCCAGTGATATCCGTAATAATCAGGCTACCTTTAAACTCAACTGTGATGGCGGCACTATCTTTCTGAGCGACCGTAATGGCCAGTTGATAACCAGTGTACAATATCCAGAAGCCATGAGTCGCACCTCATGGGCACGAAAGGATGATGGTAGCGAAGAATGGGGCTGGACAGCCGATATCACTCCAGGAGCTACGAATGCTACATCCGTATTTACCACCAAGCGACTCGATGCGCCTATCGTCAGTGAGGGCAGTCGGCTTATCAAAGGTCCGTTAACAGTAAAGGTTACTATTCCTGATGGCACAAGACTGATGTACACAACAGATGGCAGTCTTCCTATGCCTGTAGAATCACCTGTAGATGATACGCCTCAGCCTGAATGGAAAGACTGGGTGAGGAATGGCGACTGCGAGGGCGAAGATGCCACTTGCTTCGTTTGTCGTGATGGTGATGGTAGTGGTGATATAGGTCGTATTACCGATGGAATCGGCTATAATGGCTCACGAGGTGCCAAGGTTCACGCGATTGCTAACCCTACTAACGCATGGGATTCCCAGTTCTTTATCTACACCCCCGACCATGTATGGAACGAAGGCGACAGATACCGCTTTAGTATGAAAGTGCGTGCCGACAAACCAGCTCATATCTCTGCACAGTCACACCGCTCACCTGGCGATTATATCCACTGGCAGATGATTGACGGTGGTTATAACATCACTACAGAATGGCAGCAGTTTGACTTCGAAGGAACCATTACTGAGGATCAGGGCGGAACAGTTGGTATGCAGACCATTGCCTTCAACCTGAATGAACAATCGCAGGAGAACAACTTCTATTTCGATGAAGTCGTATGGGAAGCCTATAATGATCCCAATGCTGGCAACGGCAAGACGAGGCAGAGCACGGATGGCCTGTTCACCGTCTCACGAACAACGAATTATGTGTTCCGTTTGTTCCGTGACGGTTATCTGCCCAGTGTCCCTGTTACTCGCAGTTTCATTAAGACTGATAAGCAATTCACCATCCCTATCGTTTCTATCGTTGGCGATGAGCGCTATTTCTCAGATGCGATGTGGGGCATTGACGTGAAGGGTACAAACGGTATTCCTGGTAACGGGCGCGATGATTCTGTCAACTGGAACCAACCATGGGACCGTCCTGTCAACTTCAGTTATATCAGTCCTGATGAAGGAATGCTCTTTAATCAGGATGTCAACGTAAGCGTGTCTGGTGGCTGGTCGCGCTTGAGCAGTCCCCGTTCCATGAAGTTGAAATCGAATAAGGTGTTCGATGGTTTGAATCATCTGGATTATCCTTTCTTCCCCCAGAAACCTAATATCCGCAGTAAGGTGCTGTTGGTGCGCAATGGCGGTAACGACTCCTATGCGCGATTCATGGATCCTGCCTTGACCACGATTATTCAGCGTTCAGGCATTGACCTCGACGTGCAGAGCACGGTGCAGGTGGCCGAATTTATCAATGGGCGTTTCAGAGGCGTGTTGAACTTACGCGAGCCCAACAATGACAAATTCGTGTATGCCAACTACGGCTATGATGACGAGGAGATAGATATGTTTGAGAACGAGGCGTTCAGAAACGGCACCGATGAGGCCTATCGTCATCTTTGTGAGTTGAGTGAAAGAATTAATGAAGCAGGTGTTTATGATGAGGTGAAGACATTATTAGATATCGATGAATTCGCCAATTATATGGCTGCTGAACTGGTGTTTGGCAATGATGACTGGCCAAATAATAATGTTAAAGCCTATCGCAGCCAGAATGACGGGCGCTTCCGTTTTATCCTTTTTGATATGGACTATGCGTTCAATGATTGGGGACACACAATTTCTTCACTAGATGATTATAGCTCTATTAAAATGGTGCGCCTGTTCAAGAACCTGCTCCAGCATAGCGAATATCGCAAGAAGTTCATTGACACGTTCTGTATTATGGCAGGTAGCGTCTGCGAGAAGGAACGTGCCACTGCCATTGTCAATGAACTGGCGGATACCATGCGTCCAATGCTGCAACTCGATGGTAGGGATCCTGATGGTACTGCTAATACTATTAAGGAGAAACTACAGACCCGTCTGGATGTGGTCATCAGTCAGTTACAACAGTATAAGCCTGCGCAGCTCAGTAGTGCGTCGGCACAAAGCCTTCAGTTTACTGCCGACACCGAGAATGCTCATATCCTTCTGAATGGTATTGATGTACCATACGCTGCATTCAACGGCAAAGTTTTTGCACCTGTTCGTCTGGAAGCAAAGGCACCTGTAGGCTATACCTTCTCTGGTTGGCGAAAGGCTTCTGGAAATCTTGTTCAGCAGTTTAAGAACAATACGACCTGGAAATACTACGATGCAGGCGAGGCTCCTGCTGATTGGCAGACTTCCAGCTTTAGTGATACGTCGTGGCCTTCTGGAACGGCACCTTTAGGCTATAAGATGAGTGGGGTGACAACGACTGTCAGCTATGGTGATAATTCTAACCAGAAACATCCTACCACTTATTTCCGTAAGACCTTTACGCTTAAATCGGCCCCTAATAGCGATGATATCTTCCGACTCAATTATCAGGTTGATGATGGCTGTGTGATTTGGGTTAACGGCCAGGAAGCGGGTCGAATAAACATGGGTAGCGGAACCATCAAATACGATACGTTCTCCTCTACTTATGCAGGAGATGAGCCCATAACAGGCTCCATAGACCTGAATCCATCGCTCTTCGTTAAGGGGCATAACACCATCGCTGTAGAGGTTCATAATACCAGCTATACATCTGGCGACCTCTTCTGGGCAGGTGAACTATTAACTTCTATTGGTGCGAGTACCAATGAAGATATCCTGACAGAACCTGTTATCGACCTCTCTGATAATAGCGGAAAACTATCCTTGACTGCCTGCTTCACACCATTGACAGATACAGAGCGGAAGGCTCAGGGACTGACTCCCGTTTGTATTAATGAGGTGAGTGCTGCCAATGGCATCTATGTCAATGAGTTCTTCAAGCATAACGACTGGATAGAACTCTATAACACAACGAATCAAGATATCAACGTAGAGGGCATGTATCTCAGCGATAATCTTGCAAAGCCAAAGAAATATCAGATCAGCAAAACAGATGGTGTATCAACTATCGTTCCTGCTCACGGCTATCTGATTGTGTGGTGCGACAAGTTAGAACCGCAGTCGCAGTTACACGCCTCATTCAAATTGGATGCCGATGGTGGTGATATTCTCCTTACGGCCGCTGATGAGAGTTGGACAGATTATATCGCTTATACCTCTATGAAGAGCGATGAAACCGCAGGTCGTTATCCTGATGGAAGCCAAAATATCATCACCATGAACGTGCCTACTATAGGAAAAGCCAACCTCTCTAGTAGTTATACCGTACCTGTAGAGCAGCCTGAGGTGAATGGCATACGTGAAATCATGGCTCAACAAAGCTCTACGCAGATATATAACTTGAAGGGCCAGAAAGTGCAAGGTGCTTTGCGACCTGGCATCTATATTCAAAACGGACGTAAATTTATTAAGAAATAACAAATTGTACAATGAAAAAGATCCTAGTATCACTAGTAGCGCTAGTAACACTGGCAATCCCTTCACATGCTGATGAGGGTATGTGGACACTCTACAACTTGCCACAAGCTGTGTATGAGCAGATGAAGGGCTACGGTTATCAACTTCCCTATGAAAAACTCTATCAGGCCGATGATGCCATCATGCATGCAGTAGTCAACTTCTCCGGCTATTGTTCTGGCGTAGTAGTTAGCCCCGATGGACTTGTATTCACGAACCACCACTGCGGTTTCGAAGCTATTCGCTCGCATTCTACTGTGGAGCACGATTACATGCTCAATGGCTTCTATGCCAAGACCTTCGAAGATGAACTGCCTAATAAGGATATGTTCGTTTCGTTTATGGTGGAGCAGAAGGATATTACCGATACCCTGATGGCTCATGGTTTCGATAAGATGAACAATGAGAATAAGGCATTATTCCTCGATTCCATCGAGAATGTAATGTCTAAGGAGGTGAAGGAAAATGATTCCACCTTGCGTCTGGAAATCAAGCCTTTCTACGAGGGTAATCGTTATTTTGCCACTACTTATCGTGATTTCACCGACCTTCGTCTGGTTTTTGCTATTCCCAAGTCTATGGGTAAGTTTGGTGGTGAGACTGATAACTGGATGTGGCCTCGTCAGACCTGCGACTTCTCTGTGTTCCGTATCTATGCCGACCCAAAGACCAACGGTCCTGCTAAGTACTCAAAAGAGAATGTACCCTATCATCCAGAACATTGGGCTCGCATCTCTCCTGATGGCTACCAGAGTGGTTCGTTCTCAATGACCATGGGTTATCCTGGCAGCACCAGCCGTTATCTCTCCAGCTATGGTATTCAGGAGCGTTATGTGCAGAATGACATCCGTGCTCAGGTGCGTGGTGTGAAGCAGGAAGTGATGAAGCGCCACATGGATGCCTCTGAGGCTGTACGTATTAAGTACGATTCTAAGTATGCGCAGTCATCTAATTATTGGAAAAACTCTATCGGAATGAACAAATGTATCGATTCCATCGGACTTATTCAACAGAAACAGCAGTTCGAGGCTCAACTGCAGGAGTGGCTCCGTGAGAGTGGTTATCTGGAAGGTAAACTGGATTTTTCTAAGATGGAGCGCTACTATGAGAAGCGTATGAAAGTGATGGAGGCCTATATGTTGTGGTATGAGACCTTCCGTCGTACTGATGAACTCTCTACGCGCGCCCTCCTTGTTCATAACGGTGCCAATCCTAAGGGTCACGGCAAGCGTCAGTACATTAAATTGAAGGACGATGCTGAGACCTATGATGCAGCTACTGATTGTGAGATACTGGGCACCCTGCTCAACAACTACCGCACGCAGTTGAAAGATAAATTCTTCCTGCCTGATTTCTTCAAGGTTATCGACGAAAAGTTTGGCGGCGACTGCCAGGCTTATGCCAACTATCTCTACAAGAAATCAAAGCTGATGAAGAAAAAGGCTCGCCTCTATCCTAATAAGAAATCCTTCATGAAGGATCCTGGCGTTAGCTTCGGACTCGACATTACCGAGGTGATGCAGGCTTTGCGTCTGGAAATCCAGTCAATCAATGATTCCATCGATGAACAGGAACGCTATCTCTGTGCTGCGAAGTTACGTATGGAGGAAGATATGCCCCACTATAGTGATGCTAATTTCACCATGCGCCTCTCTTATGGTCAGGTGAAGGAATACAACCTTGGTGGAAAGCCTTCTGGTTGGCAGACGAAAGCTCCCAGTATGGTGAAGAAGATGAAAACGGGCGATTCTATCGAAGATTATAAGGTAGAGCCCGAGATGATTTCTCTGTTGGAAGGTGCTGGTAATATGCCCCTTTGCTTCCTTACCACTAATGATATTACGGGTGGTAACTCTGGTTCACCTATGTTCGATGCTCAGAACCGCCTTATCGGTCTGGCTTTCGATGGCAACTGGGACAGCCTCTCAAGTGACATCTTCTTCGATAGTCAGTTAGCTCGTTGCATCGGCGTGGATATCCGCTATGTCCTCTTCATGATGGATAAGTGGGGTCATGCCGACCGCCTGATGAAAGAGATGGGTCAAAAGTAAAACGGTAAAAGAGTAAAAAGGTAAAACTAGTAAAATAATATGAAGGTGAATATGAATACTAAGCCTGTAAAACTATTGAGTGTTTTACTTTTTTACCTTTTTACTTTTTCACCTTTAAATGCGCAACTGGCCCGCTATCGTCATGACTTCACCCTTAATAAGGCTAATTTCGTTGATTCCATCGCAATAGAATGGGATAATGAGCAGATATTCCTGCCTGTCGATATTGATGGAAAACGCTATCGTTTCCTCTTCGACACAGGGGCAGCACAGGCTGTAGTCTATGATGATACGCCCATTGCCGGCACTACCTCTGCAGGACAGATTCGTTCTCAGGATGCCACTGGTGCAACGGATACGGTACAGATGGTTATCTTGCCGCCTTTGTCTCTTGGTAATCTGACGCTCACCGACTGTCAAGCTACGATTCAGCATCGTCCTGTCAAGGGCAGAAATATCGATGGAATCATTGGTTTTAGCCTTATTAATAATGGATTGTCTGCTAAAATAGATGTTCGCAACCGCCTTCTTATCCTTACCGATCGCAAAGATTTCTTTAATCGGGAGCAGGGCTTTGAAACCCGTTATCGCCTGAAGTACCATGTACCTTATTTAGAGGTGAAACCCTTTGGAAAGTATCGTGAATGGACACTTTTTGATACTGGTAGTAGGCGGCTCTATGCAATCAACAGGGGTAGTCTTGACCTTTGCGCTTCTAAGGCTGAGGGGCAAATGGACTCGCAGGTGGAAGGTCGGAGCATGGGGCGACATGCTATAGGTCATTTCGCTGTAGAGGCGCTTCATGAGGTGGTCTTTTTGAATTTCAGTCAGTTGCGTGTATGTGATTATACATTTAGTGATTTGCATACGTTGACCACCCAAGGCGAATCCTCTCTTGGTGCTGGTATGCTTAACTTCGGCGCCGTTATTTTCAATCCACGAAAGAAGCGCGTACGCTTCCAGCCGTATAACCAGCAGTCATGTGTTAGTGTCGGAAACAAGCAACTGGATATCGCCTTTGTTCCTGAGAACGGTATGCCCAGTGTGGGACTTGTATGGGAACAAAGTGAACCTTATAAGCTTGGATTCCGTCAGGGCGATATCATCACCAAGATTGACGATACCCCAATCCGTAGTTTCACGCATTTCGTGACCTATTCCTTTATTATAGGTCGTGAATACGTCTTTACTGTAAAAGACGCTCGTGGCTTCTCTCGCGAGATTCGTTGGACGCGCCTGAAGAGTCCTAATCAACGACCTTGAGCACGTCATTCGCTAAGTAGCACTTCTTTGATTTTCGTTAATAGCTCCTCTCGTTTCGCTTCATCGGTGCCGTGGACGGCGTGGCGTACAATGCCATTCTTATCGACGACGATGGTTAGAGGGAATCCCTCAGTGCCAATCCATGACATCATGTCCTTGGCCTCTACGAGGTGTGTCCATGTGAAGTGGTGCTTGTCGGTAATGCGCTTGGCTGTTCCGGCATCGTGATAGGTAGCTGAGAAGAACATCACGTCGGGTAATTGTTCCTTCCACTCGGAAAGGATGGGCATCTCTGCACGACAGGGGCCGCAGCCGGAGTACCAAAGATTTATCACCATGACGCGCCCTTTCACGCTGTCGTTCGTCCATGTGTGGCCGTCCATATCCTTTTCTGAGAAAGGCGGAAACGGCTCACCCTCCTTGGGCGAATACCATGTGCCGTCGGCTTTGACGCCAGCTCTTGTCAGCGAGGTCATTGTAGCCATTGTGTTTAGGCCGTTCAGGAACTGGTCGGCATTGTGAACCTGCTCGCGTGGGATGGCCTTGCGAATGACGGATTGGGGCAGTGTTGCGTTGACGTTGATGACGATAACGCTGTTGCCCTCCTTATCCTTTAGGCGTAACATGCTTTTCTCGCCATCGGGCAGTTTAGGCATTTCGCGGAAGAAATAACCGTTGGAGAGAAACTTAGGAATCACTGTGTCAATGG
>Ga0310690_10003715_pt1 | contig 22550 bp, 21 predicted proteins | sample AusTroGonzalo_MG_2_FD_207661 | JGI IMG/M metagenome (GOLD analysis project Ga0310690, IMG submission 207661) | Bovine rumen microbial communities from tropical cattle in Woodstock, Queensland, Australia - Gonzalo_04 (v2) (version 2) | ecosystem: Host-associated > Mammals > Digestive system >... | reverse complement strand
GTCTATCGCCTTTGCCCCGTTGACGACGAAACGCTCACCGCCCACCTGACGCAAAACCCCTCCCCCGCGGTGCGGCAGGCGGCCATGCGGCTGCAGCGTGAAAAGCCGGATGAATTTGCGGCGCTGCTGCGTCTTGCCGGCGGCGCCCCGGGCACGGCGGAGGAACTGCTCGACGATAAAAAGCGGGCGCCGCTCTTTTCCGAGCGGGAGACCGTCGGCGCTCTGCTGGCGGCCGTGATCGACCGGCGGCAGGAGACGACGGTGCTGACGCTCTCGGGCCTTTCGCAGAGCCGTGAGGCGGTCGACGACTTTCTCTCGCTGCTCTCGGCGGCCCTGCGCGACCTGATCCTGCTCTCGCGCAGCGACGCGGCCGATCTCGTGTTCTTCACCGACCGCGAGGCGGCGCTCGATCTCTCTGTCCGCTGTCCCCTGACCCGTCTGCTTCGCCTTTCGGCGGCGGTGGACGAGGCCAAAGACGCCCTGCTTCTGAACGCCAACGTCAAACTCACACAAGCCCGCCTGACCGATCGGCTGGCGCGCGCATGATCCACACAAAACGGAGTGTAACATGGAACAAGACAAACGAAACGATCAGCACCGCGACGAAAACGGGGGTGCGCATATCTCAGTGCGCCCCGGCAACTTCATGCCGCGCGGCAACGAACAAAAAAACGCGGATAACGCGCCCCGTAACGGGGGTAAAAACAGGAACCGTCGCCGTCGCCGCGGCGGAGGCGGCAATCAGCAGCCCCAGCAGGGCGGCGATCGCCCCGTCGAGAACGACCGCGGCGAGAACCGCGGCCGCGACCGCAAAAATCGCTTCGGCCGCCGCGATCGCCGCGACCGCCCGCAGGAGCAGAACGACGCGCGCCGCGCGGATAACGAGCGCCGCGACAATACGCCCCACATCAGTCACACTTTAAAAGAGGAACTCGACTCCGAATTTGCGGCCACCCCGTTTGCCGACCGTCTGCCCAAAAAGGCGGGCGCGGCGCCGGAGCCGGAAAACGCCGCGGATACCGAGGAATTCGCCGTTGACATCGCCACGGCCTCCTATCTCGTTGAGGACATTCCCACGGGCTTTCCCGCCCCAGACGGCAAAGCGGTCGAGGTGATCGGCGTGCGTTTCCGCCACGCGGGCAAGGTCTATTTCTTCTCGCCCGAGGGCATCAAGTTCCACATGGGCGACGCGGCCGTGGTGGATACCGCGCGCGGGCCCGAGCTCGGCGAGGTCGTGCTGCTCAACCGTCACGTGGCCGAAAAGAACATCTCTCAACCCCTGCGCCCCGTCGTGCGTCTGGCCACCCCCGAGGACGTGGCGCACGAGGCCGAAAACCGCAAAAAAGAGGCCGACGCCCTTGCGGTGTGCGCCGAGAAGATTGCCGCGCACAAACTGGAAATGCGCCTCGTTGACGCGCAATATACCTTTGACAACAGCAAACTGCTGTTCTACTTCACCGCCGAGGGTCGGGTCGATTTTCGCGATCTCGTGCGGGATCTGGCCGGCGTGTTCCACACCCGCATTGAACTGCGGCAGATCGGCATTCGCGACGAATCGCGCCTCATCGGCGGACTCGGCATGTGCGGCCGTCCCTTCTGCTGTGCCACCTTCCTCTCGGACTTCGGTCAGATCTCGGTCAAGATGGCCAAGGAACAAGGGCTCTCCATCAACACGTCCAAGATCTCCGGCTGCTGCGGCCGCCTGATGTGCTGCCTGCGCTACGAGCAAAAGAGTTATGAACTTGAAAACGCTCTGACGCCCGGCCGCGACACCCGCGTTATGACGCCCGACGGCCCCGGCGTCGTCGTGGAATCCGCCCCCATCGCCGGCACGGTCAAAGTCCGTCTTGACAGCGCGGAGGAGGGCGCGGCCCCCACCGTTTACGACCGCGACACCGTCACCATTCTCGTGCGGAGTACGCCGAAAAAGGCCCCCGAAGAGCCGGAAGAGGCAGACTCGGAGACCGACGAGATCGACGAGAGCGAAAACTGAAACCGCCTATAAAAAGAGCGCTTTCGGCTTGGCCGAAAGCGCTTTTCTCATCCCGTTATAGGTCTTGTTGCGTGTTGTTTGCCTCATCCCGCACCGCGCCGCGGCCCGCCGTCAGGCGGTCGAAAGCCGTCATCATGGCCGGCATGAACACGGCGATCAACAAGAGGGCCGCGATGGTGCCGAAGAAGATGGCATAGCAGATCTTGGCCACGATCTCGATGGCGAACAGCGCCACCATCAGCGTGCCTGTCATCAGGATAACGGAAGAGGTCAGCACGGGGCCGGCCGCTTTGTTATAGGCCGTTCGGACGGCGGACGCAGGCAGTTCCCGCAACCGTGCCTCGCGGTAGTGCGAGGCAAACAGAATGGCATAGTCCACCGTGGCGCCCATCAGGATACTCTGCAGAATGACGATGGCGAGAAAATAGACTGTGGTCCCCGTCAGATTCATAACCGTCATGGTGGCGTACACGGCGCCCTGAATGGTCATAACGAGCACCACGGGCACGGCCGCCGAGCGGAACGTCAGCGCCACGATGAGAAAGACGGCCGTCATCGTCAGCAAGGTGATCAACAGCAGGTCGCGGCCGAAATCCCGCTCCATTTCGGCGGCAAACGTGCTGTCGCCCACGGCATAGGAGGTCACGCCCGTCGCCCGCAGGCGCGCCCGCACCGCCTCGACGAACGCAAACGTCTCCTCGCTCTCCGTCGGGTAGGTCGACTGTATCAGGGCGCGGGCATGGGTGTCGCCCACAAGGCGCCGCACCGCCGCCGTGACGGCCGCATATCCATCATCCACGGCAGAGGCCGCACCGGCCGGCAGAAACGCGCCGAAACCCTCGTCGCGGAGCAGCGTGTCGTGCAGGTGCGCGACCCACGTTTCCACGGTCATCGTCCACGTCTCGTCATACGACAGCATGGCTGCCCGATAGAAGTAGATCGCCCGCATGCCCGCCGTCGTCAGAAGGCCGACCGACTCAAACAGCGCGCCCATCTCCCGATAGGTCAGCGCGTCGCCCGCGAGGGCGTGATCCATGACGGCGTCGATGAAATGCAGATAGGTGCGCGCCGTCTCGCCCATAAGAACATAATAGCCCCGCCCGCTGTCGCTGAGCAGATAGTCGGTAAATTCCCGGGGGCTCATCTCGATCCGGCCGTTTGCGTTCAACACGGCGCTCACGGTCGTCTCGCTCGTCGCAAACAGTTCGGCAAGACCGGCGCTCCCCGCTTGCGTCTGGATGGTCGTCTCGTCGGTAAAGCGGGCAAATCGCCCGACGTTATCCCGCATATCGTCGGTAAAGAGGTCGGCAAGCGCGGGGGCGGCCGCCGCCGTTTCGAGCAGTTCCGCCAGATCGCGCACCGTCGCCGTGTCGGTCATATCCGGACGGTAATAGGTGTAATAGGTCGTCTTCATCACGTCTTCGCCGACCGCCACGGGCATGCCGAGCGCCGCCAGTTTCGGCGTCATTCCCGCCGCCGTCAGCGGTTCGCCGACGGTGTTGCCGTAGCGGGTGACCGCAGTGACGCCCTCCATCCGCGCGATGTCGTCAAGAGCGGGGACCATGGTCTCTTCCGCCTCTTTCGGGTAGAGCACGGCGATCTGATTGTCGGTGCCGAACACCGTCGAAACGGTCTCGAGCTCCGCGCCCGTGTAAATCGTTTTCGGATCGTTTTGCAGCAGGCATACCGCCGCAAATACCGCCAAAAACAGCCCCGTCATGGGCCATCTGGCCCGACAGAGGAACGCGGGCCATTTCCGCAGGCGAAAAACGGGCGCTTTTTTGTGCGTTTTTGTCAGCAGGCCGTCGCACGCCAGAATGAGCGCGGGCAGCACACAAAACACGCAAAGGAGACTGATCGCCACGCCCTTGGCGAGCACAAAGCCTAGATCGCGCCCGATGGTAAACTGCATGAACACCAGCGTCAAAAGCCCCACGACCGTGGTACCGGCGCTGCCCGCGATCGGCAGAAAAGCGCGCTCCAGCGCCCGCCGCATGCAGACGAATTTATCGTCGCGCGCCGCCCGCTCCTCGCGATAGCGTGCCATCAGCATAATGGAGTAGTCCATCGAGAGCGCCAGCTGCAGAATGGCGGCAATAGCCCCCGTGATGGTCGAGATCTCGCCGAACATGACGTTGGTGCCCATGTTGATGGCGATGGCCATGATGATGGTGACGAGAAACAGGAACGGCGACAGCCAGGAGTCGCTCATCACCAGCAGAATGACCAGTACGATGCCGAAAGCCAGTATCAGCACGAACGAGGGCAAAATGGGAATGCTGCGCAAAAAGACACTGCCCGAAAACGCCGGCGCATAGGCGGCGTAGTCGGCCTCGATGCGCGACTGCACGGCCTGCGAGCGCGCGTCGCCCGGAGGGCTGTCCGTGGTAATGTGATACAGCGCGTATTCGCCCTTGTTATCACCCTCGCCGTATCGCACCGACGCCACGCCCTCCATATCGGCAAGACGATCGCGCACGGCCGCCCGTTCTTCCGGCGGCACGCCGCGCAGCATCACGTTCAATTCGCCCGTGTCGCCGTCGGCGGCAAATTCGGTTTGCATCAGGCGCGAGCCCTGCCCCGTCTCGGAGTCCTTCGGCAAATACTTTTTCATATCGCCGTTCTGCCGCACGCGGGGGTAGAGCAGCGCGCCGACCGCCGTCAGCACGACGAACACGCCGAGCAGTACGTAGCGGCCTTTGACCAAAAAAGCGGAAAGTTTTTTCATGGCGTCACGTCAGACTTTCCCACAGCGCGCGAAAGCCGCCGCGGCGGAAGATGGCACGATAGTAGTCGAGTTCTTCGCCGATCTTGGCGTCAACCAACTTGATGCCGAGCAATTCCACGGGCGCTTTGTCGTCGGTCAGAATGAGGTCGCCGCCCTTGTGCGGCCCGTTCTCGCGCATCTTTTCGAGCGTGGTCGTCAGCGCCCGCTGAAGCGGCTCATACGCCACGGCGGCAAGCCCTCTCTCCAGCCGGTCGAGCGCGCCCGCGTCAAACGTAGCGAACAGTTCTCTGTTCTCCTGTATCTTGGCGTTGTAAACGTAGGGAAACACGGCGGCCACCGTGTCCGCGAGGTAGGCGTTGATCGACCTTTCATCGTCGGAATACATGTTCATATTCAATACCATCACACCCCGTTCTTTCAGATGGTCGGCGACGAGACGGAAAAACTCGACCGACGACATGCCCGCCGGAATGGTGATATCCTGATAGGCGTCGACGAGGATCACGTCGTATTTTTTGTTTTTGCCCTCGCCCGAAAAGAGGTAGGCGCGCCCATCCGAAACGGTCACTTCCACCGCCTCGGGCAGATGGAAATACTCCCGCGCCACGTCCACGATCTTGCCGTCGATCTCTACGCCCTCGATATGCACGTCGCCGTAGTATTGCAGACATTGTGTGGCGAACGTGCCGGTGGCAAGCCCCAGAATGAGAATATCGAAGTCGCTCCTGTCCGCCGTCTCGGCGACGCCCGCCATCAGGGGCGCGGCCAGATCGTAGTCATAGTAGCCGCGCGTCAGACCGCCGTCTTTCATCTGCATCGACTGAATGCCGAACAGCACGTTGGTCGAAAAGTAGATGGCCTCCTCGTCGTCATAGACCTGCAGGTAGTTATAGACCGATTCGCCCTCGTAGATGAGATCTTTTTGCCAGAAAGCGAACGAGCCGAAACAGGAACCCACGCCGCAGGCGATCACCAGCACAAGGCACGCCGCCGTTTTGGCGATCTGCTTTCCCGTCAGGCCCCCGCGCTGCCAGAAGAAGTAGAGCGCCGCGAGCAGGGCGAGCACGGCGGCAAAGATGAAAAAGGTGACCGAGGTGCCCACCGTGGGAATGGTGACGAACGTGGGAGTAAACGTGCCGATGATGGAGCCGATGGTGTTGAGGGCGTTGAGTTCGCCCACCGTTTTGCCGTTGCTGTCAAGGTTGGTGGCGGCAAATTTGACCAATGCCGGTGAGACCGAGCCGAGCAGCATAAGCGGAAAGACGAACAAAATGAGGCAGGAGACGAGCGAGGCGGCCACTAAAAAACCGGTTTTGACAAACAGGGCGAGCAGCAGCGACACGCCTGCTATGATAAAACGCCCCACCACGGGGATCAGGGCGATCCACACGCCCGCCAGCAAAATGCGGCCGTAAACGAGGTCGGGGTTTTGATTCTTGTCCGCCAGGCGTCCGCCCCAGATGTTGCCGAGCGCCATGGCGATCATAATGGTTCCGATGATAATGGTCCAGATGATCTGCGACGACGAGAAATAGGGCGCCAGCAAACGGCTGGCTCCCAGTTCCACCGCCATGACCGACATGCCGGCAAAAAACTCCGTGACGTATAAAAATTTCTTGCTTACTTTCATGACCGTCCGCCTTTTTCGAAAGAATATACCTTATTATAGCATAGGAATATATGAAAATCAACCGAAAAACGGCATTTCACTTGCGCCCGCGCGCGGGATGTGTTATACTGAACTTGCGTCAAAGACGCGAAAGGAGAGCGCAGCATGAAAAACGAACTCTATTGGGGCTTTATGCTCAAACTCAGCCACCACATGTGGGAAGACGAAACTTCGCCTGCCGCCGGATGGTATATGGAGCCGTACTACAACGAGAACAACAACACCGACATTGACACCTGGAATAACACGGTGCGCTACCTTGCCGAGCGCCGTTTCAATTTGGTGCTGATCGACGTGGGCGACGGCGTCAAGTACGAAAGCCACCCCGAGGTCTCCGCCCCTGACGCATGGGAAAAAGATTTTCTCAAAAAGAAACTCGACGAAATGCGGGCACAGGGGCTTACGCCCGTGCCGAAACTCAATTTTTCCACCTGCCATGACACGTGGTTGAAACAATACCGCCGCATGGTGTCCACCCCCACCTATTACAAGGTGTGCGCCGACGTCATCCGCGAGGTGTGCGAAGTCTTCGGCAATCCGCCTCTCTTCCACCTCGGCTTTGACGAGGAGATACCGGAATATCAGCACGGATACGATCTGTGCGTCGTCCGCAACGGCGACTTGTGGTGGCACGATCTGTTCTTCCTTGCCCGTGAGTGCGAAAAATACGGCGCCCGCCCCTGGATCTGGTCGGACTACCTCTGGCACCATGAGGAGACTTTCCTCAAAAAAATGCCCAAATCCATCATGCAGTCCAACTGGTACTACGGCACGCTCAAAGACGTGGATCAGACCACGCAGCGGTACCGCGAGATCCACGGCTACGAACTGCTCGATCAGCACGGCTACGATCAGATACCGACCGGCTCGACCTGGAATTGCATTCACAATATGTCGCAGACCGTGGCCCTCGGCAAAGACCGCCTGAATCCGGATCTCGTCAAGGGTTATCTCATCGCGCCGTGGCGCTTTACCTACGCCTCGGAGCGCTTCCGCCTGCTCGACGACGCGGAGCGGCTGTATCTCGCCCGTGAGAAATGGTACCCCGAGACGCTGCCCGCCGACCTGCCCAAGATCATTTACTGACGCCGCAGACGAGCGATAAAGGATAGACGATATGAAAAACGAACTTTGTTGGGGCTTCATGCTCAAAATCAGCACCCACATGTGGGGGGACGAGTCTTCGCCCGCCGCCGGTTGGTATATGACTCCCCCGTATTGCGAAAATAACAACACCGATCTTGCCACCTGGGACGGCACCGTCAAGGCCCTCGGCGAGCGGCGCTACAATCTGGTGCTGGTCGACGTGGGCGACGGCATTCAATACGAGAGTCACCCCGAGGTCTCCGCACCGGACGCGTGGGACAAGGATTTTCTCAAAAAGAAACTGGACGAAATGCGGGCGCAGGGGCTCGAACCCATCCCAAAACTCAATTTTTCGGCCGGACACGACACGTGGTTAAAACAGTACCGCCGTATGGTCTCGACGCCGACTTATTACAAAGTGTGCGCCGACCTCATCCGCGAGGTGTGCGAGGCGTTCGGCGGGCCGCGCCTGTTCCATCTCGGCTTTGACGAAGAGGACGCCGCTCACCAGGCGACGCACGAAATGGTCGTCGTGCGCAACGGCGAGTTGTGGTGGCACGATCTGTTCTTCCTTTGCCGCGAGTGCGAAAAATACGGCGCCCGCCCCTGGATCTGGTCGGACTTTATGTGGTATCACGAAAAGGTATTTCTTGAGAAAATGCCCAAGTCCGTTTTGCAATCGAACTGGGTCTATTCCAGATTGAAAGAGTATCCCGAGACCGATCGCCATCACTGGTCGATCCGCGCCTATGAAGTGCTCGATCAGCACGGCTACGATCAGATACCGACCTGCTCCACCTGGACCTGCACCGAAAACATCGAGCAGACCGTGGGGCTCGGCAAAGACCGCCTCTCGCCCGAGCTGCTGAAAGGCTATCTTGTCGCCCCTTGGCGCTTTACCTACGACTCGGAGCGCTTCCGCCTGCTCGACGACGCAGAACATCTCTATCTCGCCCGCAAAAAGTGGTACCCGGAAACGCTTTGAATATCAAAAAAACGCCCCCATCCGGGGGCGTTTTTCATTTTGTCATTTTACCAGCAAAACCACTTTGCCCACGTTTTCGCCGCGGTAGAGGATCTGGTGCCCCTCGTCCGCCTGCTCGATCGGCAGCGTCTTATAGATCCTGACTTTGATCTCGCCGCTCTCGAATTTCGGCCAGGTCTTTTCGACGAGTTCTTCAAGCAGCTGCCCTTTTTCCTGCGGCGTTTTGCTTCTGAGCGTGCTGCCGATGATGCGGATGTTCTTGACGTAGATATTGCGGAAATCGATGGGAGAGATATCGCCCGCCAGCGTGGCGATCTGGATCCAGCGGCAGCCGCGTGCCACGTATTTTAAGCACCGGCCGAGCACCTCGCCGCCGAGGCAGTCGATGGCAAGATCGACGGGGTGGCCCGCCGCTTCTTCCCTTTTCAGCACCTCGACGATATCCTCGGTGGTGGTGTCCACCACGACGTCGGCGTTAAGATACGCGACCTCTTTGACTTTTTCCTGCCCCAACACGGTGGTAATGACGCGCAGGCCGAACGCTTTGGCCATGGGGATCACCGCGCTGGCAAGGCCGCTCGCGCCCGCGTTCATCAGCAGCGTCTCGCCCTTTTGCGCGCCGCCCACGTGGAACAGGTTGAGGTAGGCCGTCATATACACTTCGGGAATGGCCGCCGCCTCCGCAAACGAAATGTTTTTCGGCATGGGCAGTACCATGTCTTCGGTCACGGACACGTATTCGGCATAGCCGCCCCCGCCGAGCAGAGCGCAGACACGGTCGCCGATCCGATACTTTTTCGCGTCCGGCGCGGTCGCCTTGATGACGCCAGAAACTTCGAGCCCGGGCCACTCGGGGCAGCCCGCGGGCGGCGGATACGTGCCCTCTCTCTGCAAAAGATCCGCGCGGTTGATGGCCGCCGCGTGCACTTCAATCAATACTTCCCCGCTTTTCAGTACCGGGTCCGGCACGTCGGCCCAACGCAAGGTTTTGTCGTCGTTGATGAGTATCGCTTTCATAACTTTCTCCTTTATCAGTGTTCGCGCTGCATGGCGTTGCGGCCGCCGTCGATCATGATGTTCTCGCCGTTGATGAACTGCCCCTTGTCGGAGGCGATGAAGAGGATGAGATCGACGATCTCCTGCGGGTCGGCGGCTCGACCGAGCAGCGTTTTCATATTGGCCATGGCCGCGCGCGTCAGCACGGGACCGGGCGATACGCACACGCAGCGAATGCCGTATTTCGCGCCGAACTGCGCGATGGATTTGGTCAGCCCGAACATCAGGCCCGCTTTGGCCGTGGGGTAATCCATGCCGCTTTTGTCGCCCTCCATGCCCGTGATGGAGCCGATGTTGACGATAAGGCCGCTCTGCTGCTCCCGCATTTGTTTGAGCACGGCGTGCGCAAAGTAGAACGGGCCTTTTAAGTTGACGTCAAGGCCCCAGTCGTAGACCTCGATCGGAATATCGGGAAACTCCGGATAGCGGGTGCGGTCCACGCCGAGCATGCGCAGCGCCGTGCCGCCCGCAAAGTTGACTAAAATATCGATGCGGCCGAAAGCGGCGACCGCCTTGTCGCGCGCGGCACAGACTGCCGCGTAGTCGCGCACGTCGCAAAGAATGCCGAGCGCGCTGCCGGGATATTTGGCGTTGATCTCGGCGACTTTCTCATTCAATACCGTTTCGTTGACGTCGCACATGGCGACCTTGCCGCCGAGCGCGGCGAAATTCTGTGAGAACAGCAGTCCCATGCCCGATGCGGTACCCGTGGCGATGGCGACCTGATTTTCAAACGACATGTTTCTATCTCCTTTTTTCAAAATGGTTCAAAGCATACCCGCGTCGCGGAACAGACCGACCATCTGTTCTGTGGGCGGCTGTATGCTGTCCGGCCGGCGCAGCGTTTTTTCCTTGACGAACACGATGGGCTCGCTGATCAGGCCGCACGCCAGGCGGTGCCGCATGCGCACGCGCCCGTTGCATAGGAACAGCACGGGGATCGACACCCGCTTTTTCATAAAGGGGATCGCCTCGAAGTTTTCAAGCAATTCCTCTTCGGTGTCGGCGTTCGTCACGATCTTGGCCATGTCCGCGCCGCGCGCCTGCTGCTCCAACGCAATAGCCAAAACCTCTTCTTTCGGCAGAAAGCGGAACGCATCGCCGGTCATAACGTGCGAGGACATGAGCGCCTCTTTGCCCATGGCGTGTATGCGGCGGATCAGCGCTTTTTGCCGTTCGATCGCGTTGCCGTTTTTGGTCAGTTCGTCTTCGCAGGGGTCAAACAGGTCGCCCCGGATATCCGCCATGGTCGCGCCCCATTCAAGGGCCTTTATCAGCATATCGGCCCGCTCCTCGTCGCTCTCCTCGATCGCGTCGCCGCGCAGATAACATGTGACGTAGATCGGTTTGTCGCCCATGGCGGCAAAAAACGTTTTGATCTTCTCTTCGGTGCGCATCTCGCGCGGCAGCCGCTCGATGCACAGCCCGAACGCGTCGGCGCCCGCGTCAAGGCACGCCGCGATCTCACCGAGCAGCGCCCCCTCCTCGGTGGAGACGAGCAGCGGCGTGATCAGCGGCCTTGCGGCATGCAAAAAACTCTTCATGGTTTTGTTTTCTCCTTACTTCAAAAGGCCGTTTTCAACCGATGATCTCTATCTTTTCGATCACAACCGGCGTGGTGGGCACGTCCTGCATATACCAGCCGTAGCGGCCCGTTTTGACGTTTGCGATGGCGTCGATCACGTCCTGCCCCTCGGTCACAAGGCCGAAGCCGGCATACTGCCCGTCAAGGTGCGGCGCGTTCTCATGCATGATGAAAAACTGCGACGAGGCGGAGTTCGGGTCGCTCGTTCTGGCCATCGAGAGCACACCGCGCACGTGCTTTAAGGTGTTCTGCCGAAAGCCGTTGGCGGCGAACTCGCCGCGGATAGGCGCGGCACGCTTTTCCTGCATGCGCTCGTCATAACCGCCGCCCTGCAGCATAAAGCCCTTGATGACGCGGTGAAAGATGAGACCGTCAAAAAAGCCTTCGCCGACGAGTTTTAAAAAGTTGGCCACCGTGAGGGGCGCCAGTTCGGGGTAAAGTTCGGCGGTCATGGTGCCGTAGCCCTTGACGGTGATCTTGATGATGGGGTGTTCCATGTTTTTATGTTCCTTTCAAGTTCATTCTTTTACGTCTGCCGGAAAAGCCGCGGCAAACAGTTCAAATGCCCGCTCGGCCTGCCCCGTGAGCGAAAGATGGCCGAACAGCGCCTCCATGCCGGTCGCGCTGCGATACTCCGCCATCGTGGCGTGGCGCGGTGTGGCGGTGTGGCCGATGTTGCGCCCGCGGCGAAAAACAGCCGCCTCCTCTTCGGTAAGCAAGGGCAAAAGGCGCTCCATGGCCGCCGCCTGCGACGGGGCCGTAACGTAGGCCGCGGCGTGTTCGTTGAGCGATTTGGAGGAGGAAAATCCCGCCTCTACCAAGCGGCGTCGGACAAGCACCTCCAAAACCGCGTCGCCGAGATAGGCGAGCGCCGCGGTGGATACGGTATGAGGATCAACGGGCATGAGAGACTCCTTTCATTCGGCAAGCGACAGACAGACGAGGTTTGGGGCGCCGGCCAGCATCTTGCGTTCGCGCGTGTGACAGGTAAACAGCAAGACCTGACCGCCGTCTTCGGCATAGCGCCGGAGCACTTGCAGCAAGGCCGCCGCGCGACGGTCGTCCAGGCGCGAGAGCGCCTCGTCAAAGAGCAGCGGCAGTTTTTTGCCTTCGGACATGGTCTTGAGCAGCGAAAGACGCAGGGCGAGATACGCTGCGTCGCGGCAGCCCGCGCTGAACAGATCGACGGACCTCGGCCCGTTCGGCGTGTCGAGCTGCACGGCAAAGTCGTCGCCCACCAAAAGACGATCATAAGCGCCTTCGGTCAGCGTGGCAAACAGCGCCGAGGCGTCGGCGCTCACTTTCGGCAAAACGAGATTGTGCAGTTCGCTGTCCGCCTCGTCAAGGGCTTCCATGGCCATATTGACGGCCGCATAATCGGCTTTGGCTTTTTGAAGCCTCGCCTGTGCTTTTGCCAATTCCCGCTCGCATTCGTCCGGATCTTCCGCGTGGATCAACGCGCTCTGCCGCGCAGCCTCTGCCCGGCGGCTCTCCGCCGCGTCTTTGCTCTGCTGCAGTTCGGCGCGCCGCTGTGTCAGCGCCTCGACGGACTCGGTCACGGTCGGCAATCCGGCGCGCCGCGCGCGCAGCGTCGCCTCGTCGACGGACGGCAATCTTTCCGCCCGCTCGTGCGCGATGGTTTCGGCCTCTTTCAATTCCGCGTGCAGCTGATCCAGTTTATTGGCGTTTTGGTTTACCGCCTCGTGCAACGCCGTCAGCCGCGCCGCGGCGTCCGCCGCGTTCGCGGGCCTCGGTTGCCCCGCCGCGTCAAAGGCGGCGATGATCTTGTTTTCAAGTTCGGCCAGGTGCTGTTTTTTGGCGTTCTCCAAAATCTCGGCCGCGTTTTCGCTCTGCGCCGGCCGCCGGTCTTCGGCCGTCAGGCGCGTCAGATACACGCCCATTTCCGCCCCGTCGGGCAGGCCCGTTTTTTGCCGCACCTCCGCCGCGCGTTTGCGCGCCCCGAAGAAAAGGAACAGGAGCCCTGCGCCGGCCGCCGCCAAAAGGCCCGCGCCGATCCACAAGAGCGGTGTGATCGCCGCGGCGAGCGCCGCCGCGACCGCGGCCAGCACGAAACAGGCGACGAAAAGAAGACGGTAGGTTTTGCATTTACCCGTCAGACGGGTATAGTTTCCCGCCACGATCTCGGGGCCGCCCTCGCTCTCGATCCACGTCAAAAACGGCTGCTTTTCTGCATTTTGCGGCGACTGTTCTGTTTGCGCCGCCTGTTGTTCGGCCCCCACCGGCTCGTCGCTTGTCCGCCGGTATTCGGCCAACAGGCTTTCCGTCTGCCTGAAAAACTCCGCGTCCGGCAAGTCGGCTTTTGCGATCTCTTCTCCGGCCTCCGCGAGCGCGGCTTTGGCCGCTTGTGCCCGCGCCTCGGCGTCGTGCCACGCGTCAAAACTTTTGAGCTGCTCGTCTGCCTGTGCCGCGGCAAGCGCGGCTTCGATCGCTTTCAGTGCGTCGGCATACTGTTTGACTTCGCCGGCGGCTATGCGCGCCTGCTCTTCAAACTCGGCCCGCCGCTCCGCGGCCGCCTTTGCGGCGGAAAGTTTGTCCGCCGCGTCGGCGCGCTCTTTTTCGCCCTCGTCGATCTTGCCGCCCCATCCGCGTTTTTTCTTCAGCGTGACCCGCACTTTTTCAAGACGATCCGTCGCCGCTTTGATCGAAGCGTCGCCCCCGTCGGAGAACAGCGCGGCGCCGACGCCGGCGCGCACCTCTTTGTCGCCGATCTCCTCGACGGTGGACTGCCGCACGCACACGCTGTTGTCGAACAGCTGCACGGGCAGGCCGAAAAAGTATTCGCCGGGCGTTTGATCCCCGACGTCAAAAGCCTCGCCGCCGGGCGAGCGCGTCAGGCTCATTTCGTCGCGCCCGCCCGTAAAACGCCGCGACAGCAGATATTCGCATCCGTCGGATGTAAAACGCACTTGTCCTGCGGCGATACCGGTGCGCCAGGCAAGGCGTTTGTCGCGTTCCGTTTTTTCTTCGATGCTGCGCTGCGCAAATCCGTAAAAGAGAAAGCGAATGAGCGCGAGCAGGGTGCTTTTGCCCGATTCGTTCGGGCCCTCGAACAGCGTCAGCCCCTCGCCGGGCTTAAAGCGGCGGTCATGCAGTTTGCCGAAATCCCCGGCGTACAGTTCCAGTATCTTCACAGCGACACCTCCCGACCCGCCAGCGCGGCAAGGCCGAGCCGCAGCGCTTCGGCCGCCGCGGCTTTTTCGGCGGGGTCCGCCGTGTCGAGCCGCTTTTTCATGGCGCGATAAAAGGCGCCGCGCGGCCCCGGATCTTTTTCTAAATATCCCGCGTCGAAACAGGGCATTGTCCCGTCGCGGTATTCAAACAGGTCGAGCGACTCGAAAATACGCGTAATTTCCGCCCCACCCACGGCGCAATCGGGCGAAACGTCACCCGTCAGAGAGAGGCGCAGGGCCGTCTCACTCGGCCAGTTTTTCTCGGCGGCATAAGCCGCCACGCGGCGACGGAGCGTCTCGCCGTCGGTCGTGCCCGTCAGGTCGAGCGTATCCTCCTCAAAACGGTCGGCCGTCGTTCGGACGGACGTCACGCGAATACTGCGTCCCGAGATATCCACGCGGTTACAGCGCCCCGCGCCCGTCTCGTCAAATCCGCGTCCCGCAAAAAAGCCGCAGTAGGCTATCACGGTCCCGCCGACGCTGCAGGGTTCCGGCGGATTGTGGATGTGCCCGAGCAGGGCCGCGTCAAAACCGGCCGCCTCAAATTGTCGCTTCGTCAGCGGCGCGTAGTGCGACACGGGCGACTGCGTATCGCCGTGGCACACCAGAATATTCGTCGATTCAGGGTCGCGGTCGGCCGCCGTGCCGAGTTCGGGCGCTTCCATGTTTTCGCCGTGAAAGGCAAAACCCGTCACCGCGAGACCGAGCGCCGGAAATCGCACCGTCTCGGGCCGTTCGTCTCGAAACAGCACGACGTTTTCCGGCAGCGGCACGGCGTCCCAAAAACCGCCCTCGCGGTAATAGTCGTGGTTTCCCGGCGTGATGACGGCGGGCATGCCGCTGCCCTCGAGCAGGCCGTAAAAACGGCGCACCGCGTCGCGGGGCGGGGCGGGCGTATCAAACACGTCGCCCGCAAACAGCAAAAGATCGGCGCTCGCCGATCGCGCGTCGGCGATCATGGCCTCCAGCGCGGCCCATTGTCGTTCGCGGCGTTTTTTGGCCTTTTCCTGCGAAAACGCGGCCATGGCGCTGCACAGATGCAGGTCGCCCGTATGCCAGATGCACGGCACGTTGCTCGCCCCCTTTCTTTATTCAATAAGAGTATATCACAAAATTGAAGAGGAAGCAAGATGCGGGCTTGATTATTTTCGCCGTTTGGTGTATAATAGAATAAATCGGCGAAAGGAGTTCGTCATGGAAGCGTTTTATGACGTCATGCGCTGGTTGGCCGGCCCCATCATCGGCGCGGTCATCGGCTTTTTCACCAACTATATCGCGGTCAAAATGATGTTCCGCCCCTACGAAGAAGTGCGCATCGGGCGCTGGCGCGTGCCCTTTACGCCCGGCATCATCCCCCGCCGCAAAGCGGCGCTCGCGGGCGCGCTCGGCCGCATGGTCAGCGAATCGCTGGTGCAGGAACAGGACCTGAAAAACGCCCTGCTCTCCGACGAGATCACAAACACCGTCGTCGAGGGCATCCTCTCCCTGCCGCCGCTCGATCCGGGCGGCCGCACGCTCCTGGGCGAACAGTATGACGTGCAGCGCGAACGCCTGCTCTCTTCGCTCACCGATCACATCGTGGCCGCGCTCTCGGCCATGGATATCGCGGGGCTCATCGCCAAAGAAGGCAAAAACCTGTTCGCCGGCGCGGGCAGCCGCACCCCCTTGCTCGCCATGTTCTTAAACGACAGCACCATAGCCTCTCTCGCCCCCGCTGTGGCCGCGCGCCTGCAAGCCTACCTCGCGGGCGACGGGCGCGAAAAACTGTATGAGATCCTCGACGGCGAGTTCTCCGAAGTTGAAAAGCGCCCGCTCGGCGCCATGCTCGGCGACCCCGACGAAATGCGTCCCCTCTTGACGGGCCTTTACCAAAAGCTGGTCAGCGACCACGCCGACGCCATGGCGCGGCAGTTCCATATTGCCGCCATCGTCGAAGAAAAGGTCAACGCCATGGACGCCGCGGAGCTGGAAACACTCGTGCTGACCGCCATGAAAAAGGAACTCAACGCCGTCATCCGCCTCGGCGCGGTCATCGGCTTCATTCTCGGTCTGCTCAACACGCTCATCAATCATTTTCCCGGATAATCAGCACCGTTACGGTACTAAAAAGATCCCCACCGCGGTGGGGACCTTTTTATCTGCCCGTGATGTAAACGCGGTTGCGTGAAACGCCGAGCGCCGACGAAACCAGTTCGATCAGGGTCTGCTGCACGGTCGGGTCGCTGCCGCCGCGGCACACGATGCCGACACCCGCGACGGCGGGCGGCGAGAGGTAGGAGAGGAGCGCCGTCTCGCCGCTGCCGCTGCCGACCGTCACCGTCCTGCCGCCGCTGTCCGTGGCATAATGGGCGGCGTAACCGCCGGAGAACGTCACCAGCACCCGCACGTCCGAAACGCCATCGACCGCCTCGCACAGCAGCTCCAGTTTGCGTTCGAGATCGGCCCGATAGGCCTCGAGCGCTTCGATCCGCTCCGCCGTGTCGTCGGCAGACGCCGTTTGCGTCTGTTTTGAGAAACCGCCGAACAGCAAAAAGAGAATGCCCACCGCCGCGCCGCCCGCGAGCAGCAGCAATTTTCCGTGCTCGCGCAGGTAATCGAGAACGCCGTGTTTTTTGCCTTTTTCCATCACCTTACCTCCACTTGACAACCGAGTTTTGCGGCAAGATCCCCCGCCAGGGCGTCGGGATCCCGCGTCAGCGCCGCGCCCGACAAAAAGATCTGCACCCGAAAGAGTTGCCCGCTCCCGTCAAACGACAGCACGATGCGCGCCTGCTCCTCTTCAATCCCGTAATCCGCCGACAACAGGCGATGAAGCCCCGCCCGCAGCTCCTCGGCCGCGGCCGCCGTCAGCGTCCGGTCGAAAACGGCCTCAAACTCGCCCCGTTCCCCGTCGTCTTCCGCCATTTGCCCGATCGTCTCCGGCGCCCGGCGCAGCAAAGAAAAGAACGGCTGCAGCAAAAGAATCAGCACAGCCAACGCCGTCAGCAGGTGCAGCCCGCGCCGAAGGCCCTTATCCCCGTCGCCGGGCGACAGCAGGTCGAGCAGGGCCGCCGCGAGGCAGACGGCGAACAATGCGACCACCGCGCCCCGCATCACGCCACCCCCGTCGCGCACCGCGCGAGCAGTGTCAGCGAAAACACGACCATGACGAACAGCGAGGCGATGACCGCCTGTATACAGCCGCACGCGCCCGCCGCCTCACTCAAAAACTTTTCTTCGCGCGCACAGCGCAAAAGCCCCGCGGCCGCCGCCGAAAGCGACAGCGTCAGGCGCGTCAGACACACCGACAGGAACATGGGCAGAAACAGGCAGATCATCACCGCGATCGCGCCGACGCCCACCGTGCCGCGCAGATATTGCACGCTGCCCGAAACGGTCGCCAGTGCCTCGGAAACGGAGCCGCCGACCACCGGCAAAAAACTGCCCGCCACAAAGCGGGCGGTGCGCAGCGCCAGCGTGTCGCTGCCCTTGGCTAATGTGTGCTGCAGTCCCAACACCCCGCAAAGCAATAGCATTAAGAAAGCAAACGCGCGGGTATAGGTCTGTTTGACGAGCGCCGCCAGCGACCGCAGCGAAACGCCGTCCGCGACGGCGTCCATGGCGGCGAAGGCCAACAGAAGACCCGTCACCGGCAGCACCGTGCCGCCGCACACCGTTTCGAGCAACGTAAGAAAAGCGCTCATCACCGCGTGATTGGCCACCGCCGCGCCGACGTTGCCGCCCATGGCGTAAAGCGTACCCATCAGCGGCAAAAACGACAGGCACACGGCCCGCAGCGTTTTGAAGTAGTCCGACAGCGCGGTCATGTCGGTCGCGCCCGCCGTCAGAAACAGCGCCGCGATCGAGAGGATCGAACACAGAGAAAGCACGTGTTCAAGTCCCTTTGAAACGCTCTCGCCGGCCAAAGTCCGAAACAGCGAGACGAGCAGAAGAACGCCGCAGATACGCGCTAACAGCGACAGACATTTGCCGATATTCGCGCCGAAAAACGCGGCGATCATATTGAGAAGTCCGGGAAGTGTTACAGCCTCCTTGACTGCCGCATCCGCCACGGCGTCATCCGCGCTGTCAAAGCCATCCGGCAGCAGGTCTTTGACCTCGTCCGGCAGTCCCGCGACAAACGAACGCCATTCGGCGCGTGCCGCCTCTTCAACGCCCTGTTCCCCGTCGTTTTCCGCCCCGTTTGCGGGCTTGTCCGCCTCGGCCGCCGCGGGGCAGACCGCGACTGTCAGCAAAAGCAGGACGGCAAGCAACGCCGCGGCACACCGCTTTACCATGACAGCAGCGTCCGCGCGACGGACAGCAGTTGGCGCAGCAGGGGCAGCGACAGCACCGCGATCTCGACTTTGCCGAACAGCAGAATGCCCTCCGCCACGGCATTCTCGCCGAGATCGCGGCAAAAGGCCGCCGTCATCTCGCAGATCAGCGCCACGCCCGCCGCCCGCAGCAGTGGCGCGGCATAGGCCTCGGTGCCCGACAGCGAAAACAGCTCGCGTATCTCCGAGCAAAGCGGCAGGGCGATCGCCGCGACCGCCCCGAACAGCAAAAGCGACGCCGCGAGGCGCGCCGCGCCCGCAAAACCGGGGTCCCACGTTTTGAGCAGCACGATCAGCATGGCCGACAGAATCGCCGCGCCCGCCACGCTCCACGCGTTCATAGCCCGAACGTCGCGCGTATGGTCGAGAACAGGTCGCCGATCTCCCGCACCAGCAGCAAAAAGACCACAATGATCCCCGCCACCACCGCGAGCGTGGCCTGTTCATCCCGCCCGGTCTTGCCGAGGATCTGGGCGGCGACCGCCACGATAACGCCCACGCCGACGACCCGCAATAAAAGACTGACATCCATGTTTTTCTCCTTACAGCAACATCAGCGAAAGCACGGCCGCCACGGCGGACGGCAGCAAAAACGCCATTTTTTCCCGTTTCGGCAGTTCCGCGCGCATCTGATCGCAAAAGGGTTCAAGACGCGCGAGATAATAGTCGCAGCACCGCAACTGATCGGCCCTGTAACCCGTGCCGAGCTGCGCCGCAAAATCCCACAATAAGCGACAGAATTCTTCGGGCAGATAGAGCCGCGCCCGATCGAGCAGCGCCCGCATATCCGCCGCCGGCTGCGTCACGCCGCAGGCGACGAGCAAACGCGGATCACACTGCCGCAAAATACGGTCGACCGGCATGGAAAAACAGTCAATATCCAGCCGAACGGTGCGCAAAAGCGCCAAAAATCCCTCCGCCTGCAGATAGCGCCGTCGCTCGAAGCGCAGCAGCGTCACGCCCGTTCCGACGCCGCACGCGAGCAGCAGCAAAAGCCCGATCCATTTAACAGCAGGCATCCGCCGCCTCCCATGTGTCGATGTGATAGTCGAAATCAAAGCCGGCACGGCGCGCAAGGCGCACGTAAGCGCCGAAGCATCGCGCCCTGTGCAAAAGGCGCACGGCCGGTTTTTGCAGCAATTCGTCAAGACTGCCCGCATGCGCCGAAGCCAAAAGCGGCACGCCGCTGTTGTGGGCGTTCACGATCTCCCGCGCCTCGGCAAGATCCCCGATCTCGTCGCAGACGATCAGCTGCGCCGACAGCGTCCGCGCGGCCACCGAGACGCCGACGCCCCGCGGGTAGCCGGAGAGGATATCCACCAGAAGCGACGGGCCCTCAAGCCCCTGTTCCAGTTCCCCGCGCGTATCCACCACCGCCACCCGCAGCGGGTTTTCTCCCCCTGCCGCAAGGGCGATCACGCCGCGCAAAAGCGTGGTCTTGCCCACGCCCGGGGGTGCGTAGACCAGTACGCCGCGACACAGCCGAAACGAGCGCAAAAGCGCGCATATCTCGCCCCCTGTCGGGGGTAAATGCCGCGGCACCCGCACCGAAAACGCCGTGATATCAGAGACGCCGGTCATCATGCCGTCGGCTATGGCCGCGTGGCCGCACACCCCCACGCGAACGCCGCCCTGCAAAAGAAGATACCCCTGGCGCAGGGTCTCGCCGTGGGCGTAGAGCGACCCGCCGCAAAACACCGTCAGAAGGTCGGCCATCTCCCGCCCCGACAACGTCACATCGAGCCGTATGTTGCGACCCTCCGCCGTCACCGAGGCGGCGTGATCGCGCCGCAGGCGGATCTCCTCGGGAAAAACGTCCGGCGGCAGCGCCCGCTCCATGGCCGACAGTACCGCGTCGGGCAAAACCGCCGCGAGCGCGGGCGGCAGCCACCGCCTGCCGCCGAGGACCGCCATGCGCATACCGACACCTCCGTTCGCCCCGTTTCACGACTACTGTATGCGCAAAGGACAGGCGTTAGAACAGAGCGATATATGACATAAATTTGCATTTTGTTCTTGAAATCCCGCAAAATGCGTGCTATACTGTAACAAATTCCGAAAAAGGAGGACTGTTTTATGTCGACCGATAAAAGAGTTCTGACCGTACAAGACATTTCCTGCGTGGGCCAATGCTCCCTGACGGTGGCGCTGCCCATCATTTCCGCCTGCGGCATCGAGACGGCCGTGCTGCCCTCCGCCGTGCTTTCGACGCACACGGGCGGCTTTACCGGCTTCACCTTCCGCGACCTGACCGAGGATATCCCCGGCATCGTGGCGCACTGGGAGAAAGAAAAGATCGGCTTTGACGCCGTCTACACCGGCTACCTCGGCAGCAAGCGCCAGATCGAACTGGTGCGCGATATTTTCCGGCGAGTGATCAACAAAGGCGGCGTGAAGATCGTCGATCCCGCCATGGCCGACAACGGCAAGCTTTACACCGGTTTTGACATGGCCTTTGCCGCCGAGATGGGCAAGCTGTGCGGCGACGCCGATATCACGCTGCCCAACATCACCGAGGCGGCCATGACGACCGGTTACCCGTACTGCGGCGAGGGCTATGACGAGGCGTATATCGAGGGCCTGATGCAGGCTGTTCTGGCGCTCGGCGCCGGCGCCGTGGTGCTGACGGGCGTCTCCTACGATCCGAAACAGCTCGGCGTGGCCGTGCTGAAACGGGGCGAGAAAAAGCCCGCTTACTACTTCCACGAGCGCCTGCCGAAGAATTCGCACGGCACGGGCGACATTTTTGCCGCCGCCTTTACCGGCGCCTACGTTTCGGGCCGCTCCATGATCGAGGCCGCGCGTATTGCCGCCGACTTCACCGTGGCGGGCATGAAGGCCACCATCGGCGACGACAGCCATTGGTACGGCACCAAATTCGAAAAGGTGCTCCCGCTGCTGGTAAACGAACTCAACAAATAAAAGGAGTACGCCATGAAACGACGTCACCGGATCACAGCCGTACTGCTCGCGCTCCTGCTCCTGTCGGCGGGCTGCGGCAAACGGCAAGAGGAAACCGCCGCGCCGGACGCGGACGACACGCCGGAGGTGATACAGAATATGACGCCTTTCAAAAACCCGATCTCACCGAACGACGCGCCCGACCCCTTTATCACCTACGACGGCGACACGGACTACTATTACGGCCTTTTCACGCAGGGGAACCGTGTGGAGATCTACCGTTCGCGGCATCTTTCCACCCTGTTCACCGAGGGCGATACCCACGTCGCCTATCGGATCAACGGGCAAAAGAACGGGATATGGGGCGACGTCTGGGCGCCCGAAATGCACAAGATCGGCAACTCGTGGTACATCTACACCAGCGGCCGCAACGAGGAAAGCACCGAGAACCGCTACGAGCGTCTGTTCGTGCTCAAGTCCAAAACGTCCGATCCCTTCGGCGACTGGTCGTTTTCGCGCATCCTGACGTCCGGCGCGTCGGCCATTGATCCCACGGTCTATACCGCCGCGGACGGCAAACTGTATCTGTGCTGTTCCAGAGCGACCGACACCGACGGCTCGGTACTGGAGATCACCCGCATGTCCTCGGCGACCTGGTGCTCGGGCGAGAGCGCCGTCATCGCCAAAAACGAGTTGGCGTGGGAACTGATCGCGCCCGCCACGCAGTCGGCGTCGGTCATGGAAGCCCCGTTCTTTCTTGAACACGGTGAGCGGCTGTTCATCATCTACTCGGTCAATCATTGCTTTTCGGATGCCTACGCGCTCGGCGTGCTGGAATACACGGGCGGCGACCTTTGCGACCCCGAGAGCTGGCAAAAACACCCCGAGCCGCTGCTGACCGCCGGTCACGGCATCTACGGCCCCGGCCACGCCGCATTTTTCACCTCGCCCGACGGCACCGAAGTCTTTGTCTCCTATCACGGCATGAAGCAGCATAAAGAGGACCTTTCCTGGGCGCCCCGCTACCCTTACGTGCAGCG
>Ga0310690_10003714_pt1 | contig 22550 bp, 32 predicted proteins | sample AusTroGonzalo_MG_2_FD_207661 | JGI IMG/M metagenome (GOLD analysis project Ga0310690, IMG submission 207661) | Bovine rumen microbial communities from tropical cattle in Woodstock, Queensland, Australia - Gonzalo_04 (v2) (version 2) | ecosystem: Host-associated > Mammals > Digestive system >... | reverse complement strand
TCCTCTACTTGGATATCTTCCTATATTAATGCTAGAGGGAATTATGACTACATTACAAGAAATCAATTACTTGAATTTCAAACATCTGTCAAGTATTTATTAGCAGACAGATTACAAGAATATTTAACTGATAATGTCATTACACATATTGATGAAATTATTAATAACATTAAGAGAGTTCAGATATTGATGGCAGCTTGTGATAATAACTTTAATTCTAGTCAATATGGTGTCTGGGATAAAGATATGAGTGATTGGATATATAAATATATCTCAACACATGGAAGAAGTGGTGAGGTGTCTTATAGAGATGTTTTTGAAGATGTTTTATGCTTTGTTGACAAAGATGTTGAATCTGTTTTAATTGGTCTTAAACAAGCAATTGAAAATAAACCAGAAAATGAAAGAACTGAAAGAGAAAATAATGCTTTAAGAGAATTAGATAATTTAGGAGGTATCTATTATGCCTAATAATCCTACATCTCCAACAATTACAAATGTTCTATATTTGTATCACACAGATGAGTGGTTACTTTTACCTGAATATCCAGATTCAATTATGGATAAGATGGGCTCTACATTTGCTCAAACAAATGCTTTAAGTAGAACTGCACCTGTTTTTACTTATTCTTATAGTGGTCCTAGAGAAGTTCAAGTTCAGTTACATTTGCATAGAGATATGGTAAGAGATTTAAACATTGACTTTGCAAAATGGGGTCTTGAAGATGGTGAAGACTTTGTTGAGTCTCTAATTAGAAAACTTCAAGCAATTGCTTTACCAAAATATAATGCCGCTATTAAGAGCATTACACCACCTATGATTGCTATTAAGTTTGGTACAGATATTTTCATTAAAGGTATTGTCAATAGTGGTGTTTCTATTGAGTATCAAAAGCCAATCTTAGATGATGATAGATATTCTCAAGTTAACTTGAACTTTACTATTTTTGAAACACAACCATATGATGCTGTCACTGTCTCAAAAGAAGGCTCTTTCAGAGGCATTACAAAAGCATTTAAAGATAAATTTCAATAGGAGATAGATTATGGATGTATTAAGAGATAAATCAAAGAAATCATATCCTTATATTTCTAGATATGCGGTCTTTCCATTTTACTATCATACAAAAGATGACAAGTATATTTATGGTATCACATCTCAATTAAGTGATGACACATCATATGTTTTACATACTGTTGTAGAAGAAGATAGTCTTGATTCTTTAGCAGATTACTATTATGGTAGACCAGACTTATTCTGGGTTATTGCTGATTTCAATAAGATTCAGGATCCATTTATCAAATTATTTGGAAAATATAAAACACTTAAAATTCCTTCATTAAGTAATATTACATTTAAACAACAATAAGGTGATGTCTAATGGCTACAAATACTGATTTAATTAATTTACTTTCAAATACAACAAGAGTTGAAACACCTTTTATTAAAGTTACAATTGGTAATTATACTTTTGGTGTGTATGATAAAGTTAGTTCTCAAGGATTTGATGCTTCTGGTGTATATACAATTAACAAAATTAAATATCCTAACTACATTCAAAGTTTAAATATTGAAAAAGTTAACGGTGTTGTTAACAAATATACATTAAATATGGTCTATCCTGTCACAGAAGCAGATGACCCTAATTTTTTCTATAAAGTTTTTAGTAGTATTAGCAGAACTCGTAGAATTACTTTTAGTTATGGTGATTTATCAGCACCTACTTACATTTATAGAGATGAAGAGGCGATTGTCTTAAAAGTTAAACAATCAATGGAGGCCGCTTCAGCAACAAAGATTACATATCAAATTAGTGCAGTAAGTATTGGTAAGTTACTAAGTGTTGGTAGTTTTAGTTTTGTTAGTAAAGAATGGGTTGGTAAACATAAAGTAAGTAAACTCATTAAGAAATTATTATTCTCACCTCAATATGGTTTACAAGAAGTATTTTATGGCATGTCAAATAAAACACTTGTTGAACAAGAAGGTCTTATTCCTGAAACTGATGTGGCTGTTGATGTAATGGCTAAAACAAATATTTCACCTATTGACTACTTACAATATTTAGTAAGTATTATGAGAGCATCTAAGCAAACAGGTGAAGATAATTTAAAAGTAGATTCAGGTTTATTTACAATGATTTGTGATGATGATGTTAGTGGTAAGTTTAAAGGGCCATACTTCAAGATTGTGTCTGTAAATAAGATTAAAGATATGCCAATGGCTTATGGTATAGATATTGGTTATCCTTCTCAAAATATTGTTACAAGTTTTAACATTGAAGATAATGAAGGTTATACAATTTTCTATGATTTCTTTGAAGATTTAAATACTGACCAATATGTTGAAAGAATTAATGATAGAGGTGAGTTAGAAACAGTTTATGCACCTATCTTAGGTAGTGATAATGCTCAAAGAGTAGCAACTGAATCGGAAAAGACATGGTGGACAAGGGTTACAGAATTTCCAATTAAAGCAAAAATTACTTTAAAAGGTTTATTAAGACCTGCTATCTTAATGACTCATGTGAGAATTAATGTTTATTTCTATGGTAGAAAACATTTAAGTTCTGGTCTATATGTTATTACAAAACAAGTTGATAATATTAGTGAACAAGGCTTCAGAACCACATTGAATTTATTAAGAGTCGGTAAAGCAGATGACTTAGATGTTGTATAATATCTTAGATATTATGGAGAAATAGATGATTACAAAGGCAATTATTTTAGAGAGAAATATTAATACAAATACATACTCTGTTAGAGTGCCTTTTTTGGAGTCTTCAGGAATTGCTTATGGTAAAATGGATGCCACTATATCTTGTAATCCAGGCATCACAGAAGAGTACAAGCCAGGTGATGTTGTCTATGTTAATTTTGAAGACCATAAACCTGATAAAGTAGTCATTGTTGGTAAATTATATGTTGAAAGTTTAGAACCAAGAGGCTCCGCTAATTTTGAAGCATTAAATGTTTCTAAATCTGTTAGTTTACCGAAGAATACTACTGTTGATGGTAAATCTCTACCTGATTTATTAAATAAGGTTCAGAATCTGGAAGAGTCAACAGTACAACCATACACACCTTTTGCTATTGTCATTGATGCTACAACCAACATTAATGGTTGGCAATTAACTAACTTCACAGCAAGTTTAGATACAATAGAAATAGGTTCTCATTACTATACTTGTTATGTTATAGAAGAAGAAGGTAATCCATTAACAGAAATAAGAGCATTAGACTATATGGAAGCAATGACAGGTATAAGATATGTGCCTAAATATAACTTTCACAAACCTAAAAATACATATTTAATTTTTGCAGATGGTTCTATCTGGAAAGCACAATATGACAAAGATAATGGCTTGCTTCTATTTGCAATGCCTAATCCACTTGCTTAATAAAGCAAGTATGCTAAATTAAATGAAAGTTTTTAAAATTTAAAAAGAGAAAAGATATGAATTCAATTAAGTTTCCTCACATGTTTAACACAGGTAATACTATTGTAGAAAAAGATTCTGATAAAGCATCTATGCAATGTATTAATTTACTTTTGAATTGTGAAAAAGGTGAACTCTTTGGAGACCCTTTTTATGGAATTAGATTGAAAAAATATATTTTTGAACAAAATAATTATGTATTAAAAGATATTCTTATAGATGAGATTTATACACAGTTGTTATTATTTGCACCACAAGTCACTGTTCAAAGAAAAGATATAAAGATTGAGCAAGAAGGCAATAGAGTTAAAGTTAGATTCAAAGCAATCAATAATTTAGACTTTAAGACAAATATGTATGACTTGGTGTTATTTACAAATGAGGAGAGATAGTGAAATATGATTAATGAAGAAGAACTAAGAATTTCAAATAAAAGTTATATAAATAAAGATTTTGCATCTATCTATCCAGAAGTTGTAGAGTTTATTCAAAAAGAAACAACTAGATGGGATCCAGAAACATCTAATGAATCTGACCCTGGTGTTGTTATTTTAAAGGTAGTGGCCTTTATAGCAGATAAACTTAACTATAACATTGATAAGAATGCATTAGAAGATTTTATGGTTTCTTGTACTCAAGAATCTTCAATGAGAAAACTTTGTGATATGTTAGGTTACTTAATGAAATATTATGTTGCTCCTACAACAACAATTACAATGACTTATGTAGGTGAGTTAGATGCTCCAATTACATTCAACAGATTAGGCACTGTCTTTACAAGTACAGATACAGATGAGAATGTTTCTTTTATTGCTACAAGAGATGTTACACTCAGCAGACAAAATGATGTTCAAACAGTTCCTGCTATTCAAGGTCAATTAAGAGAACTTAAAGTCAACACTAGTGGTGATGTTACAAGTGAAGCAGACAAATATCTAATTCAATTAAATAACTTAGATGATAATAACAGAGTTTATTTTCCAGAGACAAATGTTGCAAGTAATGGTGTATTTATTTTAGACAGTACATTAACAGGTGAATTCTGGGAAGTTAAGAACACCTTAAATGATGTTGTTCCTTTAACTAGATGTTTTAAATTTGGTTATGATTCTACAAGAGAATTACCTTATGTTGAATTTCCTAAAGATATTGCTTCTATTATTGGCAATGGTCTTTATATCAGATATATTGTTACTGATGGTGTTTCTGGCAATGTTTCTGCTGGTATTATTAATACATTAGATAGTGCTGATTCTGAATCATGGAATACTTTAACAGGTGCTGATGATAGTGCTTCTAGCAATCTATATGTGAGAAACTATAGTGCTACAGCCAATGGTGCTGACCCTGAATCTATTGATGAAGCATACAATGGTTATAAAAAGACTGTTGGTACTTTCACAACTCTTACAACTTGTAGAGACTACGCCAATGCTATTTATAATATTTTAGATAATAATGGTGTATTTCCACTAGTCTCTAATATTCAAGTTAGTGACAGAAGAGATGATATTAACTATTCTAAGAGAGTTGTTTCTTATGATGAATTAGGTGAAGTTACAATTAATAAAACAAATGCAGAAGACTTAAATGCTTTCCAACTTTGTTGTTATCCTTTAGCACCTATTTTCACATTTACAGATACAACACAATATAAGAAGTCTTTCTTACCATTAACTCCATCAGGCAGAACAATTACATCTGAAATTGCTAATGGTATTGAAAAATATAAAACTATTTCTCATGACTATAAGATTCTCTCATCAGATGATATTTATGCAATTAAGAATAAATTAAGTCTTGAGTGTTATTTAACTCCTACATACAAGGTAAATGCTTATGAGGCAGTTGATATTGACACCAATGTAATAAATCAACTTATTAAAGATTTCAATGCTAGAGAAGTTGATTATGGTTATAAGATTCCTTTTGAATCTTTATATGAGAGTATTAAGAAAGCAGATAAGAGAATTAACTATGTTAGTTTATTTGAACCTGAACTTACTACTTATATCATGACAAGAGATGGCACTGAAATTCCTTTAATTTCTTCTGAAGGTACAGATTACTATACAACATTACTTGCTAAGAATATACTCAATGGTAATGTTGCATTATTTGATTATGATACAAGATTTAATTATGAATTAGGTCAAGAAAAAATTTCTGGCAAAAACATGATTAATGAAAAAGTTAAAACAATCACAACTAACTTATCTTTAACATTACATGATGGTGATGAAGAAAGTTTATACAAGAATGAGGCAATTCAATTTATTGCTCCTAATACAATCACAGAATTAACATATCCAGCATATTGTTATTTTAGATTTATAAGTGCAACTCACGATGAAAATAATCCAATTACAGCAAATACTGTTTATGAATTAAAAGAAGGTGAAGTTTTATATGTTGGTTATACTCAAGATGATAAGTGGAGAGTAGTAAAATATATTAAAGGTCAAATCATTAAACCTGTTGACTTTGATTTATTTGCAACTCCAAATGAAAAGACAAATACACCAAGGTCTACATTTGAAAAGATAAACACAATTGACCCATCTCAAAATATTTTCTTCTCTTTAGATGCAAAAGAATCTATTGAACTTTTAAAGGTTAATAAAATTATCTTGACTAAGAAAACTAAATGCTATTGGTTAAGAAACAATGTCAATAATAGACTATTTACAGATGATGAGTGGAATAATAATACAGGTGAAGCAATTCTTAAAGAGAATGAATATTTCTTCTACACAGATGCCGCTGAAACACAATTAATGTCTTTAGGCAGTGGTACGACTATTCGTTCAAGTTTAAGTTCACTAGAAAATATTACTGCTGATGTGATTGACCTCTCAGATGTCCTTGAAAGTGGCATGTTAGCTCTTAGTGATAAGTGGAAAACTTTAAGTTTAACAACTTCCTATCCTCTTGAAATTCAAGAAAATAGTATTTTAACATTAACAGATGGTGATACTATTACTGTTTCTGGTGGTGATTTAACTGTTGGTAGTGATTTATCTCCTGTTTCTTCTACACTCTCAATTGAATATTCAATTGATGGTGGAACACCTGTCACATTAGATAACATGGACATTACTGATGGTGCATGGCAAGTAAGAAGTAGATTACACATTAATGTTTCAAGAGATGAGCCTCAAATCATTAATGATGGTTTAGAAAATGTCAGCAACAGACAATCAATATCATTTACATTAGATGGTGTTACAAATCCTGTTGTTTTAAATGCTTCAGGTCAACACTTTAATTTAAATTCTGAAATGCATAATGAAGGTGGTATTGTTGATGTTTCCGTTTCAGGTACAGATGAGGATGAACAAACAGTTATTGAATATCCTATTACAATGTATTGTTATAAAATTGCTTTAGATGACAATGATGACCCACAAACACCTGAAAGAAATTTAAGTGGTTATGCGGCATATTCATTGGTTGATTCTTCAGATGAATTTAAATTCAGATTGCCAAACATTAAAAATGCAGACACAGTAGAAAATGGTATTATTATGATGCATGTTTATAAGACAGGCGGTTCCGGTTCTGTTTCTATAACATTAACAACATCAGCATATGAGATGAAAAAATATAATACATCAGATAATTATGGTAATACTTTAACTCTAACAGAAGGTATTAATATTATTGATTTGCATAGATTATCTAATCAGTCTGATACATTAATGACAATTACTAATGAAGGCCTTAAAGGCACATTAATTATTGGCACTTTAGATTTCTACACAGGTTTAAATGATGAACTGGGTATTAAAGAATTTGTTGATGCTGTTAATGACCCAAGTATTACAGAATCATTAATCAAAACAAATTTAATGACTAAAATTGGAGATGATGATTTCTACTACAATTGCAAGATTGATAATTCAAAAGCAATTCAATTAGATAGTTTATTATCACCATATGCATTCTATGATGCAAACAATGTGGCAAATAAGTTTACAATCTCTCAAATTGACTTTAAGAAGAGTTTAATTGATATTGTGAAGACTTCAAGAAAATAATGAGGTAAAGACATGATTAGAACAAAAGAATTAGTTCCTGAATTATATTATGACTTCTCTAGAGACTTTCAATTCTTAGGAAGAGCTTTAGATGTTGTCTTTAATTATGCAAAGATGAATACTGATTTATTAACAGGCAATCCTTTAAGTGCTAATCTTGATGATAGTCTGGTTCTTCTTGCTACAAGAACAATTGGTTTTGAAACAAAACATCAATATAATGCTCAAGATTTAAGAAACATTTGTAGTGTCTTTTCAAGTATCATTAAAGATAAGGGCACTGAATCTGCAATTAAGAGAGCCGTTCAAACATTAATGAACTCTCAAAATATTAGTGGTTATTATGATGTTAAAGTTGTTAATAAAGCGACTGAAGCTGGTGATGTAGATTATACTATTAAAATCTATATTCCTTCAGGTCTTAAAGATTTAATTCTTTTAGAGGACTTATTAGATTATATTTTACCTGCTGGATATGATTATAGATTCATTTATGGTCAAACAGGTAAGCCATTGAAAAATACAATCTCTGTTGAAACAAATATTAATAAATATAATATTAAAGATGATTTATTAGGCAGAATTATGAGACCTATGTTAAATGACAAGAGACCTGATGATTCAGATACAAACATTGAAACACAAGGTGCGGCTACCACATTTACAGGTAAGTCTGTTGGTGGTTTAGATGAAATTGAGATTGAACCATATGAGGGTGATGAAGGAGAATAGTTATGAAGAGAGTTAAAAAGAAACAAGAAACTAACACGCTTCAATTAACATATACAGGAAATGTTACAGTTAAAGTTGAAAAAAATAATGAAGTTATTAAAGTCATTAATGGTCATAATGCTGGTACATTTAGATTATTTGAATATATTGCTAAGAGTTTAATTGGTCTTTATGAATCTGTTTATACACCTAAATATATTGAGACATTTCATGTTATAAGTGAGTCAAATGTTAATCTTGAAACTGCTACATCTTTAGCAGGTATTATTCCTTTAGCATCATCTACTTATGAGACAGACTCAGATAGTAGTACTGCAAAATTAACTTTCATTATTCCTGGTTCTGCTTTTATTGAGAATTCAGTGCCTAATTATTTTGCTTTGTATAGTTATAGTGAATATGGTCATACAAGTAATCCTATGGCAGTTTATTATTTAGATGCAGGTCTAGGTGAGATTGATAGAACATCAAATATTATTGTTGTATGGGAATTAACCATAGGAAATGCAACAACTAATGCCTAGTGTTTATTGTGCTAAATTTAATGATATAGGAGATAAATATGGCAAATGATATTAAATATTTAAATAGTAGTAAAGTCAAGATATTTCCAACTGCTTTTAGAGGAAAAGATGCAAATGGTCATGTAATTGACCCTCAAGCATTTATGACTACTGAAGAGAATCTTGTCAATATTACAAATAAAGTTACCCATAACCATAAAAATTATTTTTATGAAGAACAATATAATGATAATACTGTAGCACACATCATTTTAGATGGGTATTATTTTACTGCTTCAAAGAGTGATATAACAGCATTATTCACATCTCCTAGTAACAATGATATTATTTATGCTTGTATTGATGAAAAACCAATGCAAACATCTTATGAAGATGTTTCTGTACAAACATTATCTCCACATGAAGGCAGTGCAGGTGATATTTTAGATGTTACTGAAACAAATTCTGCTCAAGAATTTAAAGGTCTTGCATTTACTAAAAATACCACATCTGGATTTAATATTTACTTAGAACTTTATAAATATGATTCTAATGATAATGTGTGGAAGGAAATTCCAACATCAATGGTAAATATTAGTGCCACTCAGATTGGTAATGGTACAGGTTCTACACCTATTACACAAGAGTTTAGTACTTCTAACTTAGCAGCCATTAACACAGGTATACAAAATCTATATGGTTATTCAACAAGTACTATAAGTGTTTATGGAAATCTAGCAATGACTGGAGATATTATACCTGAAAAAATTTCTGGTAATTCTTTAGTAAATTTAGGCGGTTATGAAAAATACTTTGATAATATTTATGGAAGAAATTTAATTTTAAATGCTTATACTTCATCTGGTGCAACTTTTGATATGTTATATTGGAGTCATCCTAATGTAGAAAGTATTCCATCATATATAGGCAGTGTTAATTTACTTCATTTTGAATCTGGTTTACAATCTTCATATGGTGGTCTTTTAAACATTTCAGGTTATAATGTTGAAATGAATAATGCTAACATAACGGGTGTAAATAGTCTTTATGCAAGTAGCATGTATGCAGGTAGTTTATCTGCAAGTAGTTTATCTTTATCCGGAGAAAAGATGTTTGTAAGTGTTAAAAATGCTACTTTAAAAACTAGTTCAGATATTTATATGGATGCATCAAAGAGAATTTCTTTTTATGCAAGTTATATAGGATTATATGCTTCTTCTAATGTTAATGGTAATGTGTATGGTAATATTTCTATATATGCTAATGAGAATATTGACATTGTAGCAGAATTTTCTAGTGGTAATACTCATTATGGTAGTTTATTATTATCTGCTTATAGTACAGTTGAAATAAGAACTGGTGACCAATCAAGTGGCAAAATTTTATTTGCAGGTTCTGTATATGCTCCAGCAATACATAATGTTGATGATTTTAGAATTGATGTTTTAGACACAAATGGCAGTAAATTTGCTGGTTATCTTGTTGATGAATATACTGGTACATACATAACTGAAAAGAATTCAGGAAGAAGTATTAATCTTTCTGCAAGTGGTGGTATGTTAAGTTTATATGCCGGTAGTTCAATGACTCTTTCAGCATCTTATTCAATTAATTTATTAGCCGGATATTCAATACATCTTTCAACTGGGTCAAGTATTTATTTAGATACTAAAACTTCAAAAATATATTTAGGAAATACAGGTTCTGGCGGAACTAATATACCTATATACATAAATACCTCAGGTAAAATAAGTCCTTGTTCTATTTATATAAGTGCAGGGGCAAACACTGCATCACCAACAAGAGTTAGTTATGCGGCATATGCCTCATCAGGATTTAATGCAGCTACAAGTCCTTTAAGTATTTCAGATAGTGATTGGAAGGTTTTTCCAAATACCTTATTTATAACTGCAACTCAAGTAAATTCAATATTTACAATAAATGTTAACTGTTATCAAAATGTAGGTGGTTGGATGAGATTTGATGTTTGGTATCTATTAAACGCTTGTGGAATTCCTTATGGTAATTTCAACTATGAATATTTTGCTTGTAATATTTCACCTAGAATGGATTGCTTTGGTAGTGCATATCAACCTGTCATGGCTTGGGCTCATGATACAACAGCAAATTATAAACGCTATATTTATGCTTATGAAAGTCCAAATGGTCCTGCTGGTGCAAACATTGGTGCCAACGGTTTTGCAATGACTATAACACTGAGAGCTAATGATAATTTCTACAATTAAGCATATCATTTAAAATAAATTCACATCTTAACTGATGTGTTTTTATTATGATTATATTGTATAATATAATAGATGCAATATTAAGGAGACATCAATGACATCAAAGATTATTTGTCCTCACTGTGGTGCAGAGTATTTGATAGAAGAGATTTTTATGAGTGAGGATATTTTAGGAACTAGAATGCCTATTAAAGATTCTAAAGGAAAGATTGTTCGCATTGAAGGTGATGAACCAGAATTAAGTGCAGAGTATATTTGTGATTATTGTGATAAGAAATTCACAACCACATTAACTATTGAAGCAAGTTCTATTGAAGAAGAACAAGATTTGTGGAGTGATGAATATTCAGTAGAAATTTTTAAAGATAGAATTGATTTAGAAGAATAATGATTCGTATATTTGAAGATAAGGCGAATAAGTTAAGTGGACTTAAATCTCTTTACTTATTTTTTGATTATAATGTTGATGTTGTAAATATTATAAAGTCAAGTGAGACTTACTTTTTTCATACTAATAATCATTTATGGGAAGTGCCTATCACTTCTTTGTCTTATCTACTTGATAATTTATGTTATATTGATGATATTGATTTAATTGTTGAAGATGAAGATGATACATCAATTCAAAGACATTTAACATTAAATTATAAAACTCAACCTTATCAATATCAGTTGGAAGGCATTGAATATGGTCTAAATCATAAGAAATGGTTACTGTTAGATATGCCTGGTTTAGGTAAAACTTTGCAGATGATTTATCTAGCAGAAGAACTTAAAGCACAAGATAAGATTGAACACTGTCTTATAATATGTGGTATTGCTTCTCTACGAGACAATTGGAGAAAAGAAATACAAAAACATTCTAATGAGTCTTGTATCATCATAGGTGAGAGAATTAATAGAAATGGTAATAGGGTTTGGAATACAAAGAAAGAGAGAGCAGAACAACTTTTAAATAGGATTGATGAGTTCTTTGTTATTATTAATATTGAGAGTTTAAGAGATGAGAAGATTCTTAAAGCACTTCAGAATGGACCTAATAAATTTGAACTTATGCTTTTTGATGAGTGTCATAAAGCAAAAGGTTGGTCTAGTATTCAAGGTAAGAATTTATTAGAACTTCAAGCAGACAATCAAGTTGCTATGACAGGTACACTTCTTTTAAATAAACCTTTAGATGCTTATGTTCCATTAGCATGGATTGGTGTAGAGAAGAAAAGAGGTGTTACAAAGTTTAAAAATACTTACTGTGTTTTTGATGATGTTGCTATAGGAAGAATCATTGGCTATAAGAATTTAGACATTCTCAAAGATGAAATAGATTCATGTTCACTAAGAAGAACTAAAGACTTATTAGACTTACCAGAAAAGACTTTTATTGAAGAAGTTCTTACAATGGATCCGGAACAAGATAAGTTCTATAATCTCATTAAAGACTCAGTTTTAGAAGAGTTTAGACAAGAAGCAAAAGATGAGTGTGATAAGATAGAATTAAATACAAAGAATTTATTAGCATTAACAACTCGTTTAAGACAGGCTACGACATGTCCTGGTGTATTAACAAGTCAAGACATCACTTCATGTAAGATTGAAAGAGCATGTGACTTAGTGGAAGAGATAGTTAGTAATGGTAACAAAGTTGTAATTATGTCAACATTTAAAGAACCTGTTTATAGACTAGAAGAACTTTTGAAAGACTATAAACCTTTAATTGGAACAGGTGATATGAAGGATATTGATGTGTCAAATAACATTGATAAATTTCAAAATGATGATGAACACAAAGTCTTTATAGGTACAATTTCCAAGATGGGAACAGGCTTCACTTTAACAAAGGCATCCTACATGATATTCATAGATTTACCTTGGACTCAAGCATTATTTGAACAGGCTTGTGATAGAATACACAGGATAGGCAGTAAGAATCCTGTATTTATCTATAGTTTGATTTGTAGAGACACAATTGATGAAATTACACTTCAAGCAATTAACACAAAAAAAGCAATCAGTGATTACATAATTGATGATAAAATTGATGACTCTGTGATGATGATTTTGCAAAAATATTTGTATGATTTGTCAATGCTAAATTAACATGAACAACAAAGAAAGGAAGTGTTATCATCATGGACGAAAAGGACACAACAAATGAACTCACTGATATTGATGAGAGTGAGTTTAATATTTTTTTAGACACTCTAAAAGAAGTTTTTGAAGAAGATATTGAGAAAGGAATTGATTCATATGAACGATAATATTATACTATATCACACAAGTACTTGTCCGGTGTGCAAAATGATTGAGAGATTATTGAAACAATATAATATTGCGTATACCTCCGTTATGGATGTTGATGAGATGCTTAAGTTAGATATTAAACATCCACCAGTGTTAAGTGTTAATGGTGAGTTTTTAAAGACATCACAAGAGATTAACAATTACATCAATTCAAGAAGAGGTTAGTATTATGGATAAGCAAACATTAGAAAGAAAATTAAAATTTATAGATGAATATAATAAGGCAAGCAATGCCTCAACAGGTAGTCAATTTGATAGCAATGCCAATGTGGCTAGTAAGAATCTTGCAACACAAGAATGTGAACTAGGTAAAAAAGACTTTATTGACTTGAATAGAGCATTAGTTAAGATATACTTAACTAAATTATATGGTGAAGAATTTGCAGAACAATATGAGAAAGATTTAAAGAATCATATTATCTATGTTCATGATGAATCAAGTTTAAAACCTTACTGTGTGGCAGCCTCACTATATCCATTTTTATTAGATGGTCTACAAGGTTTAGGAGGCAGTGCTTTTCAACCAAAACATGCAAACAGTTATATAGGAAGTATTATTAACTTAATTTTCTTACTTTCTTCACAATTTGCAGGTGCTGTTGCTATTCCTGAATTTCTGACTTATTTTGACCATTTCTTAAGAATTGACTACGGTCAAGATTATACAGAACATCTTGATGATATTGTTGAAAAAGTTGGTGAACATGAATTCACCTTAAGACATAAGATTGAAGACTGGTTCCAACAATTTGTCTATAGTGTTAATCAACCTGCTGGTGCTAGAAACTATCAATCTCCATTCATTAATATTTCTTACTTTGACAAGTATTATTTTGAAAGTATCTTTGCTGATTTCTTTTTTCCAGATTTTGATATACCATGCTGGGAAACCACAAAAGAACTTCAAAAGATGTTTATGAGATGGTTTAATAAAGAAAGAGAGAAAACAACAATTACTTTTCCTGTTGAATCATTCAATCTTTTAGTTGACAAAGAAACTCAAAAATATAAAGATGAAGAATCGGCAGACTTCTGTGCAGAAATGCACTCATTAGGTCACTCATTCTTCATTTATCAAAGTGATAGTGCAGATAGTTTAAGTTCTTGTTGCAGACTTAGAAACGGTATTGAGGAAAATGTTTTCAGTACATCTATGGGTGCTGGTGGTGTTATGACAGGTAGTAAGAAAGTCATCACACTCAATCTTAATAGAATTGTACAAGATTGGTTTAAACATCATGGTCCTTATGGAGATGATATTGAATTAACTTTATCACAATATATTGAAACAATTGTCAATAGAGTTCACAAGTATTTAAATGCCTGGAATGCAAAACTACATGATGACTTAGAAAATAATATGCTTCCTGCCTACACTGCTGGTTTCATTGATTTAGATAAACAATTCTTAACAGTTGGTGTTAATGGCTTTGTAGAGGCAGCTGAGTTCTTAAATATCAAAGTGGATCCAAATGATGAACAATATAGACAACTTGCAAAAGATATTTTAGGTACTATTGAAGCACTTAACAGACAAGCAAGAACAAAGACAACTAAATACAATCTTGAGTTTGTTCCTGGTGAAAATGCCAGTGCAAAATTATATGCTTGGGACAAGAGAGATGGTTATGTAGTTCCTAAAGGTAGAAACCTCTATAATTCTTACTTCTATGTTGTAGAAGATACATCTATAGACCCAGTTAAAAAGTTCTACTATCAAGGTCATGGCTTTGCAGATGTCTGTAGTGGAGGTGTTGCTTTGCATAATAATTTAGATGCATTCTTATCTAAAAAACAATATAGATACTTAATGGATGTTGCTGTTAAGGCTGGCTGTAACTATTGGACTTACAATATTCCTGCAACTATATGTAATGATTGTGGTTGTAGAGATAAGAGATATTTACATGAATGTCCAAAATGTGGCTCAACTAACTTAGATTATGAAACAAGAATTATTGGATACTTAAGAAGAGTATCTAACTTCTCTGAAGCAAGACAAATTGAAGCAAGTAAGAGAGCATATAATAGATTAGAATTAATGTAGTTGTATAATAAATTGAAAGGATTATTATGGAAAGAAAAATAATGGTTGAAGTAACACCACAAGAATATAATAAAATTGTTAGTGGTGCATTAGATTCTTCTAGTTTATCTGATGAAGATTTAATGGGAGAATTATTAAAAAGGTGTACTTGTAAAAAGGTATCAACTGAAAAAGGATTCTATGAGTGGTCCGGACAATTTAGAGCGATAAGTGGAGCATTAAAAATTAATGATAAAACAACAATTGATTTCGTTATCAAGACAATGGAGTAGTTATGTTAAAAGTATATGATAGTGCTGTGACATTCAGTGAATTTCCTGATGAAGTAACTTTATGTGTTAATATTAGTAATTGTCCGGGTATGTGTGACGGATGTTCTGAACCTTGGTTATTGAAAGATGTAGGTGAAGAATTAACTGAATCTAAAATTGATGAACTTATTGCTTTAAATAGTGATATAACTGTTTTTGGTTTAATGGGTGGTGATAGTGACCATGATGATGTAGTTAGAATTGCTAATTATGTTCATGAAAAATATCCACATCTTAAAGTTGGTATGTATAGTGGTAGAGAATATATGTCCACTAAACTTCTCAATTGTTTAGATTTATACAAGATTGGTAGATGGATTATGCCTAAAGGAAAGCCAGAAGAATGGCATCAAACAAATAATGGTGTTCTTCAGTTTCCATGGTCTAATCAATTACTCTTTGAAAAATTACAGACAAGAGATGGTGAATCTTGGGTAAATACAACATACAAGTTTAGAAAAGAAAAAGTTGGTAATCCAGCAAGATACATTATTACTTCTGAGGATAATGCAGATGTACAAGAAGGAAACTAAACATTTAATTTTTACTGAAGTTGACAATGAAGGAAGAAAAACAAAAGTTGTCACAGTAGAAAATAAAGAACATCATCTCTTAGGTTTTATTTATTTCAAACCTCAATGGCGAAAGTTCATCTTTGATACAAATGATGAAATTGTCTATGACAATAACTGTTTGAGAGATATAATAAGTGTTCTAGATGAGTTACAGCAAATGTGGATAGAAACATTAAAAAAGAAATAGATTCTCATGTTTGAGAATCTTTTTTATTTGACAAGTATTTGACTAAATGATATAATGATTAAGAAAGTTGAGGAACAATTATGAAAACTTATTGTATTGATATGACGCATAGATTTGATTGGTTTCATTTTAAAGTTGTTGCTGAATCTAAAGAAGAAGCCATTAGAGTGGTAGAAAATGCTGTTGATGAATTTAATCCTGAAGATTATGCTGACTTTAAATATTGGAAAAAATTGTGGAAGAAAAACTATCCACAGATTGTTGATTACTTATGTGATAAAGATGATTTAGAGTATGGTGAAAAATATCCTGAAATCTCACTAGGTGATTTTACAGTTATCTCAGGTAATTATAATCCAAACAGTGCTGAAGATTACAAACAATTTGAAACATATGAAGAATTTATTGACTATTTGAATTCTTTAAAAAAATCTTACACAGTAGAAACTTCCAGAGGTTGGCATGTTTCATTTTAGAAAATACTATTGACTTTAAGTATTTTAACATCTATAATTAATAATGTGAGGTAGATTATTATGACATTAGAAGAATACAAGAAACTTATTATTGATGAAATCAATGAATTAAATGCTAATCCATGTTTTGAAACATTAGCAAAGGTTGAAGCCAGCATTGATTTTTACTCTGATTGGTATAAAGATGAAAACTTTATTAGACCAAGAAATGATATTGGTTATTTTAGAAGTCTTTATAGTGATGAAGCAAGAGAAGTTGTTGATAAGTTTGAAAAATTAGACTGGCAACTTCAAGTTCAATATATGTATCCGGAGGCATAATTATGTATTATGATTCTATTGAAGATTTAAAGTTTAATTTACAACAAACATTAAAAAGACTAGAAGAAACATTATCTGATGACTTCTTAGATATTGAAGAGGCAGCCTTTATTAGAGGTAAGATAGATGCTTATGAAGACATTTTAGGAGAATTATAATGAAACAAGTTATCGTTAGAGTTAGAGATTGTAGACCTACATACACAAAAACAATCAAAACATTTTATTTTTACAACTATGCTTCTTATGAGTTTGATGCTTATGATTATTTAAAAGACCTAATGCCTGGTCAAGAAATTTACATCAAAGTTGGCAACAAGTATGCAAAATTCATTTCTTATGAAGATGTTGAAAATGCAATGAGAGAAGATGATTGTGATGATTTTGGTTATGAATTATATACAATGCTTCAGTATGATTCTAGTTTAAATTGGTGGTTAAAAGAATATTTACCATTATACTAATTGTATAATATAGAAAGGACTTATTATGAGAAACAAAGCAATGACAAAAATGTTAGTGGCAACAGCAGTGACTTCTGCCATGTTAGCATCAGCAAGTGGTAATGAGTATAGTTACTATGATTATTTAGATGAACTTCTTCCAGCAAAAGGTGGTACTCACAAAGAGTATAAAAATAAGAATGCTAACATTGAATATTACACTGATGAGAAAGGTAATATTAGAAAAAGAAAGGTGAGTAAGTAGTTATGGAAGACACCACAACAAATTTTAATACAAATAGTCTAGCAGATACTACAGATAACTATACAAACATTCCATTTAATTCTAGTATGTGGTCTGCTGGAAGTCTTATGTATGGTCATGGTAGAAGAACAAAGAGTAGAGATTATCAAAGTAAAGGCCATAAAGAAAAAGTTATAGCATCTAGAAGAAAGAAAAATAAGAATGCTAAGAAGGCTAGAAAGAAGAATAGATAATTATTAGAAGAAGAAAGGTATCTAAATAATATGATTACTGTTAATTATTTTGATTTCAATTCAGGTAAGATGCAAGACAGAGAATTTGATTATCCTGAAGATGCGGTCTCTTTTATTCAAGAAAATAAAAATGATATTATTGTGACAATGTATTCTTGTGTTGATAGTGAAGACTATGACTATATTAGTGCAAGAGTGTGAGGTGTTGTTATGAAATATGTTAGAGTTTATGAAAGTGATTGTTATCCAGAAGAATATATAACAACTTATCTAAATCATTGTGAACATGTTGCTAATTTACAAAATGCAGGTTTTGATTTTGAAGGTTGCATTGTTAAGCAAGCCGACATCATTGAAGAGTTGTGTGACTGCTTTTCATATGATATTGAAACCACAAGAGATTTCGCTGTTGCTCGTAGTTGGAAATTACACAATTTAGAAAGAGAAATCTATGGATGTATTAAGACTGATAAAGGTCTTATCTATGTAGCAAAGATGAACAAGGATGGTGTTTTATGCCTTATTTAAATGATGTTCCTATTTGTGAGGATTATAAATACAATTTTGAAAAAATGAGATGGTATTGTGATTATTTTAAAAGATGGCAAGATAGTCGTTTAGATTGCAAGAATTGTCCATATTGCAGAGTGAAAAAGGAGAATTAGAATTATTATGAAAGATGAATTAACAATAACAATAACTGTTCATAATGATGGTGAGGAAAAAGGTAGCATCTATATTGAATATGGCTCTTGCTATCCGATTACTACCGACAAAGAACATCTGCTTGAAAGAATCAAAGATATTATAAATGGCAACCTAGATTTGAAGATTGATTTATGAACGATAAAGGAGAGTTAGAGTTGTTATGAGATTATATTTTAACAAAAAAGATAATGAAATTGTTATAGTTGGTAAGCAAGGTGAATTGCCAAGTGTTACCTTTGTTGAAGATAGAGGTGCAAATAAAAGAGGAAGAACAAATTGTTTTGGACAACCTATTTTAAGATATCGCTATCACTGGTCATCAATAGAAGAAGGCTACTCATCACAAACAGATAAATTAGGCTTTGTAAATGCTGAAGATAGAGTTTATTTTGAAAAAAGAATAGTTAAAAAGATTAAGGTCAAGTAAGAGATGTTACTATGAGTAAGATTTTAAAATTAAATAGTTATTCACGATATGATGAACTAGGTGACAGAGACTACATGGTATATGAAGTAGAGTATGATGATGGTCATAAAGAATATGTATCAAGAGATATGTTTAGAAATCTTAAAGCATTAGAGATTATTAAAGATATTTGGGGAGATAATATTTTAACCGATATAGAGAAAGGTTTTGTATTAGGTCAACCCTACATTAAATTACCAGATAAAGAAAAATGTGATTTATTAAAAGAGATGATGTTATGAGTTTAATTAGATTGTGTGATGGTGCTTGGTCTTTGAAAAATTGGGACGATGCTTGGTATCACTATTCAAGATTTAAAAAGCACTTAAAAAAAGATAGTGATTGTGTGGCTTTAATAATTTCTATCAACAGTGACAATAACAATTACATTGAAGATTATTGCTCAATGGTCATTAGAAAAGATGATTATGAGATAATGATAAAACAAAATAGACTAATAGAAATGTTAATCGCTTTTATCAAATCATTTGAAGAATATAAAGACTATTGGAGATTTAGAGATACAGGTTTGAAAATTGAAATAGTAAAGAAAAAATATGTCAGTTTGGTTTAAGGAGATTAATAATGAGTAAGCAATTAGATGCAATTAAAGGTTGTGATGTCATACATCTTTATAAAAAAGATGACATAATGGCAAAACTATTTGTAAAACCTTTTACAAATGGTGAGCCTGTTAAAAAATACTATTTTGAAGTAGTTGATAAAAAAGGCAATACAATGTTTATTTTTGAAGATTTGAGTACAACTATGTCTGTTGCAGGCAGATTTGGTTTAGATTATAGACAAGTTAATTATGAAGAAAGATTTGAAGAACTTGAGGAGAATGATGATGAGTGAATTATTTAGAAAATTTAAAGATAGTCAGTTTGTTGCTCACATTTCATTTTTATGGCATTGGAAGAACTTCTTCTTTCTTTTAAAATATCCTTTCTATAGAGTTTATAATAGATGGAATGGTAAATTCTGCGGTTATGCTTATACTGAATATGATTTTATTGAGAGTGGTTGGCAAATTGCTTTTGGTAAACAACTGAGTGAAGATATTAAGAGAGCAGGTAAAGAATCTAGAAAGAGAATTGGTAAACATCTATCTTGGAGAAAGATGCTTTATTGGGAACAAATTAAGGAGAAGTGGGGTGAGTTGTGTTTATATGCATCTTGCACTAATGAAATCAGAAAAGTTCTTGATAGATATGAATTGATGTCCATTGGATATTGTCAATTCTGTGGTAAACCTGCTAGATATAGAACAAGAGGTTGGGTATCCTATTTATGTGAAAGTTGTTTTGAAAAAGATTTTGCATATCCAGAAGATGTTGCAGAAGCTAAGATTGCTTGTAGGCTTACTGTGAAAGATATACCACATGGTGTAACATATACTAGAAATAAACAAGGCAAGTTGATTGAACATAAAATTAACTACAAAAATAAATATGGTCTTGATTATAAAGAAATGTGGGGATTGACAAAATAAAAATAAATGTTTATAATTAACAGTGATTGGAGGTAATTACTTATGTTAGTTGACTCATATAAACTATTCTTAGAAGATGCTAGAAGAATTCCAGGCTTCAAAGTTGGTACTAAAGATGATTATGATGACATTGAACAAATCGCTAATTGTTATGTCAAAGCAGAAAGATTACATGATAAAGATTTAATGAGCAGTTGTTTAAGTGCTTTAATGGTTAGATATTGGTATATGGTGCCTCTCATTTATGAGAAGAGTAAATCATTAAAACTTGAAATTGAAGATGCTGTTGACTTACTCTATGATGCTCTTTTAAAAGCATTTAAATACAAGAGTTGGTTAGATAAATCTAAATCTGTCAGTAGAGAAAAAGGTGCAGTTGAAAAGTGTATCAATAGATGTATTGATACTGTTAGACAGGCTGCCTTTCAACAATCTAATACTGATTCTAGAAAGTTGAATTATATGACTTTCTCTGTTGAAGAATCTGTTGAAAAGTTTGGTGATGCATCAGAAGTTCTCTTTGTTGAGGATAGAGATGAGATGTCAAGCATTAAAGAATTAGTAGAATATAAATTAAAAACAGATGATATTATTAGTGCTTTAGTCATTGATAGTGTTTGCTACAATGATTGTTTTAAGAGAGGTAATTTCAACATGTCTAGTGTTGTATCAGGCATTACTCAAAAAGATTATATTTCTTCATTTAAGAATAGATATCATGTCAATACAAAATTGTGTAATAAGATTGATTTACTAACTAAAAATAATAGAAAAATACTTAGTAAATTAGTTCAAGATACATTAGTACACTTAAAGCAAGATAAGGAGATTATTTATAATGCTTTCGGATGTTGTTAGTTCATCTAGTTATTTAACATTTAACATTAAGATTGCACAAGCTATTGGTTTAGTTAATGCTATCTATTGTTCTGTGCTTTTAGATATTTACTCAAAGGCGAAAAGAAAAGATAAACTTGATGAAAATCAATTCTTTGATGTTGATAGAAACTACATTAGAACTAAAACAACCATTAAATCTGATGAGCAGTATAATTGTGATGCTTCTCTAAGTAAAATTGGTTTAATTAAAACAAAAGAAGAAAGTCCTAATAAAATCTACTTTAATGTTGAAGAGTTTATGAAAATTATTGCTGAAGATGATATTAAACGCATAACAAAAATATATAGACAGACTATTCTTTCTTCTAATAAAGTAGAGTCTGAGAAACTCAAAAAAGAAGATGCAAGAGAGAAACTACATAAAGTTGTTACAGTTAGCAATAGTCAGATTGAAGAATCTCTGCATTCATGGATAGATATCATCTTTAATAATAGTAAGTTGTTTATTACAGAAGACACTGTTGATACATTTCAAAAGACTTTGTGCAGTTATGTCAATTCTGATGTGAATAAAGCATTAGACATTATAAATCATGCTAAGTCATTTGGTTTCACTAATTGTGATGATGCAATTGAGAGTTATGAAAAGAACAAAAAGATTCTATCTCAAAATAAATCTGTGAGAACAACCCCATTAAAAGTTGCTACTCAGAATAATTTAAGTAAAAAGAAGTATTAATTATTGTATAATAAAGTGATGAAAAATTTTGAAGTTTGTAAAAATTGTTGGTTAAGAGAAGAGTGTGATGATACAGGTTATTACTGTGACAACTCTTTTTGTGTTAAGAACTATAAGTTATCTAAACTCTATGAGAATGCTTTAATCTCTAAAAAGCAAAGAGCAAGAGTTACTTTCTTATTAGAT
>Ga0310690_10003712_pt1 | contig 22568 bp, 25 predicted proteins | sample AusTroGonzalo_MG_2_FD_207661 | JGI IMG/M metagenome (GOLD analysis project Ga0310690, IMG submission 207661) | Bovine rumen microbial communities from tropical cattle in Woodstock, Queensland, Australia - Gonzalo_04 (v2) (version 2) | ecosystem: Host-associated > Mammals > Digestive system >... | reverse complement strand
AAACACGCGGTACAGAGCCAGTCCTACGGCCCTGAGGCAAGAGGCGGCGCGTCGAAAGCCGACGTCATCATCAGCGACGAACCAGTAAAATACCCGAAAGCGAGAAACATCGACTTCATGCTCTGCCTCACGCAGAAAGCTGCCGACAAATACCTTCCCGACCTCAAGGAAGGCGGCCTTGTCCTCATTGACAGCGACTATGTCGATGTTCCCGAAACAGACAAATACACAGTCGTAAAACTCCCGATTTCTTCGACGACCTACGACAAACAGGGCAAACTCATCGCCCTCAACATCGTTTCGCTTTCCGCATTCGTTGAAGTCACGAAACTCGTTTCCGAAGATTCGCTCGAAAAGGCAGTTCTTCAGGCTGCACCGAAAGGAACCGAAGATTTCAACATGGATGCCGTCAAAATCGGAAGAGAACTGGCAAAGACGATCAAATAAGAGTCTGAAAATTTCTTTGTAAAATCAAATGGTTATCTGTAGAGACGTTTCCTGAAACGTCTCCTGAAGGAATGTCTCTACGATTTATATTATTTTTTCGTTTTTCAGATATTTTTCGACAGCGTCAATGATTGTTTTTGCGTTTCGTATTTGAATTTCGGTATCGTTTCTGCTAACGATGTACATATCCTGATAATCGGATTTGTTCCTTATTTTGAAGGCTTTGCCAATCATCTCGGATATTTCTTTATCGAAAATTTCTGTTTTGATGTAGCGCAGACGAAATTCGCTTATGATTCCGCTGTGTTTCTTGGAGTCGTATTCATCAAGCGCCAGAAACAGCTCTCAAAGCATGAAATATAGCGTAATATGCGCGGTTTACTGCGGTTCTGAGATCTTTCAGTCCCAAATTGTTTTCTGCAGCGGTATAATCTTCTTTCGCTCTTTCCAGCCGATATATCGACAAATCTTTTGCCGGTTGGTTGACTTCACGCATATCTTATACCTTCTTTGCGGACATTTTGATAAAAAGGAAGGGCTTCAATCCAATAATTGAACTCGCTGTAACTCTGCACGATGGGTGAAAACAGAAGTTCGTATTCGTATTTTTTATCAAGTCTGCTTATCACGGGATCCATTTTGTTGTCGGCTTCTTCGACTTCGCTTCTCGGCACATCCAGAAGGATCATTATATCGACATCGCTGTCGTCCTCGAAATCGCCTCTTGCGCAAGAGCCGAAAAGAATCACTTCTTTCAGTTTGTCGCCGTATATGTTTTTTGCTTCAGCCGCAATGTCTTTCATCGCGCTGTCAATCATCTCTTTGTTCATCGTTTCACCGCATTGGAATCAGCATTCAACGGCAGATAGTATAGTAAAATAGTGAAAAATATCAAGAGTTTTTGCAGTAAATCATTGTTTGTTTATAAGAGTTTTTTCTTGGCTCTCACTCAGGGAGAGTCGGTCGCTGAGTTTATCGAAGCGGCGACCGTAGATGGCCGCAGTTTGCTTCCAGAGAGAAGTCCCATTCAATATCCTGTTTTTTGTGAAGTGGAGGCTTTGGAATTTACAGAAAGAAGACGGCTTAACCTTGAAACCGAACTCTCTTTATGCTATTTTGCCGCAGTTTTTGTTTGTTGGAGTCTGAACGTGAATTTAAGACAGAATGCTGCGGCAGTAATTGAGAACAGTCAGGGGCTGATTCTTGCATGCGAAAGGCGGAATATCAGGGGGGCGTGGCAGCTTCCGCAGGGCGGGATCGACGAGGGCGAAAGCGCTGAAGAGGCGGTGCTGCGCGAAGTTCGGGAAGAAACCGGGATCGAGAGTAAATTCCTCAAAATCGTGGCGAAATCTTCAAAAGTTTCATATCTTTTTCCCCACACGGTGAGCTGGCAGTCGAACAAAGGTAAGTACGACGGTCAGGAACAAATTTATTTTCACATCAGAATAGCCGATTCTGGCTGGAAACTTGCCAGGAAGACAGAGGAATTCGTCTCTTTCGAGTGGATTACGAAAAAAGAGATGATAAAGAGAATTGTTCCGTTCAAAAAAGAATGTTATATCAAGGCTTTCAGCGAGCTTTTCGGAGAAAATTATGAAGACTGAAAAAATAGAAAAACTTCTTGAAGTTATGCGGACTTTGCGCGGCGAGAACGGCTGTCCGTGGGATAAGGAGCAGACGATACAGTCGCTCAGACCTTACATCATCGAAGAGGCTTTCGAAACGGTCGAAGCACTTGACGAGTTCGACAAATCAAACCCCGATACACTTGCAGAACTCAAAAAAGAACTCGGAGATCTGCTTCTTCAGGTCGTTTTTGTCTCGCAGATCGCAAGCGAGGAGGGGCTTTTTAACTTTGAAGATGTTGCAGAAGCGATCACGGCGAAACTCATAACGCGCCATCCGCATGTTTTCGGCGACGCGAAGGTGAAAGACAGCGCGGAAGTTCTCACAAACTGGAATTTAATCAAGAAAAACAAGGAAAGCCGCAAACATCTGCTTGACGGGATTCCGAAGTCGATGCCGTCGGTCCTTATTTCGCAGAGATACACATCACGTGCCGCATCGGTCGGATTTGACTGGAATAATGCCGAAGACACCTTGAAAAAAGTGGAAGAAGAGCAAGCGGAACTTGCCGAAGCCGTTGCGGAAGGAGACCGCGATCACATCGAGGAAGAGTTCGGCGACCTGATGTTCGCCCTTGTCAACTACGGCAGAAAGCTCGGTTTAGACAGCGAAAAAGCCCTCAAAAGGTGTGCTGAAAAGTTCAAAGCGCGTTTCGACGAGATGGAAAACATCGATCCGGCCTTTGTCGAAGGGGGAAAACCGCTTGACGAGCTTGAGGAACTCTGGCAGAAAGCAAAGAAGAATCTTGGCAGATAATCGAGGCATCCGTGCGTAAATATATTCTGTTTTTTATATGTTTTCTGCTTGTTCAGGCTTTATTTGCCGATATTTCCAAAGAGTTTGACTTCCTTCACAGCGCATCGTTTTCGTTCAGGAACAGCATTCCTTACATCCGCGTTCTTGTTAAAGGTTATGAAAACGGCACAACTATTGAAAATATAAAGAGTTTTGAGTGCACAGACAAGGAAATAAACGCAAAATCGCTGACTTTTTCGGTAACGAATTTCACTCCGGCTGTTGTTAAATACAGGATCGCATTTCAGGAACTTGCACAGAACGAACTTAAAACCCATGCCGAAAAATCGAAACTATGGAGCATAAAAACCGGAATGGAGACCGAGATTTTTGTCCACGGTGCCATTTTTTCGATAAATAAATCCACTGTTGACAACCGCGAATACTTCATCGTTTCGAAAGAGCTTTTCGAAAAGTCGAAAGCTGAAGAATTACTCAATAAATTCAGGGAGATGTTCCCTGATTACAGCATTGTTTCGATTCCCGTTCACGAAGCAAACGCAAAATCTGAAATAAAGGTAGAAACTGATGACGGCAAGAAATATAAGTGCCGGAATTTATTGCTGATTCACCCGAAAGCAGGTTTTATGGCAAATGGCGAAGTCTATCCCGACGGCAGAAATTATTATCTTGCTCCTTCCGCAGCGTCGAAAGGGGAACTTGTGATAGAAGATTCAGTCGAAAACATTCTTCAGCGCATACTTCCCGGCGAGATGTTCCTTTCGGCTCCGCTTGAAACCCTCAAAGCGCAGGCTGTAGCGGCGAGAACAGACATTTTCATGCAGCTCGGCAAGCGTCACGTCTCCGAAATCTGGCACATCTGCAGCGAAGTCCACTGCCAGAAAGTGATCTGGAACGGTAAAATTGACTCCAAATTCGTTCAGGCGGTTAAGGAAACGGAAGGTCAGGTGCTTCTTTTCAACGGAACGCATGTAGCGAGGGCACCTTACTGCTCAAGTTCAGGCGGCAGGACCGAAGACATCAGAAACGTCTGGTTCACCGCCGAAAAACCCTATCTGACCGGCGTCTGGGATGGTGACGAACCGCTTCAACTCGACCTTTCCAAAGAGGCTGACCTCAGAAAATTCCTTGAAAGCGACTACGGCGAAGATAACCTGAAAATGAACAAGCGCCACCGCTGGAAAGTCGAATTTCCGCAGGAAAAAATCGACGAGCTTTTAAATTCACGCAAATATATAGGAAAACTTAAGGAAATCAAGGCTTTATCGCGCGGAGTCTCAGGAAGGATCTACAAAATCGAATTTGTCGGAAGCGCGGGAAAACTCACGATTTACGGTGAACTTAACATTAGAAAATTGTTGGATAATTTATACAGTTCCGCCTTTCTTGCTCACAAAGAAGACGAAAACTGGATTTTCAGCGGAATGGGCTGGGGACACGGAGTCGGCATGAGCCAGATGGGGGCAATTTCGCTCGGCCGCAAAGGCAAAGATTTCCGCTTTATTTTGAAGAGATACTATCCGAAAACAGAAATATCAAAAATTTATTGAGGTGAATTATGGAAAACCAAAAAGTTATGCTGATGATTCTCGACGGGTTCGGGATCAGGGAAAGCAGCGATTTCAATGCTGTTAAAACAGCAAAAACGCCTAATATCGATAAACTTCTGGCTTCGTCGCCGAAGTGTCAGCTCTCGGCAAGCGGACTTGATGTCGGTCTTCCGAAAGGTCAGATGGGAAACAGCGAAGTAGGACACACCAATATCGGCGCCGGAAGAGTAGTATATCAGGATCTTACCAGAATCGACAAGGCGATAGAAGACGGCAGTTTTTTTGAAAATCCCGTGTTAAAACAGACTGTTAAAGAACTCAAGATCCACGGCGGAACTCTTCATCTCATGGGTCTGGTTTCCCCCGGCGGAGTCCACAGCTCGATGGAACACCTTTACGCTCTGCTTGAATTCGGAAAGAGAAACAAACTCGAAGTGGTCGTCCACTGCTTCCTTGACGGCCGTGACACACCGCCTCAGAGCGCGATAAACTATGTCAGAGAACTCGATGAAAAGATGAAAAAGGAGAATCTGGGCGAAATCGCGACAGTGATGGGGAGATTCTACGCGATGGACCGCGACAACCGCTGGGAAAGGGTCGAGCAGGCTTACGATGCACTTACTCTTGGCTTGGGACTGCGTGCCGAAACTCCGGTTGAGGCTATTCTCAACTCCTATGCGAGAGGCGAATACGACGAGTTCGTCCGTCCGACGATAATCATGAACGACTGCGGCTTCCCGAAAGGGGTTATGCGCGACGAAGACGCGGTCATTTTCTTCAATTTCAGAGCCGATAGGGCCCGTGAAATCTCGATGGCGCTCAATTTCGACGATTTCAACGGCTTTATGAGAAAGCAGAGAGTCTCTTTCAGCCAGTATGCGACAATGACGCAGTATCGCGCCGATTTCCCGTTCCCTGTTCTTTTTGAGCATGAAGAACTTAAAAACATTCTCGGCGAAGTCGTTTCAAAGGCTGGAAAAACGCAGCTCAGGATCGCCGAAACCGAAAAATACGCCCATGTAACATTCTTTTTCAACGGCGGAAAAGAGACTGTCTTTGACGGCGAAGAGCGGATCCTCGTTCCCTCTCCGAAAGTCCAGACTTATGACCTCAAACCTGAGATGAGTGCTTACGAAGTGACAGAACAACTTCTTGAAAATATTGAAAAATTTGATCTTGTCATCCTCAATTTCGCAAATCCCGACATGGTCGGCCACACAGGCGTCATGGAAGCGGCTGTAAAGGCGATCGAAGCCATAGACGAGTGCGTCGGAAAGATCATGGCGAAAGTCGAAAAAGAGGGTAGAGTGCTGATACTCACCGCCGATCACGGCAACAGCGAGCAGATGTTCGACGAAACGACGAAAGCTCCTCACACCGCACACACGACGAATCCTGTTCCGTTCGCAGTCTACAACTACAAGAATATTGAACTTCACAACGGAATTTTAGCGGACATCGCGCCGACGATACTCAAAATCATGGGGCTCGAAATCCCTGCCGAAATGACGGGAAAAGAGCTTTTCTGATGAATGGATTCGACTTTTTTACATTTTTGCAAAAACGGGTAATATCAACTCCGTTTGAAGGGCATTTATATGCTTTTGATTGATAACTGATTGATTTTTTAGGAGAAATTTATGAGCAGTGAAAAAGTGAGAACAAGATTCGCGCCGAGTCCGACAGGATACATGCACGTCGGAAACTTGAGAACGGCTCTTTACGCATGGCTGATTGCGAGAAAAAATCACGGAACTTTCGTTCTCAGAATTGAAGATACCGACCAGGAAAGAAAAATAGAAGGTGCAGTCGATCTGATTTACCGCACTTTGGAAGAAACCGGTCTCGACCACGATGAAGGTCCGGATGTAGGCGGCGACTACGGCCCGTACGTGCAGAGCGAAAGAATGGCTGCCGGAATTTATATGAAATACGCCGAAGAGCTTATTGAAAAAGGGTATGCTTACCGCTGTTTCTGCACGAAAGAGCGTCTTGACGACCTCAGAAAGCACTGCGAGGAAAACCACGAGCAGACAAAGTATGACAGACACTGTCTCAGCCTTTCGAAAGAGGAGATCCAGAAAAATCTCGATGCCGGAATTCCGTATGTCATCAGGCAGAAAATGCCCGATTCGGGAACGACTTCATTCCACGATGAAGTTTACGGCGACATCGAAGTCGAAAATTCGACAATGGACGATCTTATCCTAATAAAATCCGATGGTTATCCGACTTACAACTTTGCAAACGTAGTTGATGACCATCTTATGGGAATTACTCATGTCGTCCGCGGAAGCGAATACCTGATATCGACCCCGAAATACAACCTGCTTTACGACGCTTTCGGCTGGGAAAAACCGCACTACGTCCACGTTTCGCCCGTTATGAGGGACGCTCAGAGAAAGCTTTCGAAGCGTGACGGAGACGCAAGTTATGCCGATTTCATCAACAAAGGCTGTCTCAAGGATGCGCTTCTGAATTATGTCGCACTTCTCGGCTGGAACCCCGGAAACGACCGCGAAATCTTCACTCTGCCTGAACTTATCGAGGCTTTCGATATCAGTGGAATAGGCAAATCGCCCGCCATTTTCGACGAAGTGAAACTCCGCTGGCTCAACAGCGAATACATCCGCGCAATGTCTCAGGACGAGTTTTTGAAACACGCAATGCCTTTCATCAAACAGGCTGTAAAACGTGATGACGTCAACTTCGACGTTATCGCGGCAGGGCTTCACAAGAGAACGGAATACTTCAGCGACGTAATTCCGCAGCTTGATTTCATTGACGAACTGCCGGAATATTCGGCTGATCTCTACATCAACAAAAAGATGAAGACCGACAAGGAAAATTCGCTTCAGGCGCTCATTCTCCTCAAGCCTGAACTTGAGAAATTCGAGGAGTGGGATCACGAAAAACTTTACTACAAAGTTGTCGATATCGCCGAAAAAGCGGGAATCAACAAAAAAGTACTGCTCTGGTCGATGCGTGTCGCACTCAGCGGCAAAGAGCTTACTCCAGGCGGCGGAAGCGACATCGCGGCAATAATCGGCAAAGAGGATTCGCTCAAAAGAATCGAAAAAGGAATCGAGCTTCTTCAGAAGTAGTTTTTTATAGTTCACACAATCCACGATCCTGTTTTTAAATATCTTGATTTGTATTTGTAACATTTATATCTTGCAGAAACGATAGCAGCGCTGCTGTTCATATTTTATTTTTACGTTTAATTTTTTAGGAGATTTTATAATGAATTACGGTGAAAAAATAAGAACAGTACGTGAAAAATTAAGAATTACACAAAAAGAAATGGCTAAAAGATTAGGAATTTCACAGCCTTATCTTTGTGCTATCGAATCGGGAAAGATGCAGGCAAATGCAAAGGTCATCTTCGGTCTCGAAAGGATTTTCGGTGTGAAAGCTGAATGGCTGGCGGAAGGGGAAGGTGATGGTTTTGGAAACATGCCGGCTTCTGTTTGTGAAAGCGGAAGCAGCTATACCGCTTCTTTTATAGGTGAGATCGGCTCTTCGATTGACGAAGGAAAGCTGCTCCTTTTCAACGTAACTACCGGCAACATGGAACCTTGTTTCCTCATCGGCGACGAAGTTTTAGTCGATATCACTGATACTCACCTGAAAAATCTTGGAGTCTATCTTTTCGAAATCGAATCAAAAACTGTACTCAAGCGTTTTATCGACGGAGAGTTCGGGAAGCTGACAAATGACAGGCCGACGCAGAAAAACAACGACATCATCATGAACAGTTCGATAAAATGTATCGGAAGGGCCGTCTGGATCATAAGAAAGTTGTAAGTTAGTTTTAACTCCTCTCCACGCGGAGAGGAGAATCTTTTCCGGTATCAGCGAAAAACAGCCGTATCCGTCCGGATTGAAATTAATTCCAAGGCAAAAAAAAGGCGGCTCGAAAGCCGCCTGAAATATTTAAGACTAAGGAGGTTAAACTACATCATTCCGCCCATTCCGCCCATGCCGCCCATGTCAGGCATTCCGTGGTCGCAGGTGTCTTTCTTCGGAGCGTCAACGATGACAGCTTCTGTCGTAAGCAGTGTCGAAGCGATGCTTGCAGCGTTTGTAAGTGCACTCTTCGTGACTTTTGTAGGATCGATGATGCCGTTAGCGATCATATCCTTGTATTCGTCTTTTGCAGCGTCGTAGCCGTAGTTCTCGTTTTTGTTGCCGAGAATGTTGTTGATTACGATGCTTCCGTCGATTCCGGCGTTAGCCGAGATCTGGCGGATCGGAGCTTCAAGCGCGCTTTCGATGATTTTGACGCCGGCTTTCTCTTCGTCGTTTTCGCATTCGATCTCTTTGAGAACTTCCTTGCAGCGAAGGAGAACTGTTCCGCCGCCTGCTACGATACCTTCTTCAACAGCAGCTCTGGTTGCGTGAAGAGCGTCGTCAACTCTGTCCTTCTTTTCCTTCATTTCGACTTCTGTTGCAGCGCCGACATTGATTACTGCTACGCCGCCAGCGAGTTTCGCAAGTCTTTCGTGAAGTTTTTCCTTGTCGTAGTCGGAAGTTGTCTCTTCGATCTGAGCCTTGATCTGTTTTGTTCTTGCAGCGATTGCCTCTTTCGAGCCTGCACCGTCAACGATCGTGGTGTTGTCCTTGTCGATCGTGACTCTTTTTGCGGTTCCGAGCATCTGAACTGTTGTGTTCTCGAGCTTGTTGCCGATTTCTTCGCTGATGAACTGTCCGCCGGTAAGAATTGCGATATCTTCAAGCATAGCTTTTCTTCTGTCGCCGAATCCCGGAGCTTTTACTGCCGCGATATTGAGAACGCCTCTGAGTTTGTTGACAACGAGTGTAGCCAGAGCTTCTCCTTCAACGTCTTCTGCGATTATGAGGAGAGGACGACCCTGCTGAGCGACGCCTTCAAGAAGAGGAATAAGGTCTTTAAGGTTCGATATCTTCTTGTCGTAGATGAGGATGAACGGATTGTCCATGACGACCTGCATCTTTTCAGCGTTCGTTACGAAGTAGGGGCTGAGGTAGCCGCGGTCGAACTGCATACCTTCGACTGTGTCGAGGTAAGTGTCCATTCCTTTTGCTTCTTCAACGGTGATTACGCCTTCTTTGCCGACTTTTTCCATAGCTTCTGCAAGGATGTTTCCGATTTCCTTGTCGTTGTTCGCAGAAACTGTTCCGACGCTTGCGATCTCTTCTTTCGTCGAGATTTTCTTCGTGATTTTGTCGAGTCTTTCAACGACTTTTGCGACAGCTTTGTCGATACCGCGTTTAAGCATGATCGGGCTGTAGCCTGCGGTTACATATTTGAAACCGTCTTTTACGATAGCCTGTGCGAGAACGGCAGCGGTTGTCGTTCCGTCACCGGCGACATCGTTTGTTTTCGAAGCAACTTCCTTAAGAAGCTGTGCGCCGATGTTTTCGATCTTGTCTTCAAGTTCGATCTCTTTCGCAACGGTAACGCCGTCTTTCGTGATTTTCGGTGCACCGAAAGATTTTTCTATCGCAACGTTTCTTCCTTTAGGTCCAAGCGTTGTTTTTACGGTGTCGGCAAGTTTGTTTACGCCGGCAAGGATTTTCGCTTTTGCTTCGTGGTCAAAAACAATGTGTTTTGCACTCATCTCAATTTCTCCAATTAAATATTGTTAATAAAATCAATCACTTATTCAACAACTGCAAGGATGTCGTCTTCTCTGAGGATAAGGTGTTCCTCGCCGCCGACCTTTACTTCTGTGCCGCTGTATTTGCCGAAAAGAACTTTGTCGCCGACTTTAACCTGCATCGGCTGTCTTGTGCCGTTTTCGAGCATTTTGCCGGTTCCGACTGCGATAACTTCAGCTTCGACCGGTTTTTCCTTAGCGGTATCGGGAATGATGATCCCGCCGAGTGTTTTTGTTTCGCTTTCTACTCTCTTAACGATGACTCTGTCGTTCAAAGGTTTAAGTTTCATTGTTTCCTCCTATAAAAAGTTAAATAAAATTAACAACATCTGGGAATCGCTTCCCGAAAACGCCGTTATTTATATGCACAAAAACATATAGTCAAGGGTGAAAAATAAAATTTTTTTCTCTGGTCATTGAGCGGAGCCGGAATGAACGGGCAGGACAGATTTCTGTCGCGGCAAAACTTGCCAACACATTAAAAGTGTTTAAAATACCGCGTTTTTTTGAATGGCTCGTTTTTGTGGATTTAACAATCCGGAGAATAAATTATGTCAAATGAAAAATGGAAATGTCCGAAATGCGGAACTGAAAACGATTTAGAAAACATTTTCTGCGGGGATTGCGGAACAAAAAGACCGGAAATAAAACCGGGTGTTGCGGAAAGAGTTGTTCCGAAGCCGGCAAATCAGGAGACAAAAATACAAAAAGGAGAACCTGAAAAGAAAGATAATAAAAGCATAATTACAGGATCTGAAAATCAGAAAATCAAAAGCGAAGCGGAGATCTCAAGAAACAAAGTAAAAATAGTTGCAATAGTGAGTGTTCTGATAGCGTTTCTTGCAGCTTTAGGTGCAGGTATTTATATTTTTGAAAAACATTTTGATGAAACATCGAGAACAGGCACTCAGTGGTCGAACCGTTCATCGAAAATAATGAACTGGAACGCAGCAAAACAATACTGTGCGAATCTTTCCGAAGGCGGTTTTACTGATTGGAGGCTGCCGAATATTGACGAACTCAGAACAACTATCAGAAACTGCTCTAAAACAGAGACTGGCGGAGAGTGCAAGGTCAGTGAGAAAAACGGGCGTTTATCAAGAGGAGATTGGAATCCTGACGGTTCGTGTTATTGTGAAAGCAGAAACAACAACGGCGGTTATTACAGCAAACTTGGGGATGATGATAATGTCTGGCTTTGGTCCTCTTCTACTAGGTCAGATGATACAGATCGCGCATGGCGCGTGGGTTTCATCAGTGGGCTTGTGCTCCACAGCCTTAAGTCATACTATTACTATGTTCGTTGTGTCAGGTAGGAGGTTCCGTTGGCCGCATTTTGCGCAGCGCAGCGAGCATATTTTGCGACCGCCGGTTTAAAGAGGCGGGCGCTTGGCTCGCCCTTTGGGGGAGCTGGCGCGAAGCGACTGAGAGGGTTTCTCGCCGAGGCGAGTCGAAAAAATTTTTTAAAGGTTCTTTTCGTGGATTTCAAGAAATCAGATTTATACAAATCAACATTTGATCTCACGGTTTACATCGAAGAATGTTACCGCAATTTCAAAAGATCGGACAAATACACGATAGGAGGTGAACTGAGAACATTATTCAACGATTTTTTAATCAAGGTTTCGACATTCAATGACCGCGCGGAGAGCGAAAAAGCCGCTTTCTGCGACGAACTTCTGAAAGATCTCGACAAGTGCCGGATAAAAATGACACTGTGTCAGGAATTATCGGTGTTTAAAAGCTACAAATCTTGGTATCACGCAGCAGAAATGCTGTTTGATATATACCGGCAGTGTGAAAAGCTCAAAAAACATTTTGAGGGTTCCGGGCAGAATCACGGAGGTAAAAAACTTCCGTGAGCGTCCCAAGTCTGCGGTTAGATCAGAGAGCCGGTGAAGCATATCCGGCAGTCAATTCAAACAATCCAAACAGTCACGACTTTTCACATGGTTCTGACTATTCCGGAAAGACTGCCGCAGAAATCCGTACCGGTTGGATCGGATTTTCTGATAATAATCTCTGAATTTTGGTCGTCTTCTACTCAATCAGATAATACAGATAACGCATGGAATGTGAATTTCAACAACGGAAACGTGAACAACAACAATAAGACTAACAACAACAATGTCCGTTGTGTGAGGTAGGTCTTGCAGAACGCAGACAAAAAAAGAACCCCTCTCAGCCAACCTGCGGTTGTCAGCTCTCCCTCAAGGGCGAGCCAGGCAAAAACCTGCCTCTCACTCTGGGAGAGGTGGCTGCGTACAGCCGGAGAGGGCAGACGAAATGTTGCAACCTACGGAGACGTGTCAGGTCACGTCTCTACAAAAAGATAATAAAATCGGTGTGTTATCAAAATTAAGATCCGTTCTAACATCGTATCTGGCCTATTCATCAAAGGCGAATTCGTTCAGAGTCATGCAGAAAACATTGAGTCCGCACAAATGGATAAACAAAATCTTCAAAATATCTGGAACAAAAGCGGCATTTTCAGAGGAAATAATGCAGGAACATGAGAGGATTGTTTTCGCGGGTTACGAAAGAATCCAGAGAAACTGCGTCACATTCATGTTTATGCAAAAAGGATAACCAATTTTATTCTTTGTTTTCAATTTTTTTGTTTTCGTGTTCTTTTTCGATCTGTTTCACGCTTTTTTCAGGTGTCGGCAGATCTTCCGGCATCGTGCCTCCGAGTTCTGAGATTGTCTGGCGGACTTTTTTGCCGACTTCAAAGTGGGTTTTGTTTGCTCGATAGATAGCAGGCATAACGCGAAAGCATGAAATCTTCGATAGTGCAAGTTCCGCCTTTTGGCATTTCCGATGATTTGCCGACCTCGGCAAAATGTTCATTGACATTGTGCCCGCTGTTTTGACAAGCTGTTTTTGCTCGTTCAATTGCATCGGCAAAACGCCGCCACTGGGCATACTCCAGCAACGGCTGCAACTCCCTTGCATACTAGAATTCCTGCCCGAATTCGTTGATGTGTTTAATGTTTTCAAACAAATTTTCGTCGTACTTCACAAGATCCATTTTTTCCCTCCATCTTATGGTTTTGCAAATTTTAATTTTTGTATTCTTGATGAATAATAAAATAAAATTACGAATAAATATATTGCAGTTTTTACAAATATCAATAAAAATTTTTTTTCAAATACAAAAATATAGAATGTGTTTCATGCATTTATTAATCTTTAAATTTTAACAAGCATTCCCTATAAGCAGACAAAAAAGTGAGATGCTGCAACCGGAAACCTTCTTACGGTCATTGAGCAGAGTCGAAATGATCGGAAATCTATTTCGCGACGGATTTGACTAAATTTTATATATTTATAGAATTTCAGGTTTTTTGTTGGAGGTTGTTTGTTATGGTAAAAATAGGTGTTGTATCGGCCGGAAGCTGGGGCACGGCGCTGGCCGGAATGCTTGCTGAAAAACAGTATGAAACCGTTATCTGGGCGCGTGAGCCTGAAATCGTCGAATCAATAAATTCGGAACACGAAAATAAACTTTTTCTTCCGGAAATAAAGCTGCCGGAATCTTTGAAGGCTGTTGCCGACATCAAAGACGCTGTTATCGGAAAAGATCTTGTCGTTGTTGCGACTCCGGCGCAGCACATCAGGAAGTCGATCGAGCAGATTGCCGGCATAATTTCGGAAAAAACTTTCATCGTTCTGGCTTCGAAAGGAATCGAAAATTCGACGCTCAAAATGATGTATCAGATCGCCGAAGAGATTCTTCCTCCGGCTCTCTACAAAAATATTTTTGTAATTTCTGGTCCGACTTTCGCCCGTGAGCTTGCGATGAAAATGCCGACATGCGCGGTTGTTGCAGGTAAAAACTCTGAGGATATCGGCAAAATCCAGAACTTTTTCAATTCGCCGTATATGAGAATCTATACTTCGAGAGACGTTGTCGGGGTCGAGCTCGGCGGTTCGCTGAAAAATATTTTCGCTGTCGCTATCGGTGTTCTGGAAGGGCTTAAAATGGGGAAAAACACTCAGGCAGCTGTCATCACGCGTTCTATTGCGGAGATGACGAGACTTGTTATGGCAATGGGCGGAAACCCCAGAACTATTGCAGGGTTAAGCGGAGTAGGGGATTTGGTTTTAACCTGCACAGGAGACCTCAGCCGTAACAGACAGGTCGGAATCAGACTCGGTCAGGGTGAAAAGATAAAGGATATTCTCGATTCGATGATCATGGTTGCCGAAGGTGTTCCGACAACCGCTTCGGTTCACGATCTTGCGGCAAAAATGAATGTTGAAATGCCGATTATGGAAACGCTTTACGATCTGCTTTACAACGGTGCCGATATCAGGGAAAGTATAAAGAAACTGATGTCAAGAAGTCTGAAAGACGAGCTTCTTTCCTACGGAGGCGACAATGATTAAAATTCTTTTGAGCGGTGCTGCCGGAAGAATGGGAAAGGCGATTGCCGAAGCGGCGGAAAACTATCCCGACATACAAATCACTCACAAAATTGATGTTGTTCAAGGCTTTGAAAATATTGATGAAATTGCTGGCGACGATGTCGATGTTGCAGTCGATTTAAGTTCGCGTGAAGGTTTTAAAAAGGCTCTTTCATGGGCTCAAAATCACAAAAAACCGCTTGTAGTCGGAACGACCGGACTCACGGAAGACGACCACGCCGCGATAGACAAGGCGGCAAAGGAAATTCCGGTGCTTCAGGCTTCTAATCTTAGCAAAGGCGTCAACATAATGTTTGAAATCCTCAGGGCTGCTGCAAAATTCACGCACGATGCCGATATCGAAATTGTCGAAATGCACCACAACAAAAAGAAGGATGCTCCGAGCGGAACGGCTCTCGAAATGGGAAAAATAATCTCAGGAATCCAGTCTGAACGAGCTTTGGAAAGGCGTGACGGCAGAAGCGGAATGGTCGGAGCAAGAACTGCGAACGAAATCGGTTACCACGCGATCCGCTGCGGAGACGTCGTCGGCGAGCACACCGCGATTTTCGGTTTTGCAGGTGAAAGAATCGAAATTTCGCACAAATCGGGAAGCCGATCGGTTCTTGCTGAAGGTGCTTTGAGCGCTGCCCGTTTTCTTTTCGGGAAAAAAGCGGGAAGATATTCGATGCATGATGTGGTAACAGCAGAAAAAGGATAGAAAATGGAAAACGATACTGTAAAAATAGAATACAAAAAATTTTCGAGTTTCCTTAAAGACTACATAAAAAGTCTGAGCCGCGGATATTTGTTTCTTATTTCCGATGAAGAACACTCTGCGGGTGAGAAATTTACATTTTCAATAGAAGTTCCGGTTCTCGGAAAGCCGCTTTCAGCTGAGGGAAACGTGATTTTTGTCGGTGAAAACGAAGCCGGTGAAAAAGGAATCGGACTAGAGTTTTGTTTTGACGGGGAAAGTAAAAGCTTTATAGACGAAAAATTAAAAGAAACAGTTTTAAATAAATACGGGAATTTCTGGGGAACCAAACTTTCCGGATTATTTGGAGAATAAATGATGAAAGGAACTTACTGCGTTCTTGACGACGAACAGGATTTTCTTGCCGTAGCGTCAGGTGCACTTAAAAAATATCTGCCTGATATGAATGGCGTTTTTACGACCGATCCGGAAGAAGCGGTCAATCTTGCAAGAAAGGGCAAACCGATAATTTTCATAATCGACATAGTGCTTGGCGGAAAGACAGGCATGGAAATTTATCAAAGAATTTCAGCAGTTTCCAAAAAAGAAAGAGTTATTTTCATAACGGGTGACGACAATTTTGTCAATGACGAAAACGTCAGGAACCAGATCCTGCTGGAAGGTTCGATAGACCTCATGGAAAAACCGATAAAATGGCATGAACTCGCGATAAAAGTGAAGAACAATATGCAGCTTCTTCTTTATCAGTGTGATCTTGAGAACATTGTTGCCGAGCGCACACAGCAGCTTATCCATGCTGACAGGCTCGCAACTGTAGGAACAATGGTAAGTTCGATTGTGCACGAGATCAGTTCACCGCTTACGTTCATAAAAGCAAATCAGGAAATGTGCAGATATGCTTATGACAAAGTAAAGAAAGTGACTGACGACAAAGAGATCCTTTCGGTATTCGACCGCCTTATTCTGCCAAGTGTAGAGGAGTCGATGAACGGCATCGAGCGGATTGAAGAGCTTCTGCATTCGTTCAGACGCTTCTACAGACGCGACGATACTGCAAGCGAAGTTAATTTCTCTGAACTTTTCGCCGAAGTTAAAAATCTTACTTCCTACAATATCAGACGCAACAACATCAATTTTTCAGTTGAAATTGCAAAAAACGTGCCGAAAAAGATAGTCTGCAAAAAGCAGGAACTGATTCAGGTCATAACGAATATTGTAAATAATGCCGTTGATGCTTTTGAAGATGCAGAAGAAAAGTTAGGAATAAAAAAGCAGAAAGAGCTGAAAATAGTCGTTTCCGGTGACAATTTTATGACGAATATTGTAATTTCAAACAACGGGCCGGCGATTCCCAAAGATGTGTTCGAGAGGATGTTCGAGCCGTTTTTCACTACAAAAACAGCTGAAAAGGGAACTGGACTCGGACTTGCTATATCAAAGCAGATCCTTAAATTCATGGGCGGCACGATTTATGTCGAAAACAAGAGCGAAAAGCATCCGACTGTTGATTTTATTATAACGATTCCAATGACTTACAACGCATAGAGAGGAAACATGAACATTGAAGCAATCATCCTTGCGGCAGGCAAGGGAACAAGAATGAAATCAGACCTTCCGAAAGTTATGCACAATGTGGCGGGAAAGCCGATGATTGCATGGATCATCGAAGCGCTGAAACCGGTCTGCAACGTGCTCAATGTCGTAACAGGCCACGGAAGAAACATCGTCGAAGAATACATTTCCAAAAACTTTCCTGATGTGAAATTTTCGTTTCAGGCAGTCCAGAACGGCACCGGCGGCGCTGTCAGAGCGGCCATACCGAATGTTTCCGGAAATATTGACGCTGTTCTTATCTGCAACGGCGATATTCCGCTTGTAAAAACAGAAACTTTTGAGAGAGCGGTCAAATTTTTTGAAGAAAGCGGCTCTGATTTGCTTTTAGTAAGCACAATTCTTGATGATGCAGGTCAGTACGGAAGAATAGAGCGTAAAGAAAACGGCGATGTCGCAGGAATAGTCGAATTTTTTGATGCCGATGAAACACAGCTGAAATTGAAAGAGATAAATGTCGGAATTTATTTAGTAAAAAAACCTTTTCTTATTGAGGCTGTATACAAACTCAAAGACAACAATGCGAAACGTGAATATTACCTTACCGACATTGTAAAAATTGCTGTAAATATGCACAAGAAAGTCACTGCTTACGTAGAGAAAGATTATACTTCTCTTGCAGGTATAAACAACAAGGAAGAACTTGCTTCAGCAGAAAAAGTTCTTGCCGGCCGCATATAAAACCATGTATCTTTCAGACACAATTCAAGTTGTTGGATTTCTTGATAAATTTGCAGGAAATTCTCTTGTTACCGCTGTTTATAAATCGCGCGGCGGAACGTTGGTCAAGCTTTACGGCACTTCAGAAATTTCAGGTTTTTTCTTCCATTTGAAAGATAAAGTCATAATTCCGGTCAAAAACCTCGGCGCTTTCCCGAAAGAGCCGCTCTCGAGACTCGAAGAAGGACTCAGAAGCAATTTTTTCGGCAAAATAACAGCCTTTTCCGTGATGAAGGGATACGGAAAAGTTGTGAAAGTCGAAACGGAGAACCTTGATTTAATTATTCCTCTTTTTTCTGGAAAATCGGTTGTTGTTCAGGATAAAACCGGAAAAGAAATCTGGCGCGATAAAAAAGACAACGGTCTGAATTTACTGGAAAAACCGATGAAGGATTTTCCGCTCACGTTTGAAAATCCGCTTTTCTGGGAATCGTGGTTCGTTGAAAAATCGGACAAAGAGCGCGACGAGGAAAAAAAGAGAAAACTTGAGGAAAAACGGAACAAAATCCTTTCCGCGATAAATATCGTGAAGGAAGATATAAAAAAGCATGAGGAGAATCTCGCGAAATTTTCTGAATTTGCGGCGTTTCTCAAGGCGAATTTATGGAAATTCGATTCATCGGAGCATAAAAATTCAGTAATTCTCACTGATTACGAAAATAACGAAAAAGAGATAGCTCTCGATCCGGCGAAAACTCTTCTTCAGAACATGGAACGCTTTTTCCAGAATATAAAAAAGGCTAAAAACGGCATCGAAAATTCAGGAAAAAGGCTAGAAACATTGTCGGAGGAACTTGAAAGACTCGCTCTTTCCGACGAACTTCCCGCAGAGCCGAAAAGCGTTCTGAAACAGCCGAAAAAGCAGAATGCTCATGTTCCTTATCACGAGTTCCACGCAAAAAACGGGCGTGTTTTCTTAGTCGGAAAAGAGGAAAAGGATAACGACGAACTCACTTTCAAAGTCGCTCTTCCGCACGATATCTGGTTCCACGCGAAAGACTATCACGGAAGCCACGTCATCATGCGGATGAAAAAAGGCGAAGAACCTAAACTGCAGGATATCCTGACTGCCTGCGCGCTTGCTATTCTTTACAGCAAAGCAAAAAAGGGGAGATGCGGCGAAGTTTGGTATACCGCACGGAAAAACGTGACCAAACACAAAGGAATGGCCGCGGGACTTGTCAACTTCAAAAACGCGAAAGTCATCTACATGAAAGATGCAGCCATGCCGGAAGGGCTCGTAAAAGTATAGAACTGACCCCCGGCAAAATATTGCATTTGCATACAAAGTACCTAAAATAATACGTTTTTTCGGGGTTTGTGATAGTGAGGATAACATGACAGTATTCAAATGCAAAATGTGCGGCGGCACAATCGAGTTCGAGCAGGGTGCAACCGTCGGAACCTGCGACAGCTGCGGAACGAAGCAGACTTTGCCGAAGCTTGACGACGATGATGAAAGAATAGTGAAAGAGATAGTTGCTATAAATAATACGGCGACTTCAGTTTCAATTTTGTCAAGAATCAAAAGGATATCCCTGTTTCTCGAAGAGGGAGAATGGGAAAAAGCCAACGAATACTGCGAAAAAGTTCTGGATTTGGATCCCGAAAACGGAGAGATTTATCTGCTTAAAGAACTGGCGGAAAGACAGTGCCGGGATATCAAAGAACTGTGTCAGTTTTATTATAGTCACTATCTGACTTCTTACAGCAAGAATCTGGAATTAGCTAAAAGATTCGGCGGCAGAGAAATGGCTGAAAAGTTGGGAAATTTAGAGAATACGCTGAAACTTGCGGCTCTCAATCTGCTGAAAATGAAAGAAGAGGAAAAAGAGAGAATGCTAGAAGAACAAAAGCGTATTGAGGCGGAAGAGAAAGAGTTTGAAAAGCAGATAAATAGAAAAAATATTTATTATGGAACACAAAAGCCGCAGGAAATGAGTAAGGCGGGCAAAGGATGTATAGGATGTTTGTCAGTATTTCTCATTCTTCTTCTTATAAGTCTTGGAATAGATAGGTGCAAAGGATTCATACATGAGTCAGATAATGCAAAAAATGAGAAAACCGTAGAAAATATAAATAAAATTTTCGAAGAGGAACGGCAAAAGTATGCTGAACACATACAAAGTGATGAATTTAGAAAAAAAGAAACTGAAATGCTTGCTTCTGCGAAAAAAAGAACCGGATTCCAGTGGTCGAAAATATCAAGCGATTCTATGAATTGGAAAGAAGCCATAGAATATTGTAAAAATCTTAACGAAGATAGTTTTTCTGACTGGAGACTGCCGAATATCGATGAGTTGAGAACACTTATTCAAAATTGTCCGACAACAGAAACAGGCGGAAAATGCGAAGTAAGTGAAAAAAACGGTTGCCTATCATTTAATTGTTGGGGATCTGGAGCTTTATGTTATTGTGAATATAAAGCAAACAACGGTGGTTATTACAGCAAATTAGGAGATTCTGACGGCTCTATATTATGGTCTTCTTCCGCTTTGTCAGATAGCAAAGAACTTGCATGGAGAGTCATTTTCAGTACAGGTGAAGTAGATGGCAGTGGAAGTATAACTACTAAGCATCATGTCCGTTGCCTGAGGTAGGTATCTTTAAAACTGTATTTTGCTCAGTATCTCCATGTGTTTTGTCAAAAAAACAGAAAAATTGACTCAACGCTTGACATTTTAGAGAACTTCATTATGATGCTCTTTGTCAATTTTGTTAAAAATTGACGTAACGCTGCGGAGGTGATGTCATGTCGTCAAAGATTGAATTGTCAAAACTTTCCGAAAAGGAAATTTATAACAGGGAAAATTTATACTGTTTTTTTTGTGCTGAAAAAGGTTCTGAAAACGATGCCGGATTCAGGTGGGATCTTTATAACTGTTTGAAAGAAGGAAAACTTTTCCATGTCGGTTACGATGCTTATTCGATTTCAAAACCTTTGGATTCGGTCGAATATCATCCGGTTTATTCAGAAAAAAGTCTTGAAATAATAAAAGTGCTTGAAGAACAATGTCAGGATTTACCTTTTGTTGTGTTTGAAAGTGTTCTCCTGAATGAGTTTTTGAATCATTTGATTGCACAGAATACTATATTTGTTCAGGTTGAAAAGAATGTCAGTTCTTCTGTTTTTTCGATTCTTCAAAACAAATTTCCTGGAACGGTTCTTTACAATCCGGGAAAACAGGAATTTGCAAAATACTGGTCAAAAGACTGCATAGTGGTCTTGGATTTGATAAGCCAGTCTCCGCTTTCCGCAGAAAAACCGCATGAAATCGTAGCTGAAAAAATGCTTGTTGATATTGTAGCGGAAAAAATCATTGCTTCGGTTTTCAGCCCTTCTGAACTTCCCTCAATTTTCAAGGATATGCTCACAAAATATCGGATCGACAAACGCAGGATCAACCGTTACGCCGGGCGTAGAGGAAAAGCCGGGATCATAAAGCAGTTAATTGGAGAATAAGATGCTGTCAAAAACAATTTACACTGGTGAATATATCAAAAAACTGCACGATGAAACCGGGAATGATCCGGCACTGCTTGAAAGAGTTATATTCGCTTTCGGGCTTCTGGAAGCTATCAAAAAAGTTGGTTTACCCTTTTGTTTTAAAGGCGGAACGGCGTTACTTCTGCTTCTGGATCAGCCGAAAAGACTCAGCACAGATATCGATATCATTGTCGAGCCGGGAACAGATATTGACGAATATATCCGCAGGGCAGGGGAAATATTTCCGTTTACAAAAGTCGAAGAAAATGTCCGCGTAGCAAAAAACAACATCAGCAAACGGCATTTCCGCTTTAATTACCGTTCGCCGGGAAGCGGCCGCGATGTCATGATTCTTCTGGATGTTCTTTTTGAGGAAGTACATTATGGAAAAACAATCGTTAAGCCGATAAAAAACGAATTCCTGCTGACTGAAGGCGAAGATTTGTTTGTCACAATGCCCGATGTAAACGGGATTCTCGGAGACAAACTGACCGCTTTTGCTCCGCACACGACTGGGATTCCTTTCGGTGTTGACAAAGAGTTGGAAATAATAAAACAAATGTTCGACTGCGCCTCACTGTTTGATGCCATGACTGATTACAATGAGGTGAAAACTGTTTATGAATCCTGCGTTAAGAGTGAGGCAAAATACAGAAATCTTGCTGTTTCGCCTGATGATGTCCTGAAAGATACGATACAAAGCTGTTTTTGCATTGCTAGCCGCGGAATGTGCGAAAACAACGATTATCTCTATTTCAAAGACGGCATCTCCAGAATCAGAAACCATATTGTAGGCGGTAATTTCAACGGAGAAACAGCCGGAAGTTACGCAAGCAAGGTCATGTGTCTTGCGGCTTCCATACTGACCAACAGAGAAACTTTGACAAAAATCGAAGACGTTTCCGCTTATGCCGGAGAAAAAATCGACTTTCCCAAACCTAAGCGTTTTTCATATCTTCGCATTGTCGATCCGTTGGCTTATGCTTATTTTATCGAAGCGGTGAAGATGCTTAAAGGTCTAGAAACAAGTGAAAATCAATATTTGTATATATAGGTAACAAAAGGAGAATGGATAGCAAAATGACCGTTTTCAAATGCAAAATGTGCGGCGGCACGATCGAGTTCGAGCCCGGATTATTTCCAAAAGCACATGGATTTTTTAGGAAAATTGAGTATAATGGGGCGGTTTTATTCCCCCGCTAAGTTAGCGGGGGTGGCGCGAAGCGACGGGGGCGTGTGTCAGAACCAAAATGCAACACACTCCACCGCCCTAAAGGGCACCTCCCCTAACTTAGGGGAGGAGTTGTGAGGTTTGGAGGGTGTTCAATGTTAAAACGATTGCCGATCGGTCAGCAGGATTTTGCGAGTATCATTGAAGACAACTGTGTTTATGCCGACAAAACAAAAAATATTTATGATTTGCTCCAGACCAGCCGTTTTTTCTTTTTGTCACGTCCTCGCAGATTCGGAAAATCGCTGTTGATTTCAACACTTAAATATTTGTTTGAAGGGAGAAAAGAGCTTTTTAAAGGGCTTTGGATCGAAGACAAAATCGAGTGGAAAAAGATTCCGGTTATCAGGATCGACTTCACTGCCGGTGA
>Ga0310690_10003711_pt1 | contig 22568 bp, 20 predicted proteins | sample AusTroGonzalo_MG_2_FD_207661 | JGI IMG/M metagenome (GOLD analysis project Ga0310690, IMG submission 207661) | Bovine rumen microbial communities from tropical cattle in Woodstock, Queensland, Australia - Gonzalo_04 (v2) (version 2) | ecosystem: Host-associated > Mammals > Digestive system >... | reverse complement strand
CCATGAAGATAAAGATGAATTCTGGGGATATGTGACACGATGCAAAAAATGCAGAACAAGATTCCAGGCATATGACATTGATTGGGAAAGCGTAAACAGATACTGCCCGGGATGTGGTGCGAAACTGAACTGAAGGAGCAGACGATGGAGAAGATTGAAGCGCTGCGGTACGCAATCTGGGTACTGGAAAAGAAGCAGGCCATGACGAGCGTGGACGGGAAGCGGCTGCAGCCGCTGGACCAGTACGGGAAAGAATTCTATGAGCTTGAGGACGCGATCATCCAGCTGAAAGCGCTGTGTCAGGCGATGCAGAGCGAGCTGGTGCGGAAGAGCATCGCGGAATGGGATATGGCCATCGCGGAGAGCGTGGAGCCGGAGATGCGGCTGTAAGACAATTCATAATTCATAATTCATAATTATGGACGGTGGACAATGGACATACGGACGAAAACCTGCATCCTGATCAGGAAGAACGGGAACTATCTCGTGGGCCGTATCCTGTGGAGCAGGGACCTGCGGTGGAGCAACAACAGGTACGACGCATGGACGACGCGCAGCAGGAAGGACGCGGAGGCCTGGGCGCGGAGGACCGGCGGGATCATGGTGCTGTTCAATCCTGTGACCGGGCAGGAAAGGGTGATATGAATAAATGGCAATGATGATATGCATGATAATGGGCCTGATTGTAGGGTTCACAATCGGTTTATATGTTGGATTTAACTCAAAAAAATGAGCTTCCGCCGGATTAAGGAACGGCCTGAGAGCTTCCATCCGGCGACAAGCGCGGCGGGGACGGGCGGCTGATTCTACATTATTAAATAGGAAGGAGTTATCTCTAAACTGTTTGAATGGGAGCGTGCCTGCTGCCGGCCGGTTCAACTCCGGCCACGCGCAATTTCTTTATTTGACGCTTTTATGAAGGTGATGATATGGCAGATGTTAAGAAATACATAGAGGTCTTGAGTAAAGCAGTAAAAACAGTAAAAGATTTTAATGAAGATACTCCAATAAAAATCAGTTTGGAATGTGTAGAGGACATTCTGAAACTGCTGAAAGAGCAGGAAGCAGTTGAACCTACATGGCAACAGGGCAAGGCATATTGTGGTTCGTGTGGCAAACGGATTCCGTTAAAAATCGGTGCAAGATTCTGCCATAAGTGCGGACAGGCGGTGAAGTGGGAATGAGTAAAAAATCATACAAGCGCAATCAAAATCGTTTGTATAGAGAAATTAAAAGACGAATCATAGCAGAACAAGTAGCAAAATTTCCTGTTCCTGTTATAGAGATTCATAGGGATATAGAAACGCTTGGGATAAGAAGCCTTGTTCCAAATTATCTTGTTAATGAAATCGAATTTGTAAAGACAGATATGGCAAACAAGATAGCAAGAAAACTCGTTGCTGAAGGATTTGTAGAATTTTATAGCAGAGGAAACAAGTATGAACCGATAGCAGATGCTACAGAAATAGAAGCGAGGATTTGCGTTGCAAAACCAAAGCAGAAAGGTCGGTGAAGTGGGAATGAAATGTTTTCCTTTGGATTGCACTACAGAATGTCCGCATTACAAAACATGGGATCTGTCAGTAGATGATTGGACTTCTGTCTGTGACATTTTAAAAGTTCAAGTGGACGATTGTGACGGAGATTATATCCGTTACAGATGCCCATTAGATTCTGACAAACGTTATCAAAACGCATTGCAGGAAGGTCGGTGAAGCGAAATGGAAAGCCCATATTATGAAGCAACGCATGACTTTGGAGAAGAGAACAGGATTTACCAAAGTGGATACGTTAAGGGATACCACGATGCAGTTACGAAATACCCAGAGATTATCCGGTGCAATGACTGCAAATGGAGGAACACAAAAGCGTGTTTCTGCAAGGCTCCAGACGATGTACAGGATGATTGGTTCTGTTCAGAAGGAGAAAAACGAGAATGACAGGAGATAAGATTAAAAAAATAAAGACATACGTTGAGGGAACGCATGGATTTCTTGTTGAGGTTGATGATGAAGAAGAAGTAACACTTGTTATGTGCAAGGATTGCAAGCAAAGCGGTATTGATTCCACAAGTTATCCGCAATATTGGTGTTCTGCTCATGCAGAATATCATGACGGAGATTGGTTCTGCGCTGACGGGGAACGCAAAGATATTTAAAGGCAACAATACTGAAGGACCTGTGAAGCGCGGGATGGGTTCCGCAAAATAAGGCTTGTAATGAGTATTAAATAATTGCACATTTTTCAGCGAAAAGAACGGCAATGAGAGCCGGAGGGGTCCGGGGAGGGGCGCAGCCCTTCCCCGCGTAGAGCAGCAGGAAGGAGGAACCGGAGGATGGCATGGGAATACGAAGGGCTTTTTGACGCGATGCCGGAATCCGGCGAAGAGGACCTGCTGAGCGAATACTGGAAAACCGAGATCACGGCGACGCGGATCGGACGGATGGGATACAGGACGCGGACCATCAAGGCGGGGACGCGGCTGGAAGCGGAGGTGTATCCGATCTTCGGAAAGAGCATGGAGCAGACGGCGCGGCGGGAGAAGCAGAACATGACGGCGGAGCGGCAGAGCCAGCTGAACACCCGGCGGGCGAAGCGGCGGTTGGTGCTGCTGATGGAAACCAATTTCCGGGTGGATGAGGATATCCATGTGACGCTGACATACGCGAATTCAGAATTCAGAATTCAGAATTCAGAATTATCCGCTGCGGCGGAGGAAGAACAGAAACTGAAGCGGGTCAGAAAAGACATGAGGAATTTCCTGTGCCGGGTGAAGCGGCTGCGGGAGAAGCGGGGACTTGACGAGCTGAAGTATATCTATGCCATCGGACACGACAGGGACCAGAGGATCCACATTCACTGTGTGATGAACGGCGGGATCGGCCGGGACGAGCTGGAAAGAATCTGGAAAAAGGGATACGCAAACACCATGCGGCTGCAGAACCAGGGCAAGGGGCTGCAGGGGATGGCAAATTATCTCTACCGGCAGAACGAAAAGGCGAAGGACAACGGGGAGCGGATCGGATACCATATGTGGAGCGGGAGCCGGAACCTGAAGAAACCGAAGGTGCGGACCAGCGACACGAAGATGAGCAACAGGAAGGTGAAGATGATCGCGCAGAACTTCCGCGCGATGGCGAAGGAGATCATGGAGCGCGTATATCCAGGATATACGCTGGAGGACGGCAGGGTATACCTGAGCGACGTGGTGGACGGAGTGTATATCCGCTGCGTGATGAGGGCGACACAATGAGCGAGCGGGACCGGATCAGCAGCACGGCGGATACGGGAAATATCTGCTGCCCGTTTTTTATCGCACACGGGAAAAGGGAGATCATGTGCGAAGGGATGATCGACGGATGCCGGATGATCAGCAGCTTTGACGACCCGGAAGGAAAGACGTTTCACCAGAAAAACTACTGCGAAATGAACTATAAGCGTTGCGAGATGTACTGCAGCATACAGCACTGGAAATGGAGCGAGGACGAATAACAGAACCTGCGACTAACAGAAAACCTTCTTCTCGGTAAGATTAAAGAGAGATCGAACCGGGAGGAGGGTTTTTTATATGGCGCGGAAGCCGGCGGAGAAAACGAACGCCGGGAGAAAGAAACCGAAAAACATGGCCAGGCCGGAGCCGGTGAAAAAGCCGGAAACGAAACAAAAGACAAAGACAAAGCCGGTGAAGCCGGCGAAGCGCAGGGAGCCGCTGACGACGGCGGAATGGCGAAAGATCCGGATCGAATACGTGAAGGGGAAAACGACATACCAGAAGCTGGCGGACAAATACGGCGTGAGCGCGAGCAACATCCGGAAGCGCGCAGCTAATGAAGGCTGGCGAAAAAAGCGGAACAAACTTGACACAAAGGTGGAACAAAAAACGCTTGAGCGCGTGTGCGACGCGCGCGCGAAGGAGTTTGAGCTGATCGCGCGGGTGAACGACCAGATGGACACGGTGCTGGCGAACCTGCTGCAGTTTGTGAGCGACCAGCCGCCGAAGAAGTACGACGACCTGCGCGGCGTGGAGAGCCTGACGAAAGCCATCGCCCAGGTGGTACAGACGAAGAGGGACCTGTACAACGTACCGACGGAGGTAGACAGGGCGAAGATCGAAGCGCTGCGGGAGAAGAACCGGCTGGAACGGGAGAAATTCGCGGAGGAACAGGCGGAAAAGGCAGCGGCCAAGACGGCGGCGGAAGGGACGATGATCCGCGTGGTGATCGAGGGCGAGGAAGAGGAAGTGGCGCTGGATGAGTGAGCGGGTGATTGAATTCAGGCCGAATCCGAAGCAGCTGAGATTCCTGAAAGCGAAGGAAAAGTACGTCGCGTTCGGCGGCGCGCGGGGCGGAGGAAAGAGCTGGGCGATCCGGGTGAAAGCGATCCTGCTGGCGAACCGCTGGGCGGGGATCAAGATCCTGATTGTGCGCAGGACGCTGGTTGAGCTGCGGAACAACCACATCGAACCGCTGCGGGGCCTGCTGAAAGGGCTGGCCAAGTACAATCAGCAGGAACGCAAATTCGTATTTAGCAACGGAAGCACGATCAGTTTTGAGTTTTACGACAGCGACAAGGACGAAATGAAATACCAGGGCGTTGAATACGACGTGGTTTTCGTGGACGAAGCAACGCAGTTTCAGGAAGCATGGCTGAAGATCATCGCGAGCTGCTGCCGCGGCGTGAACGACTTCCCGCGGAGAATCTACTACACATGCAACCCGGGCGGGCCGAGCCATGCCTATGTCAAGCGGCTGTTTGTGGACCGGGATTTCCGGGGAGAGGAAAAGGCGGAGGACTATGTTTTCATCCAGTCGCTGGTGACGGAGAACAAGGCGCTGATGGAAGCCAGCCCGGAATACATCACGTTCCTCAAAAACCTGCCGCCGAAGCTGAAAAAGGGCTGGCTGTATGGGGACTGGCAAATCGCAGAAGGAATGTATTTTGAAGAATTCCGCAATAACCAGGACGGATACAAGGACCGGCGCTGGACGCACGTGATCGAACCATTCAAACCGAAGAACCATTGGCCGATATACCGGAGCTTTGACTGGGGATATGCGAAGCCTTTCAGCTGCGGCTGGTGGACGGTGGACGACGACGGGACGGTGTACCGGATTGACGAAATGTACGGCGTGGAATACAGCGCGGGGGAACCGATACCGGATCAGGGCGTGAAATGGCCGCCGGAAAAAGTGTTTGCGGAGATCAAAAGACACGAAACGGAACACCCGTGGCTGAAGGGAAAGCAGATAACCGGCATTGCGGACCCGGCAATATGGGACGCGGAAAGCGGGATCAGCTTTGCGGAAACGGCGGCAAAGGCGCAGGTGTTCTTCCAGCCGGCGGACAACGCGCGGATACCGGGCTGGATGCAGATGCACTACCGGATGATGTTTGACGAAGCGGGATACGCGCGGCTGTATGTGTTCAATACCTGCAGAAACTTTATCCGGACGATACCGACGCTGATGTACGACCAGCACAAGAGCGAGGACCTGGACACAAAAGGCGAGGACCACATCGCGGACGAAACAAGATACTTTTGCATGTCAAGGCCGGTTACGCCGCATCTGCCGGAGGATGACAAGGGACCGGCATACGGCGCGGACCCGCTGGACCAGTTTGTAAGGAGGATGAACAGAAGATGATCAGGATCAATCTCAATTCAGCGAGGACGAAGCTGACGATCGAAGGACACGCGCAGCCGGAGGAAAGCGCGCAGTACAAGGAGATCTGCGCGGCGGCAAGCGCGCTGGTGCAGGCGCTGGCGTACAGCATAACCAAATTCAACCATGAGGGCGACGCGCTGGAGCTGTTCAAGTTTGACGACACGCCGGGGAACGTGCTGCTGAAAGTGAAAGCAAGCGAATGGAGCGAGCGGGCGATCACGCGGAGGTTCAACGAATACGGGGACGGGTTTGAGTTGCTTGCGCTGAGCCATCCCTACAGCGTGGAAATGATATGGGACGGAGAGAAGATTTTACCGGAAATGAAGGAGGACGGAAAGCATGAGTGAGATCAGGAGAAAAAGGGACAACAGAGCCATGATGCCGGGCGGAGGACCGGGCATACAGAGCCAGGAGATGAACCCGCAGGACGTGGGCGTGCCGCCGTGGGACATAGACCAGCGGGCGGTGAGGACCGGCGAAGAGGAAAGCGCATATACGCAGGGAGCAAGGATGGGCGCGCAGGCCATCGCGCAGCAGGCGCGTGGAACGGGAGCCGCAGGCAGCCAGCCGGCCATGACGGGCATGAAGATGGACGAGCAGCGGCTGATCGAAGCAGAAAAGCTGCTCATGGAATACAAAAAAGGCAAAGCGAGCGTGGACCGGCGGATCATCAACGCACAGGACTGGTGGAAGATGAGAAACTGGGAACAGATCGCGAACAACAGGGGAACCAGGGGCGCAACCATTGCGAAGAGCGCGACGGCGTGGCTGTGGAACTGCATCGTCAACAAACACGCGGAAGCAATGGATGCCTATCCGGAGCCGGTGGTGCTGCCGCGGATGCAGGAGGACAAAGCGGAAGCGCAGATGCTGAGCGATATCCTGCCGGTTGTGCTGAGCATGAACGGGTTTGAAGATGAATACAGCAAGGCGCAGTGGCAGAAATTCCAGGAAGGAACGGGCGGTTATCACGTAGGCTGGGACAAGACGAAGCTGGGCGGGATCGGAGATATCAGCATCCTGAACATCAACCTGCTGAACCTTTACTGGGAGCCGGGCGTGGAGGACATACAGGACAGCGCGAACGTGTTCTATGTGCAGATTGTGGACACGAAGCAGCTGGAGCAGCAGTATCCGCAGCTGCAGGGCAAATTAAAAAGCGCATACCTGAAGCCAAGCGAATACCGCAAGGATGACAGCGTGAGCGTGGACGGAAAGAGCGTGCTGGTGGACTGGTACTATCACACATGGAACGGGCCGAAAAAGGTGCTGCACTATTGCCAGTTTGTGAACCATGAAATCCTGTACAGCACAGAGCAGAACGGTGAAACGGAAGGGCTTTATGCCGACGGGGAATATCCGTTTGTGCTGGATCCGCTGTATCCGGTGCATGGAAGCCCGGCGGGATACGGCCTGATCGACATCGCGCACGACGCGCAGACGGACATTGACACGCTGAACCAGGCGATGGTGCAGAACGCGGTGGTGACCAGCACGCCGAGATACTTCATCCAGAGCGACGGCGGGATTAATGAAGATGAATTCGCGGACTGGAGCAAGCCCTTTGTGCATACAGGCGGAGGACTGGGCGAGCAGAGCCTGCGGCAGATCGTGACCAGCGGGATCCAGGGCAGCGCGATGAACATGCTGCAGCAGAAAATCGACGAGCTGAAAACCATCACGGGAAACACGGACGTGAACAACGGCGGCACGCCCAGCGGCGTGACAGCGGCCAGCGCGATCGCGGCGCTGCAGGAGCAGAGCGGCAAGGGCAGCAAGGACTCCAGCCGGAGCAGCTACCGGGCGGCGAACAAGATTTTTACGATGTGCATTGAGCGGATCAGGCAGTTTTATGAAATTCCGCGGTGGTTCCGGATTCTCGGACAGAACGGGCAGGAGAAATTCACGATGTATTCCAACGCCAGGCTGCAGGACCAGCAGATCGAGGGCGGCATGGGGATGGACGGCGGATACCGGAAGCCGGTTTTCGACATTGACGTAAGAAGCGAACGGGAAACCGCGTATACCAAGCTGTCACAAAATGAGCTGGCAATCCAGTTCTATCAGCTGGGCGCGTTCAATCCGCAGATGACGGACCAGGTCATGCTGATGATGGAAATGATGCAATTCCGCGGGAAAGACGAGATCATGCAAAAGGTGGCGCAGCAGGGGACGCTGATGGACGCGCTGATGCAAGTGGGGCAGATCGCGATGGCGCTGGCGGAGAAATACGACCCGCAGGTGAGCGCGCAGCTGGCCCCAATCCTGCAGCAGATCGGCATGGACGCGGGCGGCGGCGCGGTCCCGGCGGCGGAGGGCGAAGAGCCGGCAAAGCTGGCAGAAAGCAGCGACGCGGTGACGGGAAAGAGCAGCGAGGAAGCCGGAAACGTGCGGAAAGCGAGAGAGCGGACGCAGAACGCAACAAGAGTTTAATTCAGAATTCAGAATTCAGAATTCAGAATTAAATGTTTTGCGACTAACAGAACACAGGGCGTTGTGGTATGAAGTAAGTAACGGATCGCCCACGTACGGGCAGAAGGGAGCCACAGATGGCATATTTTGAAATGAATCTGAAGCTGTTTGAAGGCGGAGCGGCAGGCGCAGGCGCAGCGCCGGCGGCAGGACCGGCCGGAGAGGGCGGAGGAACGGAAGCGGCAGTAATTACACCGGGCGAGCTGGAGGACGGCACGCAGGTGGATGCCCGTCTCGCCGCGCGGATGGAAGAGCAGGCACGGAAACGCGCAAGCCGGGGAGAAGAACCTGTGAAGCAGGCGGCGCACAAAGCCGCGACAAAGACGCAGGAAAACGCACCGGCGGATAACGCGGAGCCGGACCTGGACGCTGAGTGGCAGGAAGCGAAGAAACGGTTCAGGGACCAGTACGGCCGCGACGTGAAAGCGGCGGTGGATGACAGGTTCAAGAACCAGAAGGACGCGAACGAGCAGCTTGGCAAAGTGATGCCGGCGCTTCAGGCGCTGGCAAAGAAACTGGGGCTTGACGAGAACGACACGGACGGCGTGATCGAAACGATCCTGGACGACGACAGCCTGTATGAAGAAGAAGCTGAAGCGGCCGGGATGACGGTGGAAGGATACAAAAACTTCCGGGCGATGGAGGAAGAGAACGAGCGCCTGAAAGCAAGGGAAGCGGAGGAACAGGAACAGATGTTCCTGCGGCAGCACTTCCAGAACCTTGCGATGCAGGGCGAGGAAATGAAGAAAACATTTCCGGACTTCGACCTGAAAGCCGAGATGGAGAACGAAACCTTCCGCCGGCTGGTAGCGCCGAACAGCGGACTGGACGTGCGGGCCGCATTCTATGCGGTGCATCACGCGGAGCTGGAACCGCAGGCGATGGCCTACGGGATCCGGAAAGCGCAGCAGCAGATGAGCCAGACGCTGCAGGCGAACCGGGCGCGCCCGGTAGAGGGCGCGATGAAGAAAGGACAGCCGGCGAACGTCGCGATCGACCCCAGGAGCATGACACGGGAAGAAAGACAAAGATTGCTTGAGAGAGCGCGGAGAGGGGAACGGATTGAGTTCTGACCGCGCGGAAAGGGAGAGAAACGCGATGGAATTCTGGATGAATCTGAGCCTGTTCAATGACGCAGGCACGCTGGTCAACGCGACCGGCAACTATATTAACGCTTATACGGGCAGCGCGACGAGCTTCGACCCGCCGGACACGCTGACCCCCACGATGAAAACCTTCTATGACACCGAGCTGCTGGAGAACCACAGGGATCAGCTGATCTTCGCCCAGCTGGGCAAGAAGCAGGGCCTGCCGGCGCGGCGCGGCCGCACGATCGAGTGGCGCAAGTGGAACACCCTGCCGAATTGCGCGGCCCTGACAGAAGGTGTGATTCCTTCCGGCCAGAAGATGGGCATGACCAGCATCAGCGTGAGCCTGGCGCAGTACGGTGAATATGTCGCCGTGACCGACCTGCTGGAGCTGCACGCGCTGGACGACGTGATTGCGGGCGCGGTGGAAGAACTGGGCGCTGCCGGCGGCAAGACCCATGACACCCTGGTGCGGAACGTGCTGAAGGGCGCGACAAATATCCTGTTCGCGGATGCCTACAACAGCAGCAACGTGAAGCAGACCAGGCCCACAAGCAAGGCCGAACTGATCTATGCGATCAACACCAGCGGCTATACCTGCAACCTGACGGCCGATATGGTCAATCAGGCCTATACCAACCTGAAAGTCGGCGGAGCGCCCACCTTCAGCGGCGGCAAATACGTGGCAGTTGTGCATCCGCACGTTGCCTATGACCTGCGGAAAGACAAGGACTGGATCGAAGCCCACAAGTATGCTGCACCGCAGCAGATTTTCAACGGCGAAATCGGCGAGCTGCACGGCGTGCGCTTCATTGAGAGCAACCTTGCCCCCATCATCAAGAGCACAACCGACAGCGACGCGGTGGCCACCTACAAGACCATGTTCTTCGGCAAGGACGCTTTTGGCGTGATTGATCCGGAAGGCAGCGGCATGGAAACCATCGTCAAGACCAAGGAGCAGGTCGGCGGACCGCTGAACCAGTTCAGCACCGTAGGTACCAAGTTTGAGATCGCGGCGAAGATCCTGTATCAGGAACGCATTTGCACCGTATGGAGCGGCAGCGCCTATTCCAGCGTGGACAGCGAAAACTGATAAGGGAGGGCGACGGACATGAAAATGATCCTTGACCTCTTTGCGGGCGGACACAGCGTGACCTGCCTGAAGGACGCGCACATGACGACCTTCAGCGCATCCGCCACCACCGACGTGCAGGAGAACGCCACCGTGACCCTGACCGTGACACCGGCCAGCGGATACGAAGTGGACGAGATTGAAGTGTGCGCCGGCGGCGTGACGGTGACGCTGACCAGCAGCACCTACAGCTTCACGATGGGAAACGCTGATGTGACGCTTTACTGTAAGAGCAAAGCCGACAACAAGTACATGATCACTGAAGAGTGCATGGCCAGCGTGAACGAAACCAAGGTTGTGCTGCACGCGAACAACGTGATCAGCCTGACACCCAATGGTGTACCGAAGGCCGTGACCGCGGCAAACGGCGGCGCAAGCGTGACCGTGACCCCCGCGATCCAGAGCCTGATTGACCAGGGGATTCTGGTCAAAATCTAAGCTGCAACGGCCGGGCAACAAGGGCCGACAGCCATAGAGTATTCCTCCTGAGAAGGGCGGGGCGTAAGGACATGCGCCCCGCCTGACCGGGGGACGAATCGCCCGCGTTACAGGGCAGAAAGGACGGAGGAACAACATGGCAACGAAAAAGACCGACAAGACGGATGTGAACCAGATGAAGGACATTGTGACGGAAGAGATTGACGCGGAAATGATCAACAAGGCCCCGGAGAGCGTTGAAAGCGCATGGGACCGGAACATGAAGGTGATCGTACCGCGCAAGCCCAAGGGCGAGGACCAGAACTATTATATCTGCATCAACGACAGGCGCTTTCTGCTGCCGGCGAACGGCAAGGAGCAGGAGCTGCCGGAGCCGGTTGCAAAGGTTCTGCTGGAGAGCCTGGAAGCGGAAAATGAAGCGGACGACTTCATGGACCAGATTCCGAACAGGGCCGGCGAAACGCCGCAGGAGCATCCGATCTGATTGACGGAACCGGGAGAGGACCCGGCTGAAAAGACGGGGATATCCCCGTCTTTGTTTGCATAAAGGGAGGAAAGAAGATGAACATACAGACCGCGCTGGACAGGGCGGACGAAATGAAGCCGAACATGATGAGCCGGAGCCTGAAGATTGCGTTCCTGAGCGAGCTGGACGGACTGATCCACAGGGAAATCATCCTGAAGCACGCGCACACGGAGGAACAGGAAGAATTTGAAGGATACACGGAGGACACGGATCCAGGCACGGAGCTGCTGGCACCGTGGCCGTATGACGAAATGTACGGATATTATCTGATGGCCAGGATAGACGACCAGAACATGGAATACGACAAATACGAGAACGACCGGGCGAAATTCAACAGCGCCTATGACATGTTCCATGACTGGTGGCGGAGGAACCACATGCCGCTGAGCCGGAACAGACAGCTGAGAATCTGAAACAGGGAGAGGGTAAAAGATGGTCAAACTGCCGCAGCAAACGCCGAGCGCGAAGAGCATACAGATGACAAGCGCTTTTTACGGATACAACCACAACGAAATCATCAGCGACGGCGAAATGTACGACATGCAGAACATGAGCGGTGACAAGTATCCCGTGCTGACGATTCGCAAAAAGCGGGGCATAACCAGCTATGACACGGAGGGAAGCGATCCGGTTCCGCTGACGGGCATCGCGGGACGGGACCAGCTGGTTTTTGTGCGCGGGAGCAAGGTCTACTATGACTATCTGGAAGTGGACGGGCTGACGCTGAGCACGGACGCAAGCATGATACCGAAGAAGATCGTATCCTTCGGCGCATACGTGTGCATATGGCCGGACAAGGTGTATTTCAACACGGCGGACCTGACGGACAAGGGAACGATGGGCCGGGCGTGGAGCGCGAGCGGGGAGAACATCAACCTGATCATGTGCCGCGGGGACGGGACCAACTATGACATGACGGCGATTGAAACCGGCGCGAACCCGCCGGAGAACCCGGACAACGGGGACCTGTGGCTGGACGAGAGCGGAGACAACGACGTGCTGCGGCAATATGACGCGGTGACAATGGAATGGGTGGAAGTCGCGACGACGTTCGTGAAGATCACGGGGACCGGGATCGGCGCGGGGCTGAAGGAATATGACGTGGTGGACGTTTCCGGCATGGCGGCGGCAAGCGGAGCCAGCGAGAAAATACAGGCGCAGGTGAGCGCGCTGAACGGCAGCAAGATTGTGTATTTTGCGGGAGAAAACTATATCGTGGTGGCCGGGCTGATCAGCCAGGCGCAGGAAGCGCTGGCGGACGAAACGGTGAGCGCGGATATCACAATCCCGGACCTTGACTATGTTTGCGAAAGCAACAACCGGCTTTGGGGATGCAAATATGGCCTTGTGAACGGGCAGGTGCTGAACGAGATCCATGCGAGCAAGCTGGGCGACTTCCGGAACTGGGCGTGCTACATGGGGATCAGCACGGACAGCTACACGGCGAGCGTGGGAACGGACGGGCCGTGGACCGGAGCCTGCACGCAGCGGGGATATCCGGTGTTCTTCAAGGAAGGATTCATCCACAGGGTGAGCGGAAACACGCCGAGCAGCTTCACGATCCAGACGACGGTGGCGCGGGGCGTACAGAAGGGAAACTGGCGCAGCCTGCAGGTGGTGAACGAGAACATCTATTACAAGGCGCGGAACGCAGTGATGATGTATGACGGGAACATGCCGACGGCGGTGAGCAGCCAGCTGGGCGAAGTGCTGTATGACGACGCGCGGGCCGGCGTGCTGGGGAATAAATACTATATCAGCATGAAGGACAAGAACGACAACTGGCGGCTTTTCAACTATGACACGGCAAACAACGTCTGGTACAAGGAAGACAACACGCAGGCGCTGGGATTTGCGACGGTGGATGACGAGCTGTTTTTCATAGATGAAGTGAACAACACGCTGGTGACGGTGTGCGGAACGAGCGGGACGGCGGAGGACGACTTTGACTGGGCGGCGGAATTCGGCCTGACGGGCGTGAACTATAAACAAAGCAGCAGCTATGACGATCCGAAGCGGGTGAGGAACGCGAAATACCTGAGCATGTTCAAAGTCCGCATGTACCTGGAGCCGGGAGCGAAAATGCGGCTGTGGATCCGGTACGACGATGAAGCGCTTTACACATTCATGGGCGAGCGGACCGGGAACAGCATGAAAACCTTCATCCTGCCGGTGATTCCGCGGCGGTGCGACCATCTGCGGTTCAAGATTACGGGACAAGGAAACGTGAGGGTATACGACCTGAGCCGGATTATGGAGGTGGGCGGAGATGGCTGAAGTATTCTTTGACAGCCCGCCGGCGCTGCAGGGAAAGGAAGAGGACCAGCTGCGGCAGCTGCAGCGCTACCTGATGGCGATGAGCGACAAGCTGAACGCGGCGCTGATGGACGTTTCCATTGAACAGATGGCTCCGGAAGTGAAAACGACCATCACGACGGCGCAGGAAACGACGGCAAAAAACTATGAAACGCTCAAGAGCATGATCGTCAAGACTGCGGAGGTTGTGCGGCATGAAATGGACGAAATCACGGCGCACCTGGAGGACAACTATGAAGCGCTGAGCAGCCAGTTCGGAACCTATGAGCGGAACCTGGACAGCACGATCACGGCAACGGCGGAGGGCATCCTGCAGGAATACCGGTTTCAGGAGCGGATCACAGGGCTGGAAGAGGACACGGGGAGCTTTGAGCGGAGGATCAATCAGTATATCTTCAGCGGCCTGGTGGACGAAGTGAACGGAAAATACGGCATCGCCATAGGCGAGAACGTGACAGCATACGACGCGCAGGGCAATCCGTACCTGAACACGGAAAGGAAAACAGCGACCTTCACGATGGACGAGCTGGCTTTCTGGCACGGGGAAACGAAGATGGCGTACTTCAGCGACAATGTTTTCCACATCGCGCAGGGCGAAGTGACTTCAAGCATGAAGATGGGGAACCATACCTGGCGCGTGATGACGGGCGGCGCGCTGGGCCTGATCAGCGGCTAAAGGCGGAGGAAAAAGATGGCAACCAAGACGGGCGCGATCGGCAACAACGATCCGAACAACTACATGACCTATTTCAAAACGCCGCAGGCGCTGGGGATCCAGATGGCGACGGGCGAATATCCGAACGGAAGCATCACGTTCACGGATATCGCGGCCGGTGGTCCGGTATGGAGAAACCAGCACTATGGTGGAATGAATTTTGAGGTGAAGCTGTACCTGTGCGACAGCGCCGGGAACAACAAGTGCCTGATCGGTGACTGGACCATCGAAGCGCAGCAGAGCAGCAACAAAAAGGACTTTTCCGTGAGCGGGGCGACGGGGCTGGCGGGAAAGGCCCTGTACCTGCTGATGGACGATACCTGGGCGGAGCCGGGCGACAGCCGCGACTATACGATCCTGCGCTACCGGACGGGCGTTTCCGTGCAGACGGCGTACAACCAGTTCAGCGTGACATGCCAGAGCGGCGGAAACGGAAGCCTGACGGCAAGCGCAAACAGCGCGGTTGTCGGCAGCACGGTGACGCTGTATCCCAGCGCAAACACGGGATACTATCTGACCGGATACACGACCAGCCCAAGCGTAACGATCACGAACAATACCTTCACCATGCCGGCGAGCGCGGTGACCATCACGGCCAACTTCGCGAAGGTGACCTATTCCATCACGAAGAGCGCAAGCCCGGCGGCGGGCGGCACGGTGACGGTGGCAAGCACGGCGCAGATGGGAAACAGCGTGAGCGTGAGCCAGACACCGAACACCGGGTATTATTTCAATGGATGGACAACAAGCCCGGCACTGACGATCAGCGGCGGCGCTTTCACGATGCCGGCGAGCAATGTTTCCATCACGGCCAACTATCTGAAACGCAGCACGGCGAGCCTGAGCAAGACCAGCATGACGGGCGGGGACACGATCACGCTGTCCATCAGCGCGGACAAAAGCGCATACAGCCATAAATACAAGCTGAGCTTCGGCACAAACATGGAAACGAGCCTGACGAGCGTGAACGCGGGCGTTTCAAGCGTAAGCATCAGCGTGCCGGCGAGCTGGAGCAACTATATACCCAACGCGACGAGCAAGGGCAGCGGGACGCTGATTCTTTACACCTACAGCGGGAGCACGGAGATCGGCAGCTATACGATCACGAACCTGACGTACAACGTGCCGGCGAGCGCGGTGCCGAGCGTGGGGACCATCACGACGAGCATCGCGCGGACCATAGGCGGCGTGACATACGCGAACGTCGGCAACTACTATGTACAGAACCACAGCGGCGTGCGGGTGCAGACGACGGCGAGCGGGAGCTACTCAAGCACGATCAGCAGCCTGAAGGTGGCGCTGAACGGATACAGCGGAAACAACTATGTGAAAACCGTAAGCAGCGGGAGCATAGACTTTACGACGGGGCTGCTGAGCGTGGCGGGCAGCACGACGATCACGGTGACGGCGACGGACAGCCGCGGCCGGACGGCGACAAAGACGGCGACGATCACGGTAACGGCCTACAACGCGCCGAGCGGGAACGTGACCTGCCGGCGGGTGAACAGCGGCGGCAGCGACGACGACATGGGCGAATACGCCAAGTTTACGCTGACGAAAAACTATACGGCCGTGGGGAGCAACAGCCTGACGGTGCGGATGACCAGCCAGGGGAGCACGGTGACCATCACCGGGACCAGCGGGGACGTGCTGCCGGGTAGCCGGCAGACATTCAGCATCCAGCAGGAATACACGGTGACGGTGACGCTCCAGGACAGCTTTGAAACGGTGACGATCACGGGAAAGGTGCGGAGCGCGAACTTTCTGATATACGCAAGCGCGAACGGCAAGAAGCTGGGATTCAAAAAGGCGGCGACAAAGGGCGGAACGAACGATGAAACCATCGAATTCAGCGGGACGGCGACGATCTACATCGGCGATCTGACGCTGGCACAATATATACAAAGCATCGTGAACAACATGTAAGGAGGACAGGGGAAAAATGGCAGTGACGGGCAAGTACAGACTTCCGGAGGAAAACTATCCGCAGCAGGGATACCAGGGGCTGGCGGGCGTGAGCGACAACACGGCGCAGAAAGCGCAAAAGGCGCAGCAGGACTACCAGCCGAACCAGCAGGTGCAGCAGGCGCAGCAGCAGCTGCAGAACGTGCAGAACCAGCGGCCGCAGAGCTACAACAGCAAGTACAGCGCGGCGCTGGACGGGATCCTGAAGGAGATCCAGCAGCCGAAGGAATTCAAGTATTCATTCAACGGGGATGAGCTGTTCAAGTATTACGCGGACCTGTACACCCAGCAGGGCAAGCAGGCGGCGGCGGACGTGATGGGAAGCGCGGCGGCGCTGACCGGCGGATACGGCAACAGCTATGGCCAGCAGGTGGGACAGCAGACATACGATCAGTACCTGCTGAACCTGTACGACAAGGGCATGGACCTGAGGGACCGGGCGTATCAGAAATACCGCGACGACCAGGCGGCGCTTCAGGACCAGTACAACATGCTGAGCGCGGCGGATCAGACGGACTATGGACGCTACCGCGACACGCTGGGCGACTGGGAGAACGAACGGGCATACTGGACGCAGCAGGAAGGGACCGCATACGACCGCGGATACAACGAATTCCTCAACGAGCGGAACTACTGGACGCAGCAGGCGGCGGCGGAGAACGCGGACTGGTGGAACGGCCAGCAGATGGCGGAGAACATCCGGCAGTATGATACCAGCATGGCGGAAAACATCCGGCAGTACGATACAAGCATGGCGGAGAACCAGCGGCAGTTTGACGCAAACCTTGACTATGAAAAGATGACGAACGATCAGAAATACGCGGCGGAGTATGCAATGGCAATCCTGCAGAACGGAGAAATGCCGACGCTTGCGCTGCTGAAAGCCGCGGGCCTGAGCGAAGAGGACGCGCAGAAGCTGATGGCGCAGCTGGTTCCGGCGGGCGGAGGATCCGGCGGAAGAGGGAAAGGCAACTCTTACTATGTTGATATTGCCGGGAACTATTACACGGTGGACAAGAACGGAAACTATGTAAAAGTTGACGATAAAGACATTGATCCGCGGAGGGACATGGAATACGGAAGCGCGGCGGACATTGCAAAAACAACGGCAAGACTGGCGACAGGAAATAAAACATGGGCGCAGGCTGCGGAAGAGCAGAAAGAAGCAAAAAAGGCCGCGGCAGCGGCTGAAGCGGCAGCGGCAGAAAACGCTGCCGCAAGGCAAAAGGCCAATACGACGGAAGCGGTAAGGAATACCATGAGCAACATGCCGGAAGACCTGCTGAAATATTGGAAAAAAAATAAATAATCCGACGGAGGGTTAAAAGATGGCATCCAGAAAGAAAAAAGAAAACACCCAACAGATCGGCACATACAGAAAAAAGAAAGAACAATTAGATAACAGCATCGGATCATACCGGAATAAGCTCAGGCAGAACTATAACAAGTACATGGAGCTGCTGAAAGCGAACCAGGAGAATCAGCGGAACGAATATTATCAGCAGATGAACCAGCAGGCCGGACAGGACCTGCTGCGTACTGCTGCAAAGGCGACCGGAACACAGCCGAAGCAAACGGTGACGCTGGACAACGTGAAGCAGCAGGCGGCAAAGCAGGCGCAGCAGAAAGCGGCCAGCTCGATCCAGGGGACCGGATACCAGCCGGCCAAGCAGGAACCGCAGCAGGATAACCTGATGAGCCGGGTGCTGCAGGTGAAAAAGCAGGAAGATGCAGAGCTGGATAAATGGAATAAGTTTGTGCTAAATTCCGGAGCCATCGGACAGAGCGGAATCAGCGGAGCGCAGGCGAAAGCGTACACGCCGACGCAGACAACGGCTGATATCCTGAAAACGGCCGCAAAAGATATCAAGGCGGACAGGCAGGCGAAGAAGATCAAAGATGACGACGTATTGCTGCGGGCAGCGGCAAAAGACTATGCCGCGCAGAATCCGAACGGACCGGAAACGGCAACATGGGGACAGGTGAAGAAGGGCAGCCAGCTGGAAGAAGTGCTGAGCGCGCTGAAGGGACAGGAAGAGAAAAAGACGCAGCCGGAAGTGAAAGCGGAAGCGAAGGTGAAGCCATTCGACGAGAGCCAGCCGGCGCAGATGAAACCGGAAGAGGAACTGCCGACGACTGACAAGGTGCTGCGGGATGCGATGATCCGCGAGAACCGGAACGGCACGGGAAACTATGCGGCGGTGGATCCGAGAAACAACCGGACGACCATTGGACAGGCGAGCCAGGCGACGGCATACAACGCGCTGGGCGTGAAAACGCCGGCAATGCGGCAGGCGGAACAGATTCAGAAACAGGCGAGCCGGGTGAAAGAGCTGGACGACCTTGTGACGGGGAACGTGGAACACGGGACGATCCACAGCGCGCGGCCGGAGAATGTTTCCAACATGCTGACGGAAACCAACGCGAGAGCCAGCCGGAGCGAGATCGAGATCCTGCGGCACAAGGGCTATTATGATAACGACAATTTTGATCCGGAATGGTGGAGCCAGAGCTACAGGGAGCAGAAACTGGACGAATACAACGAGGACGCGCTGCAGCGGCAGGCAAACATTGAAGAGCTGCAGGCGCAGATTGACGCGGGCGGCGTGACACAGAGCGTGGTGGAGCCGCTTCTTTCGCTGTACACAAACGATCGGGTAGAAAACGAGCGGAAGATCATCGAAGGAGAAGGATATACAGAAGAGGAAAAAGCGAACGCGGAAAAGGTGCTGGACAACCTGTACAGAAGCGTGGGAATCAACGGACAGAGCGCGAAGGACAGGGCGATGCATTTATACAGCCTCATCTCGCCGCAGGAGGACCTGAACACGGACAACGTGCGGAGAATGGCCTATGACGAGATGAACGGGCTGGGAAGCTATGAGCGGGCGATCAAGAGCCTGAAAACATACGAAGAAAAGAAAGCGTTCAACGACAGGATAGACCAGGCGATCGACGGGATTGTGAACCCGGAAAGCAACCTGGACTATCAGCTGCGCAATGAGCAGGCGTGGCTGGAATATGACAACAGCCAGATAGAAAGGATCCTGAACCAGAACGGATGGGAAGAAAGCTATAATGACATGATGAGCGAACCCGTGACGGGAGACACGGAGTATCATCCGGAGCTGAATCTGGTCAACGATCCCATGAGCTATTTTGACAAAGGCACAAGCACGACAGCCGGGAACGCGGACTATGTTTACAGCGTGCTGGGCGGAGGGCTGAAGAATACAGACATTGTGGCCGGCGATTTCCACAAGGCCGCGCTGATGAATCCTAAAGAACGGGACAAATTTATTTCTCTGTACAATGACGGAAAAAAAGCGGAAGCATGGGCGTTTTATCAGGGGATTGAGCCGATGCTGAACCAGCTGTATGCACAGTATGAAGAATTGAGCATGCAGGACACGGCCAGCCGGTATCCGATTCTTTCTTCCGCCGTATCGCTGATCAACACAGCGCTGCAGCCGGCGGAAATGATACTGAATATTCCGAACTATGCAAGATCGCTGATGGGAATACAGAACACAACAATGGACCCAAACAGCGCGGCATATCTGAACACCAGAATGAAAAGTACCATCCGGCAGACCATCAGCAAAGACCTGGGTGATACATGGGGAAAAGTATATAACGGATTGATGAGCGGCGCGGACAGCTCGCTGAACTTTGCCATCGCGCGAGCGCTGGGCCTGCCTGACAATTTGCTGCAGGCGGGGACGCTGATGCTGTTTTCTTCTCAGGCTTTCGAAACAAGCCTGCAGCAGAACATGAAAAATAACAAGGGCAATTATGCCTACAACATGGTGGAAGCGGCGCTGGACGCGATCATTGAAACAGGCACGGAAATCGCGACGGTGGAACGGTTTATGATGAATCCGACCAATCTGATGCGGTTTACGGTAAGAGCGATCACATCCGAACCGGCAGAAGAATTTACCGGCGCGCTTGTGGAACCTTATATTAAGGAACTGGCAAAACACAGGAATCAGTACAAGGACAGAGCGGTGCAGATCCTGGGCAATCACGGATACTGGAACGAGCAGGGCAGCTGGGTAGAAGTAAAAGACATAGACAAGGCGACGCGCCAGGCAATGCACGAATGGAACCGTGACGCATGCTTGGCCGCGCAGGAAGCGCTGGTCAGCGTGATTCCGATGATCGGCTTCCAGGGTGGAAGAATTGCCATGAGCAATATCCGGACCGGCCGGGCCATTACAGGGGACACGACGACGGCGGAGGAACGGGTGGAGCGGCTGATGGGAGCCGCGGAAAGCATGGGACCGGAAAGCGACAGCGGCAAGCTGGCGGCAAGGATCCGGAGCAGAGAAGCAAGCGGGAAAAAGGCAAGCAACTATCAGCTGGGCCAGCTGGCAAGCGACACCATGCGGGAAGCGACGGAACAGGGAAGCCCGGAAAAGGTGCTGAGCGTGCTGGAAGCGGTTGAACCGAAGCAGGCGAAGGAAATACGGGAGGACCTGCATCTGGCGACGGAAAGAGAGATCGAGGACGCGGAAGGAGAGCGCGTAAAGGGACCGCGGGGAGTTATTTATAACGCAGAAGATGGCAGAAGCGTTCATGCGCGGCTTGTGGGCGTGACGGAGATCGAGCGGCAGGATGATGACGGGAAAAAGGTAAAAGCTCCGGGCGTTATCATTGAAGTGGACGGAAAGCAGATCCCTGTGGACGCGGCAAAAGTGCTGACGACCAGCATGGAAACCGGAGAGCTGCTGCGAAACGCGCGGGAGAATCCTGTGTTTGACGCGGGATATACCTATCTTGTGCTGAGCGAAATGGAAGCGGGCCGGGAAGGGAATCCGACAATCCTGACCGCGCCGGCAGAAGCAATCCGGCTGGCGGCGTACATGGGCAGGAAGATGCCGACGACCGGAATCAGCGAGGAAACGGCAAAGAAACTGTACGACTATTCCGTAAGAGAAAAGGAAGAGCTGCGGAAAAAGGAAGTACAGAAGAGCACAACCAGAGGAAAAGGGAAAGGAACCGCGACATTCAAGGGCCTGCAATACGGGACAGAAGAATACAAAAAGGCGCTGAAAGATGCAGGACTGAGCAAGGAAACGCGGAACCGCATGGGAGCCTGGGCGGAAGTCGCGCGGGTGGCAGGCATTGACCTGGTTTTCATGGACAATGCCGAGATAGAAGCAGAAAAGAAAAAAGGGAATATCGGTTTTTCAAACGAAGCGCGGGGACTGTACGGTTCACAGAGCGGGAACCGGATTATGCTGAACATTGAAGCCGAAACGACAGAGAAAGACGAAAACGGAAAGGTACAATTTACAGGAAGAAAGCGGAATATCGGCGTGGCCTTTGGTCATGAATTTATTCACTGGCTGCAGGGACACAGTTATGAAGCATACAACGCGCTGGAAAAGTATGTGCTGGAAGAGCAGAGCAAGGCGCTGCGGAAAGAAGGGAAATATCTTTCCAACGAGCTGAAGCGCATCGCGCTATCTCAGGGAACGGACCTGATGGGAGCTATCAGCGAGCTGGTGGCGGACAGCTGCGACCAGATCATGCTGAACGAGGACGTGCTGGAGCATCTGCAGGAAACAAACAAGGGACTCTATGAACAATTCAAAGGCTTTGTAAAAGACCTGGCGGCAAGAATCAGGGCAGCGACGAGCGAGCTGGGACTGAACAGCAGCAGCGCGGCAGGCAGGATGATCCATGCAAACATGAAGGAGCTGGCGCGGCTGGTGAACCTTGCCTATGACGAAGCGACGGGACAGGTGACGGAAGCGCAGCCGGCGCAGGCGGAAGCGGAAACAACGACGGCGGACTATGTGACGGCGGAATACGTCGGAACCGGAGAAACACGGACGGTGCAGGCGCGGATCACGAACCCGCTGACAATGAAGCAGGGACAATTCAGCTGGATGCCGAACCAGACGGCGCAGAGCCTGCTGGACAGCAAGGAGATCAGCCTGACACCGGCGCAGGAAGCGGAGCTGCGGAAGGTGACGGAATACGGATACGAAAAAATAGAAGATGCATGGGACGCGGTGGCGGACGTGCTGCAGGAGCTGGGATACGACGGGATCCGGATGGACGACGGACAGTATATCGCGCTGAAGAACACGCAGACGGCGGAGGAAGGGGAAACCAGACTCAGCCAGGCGGAACATAAGAAAACATTTGCTGAACAGATTGATGATTTTATGGATCCAAAAGTCGACAATGAAAAAGTGTTTGGGTCAAATTCACTGGTCGTAAGCAGAGCACCGAA
>Ga0310690_10003710_pt1 | contig 22575 bp, 16 predicted proteins | sample AusTroGonzalo_MG_2_FD_207661 | JGI IMG/M metagenome (GOLD analysis project Ga0310690, IMG submission 207661) | Bovine rumen microbial communities from tropical cattle in Woodstock, Queensland, Australia - Gonzalo_04 (v2) (version 2) | ecosystem: Host-associated > Mammals > Digestive system >... | reverse complement strand
TTCGCTATCTCGCCGGGCGTCTTGAAATAATCGTATTGCAGCGAAAGATACCCGTATTGGCTGATTTGAAAAGCGACGGATGCACTCGTATGCAGCGGCATATGGAAATCGCGCGAGCTGAAACGCTGATTCGGTGCATCTGACAAGCACAAAGAATCCGTTCGAGCCTCAAACGTACCGGAAGTGTACGTGGTCAGCGAGCCGAGAGAAGGCGTTTGTACACCCAAACCCATACGCAACCACGATAACGGACGATAGATGAAACCCGTAGCAAAACTGCACCCTACTCCACGGAGCTGCAGCGTCGTCAGACTGCGGTTCATAAACAACGCACCTGCCTCGTTCACATACGGAAACGTCTCCGCATAATCGCCCTTGGAGGTAAATGAATACGACTCGATATGCAAGCCTGCACCCCAATACCACTGCTCGGAGATATTCATCGCATAATCAATGTTGAACTCGTTCACATACCCGTACTCGTCAAGGTACATGTCGTTTTCCATATTATAGCGGTCAGTCGTGTACGGGATGCCCAAATCGGCCTCCGTGGTCGCAAAGAGCGCACCTAACGACGGACTGTTTGTAGCCACGCCTTTGATCTCACGGTTGTACGTGTGCAAACGGTTGTAGGAAATCATCAGATTATGAAAGCAAGTGGCATCAACGCCCCGCGTCTCAAAACTGAAGACTACCGAAGCCTGCGGAGCCATGAAAATGTTCGAATAGTCGAACGTCAGCATCACTTCTTCGCGGCGGTATAGTCCCAAACCGGCTACGTTATCCTTTGTAGCAGACGGATCACCACCGATAGCCGACATGGCACCGCCCATACCCACATAGCGCGCAGTACCCATAATCGTCCGCTCGCCCAAACGGGCGTAATCCTGAGCCCGCACCGGACTGCAGAACACCGTGCACAATGCACAAACGAACACTATGTATATCAGGCGTTTCATCGTTTGATACGAACGGTTACAGACGTGTCCTTGACGTCGAGATACTCAACACTCGGAGTTTTTTGCTCTTTCTGCTCTTTCTGACTACTCTGAACTACCGGAGCACTCGGAACACTCTGCGCTGTCTCATCCGGCCAATAGTAGGTATCATCCATCGGAAACTGTGTTGTCGCACAGCTTCCCAACCCGAAGGCACACACTACTATGACCAGTTTCTTAATCATCAGATCTTCCTGAATCCGATTATCTCACGTACCTCTTCTATCGTCTTCTCGGCGCGCGCAGCGGCCGCCTCTGCACCTTGACGCATCACCTTGTCAAGCAGCGCGTCATCCGACGAATAGGCTATTATCTTCTCGCGGATAGGCGTTAGCAGCTTATTGGCGTCCGCCGCCATTTGTTTCTTCATGTCGCCGTAACGGATCTCCATGCGGTTGTACAGATCATTGTAGTACTCCGCCGCCTCTTTGCCGCACAGCAACTCGCATAGCGTGAACAGATTCTGTATCACTTCCGGCTTCTCCTGATTGAGCTGCGTCGGTCCTTGGTCAGTCACGGCACGCATAATCTTCTTGGTCACCGTCTTCTCGTCGTCACATAGATACAGACAATTGCCTTCCGATTTGCCCATCTTGCCCGAGCCGTCAAGACCCGGCACTTTGACCGCTTTGTCCGCAAAATAGAACGATGCCGGCTCTTTGAAGTATTCGACGTTATAAATGCGGTTGAAACGGCGGGCAAACAGACGCGCCATTTCCATATTCTGCTCCTGATCCTTACCTACCGGCACTTTGTCGGCTTTGTGCATCAGAATATCCGCTGCCATCAGACAAGGATACGTCAGCAGTCCCGCATTGACGTTATCCGGTTGCTTGCGCACTTTCTCTTTGAACGATGTCACGCGCTCCAGTTCGCCCAGATAGGCGTTCATATTGAGGTACAAGTACAGCTCCAGCACCTGTTTGACATCGCTCTGCACATAAATCGGCGCCTTCTCGGGATCAATGCCGCAAGCAAGATACTCGCTCAAAATCGTCTTCACCGAACGCTTGATGTTCTCCGGCGTCGGATGAGTCGTCAGCGAGTGCCAGTCGGCTATGAAAAACATGCAGTCATACTCATCCTGCATTTTCACGAAACTCTTTACCGCACCGAAATAATTGCCCAAATGCAAATTACCCGTCGGCCGTATACCGCTAATCACTCTTTCCATATTACACTTCTATCGGTATTTGTCTGTAAATCGGCTGCGCAAGAGCAGTCAAAGTCGTTGTGTTCGCCACTCCCGGTATCTCCTGAATCTTCGTGTTCAGCAGTTGCAGCAGGTGCTCGTTGTCGTGCGCATAGACCTTGATCAGCAGACCGAACGCACCTAACGTATATTGTGCCTCCACTACTTCGGGTATCTTCTTCAGCGCCGCAATCACCTGGTTGTACATCGACGCCTTCTCCATCGTGATACCGATATATACGCAAAGCTGATAGCCGAGCGATTTGGGTTGCACGTGATAACTCGAGCCGGTGATCACACCGTTGTCGAACATCTTCTGCACGCGTTGGTGGATGGCAGCACGGCTTACACCGCACTGCTCCGCCACATCCTTGAACGGAATACGCGCACTTTGAGTAATGACTTTCAGAATCTTGCGATCCAGTTCATCTATTTTTTCCATATTCCTCTAATACCAAATATATTCGTTAGAATCTTGCGAAACGGATGGCTCCGTCTTTGGTAACTGCAATATAAGTACCTACCGGCAAGTGATCCACCGCAATGTTGTTACGGCTGGACGAACCCAGACACGCACCGCTGATCGTATATACGCGAACTAATTTGCCGCGCGGATTATGAATTGCGGAGCCATCGTAAGTAATGGTGTTGTCAATACGCGTCGGAATAACTCCCTGACCCTCAGGAGGAGCCGGCAGCTCATTCCAGTCGGTACCGAAGATACCTTTCAGACTGCTCTGATAGTTGACAATGAGGTTCGACAACTCGCTGCTGATATCGTAGTCGGCGGGATCGAAGCCGGCAAGGCTGAAATTTATATCACTATGATACATACGACCTGCGCCGTACACGCCGGTTACGATTTCAGGTATATCGTTGGGATCATCGGGCGTAATAGCCGGCATCACCGAAGAATTGGTATCGAAGTTGTTATACTTCGAGCCTCCTAATTTGGCGGTTACTGTCTCGGGCACTTGCTCGTCACGCGTCTGAGCCAGATAAGCATCGAAATGCACAGGATTATTGGTTGCATCATAGTACGACATTTCGACACTTCTCGTACCTGCAATCACATTGTTGAACGCTTTGATGATACCACCATTCTCCTTTGAGAATGTCGGAGCGTTCTTCTCATCCGTTCCGTTCTTGGTATCGGTGCCTTGCATCGAAATCAACATCGGGTGAGAGCAGTTCTTGAAATAGTTGTTCTCCACGAACACGGACGAAGCGGTCGTTGAACCGACGCAATATTTCGCTACGCAGTCAAAATAATTATTGTACACGTGTACGCTCATCGTACGTACGCGCGGGTGACGCGAATCAGAGTGGTCAAACCAGTTGTGGTGATAGCAGATATAGTTCGGACCGCTCTCGCTCTTCATACCGCACATGCACGATTTACCGGTGTCCCAAAGGTGGTTATAAGCAACCGTCACGTACTTCGAATCAGACTTAACATCAATCGATCCGTCGCCTTTCTTCTGGTCGCCGCCTTTGTTACGACCGTAGAAGATATCCATATGGTGAACCCATATATTGTTGTTATCGGTATCCAAAGAAACACCGTCATCCAGACAGGACATAATCGCCAAGTTACGCATTTCCACGCTCTTTGCCGAGCGGATAAGGAAACCGAAGCCACGGATAACTGCATCGTCACCGACACCCTCGATAGTGATATTCATCGGAATACCCTCCTTGCATTTGATTTGAATACCTTCTGCCGAGCTACCGAACTCATCTACATCGTCGGCTTCCAGCATACCGATAATACGGACACACAACGGATCAGACTCTCTACCCTTCTCATAACCGGAAAGAATTGCCTGAATACCCGTTAACGTCGTCTTGGGTTTCTTTTTGGGATCCTCTACCTGAATATCTGCAGTAACGGTTTTAGCGTTGCCTTTATACACGTAAATAACTTGTGCATTGTCTTTCAGTTCACCGTTATCTTTGTACGCACCTACACCTTCGCTCCAGTTGAAATGTGCAAAGCCGTTACGGTCGTGGGGAAGTACGGAAAGAATAGCCGTTTCCGATGCCTCTTCTGCTACATCTGCATTAGCGGCTACAGGTACCACTTTGAACTGATAGTTACCTGCCGGCAAACCCAACGCATCAGCACGGCAATAGTCGCTGTAACTGCGCAATAACTGTTTGTCAAGCACTTTGTACTCGCCGCCTTCGGGACGGACATAAACATTGTAGTCGGAATAACCCGCGAGTGTACTCCATTCAACAAATGCACTCTCCAACCAACCTGCAGCTTTTTGGATCGAAACAGCTGCATTTGCGCTCAAAACGGCGCAACAAACGGATACTAATACCAGGATTTTTTTCATGTTATAAAAATTTTTTCTGCAAAGATACACTTTTTTTTGCATATGTGCAAATTTTTTTGTACTTTTGTGCCGTTTTTCGTAACATTATGACATTAGACGAGTATATTTCCACACATTCAACGCCGGAAAACGACATTTTGGAGGCGATCACGCGCGACACGCATGTGCATGTGTTAAACCCGCACATGTTAAGCGGACATATCCAGGGAAGAGTATTGAGTATGTTCAGCCACATGCTCCGTCCACGCCGCATTCTCGAACTCGGTACTTTTACCGGCTACTCTGCCCTATGCCTTGCCGAAGGACTGACACCGGACGGCAAACTCATCACCATCGAGCATAACGACGAACTCGAAGACACCATTCGCCGCAACTTATCAAAATCCCCTCTTGGCAACAAAATCGAATTACATATTGGAGATTGTAAATCGGAAATTGGTAATTTGGAAGGCCATTTCGACCTTGTCTTTATAGACGCAGATAAGCGCGAATACTGTGATTACATTGACCTCGTCTATCCGCTTGTTCCGGTCGGAGGCTTCATCCTCGCGGATAACACCCTTTGGGACGGCCACATCATCGATCCCGCCTACGACAAGGACAAACAAACGCTCGGACTCCGCGCCTTCAACGACAAAATAAAGGAGGACAACCGCTTCGAGCAAGTCATCCTCCCTTTACGCGACGGACTAACCATCATCCGACGCATCCTCTGACCCTTATCTGATCCCCAGCAAATCCCTACCTGGTCATCACGTATCCTCCTCTACTTATATATACTATGTATATATTCCGCGCAACTCGTTAGTGCTTTTTCTAACACCTCTCTCGTTGTCGCCAGATTGATACGTACATAGTGTTCACCACCATACATTTCCGAGGGGTTGAACAGTACATGCGCATGTTTCGCCAAGTCGTGACAGAACTGCTCTGCCGTTACTCCCAACGCCGCTATATTCACCCAACCGAGATACGTACCTTCTGTCTCATGGATCTGAAGCATCGGCAACTCCTCGCGTATAAAATCGCGCAGATAACAGTAATTGCCATATACATATTCGTTCAACTCATCGAGCCATTTCTCCGATTCATTGTACGCCGCTACTTGCGCTACTAATCCGAACGGGTTAAGACCATTCACTTCATGTACTTCAAGCGCGTGGTTGATTTGCGCAAACAATTCCTTATTCGGCACAAAGATATTGGCGCACAGCAGACCCGCTATGTTGAAAGCCTTGCTGGCGGAAGTGCACACGCAGAAATCAGTATCATTAATCGCGATAGACGCAAACGGTGTATAACTATGCCCTGGGAAAGCAAACTCACAATGAATTTCATCCGAAAGGACAAACAGATGCTCGCGACGCATAATATCCGCCAAACGCTCCAACTCCGCACGTGTCCACACTCTGCCCGTCGGATTGTGAGGATTGCAAAGCAGGAATACATCCGCCTCTTTGGCTTTTGCCTCCACCTCTTCCCAATTGATCTCAAATCGATTGTCACGCAACACCAGTGCCGAAGGCACTAACTCGCAGCCCATATTCTCAATACAATTGAAAAAAGCGTTATAAGCGGGCGTAAATGTCAACACACGCAAAGGCTCGTTCACCATAGGCTTGCCGCCACGCTTTCTGTACTCCGCCATGCGGATCTGCAAGGCAGCAAATATAGCGGAAATAGCCGGCACTACGGCTGTCGTATAGAGCAGATTAGAGGTGTTGATTCCTTTCCAACCGTGACGACGCTCGAACCATGACGCTACTGCATCATAATTCGCTTGCGGCACGATCGAATAACCAAACACGCCGTGTTCCAAACGACGCTGCATCGCCTCACGAATAGGCTGCGCAGCCTTGAAATCCATATCTGCAATCCATAATGGCAGACATTCTTTTGCACAATCAGAATCCCATTTGTAACAATCGGATCCTCTTCGGTTTACATATTCAAGCATTCTTCAAAAGTATAATCTTTTTCTTCGGTTAATGAGGGCGCATAGCCCATCGTCTCTTTTGCTTTTTCCTGCGGAAATGTGAAATAAGTACATACACACTCGCATAACAATTCTCCATCCGAGCTGTACAACTCGCCTTGCACGATCGCCACGTTTCGCCGCATTTCCTTCAGATACGCACGCAACTTGATATATTCCTGCAAGGTCGAAACAGGCTTGTGATACCGCATCTCCATCTTCGCCGTCACACCTGCCGTCTTAAGCAGATGAAACACCACCCAGCCGCACACTTCATCCAACAGCACAGCCTGGATACCGCCGTGTAGCGTATTAAGCCACGATTGATGATTCTGCGTCGGCCGCCAAATGGACACAATCTCGTTGCCGTCCTCAAAGAACTGCATCCGCGTACCTATCGGGTTGTCCGGACTGCATCCGAAACAGTTGTAACCCGGCGTCTGTGTCCAGGGATTGATGATGCGTTTCATTGCAGGCAGTTATCCAATGCTTCTGTAAGCGCTTTCTTGTCCAGATGCTGACCGATAAATACTAACTTCTGCATACGGTCGCCATATTGCGGATCCCAATCCTTGCGCAACTGTGCATCATCCGCCATCAACTGCATCAACTCCTCTTTAGGCATCGTCGCGAACCACTCCCCCGCCTTACGCAGATTGAACTGACGACCTGCTTGCTCAAACAGATAGCACATGTCGTACTCTTCCGCAAAATAGCACATGCCTTTGCAACGAATCACGTTCTTCGGCCAATGCGCCGCCACAAACTCATCAAACAGTCCGAGATCGAACGGCTTACGCGCGTAATATATATAGGTGTCGATTCCGAACTCCGCCAAATGGTCATGACCCTCATGGTCATGGTGATGATGATGCTCATGTTCGTGCTCGTGCTCTTCCTCCTCATCATCGTCGTCATCATCATCGTCATGGTGATGATGATGCGCGTCTTCGATCTCTTGAATCCATGTCGCAGAGGTAGCTACCTTGTCAAAATCGAACAAACCCGTATTCAGAATAAGCTCCAAATCTACATCGCAGTAATTGGTCTCTATAATCTGCGCAGTAGGCTGAATAGCGCGAATAATAGATTTAATCCGCGCAAGCTCTTCTTCGCTCACTTCTGCCGCCTTATTCAAAAGGATTATATTGCAGAACTCTATCTGCTCCGTTACCAAAGCTGCAAGGTCTTCTTCCTTCGGTACGTGATGCTCCAATGCCTTTCCGCCATCGAACTCGTCACGCAAACGCAGCGCATCTACTACCGACACAATGCAATCAAGCGTCGGCAGACCATCCTGCGCAAATTGCGGAACCATCTCCGGATACGAACAGAGTGTCTGTGCGATAGGAGCCGGCTCACAGATACCGCTGGCCTCGATAACAATATAATCAAATGCCTTTTGCGCCGCCAAGTCATGGAGCTGAGAAATCAGATCCATCTTGAGCGAGCAGCATATACAGCCGTTCTGAAGTGCCACAAGCGAGTCATCGTTCTGGCTTACTACTCCGCCCTTCTGAATAAGCGAAGCATCTATATTCACTTCTCCGATATCATTTACGATCACCGCAAAACGGATACCTTTCTTGTTCGTCAAAATGCGGTTGAGAAGCGTTGTCTTGCCGCTACCGAGATAACCGGTAAGCAGCAAGACAGGGATCTTTTGTATGGTTTTCATTTATTTTCCATAAGCGGCATAATCGCCGTAATATTTGTCAACTATTTCGTGTTGGTTATAGCGGTCGCAGGTCTGCAGCACATAGCCGAGAATAGCAGCCTCTCGACCCGTAGTCGATTCCATGGATCGACGCTGCTCGCGACTGAGCGATGCCGCAAAACGCAGGTACTCCGCACATGTCTGCGCCACATTGTCCATGATAACTACTGCCTTCTCGTCCTCGCCGAGCATAAAGTACATAGCCGCCATCGAAGCGGAAGTGTAGTCATACGGGATATTGTAACCCGGCAGTTGTTCCTCCGCATAATCCAGTACCTCAAGTGCTTTCTCGTGCTGGTTCTCACGCATCAGTTGCTCTGCCAACTGGGCGAACATCATTCGGTGCGTGCGGCACATACGCATCAGGTTCTCGTCGATATAAATGCCCGGAATATTCATGTTGCCGTAAGCGAACTTATGCATCATATTCTCGTACATCTTCTCGCTGTTCACGCGCGGCTGACCGTCACGACTGCGTACCGGTGTGATCTGATAAGTCAGACCCGTTAACTCCATCCACGGCTCAAGACCCAGATAATAGTCATTACCTACCGTCGCGCAGAAATACATCGGACGCTCCCATTTGTTAGTGGACAGCATTTCCATAATCATCATCTCCGAGCGCGTGTACATACGTTTCTTCTTCAGCAGAATCTGCTCTCCGTCCGGTGTCTCCACGTACAACTGATCGGACGGCAAGTAGTTATCGCCCTCACGCGTCTTCGTACGCGGATCTTCCGAACGCAGGAAATTGAACGCTTTCTCTACCGAAATCGGCTGTCCCAAACGGTTATCCACACGCGCTATCTCGTTCGAGCCGGGCATAAAGTCCTTATACTCCCAAGAGATAGGCAACGCCTTCGACTCGTAATACGGGCGCTTCATCTGTGCAATGTACCAGTCTGTCTGGAGATAACTCAGGTTGCACACACGCAAATCGGTACCTACTTCTTCTACCTCTTGGTTATACCACAAGGGGAAGGTATCGTTATCGCCGTTCGAGAACAAGATTGCTTGCGTCTCGCAGGACTTCAGATAGTTTGCACCAAAGTCACGACACGAATAACGCTGACTACGGTCATGGTCATCCCAGTTCTGCTGCGCCATCAACGCCGGCACACCCAAGCAAAGCAGCGAAGCGGCAACTGCTACCGTAACCCGTAACCCATAACCCGTAACCTTTTGGTTGATCCAATCGATCAACCCAAGCACTCCCAAACCGATCCATATACAGAACGCATAGAACGATCCCGCATACGCGTAGTCACGCTCGCGCGGTTGATAAGGTGTCTGGTTAAGATAGATCACAATCGCTAATCCAGTAAGGAAGAACAGCAGGAAAGTAAGCGTGAAGTTCTTCCATCCTTCCGCCTTTCCCTCCTTGTCACGCTTGCCGCATTGCCATACGATACCAATGATACCCAGCAGCAGCGGCAGGAAATAATAGACGTTATGACCCTTGTTCTCCTTCAATTCGGTCGGTAACAGACTCTGGTCACCAAGCATCGCATTGTCAATAAACGGAATACCGGAGATCCAGTTACCCTTCGTGAGTTCGCCATACGACTGCAAGTCATTTTGACGGCCGACGAAGTTCCACATGAAATAGCGCCAATACATGAAATTGACTTGATAGCGGAAGAAGAAACGCAAGTTCTCGCCAAATGTCGGGCAGTACTCCGTTTTCTGTTGTCCGCAGTAGTCGTAACGCACACGTTTGCCTTTCACGTTTGCCCATTCTTTATAGGCCTGCACGTGACTGCCTTGCGACGAATACATACGCGGGAACAACATACAGAACTGCGGCATATACTGATACGAAGACTTATATCCCGTTATCACGTAATGATCCTTCTCGCCTTCCTTTTGCGGAGCCGGAGCGTACTGTGCATGGCCTTTCTTCTCTACCGGAATGCACATATTGCCCTCCACGCGCAACTCAACAGGCGCATTGTATGTCTGTCCGTAGAACAACGGACGGTCACCATACTGCTCGCGGTTCAGGTAGTACTTGAGCGAGAATACATTGTCCGGACTGTTCTGATCCATCGGAGTATCCGCATTCGAGCGGATCACCAATGCGGCATAACTGCTGTAACCGATCAAGATAACCGTCACCATCAGCACGCCTGTATTCAACCAGCGCCAGAGTTGTTTCCCTTTTGCTTCTTCGTACTCTATGTCCGCACGTTTATGCGTGTACAGAATGGCCCATACCAGCAATGCTACCGTCAGCAGCAGGCATACCCACATACCCGTATTGAACGGACAGCCGAATACGTTGACAAACAGCAACTCGAACCAGCCGATAAGCGTCGGGAAACCGGGGATAATACCGTACAAAATGACCAACAATACCACGCACGATGCCAGGAAAGCATATATCATACCTTTCCACGAGAACTCGTAACGACGGAAGTAATATACCAATCCGATTGCTGGAATAGTCAGCAGGTTCAACAGGTGTACACCGATACTCAAACCCATTAGATAGGCAATGAGAATCAACCACTTGTCGCTACCCTCTTCGTCCGCACACTCATCCCATTTGAGGATAAGCCAGAACACAACTGCCGTAAACAGCGACGATGAAGCATACACTTCGCCCTCCACTGCCGAGAACCAGAACGTGTCGCTGAATGTGTAAGCCAATGCACCTACCACGCCTGCGCCCAGAATTCCGATTCCTTGCCAAAGACTTTCCGGCTGTACGAGTTTCTTAGCGAGAGCTGTAATAGTCCAGAACAGGAATAAGATCGTGAACGCACTCGCCAATGCCGACAGTGCATTCACACACATCGCCACATGACTCACATCACTCGCAAACAGACTAAAGAAATGCCCCATGAGCATAAAAAACGGTGCTCCGGGCGGGTGACCCACATCCAATTTCCAGGCGCTGGAGATGAACTCACCGCAGTCCCAAAAAGAAGCCGTAGGTTCCATTGTAAGGAGATACGTAACTGCAGCGACGGCAAACACAAGCCAACCGCAAATCGTATTCCAAAGTTTGAATTGTTTCATTTATTTTTGATGTTTTAATTGTTTCAAGCCATTTTACGGCAAAATCGGACGCAAAGTTAATATTTTTATTTGAAAGCACAAAAAAAAAAGAATAAAAAGTGTATTTTTTGACACAAAATGCATTTTTTTATATAATAATGTTCGCGCACACTTGCGTATATGAAATAAATGTTGTATCTTTGCACGCTTTTTGGAAAAATACTTGAATTTACAAAATCATAATTATGATTAAAGTTGGAATTATTGGATGCGGCTTCGTAGGTGGAGCCTTGAAAAATTGGTTGGAGAACAACAACCCCGAATGCAAATTATTCATAAGCGATCCCTACAAAGGATACAATGACGATTTGAGCGATATTGACATCGCGTTCTTACAGATTCACGTACCGACAGAGGAAGATGGTACGCAGGATTTGACACTGATGACGGAATTGATTAAGAATCTCCCGGATGTGCCGGTATTTGTCCGCACGACTATTCTCCCGGGTACCAGTGAGCGTCTTTCCCGTGAGACAGGACACAATGTTTGCTATATGCCCGAGTTCCTCACCGAGCGTACCTTCATCGAAGACTTCAACAAGCAGACTATGGTTTTCACCGGTGCACAGGAATTGCTCACCAAGATCTTCGTTGGTAAGAAATTTACCGTTATGACCCCGCTCGAGGCAGAGCTCACCAAGTACATGCACAATGTATTCGGTGCTTACAAAGTTACCTACTTCAACGCTTGCAAGGAATATTGCGAGAAGATGGGCGCAGATTGGCGCAAAGTACATACCGGCGTGCTTCTGTCCGGTTACATCAACGACACCCACACCTACGTTCCGGGGCCTGATGGCAAATACGGATACGGTGGTAAATGTTTCCCGAAAGATGTAAACGCTTTCGCCGAAATGACCAAAGGTACATCCCTCGGCACACTCCTTGAACATCTCCACGAACTCAACGTCCACTTCCGTGGCGTAGAAGAACATATCTAAGGTCAGGCATTGGCATTGGCACTGGCATTACATTGACTTATGAGAGATTTCAGAAAATATTCTATTTGGATAGATGCTGTAAGTGCTGCGAATCAAGTTTATAGCATAACTTCTCATTTTCCATCAAAGGAGACTTATGGGCTTAGCAACCAACTCGAAAGAGCAGCAGTTTCAATTTCGTCAAACATTGCAGAAGGTGCTTCGCGAACATCTCCAATAGAATATGCTCATTTTTTGGAAATAGCCATAGGCTCTGCGTTTGAAGTAGAAACTCAGTTAACTATTGCAAAACAACGCTCTTACCTATCAGAAAACGACTACAATGAGTTGGTCATTCAACTTCAAAGTATTGAAAGAAGAATAAATTCATTAATAAACAAATTAAAAGCCAATGGCCAAAGCCAAAGCTAATGCCGTTTAATATGAAAATTGCAGTTGCAGGAACAGGATACGTAGGACTTAGCATCGCTACCCTACTCGCCCAGCACAATGAGGTGACAGCGGTTGATATCGTACCTGAAAAGGTCGAGCTCATCAACAACCGCAAGTCGCCCATTCAGGACGAGTACATTGAGCAGTTTTTAGAGAAGGATAAGAGCCAACGCCAAAGCCAAAGCCAACAGCCCTTCTTAAACCTCACGGCAACGCTCGATGCCGAAGCTGCATACAAAAATGCCGAATACGTAGTTATCGCTGCGCCTACCAATTACGATAGCCAGCGAAACTACTTCGACACTTCGGCTGTAGAGAACGTCATTGAGACCGTACTCCGCATCAATCCTAATGCCATCATGGTCATCAAATCGACCATTCCGGTAGGCTACACGGAGTCTGTGCGTCGCAAATACAATTGTGTCAACATCCTCTTCTCGCCCGAATTCCTCCGCGAAAGCAAGGCGCTCTATGATAACCTGTACCCGTCTCGTATCATCGTCGGCACGGTCAAAGGGGATGCACGACTCACAGCAGCCGCAGAGCGTTTCGCGGCGCTTCTCAAAGAAGGAGCCATCAAGCAGGACATCGAAACCCGCATCATGGGTCTCACCGAAGCCGAAGCTGTCAAACTCTTCGCCAACACCTATCTCGCCCTGCGCGTTTCCTACTTCAACGAACTCGACACCTACGCCGAAATGAAAGGCCTCAACACACAGGACATCATCGATGGCGTCTGCTTGGATCCGCGTATCGGTACTCATTACAATAACCCGTCCTTCGGTTACGGCGGTTACTGCTTGCCAAAAGACACCAAGCAACTCTTGGCCAACTACCAGGACGTTCCCGAAAACCTCATCGAAGCCATCGTCGAGTCCAATCGCACCCGCAAAGACTTCATCGCCGACCGCGTTCTCGCCAAAGCCGGCTACTATGACTACTACCATAAAGGTCAGTATGATGCATCCCAAGAGCACGCTTGTACCATCGGAGTCTATCGTCTGACGATGAAATCCAACTCCGACAACTTCCGTCAGTCCTCTATCCAAGGTATCATGAAACGCGTCAAAGCAAAAGGTGCCCAAGTCATCATCTACGAACCTACCCTTCCCGACAATTCTACCTTCTTCGGTAGCCTTGTCGTCAATGACCTTGCAACCTTCAAATCCAAATCCGACGCCATCATCGCCAACCGCTATGACACCATCCTCGACGATGTCGCCACCAAAGTCTATACCCGCGACATCTTCCGCCGTGACTAATACACGTCCGCCTTTACCTCTTATCTCTTATCTCTTACCTCTTACCTTTTACCTCTTACCTTTTACCTTTTACCTCTTACCTTTTACCTCTTACCTCTTACCTCTTACCTTATTACAACCTGGTCTGAACGCGACCATCACGGGATCACGTCCCGAGAACAAGCCAACAAAGACCCGAGAACAAGCCAATGAAGCCCCGAGAACAAGCCAATAAGATACAACAAAAAACAACAAATCATAAAAATCAACGTTTTTTTGCAAAAAATATGCAGGAAATGAAAAATTTTGCCATATACATTTGTATATGTCATTTTTTTTTTGTAACTTTGCACGCTTTTTAAAAAGGTTTTATTATTTGCGAGAAGATTTCTGCAAATAAATATGGATTTGAAGGCATTCTTATATACAGAGCAGATTCCTTTTGAGGAAAATATTGACCTCAAAAAGAAGACATGGATTCATCGCGGAGGAAATGCTGCGTACTACATCATTCCTGAAACGGTAGATCAATTACGTCGTGTCGTTACTCGCTTGTATAAAGAACAGTTCGACTTCAAAATTGTCGGTCATACTTCCAATCTATATATCCGCAACACAACCGACTTGGAGATTGTTATTTCCACCATCCATCTGACTCAGTATCAGGAGAAGAATGGACATTATATCTGCGAGTGCGGTGTTTCAATCGCCAACCTTTCCCGTGCAGCAATAGAAAAAGGTCATGCAGGCTACGAAGGTTTTATCAATCTGCCGGGCACCGTTGCCAGTGCAGCCGTCAACAACGCCGGATGCTTTAAGTGCTGCATATCTGACTTATTGGAGGAAGCGGATGTTCTCTGCCCGGATGGCAAGATCAGAACGTTCTCAAAAGAAATGTTTGAGTATTCAGAGCGTAGTTCTGCTTTTAAGAGAGGAGAAATGAAGGGCGTTATTCTACGTGTTACTTTGGATTGCAGCCGGATAGAAGCGAAAGAGACGCTGCAGCAAAGAGCGGAATCAAACACACAATATCGTAAGACAAGACAAGAGGGTTCAAAGCAAAACTTAGGTTCTACGTATCCTATATACGTAATGAAGGCTTTTTATAAGAATTTACCTAAGTTCACGCAACTATTTCTGAGAATATCGGCAAAACTCTATCAAATAGTACACAAACAACGTCCACAATCGGTCGTTAACACGATCATTTTATTGGGTAGCGGTAATTATGCAAAACTCCACCGCTATATATCAAAGCACAATTTTGGTTGCTTTGTATGGCGTGACGAAAAAGCAGATGAAGCTTTTCATACATATCAAGCCTTCATTGCAAAGATTTCCGGACTTCAGGATATAGAAATTGAAATCATATGATCATTCGAAAAGAAAATATATACAATTGGTATTATATTGGCATACTATTGGTTTTAGCTGTTGCTTCGTATCTTGCCATGCCGGATTTGGATAATACAGCGGAAGCAGGAACCGGCAAATCTTTCCTTGCTGTTGTCGGGTTGGCAGTCATACAAATTCCATTGTTGATATATATTGTCAGCCAGCGGATAAAAAGCGGTATGCAGCAGCCAAAGTTCATAATATATTATAATATCTATTTTTGTTGGATGTTGGCCATTACGCTTTTTAACGATAACGTCCATAATATTTTTGGAATGACCACATTGGCTATGACCATCCTTGTTGTGCCGTTTATACTGAGCACCAGTTATTATCGAGCCAGATATAGTGATTTGGATAAATGGTTCTATATGGCAGTTATAATCATTATGCTTCTCATAGCTATTCAATACAAAAACCTATACTCTATTGTCAATATGATTGGCGATGAAAATACCCACATAGGCGTCAGCTATTTTCCACTCTTTATTTTACCCATATTGTTATTACCTTCTTCCCGCATTATTCGATATATTTCCATAATCATCACGGCAATTATTATCATTTCTTCTATTAAACGAGGCGGTTTGATTGCTTTAGGTTCCAGTTTATTAATATATGTTTTTATAAAACAATCGATTGGCAATAAGAATAAAATACGTCAATGGATTATTTTAGGAAGCGTAATATTATTGATGACTGGTGTTCTATATTATTTGGATCAATCGGAAGACAACGATGTCGTTGAGCGAATCTCCAATATCCAGGACGATGGAGGTAGCGGACGAGATGTAATATGGGAAGATACGTTCCAAAACATTATAACTCAAGATTGGGGATCTCGAATGTTAGGTAATGGCTATCGTTCTGCGCAAACAGTATCCAAATATCACTTACCTGCCCATAATGACATATTGGAGATATGGTATGACTTTGGAGGAATTGGATTGATATTATACGGTCTTGCTTTTTTCAGCCTTTGCGCGTACACAATTCGACTGATAAAACGGAAAAGTCAATATGCGCCTCATATGGCGATGACTATCATCTTCTATATTATATTTTCAATGACATCTATTGTTATTCTATATTTTTGGCTAATATTGCTTATGTTTACTATTGGTATTTTATCAGGATTGGCAAACAAAGAATTAGAAGAAAAAACAAACAAAAAACAAATTGCAGAATAGTGAATAATTCCGAACGAGTCATATGGAATTCTATTATTCTATATGCTAAAATATTAATTTGTATTATACTATCCTTATGGACAGTACCAATTATATTGCACGGATTAGGAGAAAGCGATTATGGCCTTTATTCATTGGTGGCTGGAGTGATTACCATGTTAACCTTCTTGCGGACATCAATGTCAAGTTCTGCCATACGCTATTTGAGTGTAGCTCGCGGAGAAGGCGACATTCAAAAAATGAATTCGGTGTATAATAGTATTATAATGATTCACATTCTCTTCGGAGGTATCATCTTTATTGTATTAGAAGCACTTGCCCCATTTTTATTTGGCCATTTCTTAAATATTGAACAAGATAGACTCTTTGCGGGAGAGATTATTTACCAAGCACTTCTCATCAGCATGTTTCTGAGGATTATGACCGTTCCGTTTGATGCCGAATTGAATGCATATGAGAATATGATTGTATTTGCTATTATCGAGATCATTGATTCAGTCATTCGTTTAGCACTAGCATTTACGATCCAATATGTTCCATGGGATAAGTTAATTTGGTATGGAGTCGGTATGATGATGATTCCCATCTTTAATCTAATAGTTAAATACATTTATACTCGTTACAAATACAAAGAACTTCGTATTAGCAGTAAAGAACTATGGAATCCGCTCTTTCTTCGCCAAATATTCAGTTTTACCGGTTGGAATACATTTGGTGCCATGGCTGGCATTGTTCGTAATCAAGGATTAGCCATCATGCTAAACCAGTTTTTCAATACGGTCATGAACGCTTCCTATGGCATCGCCAATCAGATAAACGCAGTCATGGGTTATTTTTCCGAAACACTACGAAAAAGCATACATCCCCAATTAATGCAAAGCGCCGGCAAAGGCGAATATGACCGTATGCTACGTTTAGTTTTCACCTCCTCAAAATTCTGTGTGTTAGTTGTCGGCATTATCACTATTCCCCTTATAATAGAATTACCACTTGTACTCCAATTATGGTTAACCAATGTACCTAAATATGCATTAGAGTTCACACAATTAATCCTTATTTCATCCTTGATTGGTCAGATGAGTGCTGGATTGATTGCAGGATTGTTAGCAATAGGAAAAATCAAAGCGTACCAGATTGTTGTTAGTACATTAATGTTACTCAATCTCCCTCTTGCGTACATATTTCTCAAATTGGGATTTGCTCCTCCTTGGATACTAGTCGGCATGATATTTTGCGAAATTCTAAGTCTTATTGGTCGGTTAGTATTTGGTAAAAAACTCATAGGACTTCAGGTGGGAAAATTCTGTTGTCATGTCATTCTTCCATTACTCCTTATCATGGGGACTAATTGGTTGATTCTAACGGAAGTTACGCATTTAATGGAGACTTCTTTTGTACGATTAATACTAAACAGTATACTGAGCGTGCTTATCGTTGTAGGATTAGCATGGATAATGCTGCTGAATACGATGGAAAAGAATGCAATTTTGCAATTCCTCAATAAATTTACGAGTAGGTTGAAACGATGAAAATAGGAATTCTCACCTTTCATAGAGCACTTAACTACGGCGCGTTTCTGCAAGCCTATGCTACCAAAAGTTTTTTGAGCAGCAAAGGCTATGATGTCGAGATGGTCGACTATTGGCCGGATGAACATGCCGACTATGTCAATCGACGCAAACTGAATGCTCCGACTCTAAAAAGAAAAATAAAGCAACTAATCCTATATATTCTCTGCGCGCCTTTATCTAAAAAACGCAGACAAAAAATGAATCTGCTGCGCTGTCGATATTTAGGTATCCCCGCAAAGCGGACATACCGCAAAGGAGAGGAACTAAGCAATACGGATTACGATATCGTCATATACGGTAGCGACCAGATATGGTGGAATCATAAAGTGTACTCCAAAGATATTGCGTTTGATGATACGTACTGGGGATATTATCTTCCACCAAAGACAAAACGCATAACATATGCACCCAGCATGGGAATCATAGATATTCGCGAGCAAGATAAAGAGTTCATATGCAAGTCATTAAAAAACTTCAGTAGTATATCTACTCGTGAGACTAGTTTACGAGAAGCGCTACTTCCATACACTGACAAAGAGATTGTCTCCGTACTGGATCCTGTCTTCCTGCCGGATAAAGATTTTTGGACACAGCAAGTATTACCACGGCATATAAAAGAGCCGTATCTCCTTTATTATAGTCTTATCCCGTCTCAAGAATCATATACCCATGCCTTAAAATTAGCCCAAACGAAAGGACTTAAGTTTATTGAAGTAGCAGCCAAAGTACGAAGTTTTCATTCTTCTCCGAACTTAATCCAAACGGCAGATGCTATAGAGTTTTTATCATTCATTTACCATGCAGATTATGTTGTTTCCACATCCTTCCACGGAACTGCCTTTTCTATCATATTGGAGAAAGAATTCTGTGTTGTAGGCCTTGGTAAGCAATCCGGACGAGTAGTCTCATTATTGGCGCAACTCGGATTAGATAACCGTTTCACAAACGATCCGTATTCTTTGGCTACGATTGACTATACGACTATTCGTGAGCAACTGAACAAATTGCAACAAACCTCACGAAATTATTTATTGAAAGCCCTAACTAAAGAATAATCTATGCATATACTTTTTATATCACGAGGATATCCTAGTGCTCATAGACCGCAAAACGGCAATTTTGAAGTCGATCAAGCAGAAGGATTGGCTCGTTTAGGACACACCGTCAGCATGATAAGTGTGGATCTCGGACGTGAATTCTGTCCTGCCGATCTCGGATTTCACCGCGTTGATAAAAACGGCGTATTGTCCTATAACATGTACTTTTTGCCCATGAGATTCTTTCCTCAAAAAGGCATTTTCAAATACATACTCAACAAGCAATTGGATTTTATGTACAAGAAAATAGAGCGCGAATTAGGGAAACCGGACATCATATATGCACACTATTTATGGAACTCCGATTGGGCATTGTTTTTGAAGCATAAATACCATATTCCGGTAGTAGGTATTGAGCATTGGAGCGAAATAGGCTACGAAGAAATAAAGCCGGGTATTGAGAGAAACGCCCGGCGAATATACCCGCAACTAGACGGGCTAATTACTGTATCTCACGCGCTGCAGAAGAATATAAAAAAATGGTTTGGCATAGACTCGGAAGTGGTATTCAATACCGTACACGATTTTGTTCGGATGAGCAATAATAAGAAAAACAACGACGGAATCGTTCGCTTTATTTCTGTAGGTACTATCCTTCCCGTGAAGGGGTATGACAATTTGATTACTGCTTTTGCCAATAATTCATTACCAAAAGAGAAATGTCAACTTACCATTGTTGGCGAAGGTCCGGAAGAACAGAATCTGCGCAAATTGATAGCGCAATATCAATTAGAGAAGAATGTCTATTTGGTTGGTAAGAAAACGAAAAAAGAAGTAGTAGAATTGCTTAATCGCAGCGATGTTTTTATCAGTTCTTCTCATTTGGAGACATTCGGTGTCGCCGCATTGGAAGCGATTTGTTGTGGAGTTCCCGTATTATCCACTGATTCCGGAGGGCCTCGTGAATTTATCACAGAGACAAACGGCCGCTTATGCGAAGATAGCGTAGATGCCCTTAAACAAGGCATTGAGTATATGTATGCTCACCACACGGAATTTGATAAAAAACGCATGTCGGAAGAGGCTGTGAACCAATTCTCTTCAACTGCAATTGCAAAACAATTAATCAAAATCTTCGAAGAAGTTTTGGCTAAACACTAATAGCGACAACAATAAAGACAAAAAGAATTAATGAAAAAAATATTATTTTTTACCATCCTTATAACAATCTGGGATGGTAAGGCGCAGAACTTGATAATCAACGAGTTAATGCAGTCGAACGTTGATTGTATCATGGATGACTTGAACGATTTCCCTGACTCATGGGTAGAGCTATACAATCCTACTGATAATGCTATCAACCTGCAGGACTATAAAATCGGCAGCAAAAAAAATATCGACAAGGCGTGGCAGCTACCCGACTCAACGGTGGCTGCTCATGATTATGTCATCATATACTGCGACAAAGCAGGTGAGGATGCCGGCATATCCGCTATGCATACAGACTTCCGTCTGGAGACGAGCAAGGATAGTAAGCTGTACCTGTTCAAAAACGGCGTAGTGGCTGATTCGCAGGAAAGCATCGCCAAACAGCCTGCTCCCAATATCGCGTATGGTCGCCTGACGGACGGCTCGGACGAGTGGGGTTATCAAGCTATACCGACACCCGGAGCGAGCAACTGCGATAGTATCTGCACGCAAGTGCTGGGTGCACCGGTATTCAGTACACCCGGCCAAGTGTTTACTTCGCAGGAAAGCATCAGTCTGAGACTCTCGCTGCCGGAAGGTGCTCCGGAAGGAACCCAAATCCGTTATACGACCGACGGTTCGGAGCCCGTACAGACAAGCACACTTTATACCGATACGATCGGCATCTCCGGAAACACGGTTGTACGTGCCAAGTTGTTCTGCGGCGGCTGTCTCTCACCGCGCTCTACTTGCCACTCGTATCTCTTTTTCCCAAATGATCGCGAACTGACGCTGTCCGTGATTAGTATCACAACCGACGACAGGTATCTGAACGATGAGAAGATCGGTATATATGTGGATGGCACCTATTCGACGGAACAGAAAAACTACGAATATGACTGGCGTCGCCCAATGAATGTAGAATTTTTTGAGACGGAGGGTGATACCAGTGTTATCAACCAACTATGCGAGGCACGTATCGGAGGTGCTTCCTCGCGTAATTTCCCGAGAAAGTCCATAATCCTCTATGCCAACAAGCGCTTCGGAGAAAAAAGGCTCGACTACGAATTCTTTCCCGACCAAAGACCCGGAATTCATGATTTCAAGAGCATCTTGCTGCGTAACGCAGGCACCGATTTCAACCGCCTCTACATGCGGGACGCTATCGTCCAGAGGACTATGGCAACTTACGTGGACCTCGATTGGCAAGCATGGCGACCGGTCATTATCTATATCAACGGTGAGTACCAAGGCATATTGAACATCCGCGAACGTTCCAACGCTGACAACATCTACACTAATTACGACGGCTTGGAAGATATAGACATGATTGAGAACTATGCAGAACTCAAAGAAGGTACAAGAGACAATTACAAAGCATTCATAGCTTTCTATAATGAACCCGGACATACCTATGCCGAATATGCGCAATGGATGGATATAGCAGAGTATATCAACCTAATGTTAGGTAATATCTATTTCTGCAACCTTGACTTCCTCGGCAATAACATGGTTATGTGGCGTCCGCGTACGGACGATGGCAAATGGCGCTGGATTATAAAAGACGTCGACTATGGGTTAGGTTTAGGCGGTCGCCCTTCAAACTATAATATGGTTGAGTGGTTGTACGATCCTGATTACGATCCAAGTTGGATATGGGGAGGCAATAGACCGAAGTATACTATGCTATTCAGACATCTGATGGAGGATCCGGATTTCCAGCGGGAGTTTTTGGATAGAGCCGCTATCTATATGGGCGATTTTCTGAACGAAAAAGGCACACGCGCTGTGTGGGATCCCATGTACGAAATGATCCGAACGGAGTATCCATACCACCGTGCTCTCATCAACCTCCCAACGCCTAACTACGACAATGAACTGAATAAAGCCCGCACGTGGCTTAGTGAGCGAACCAACCACTTATACAACCACTTGGCAGACTTCTACAATTGGGGCACACCTACGCCGCTCACCATCAACACGACAGATCAAGTCGATCTTGAGCTCCATATTAACGACATTCCACTCTCAGGTAATGTATTCGACGGCAAGTACTACGCAGGACGCGACATTACGCTGAATGCCCATAGTAATGATGAAGACATGGAGGTTACAGGATGGATATTAGCCGGTGCCATCAACCAAGAGATCCAAGGCAGCGAACTGACTATCACTATGCCTGATGACAGTCTCTCCATCACCCCCATTCTCACCCCCGTTTCTGATATACCTGATGGAATCCGAACCATTGAAAATGAAGAATTAAGAATGGAGGATACTACCATCTACG
>Ga0310690_10003709_pt1 | contig 22578 bp, 24 predicted proteins | sample AusTroGonzalo_MG_2_FD_207661 | JGI IMG/M metagenome (GOLD analysis project Ga0310690, IMG submission 207661) | Bovine rumen microbial communities from tropical cattle in Woodstock, Queensland, Australia - Gonzalo_04 (v2) (version 2) | ecosystem: Host-associated > Mammals > Digestive system >... | reverse complement strand
GGCTGTGCCTGCCGGCACGTTTTTTCTGTTTTATACTTGGTTTATTTCGGGACTAGGTATTCTTAGCTGCCAGACCCCGCAAAAACGGCGGCGCGAAAGGCCGAATTCCAGCGGACGCTGAGCGCGCAGCTCGCCGCACAGTAGGCCGCGCAATCGGACGCGGCCCCGCCGTCGTAGCGGAACACCCAAGCAAGGGACGACAAAGGCCTTTGTATCGTGCTTTGGTTCGCTGCTTTATAACCTGTCGCCTGACACCAACAATATTTCTTTTCTTCGCTGCTATGTGCAGTGTCATATGCGTTCATTTCATCTAATGTCGCAGTAAAATCACTTCTGTTCGCTGCTGGCCAGTTCCCACTATGATGGTCACCAGGCTTTGCACTGCAGTGTGCCATTCCGTACACTGTGCCGTTTGCGAAATTCTGTTTCCATTCAAAGCGTTGTAATTCCGTGAATATTGGATTGCTGCATGCTACACTATGCCATTCAGTGTCATACGAACGGCATATATTTGATGTTCCGCTTTGGCCAATACCGTATGATATGCCTTCCGCACTGCCAAGCGATAAACTACTGAATTCTATTTTTGGGGACACGGTCCAACCCGTAAATGTATAGCCTGTTCTACTTGGATTTGTTGGACGCGTTAATGAACCAGAATATTCACAATCATCGATTTCATCTGTGGGGTTTATTTTGGTGTAATTATTATACCAAGATAATTGAACCGTGTTTGCTTCCCATTCGGCCTGTAGGTTTGCTGTACCCTCATACCGGCCAAGTGTTGGTTCAACGCATTGTGCCGATGTCGCACTGCCAGATATACCGGTCGCGTATGCGTTATTTAACGCAAAAACAGTCATCACGGCCGTCATTAATACCACGTTGCTTACACGCTTTTTTCCCAGGTTTCTCATTGCTTCCCCTCATTCTCAGGTTTTTCTTATGTACATACTATACCACATTTTTTACCTAAAAAAAAGTTTTTTTAAAAAAAAATTAAAAAAAGTTTTTAACCCCCCTCACCGCAAGCGGTCCCCTCCCCCACAGGGGGGAGAATACCCCCCACCCCCCGTTCCGGGGTACTCCCCCACAGGGGGAGAATTTTGCTCTCAGGTGTTGCGGTGCAATTCTCCCCCATTGGGGGAGTGCGGCAAAGCCGGAGGGGGGTCAAAGAACGAACATCGTTTTTTCGGTACCCCCCACGCCACTTCGTGGCCCTCTCCCCCACAGGGGGAGAATTTGCTCTCAGGCATTGTGGGGGGTGGCGTGGGTGTTGGTAAAGATGTGTCGGTTGTTTTTTTACCTTGCCCGGGGGGAATTTTTTTTCTATGATACCACTTATAATGGAAGACAAGACAATTATTTCTTTTACAAATGTATCCGCAAACTATGATAATAAACACGATGTGTTGACTGATGTGTCTTTTAACATAAGCGCGGGCGCTTTCTATTTCCTTAATGGCGCAAGTGGTGCCGGGAAAACAACTTTGTTGCGCCTTATCTATCAATTACACAAACCAAGTCGCGGAACAATTAAATTGTTTGGAACTGATTGCGCAAATTTAAATCGCGATGATATTTCAACACTTCGCAACAAAATGGCGATTGTTTTCCAAGAATATTCGCTGATTTCACATATGACTGTGTTCGATAATGTTGCGTTGCCGCTGCGCGTGCGCGGATTTACAAATGACAAAATTAAAAAGTTGGTGACAAAAACTTTGGATTGGGTCGGCCTTGGGAAATATGCAAATGCGTATCCTTTGGAACTTAGCGGCGGTCAACAACAACGCGTGTCTGTTGCGCGCGCGATTATCGTTCAACCGGCAATTTTATTGGCTGACGAACCGACTGGAAATCTTGACGATGAAAACGCGTCGCGATTGATGGAACTTTTTATTCAAATGAACAAGATTATGGGAACAACTATTATTTTGGCGACACATAATAAAAAACTGATGGAAACTTATAAATTCCCGGTAATCAGCGTCGATAATCATCATGTCGCTTTCGCCAAAAAAAACGATTCGCTTTCGGCACAATCGGCGCGTCAATGGAAGGGTCCACAACCACAAAATTATTTCGCTGAACTTTCAAAACAACTTGAAGATTTGGGCAAAGCATAATGAAAAAAAACGCACTTGTATTTTCTATCGTTCGCGAACAGTCTGTATTTATGACTGTGGTTATATCGGTTTTAACTTTCTTGTCTGTGTTGGCACTTGGAATCGCGCTTTCAATCGGCACAGGCGTAATACGCTGGAATTCCGGGTGGGACAAATATGCTACTGTTCAAATAACAAGGGCTGAAAACGCAGGGGCAGTCAAAAAAATCTTGGAAGAAAATAATGACAAAATCGAATCGGTTCATGAAATTTCCAGGGGTGAAATGGAACGCATGATGAATTCTTGGATTTCAAGCGGCACAAGAATCAGTAATTATTTGCCCCAAATGTTCGAAGTAAAATTAAAACGCCCAGAAGATATGAAATTTTTGAACGATAAAATCGCAACACGCGCAAAGTTGATGCCACATTCTGCCGCACTGGAAAGTTCTGTATCCGCAGGATGGAAATTGGTATCTATTACTGTTCTTGTTATGATATTAATGTTGTGTTCAATTGGCGTATGTGTATCTTGCATTTCACGCAATATCGCAATGTTGCATAAACACGAACTTGAAATATTAAACCAGGTCGGGGCAACTGATAAATTTGTCGCACGACAAATGCAAATCATCGTCGCAAAAATAAGTTCTGTCGCTTGCCTAATCGGGTTCGTCGTTGCAATGCCTATTATCGAACTGATTTTATCAACCGCACATTCCGCACGTGTCGGCATGCTTGCAACACTCAGTTTATCCGCAGGCGATTATGTTGCACTTTGCGCGTTGCCTTTTGTTATCGTCGCTTATTCTGTGTTTATTACTAAAAAAACAACTTTCAAAATATTGGCCGGCAAATAAAAGATGATTAAATATATTCCAATATCTTTTGTGTTAATTTGCTGTTTCGTGTTCGGCGGAATTATGTTCAAGTCTGTCACGCCACCAAGATGCGAATCGTTAATGCAAAATGATACTATATTCGTACTTACCGGCGATGAACGAAGAATACCATACGCACTTAAAAGACTTGACGATTTACAATACGGTAAATTGTACATAATTGGCGCAGGTGTTCACAAGGTGCCTGAACGCGAACATGTCGTCGTTGAAACAGAATCAAAATCAACATATCAAAATTCTTTGGCGATAAAAGGTATCGTAGAACAAGACAACCTGAACCGAATTGTCATCATAACTACCGAAGACCATATGAACCGGTCGCTTTACCTTTTGCGAAATGTATTACCTGAAACCGATATCGTGCCATGCCCTGCTTCGTTAACAGGTATGCCAACACCTATGCGCGTAAAAAGATGGGGACTTGAATACATTAAATATATCGTCACTCTGTTTGGAATAAAGGAAAGTTAATATGTTCAAAAATTTTGTTTTCAAAACTTTATTGGGATTGTGGTTTTTATTGTGGACGCCGCTTTTGCTTGTAGGATTGGTATCAAAAAAACTTGAACGCAAGTTTGTGTTGGCTGACGCTTGGGGTGTGCTGTTTTTGGCGCGCGTAATCGCAGGGATTAAATACGAAATTCATTACCCCATGGTTGATGACGAAAACGGAATCCCATTCAAACACAATATTAATCAAAGACTTGATGGGCGCGCAATTATCGCCGCAAAACATACTTCGATGTTAGAAGTCGCGATTCTTGTCACACATGTTCCAAATTCTTTCTTTATAATAAAACGCGAATTGTTGTGGATTCCTGTTTATGGTTGGGCTTTTAAAAGAATTGGTCTTGTCGGGGTTAATCGCAAACGCGGCGCAACAAATATGAATATATTGGCTGAAAAAGTGACTGAAACTATTATGCAGGGGATGACTCTTATCATCTTTCCCGAAGGAACACGTGTCGCACCTGGCCAACGCGTGAAATTAAAACGCGGATTGCTGTTTTTGGCAAATTCCCTTAAACTGCCAATTATGCCCGTCGGTACTGATGCCGGTTTATATTGGCCAAAACGGGGAAAGTTGCGTGCCGGAACTGCCAATGTGTATTTCGAACACGAATTGCCTTCAACTGCAACTCTTGACGAAATAAGCGAAGCGATTAACCGCCACAGCTGTTAATTATTATTTTTAATTCTTGGATTGTTTTTTGGTATCACACCAAGGCTGACGATGGCCACCTGAATATTCACGTCCAAATTTTTCACGAACCAAGACACGCCCGATGTCGCGATTGTTCGCGTCATAGACGTTTGCATCTATGCGCCCCGCATATTTATCATTTTTAATATTGTCAATTTCAACAATCGAACCCACCGGGATTAATTCACCAAGCCTTTGCCGCGCCAATTCAGCACGACGAATTTCTTCTTCACACTGACCATGCAATTCTGGAGTATCAACATTACGCAGACGGATTGATACAGAAACAACATTTATATCGTTTTCAAACAAAACATCGCCAATAAAAGTATCACCATCAACAATATATTTAACGCGGGCCTGGACCGCCAAACTTTGTTGACAGATCAAGCCCGCACAAATCAAAAACAAAACTTTGCGCATCATGGCAACTTTGGCGACCATGTTGGTTCTGTTCCGTTCAAACCACCTTTTAAATCAATGTCATAAATGTTTTGCCCGGTTATATCAACACTGCGGATATGACTGACCCTGTCTTCGCCATTGGCTGTGCGTTCTGTTTCATAATAAACCAAACGACGTGAACCTGGGGCCCAAGATGGCGCTTCCATATACCAGCCGCCAGCCAAGATTTTTTCATGACGCCCTTCTGTATTCATAATGCCAATATAAAATGTATCATCAGCCATTTTTGTAAACGCGATAAATTGACCGTCTGGCGACCACGCAGGTGTAGCATAACGACCCGCGCCAAATGTTATACGCTGCTGCTTGCCCGAATTCAAATCAAGAACATGTATTTGCTGGGAACCACTGCTGTCCGAATTGAACGCCATATAACGACCGTCAGGGGAATAAGACGGACTTGTATCAATATGATTGCCAAAAGTCAACTGGCGCAAGCCTTTGGTTTCAATGTCGTATTCATAAATATTTGTAATGCCATTTTTAACCAAAGACATCGCAACTTTCTTACCGTCTGGTGAAAAACGTGGTGCGAAAGTCATACCACCAAAGTTGCCCAACTTTGTCTGGTCGCCAGAATCCAAATCAAGAACCCACACAGTTGGATCATCATTACGATAAGACAAAAATACAACCGTGGACATATTTGGCGAAAAATGCGGCGACATAACGAAAGTATTCTTATCAGACAAATAACGCATACCATAACCGTCTTGATCCATTATCGCCATACGCTTTACACGATTTGTAATTGGACCTGTTTCAGCAATGAAAACTATTTGAGTGTCAAAATACCCTACTTCGCCTGTCAATCTTTCATATATAGCGTCCGCCATAATGTGCGCAAGACGACGTGCAGACTTTTTCGAAGCAACCAAACTTTGTGCTTCTATTTGTTCTTTGCCATTAATGTCCCAAAGATAAAAATCTAACTTGTACTTATCTTTACCCTCTGGTTTAACAGAAGCCTGAACCAAAGCCTGGGCTTTTATCGCAGCCCAACTTGTAAAGTTTGGCATCTCGTTCATTTTGACATATTCAGGAAAGGCATCATGATTAATTATTCGAAACAGACCTGTGCGTTTCAAATCGTTTTCAACAACTTCGCGAAGCATCTTGGCATCTGATGAAGATACACCACCAGCGACTTCGAACTTTTGGACAGCGATAGATATTGGATCAACACCACCGGCCACAACATCAACATGCAATTCAGCACGCGCCCCAGTGATAAAAAACACTGACACAATCGCTGCAATAAAAGATATTAATTTACGCATATTAAATCCTTTCCTTTTAATTATATATATGTGCTACCCACATCGACAAGATAGCGAAAAAAATTCTAGCACGCAAATATAAAAAATCAAAAAAATAATAACAATACAAAAATCAACACAACCGCCAATACCTGTGCCATTACAGCCGCAAACACAAATGTATTGACAAATGTAAATACAATGTTATAGTCATTTGTAATCACTGATGTATAGGAGATTGTGTATGCCTAATGTAATGCAACAATTATTCGTAATGAACATAGAATCTTTGTTGAAAGAATACGCGGCATATCGCGCCTTTAATAAATCAGACTGTGTTATAAATATGCGTATTCCACATCAAATACTGGAACGCATCAAAGAATTGGCTGACGAACAACACGTTCCATACCAATCATTAATATCTTCGGTATTATTCTCGTTGGCAAATGTTGATGAAACAAAAAAGAATTAATACGACCGCCCTATTTTTTTAATAGATAAAAAAAACAACCGCCCAAACGGGCGGTCAATTTTTTGTTTAATACGATTACCATCCACCAGTAGCCGCGTCGCAGCCCATCATCTTTAATCCAGCTGCCGACATTACAAAACTTAATATAAGTCCAATCATCAACAACAAACTGAATCCGACCAACAACGCGATACTTTTCTTTTTAATATCGTCCAATTTTGCTTCACCGCCAGAGATATATCCCCACGCCCAACCAGCGATGTAAAACGCAGCACCAATAAATGCAGCCGCACGCAAAATGCCGAACACACCCTGTAATCTTTTAATCAAATCACACATTGCGCTATCAACTTGAAAAGTCTTTTCACCCGCAGCAAACACAGGCATAGTCACCATCAAACTGATTATTGCGAAATTGATTTTATTCATAACTTTTTTCATAAAAAACTCCTTTTACTTTCTTGTATTTTATCACAAAAAACACAGATAAACAAATAAAAAAAGTGCCAAAAAACAACTATGGCACTTTTTTATGTATCACAAACAAATTAGCTGGCCGAAGGGACAACAACATATCTGTTTTTCAAAGTTTGTTTTTTGCCACATACTGCGCAACCACATTTTGGGGCTGATTTTTCTTCGTTGAACACAGGGACGATGCCTTTTCTGTCGTTGCGTTCAAAGCCGAAAGTATCATCTGCGTACAAAGATTCACATTTTGTGTTTTGATAAACAATCTTTTTTGAATCTTTCAAAGAGCTGATTTCATTGTTATATTTTTGGCCTTTTTCAGTGTAATAATATACACAATCTTTACCTTCTTGACGATAACGGATGTTTGTTTTGTAATAATCATAACCAGAACAACCAGCAATCAAAGTCAAGCCCAATACAGACAATACAACTTTATTCATTTTATTTTCCTTATGCTTTTATCTCTCTGGCATCCCGATTCGATAAGTAAATTTTGACATAAATAACGCCATTGTCAAGACATTACATAAAACATAAAATTTTTCATCTTTTATGGTATAATGTATTTTATAGCAAGGGAGATTTGTACATGCACTATTCTGATTTCGGGCTTTCGAACACTAAACAATTACTCAGGCGTGCGATGCGTGATGGCTATGCTGTCCCGGCCTTTAACTTTTACAACATGGAAACATTGCTTGCCATATTGACCGCAGCAAACACAACAAAAAGCCCGGTTATTTTGGCTGTATCCGAAAGCGCTTTGGAATATATGGGCGACGAAATTTTGATGGGCTTAATCCGCGGGGCAAAATATAAAAAGAACGCTGTCGCATTACACCTTGACCATGGACACAGTTTTGAAATCTGTAAACACGCTGTTGATTTAGGATTTTCATCTGTAATGTTTGACGGAAGCACTTTACCATTACAAGACAACATAAAAATATCACGCCGCATTGCCGAATACGCACATAAATTTGATGTATCGGTCGAAACAGAACTTGGCGTATTGGCCGGCATAGAAGACAAAAACACAAAATCTGCGTCCCATTGCTATACCGACCCGAACATAGTCCAAGATTTCGTAAACAAAACAAAAACCGATTCGTTGGCCGTCGCAATTGGAACACAACATGGGGCATATAAACGCAAAAGCGATTCGGAAAAATTAAGATTTGATATATTGGAAAAAATCGCAAAAAACATTCCAGAAACCCCGCTTGTTTTACATGGCGCTTCAACAGTCCCACAAAAATATATCAACACAATTAATAAATTCGGCGGCGACATAAAAAATGCACGCGGCATAGCCCCATCACAAATAAAACGTGCAATTTCAATGCATGTCGCGAAAATAAATATAGATTCTGATTCGCGCCTTGCCTTTACAGCATCAGTTCGAAAAACTTTATTTCAAAATAAAAATATTTTTGACCCCCGAAAATATTTATCGGCGGCCGAAATAGAAATGACAAAAAATTGTATCGACGAAATTAAAAATATTATGCAAAGCAATGACAAAATCTAAAATCATATTGGACCTTTTTAATTTAAGAGATGAAAAGTTTGCGAATTTTAATGCATGCCTACTTCCCGACACAGTCAAAGAAAATGTGATTGGGGTACGCACGCCAGAATTAAAAAAATACGCAAAAACAATTCAAAACCCTGACGACTTTTTACAAAAATTGCCGCATAAATATTTTGAAGAAAATCAAATCCATGCTTTTTTGTTGTCAGATATCAAAGACTTTGAAAAATGCGCAAATATGGTTGACGCCTTTTTGCCATATATAGATAATTGGGCGACATGCGACCAGTTAATTCCAAAAGCATTTGGCAAAAACACTGATAAACTTTTGCCATGGATAAATAAATGGTTAAAATCAAAACATACATATACTGTCCGCTTTGCGATTGGTTTGTTAATGCGATTTTATCTTGGCGATAAATTTGATTTGAAATACGCAAAACAAGTTTTGAATATCCAAAGCGACGAATATTATATCAATATGATGCGCGCATGGTACTTTGCCACAGCCCTTGCTAAAAATTGGAACAAAGTTATCAGTATTATTGAAAACAAAGAACTAGACACTTGGACACATAATAAAACGATTCAAAAAGCAATCGAATCTTTCCGAATTACAGAACCCCAAAAAAAATATTTAAGAACATTAAAAAGATAACGGCGCAGATGCGCCGTTTTAATTTATTTTGCGCGTTCAACGTATTCCAATGTTTCTGTATTTACCACAATCTTTTCGCCTTGTTCGATAAATGTTGGAACCTGAACACGAACACCATTATCCAAAATCGCAGGTTTGCCACCACTGCTTGTTGCTGTTTGACCTTTTAATGCCGGTTCTGTTTCTTCAACAGTCGCAACAACTGTTTTTGGCAAAGTGATAGATACTGGATGACCTTCGACAAAATTGGCACGCACCAACATTTCAGGTGCCAAGAATTTCATCTGTTCACCAAGAGAATCATTTGGCATTGTAAATTGTTCGTAATCTGACAAATTCATAAAGAACGCATCTGTACCATCAGAATACAAATATTGACATTCCAAATCTTCAACCATCAATTTTTCAACCTTGTCTTCTGCGCGCCAGCGATCACCGCCCTTGTTTCCAGAATCAATATCGCGCAAATCCGCCTGAACAAAAGCACCGCCCTTACCCGGTTTAACCTTTGTAATCGAAGTGACAGAATAACGTTTGCCGTTATGGGAAATAACCCAACCCACACGCATATCATTTGCTATAAACGAAGCCATTGTTTTACCTCTTATTAAAAACTTACCAAGCCCAAGAATATAATAAACTTTTGACTTTCGCAACAATTTATTGCGAAAATCCTTTGCGTTCTTGATATTTTTTGACCGCCGCTTTTATGTAGACTTTGGCAGCATCAGCATCTTCAAACCCAGAAACCTTGGACCAAGATTCGGGTTCTAAATCTTTATAATGTTGGAAAAAATATTCTATTTTTGTCTTTGTCATCGCCGGCAAATCCGCCAAAGAATTAACATTTTTATACGCAAAATCCACCTTTGATACCGGCACACATATAATCTTTTCATCACCCCCAGACTGATCTTGCTGTAATAAAACACCAATTGGACGAACCTTTATCAAAGCCCCCGGCATTATGGGCGCGCTGCTTATCACCAAACAATCCAAGGCATCGCCATCATTGCCAAGTGTTCCAGGAAAAAATCCATAATTTACAGGATAAACAACCGGCGTTTGCATAATTCGCGACACCGCCAAAGCACCAGTTTCTTCGCAAAATTCATATTTAACAACGCTGTTTTGCGGAATTTCTATGACTGCAATCATAGTTTCTGGAAAATCTTGGGGCTGTGCCATATCTTGAATTTTCATTTTTATTTTTCCTTTTGTTATTCGTTAAAAAAATCCGCCGAAGCGGATTTTTTTCTTACATTCTCATTGGCATTAATACAAATAATGAATCTGTATCTTTTTCCGTAGATTTGATAATCGTAGGTGACAAAGATTCCTGCATTTCCATTTGGAATTTTTCACCTTCGACCTGGCCCGCAACATCAAGCAAGAATTTCACATTGAAATTAATAGCAAATGTAGCATCGCCATTGTATTCGATATCAAGTTCTTGGGTCGCAGTCCCGGCATCAGGACTGGACGCATTGATAACCAATTTATTCATTGAAAACGCCAATTGAACAGATTTTGTCTTATCAACACTTGCAACAGAAACCAAGTCCACAGCGTTAACAAATTGCTTTCTGTCCAAAATTGCAATCTTGTCATTACCCTTTGGAATAACGACGCGATAATTTGGATATTGCGCGTCAACAAGTTTACTTGTCAATGTGGCAGCACCAACAGTGAAACGTGCCTTGGTATCAGACAATTCAACCAAAACATCATCAACATTTGCGTCTTCTAATAATTTAGACAATTCACCAATAACACGTCTTGGAATAATTATCGAAGGCATACCACTTGTTCCAGCCGGCGCATTAATCGCACACAGAGCCATTCTTTGGGCATCTGTTGCCACCGCAGTCAATTTACCAGTATCTTCAGAAATATGGAAATATATACCACCCAAATGATAACGCACATCATCAGTTGGAATTGCAAATTTTGTTTGATTAATCAAATGTGCCAAATCACCAGTTGTCATTTGGAACTTTGTACTAAGGTTGCCACCAGCCATCGCCGGGAAATTTTCCGCCGACAAAGTTGGCAAATGGAACACAGCACGTCCACTTGATACAACCAATTGATCACCAACCTGTTTGAAACTTATTTCTGCATCATCTGGCAATTTGCGAACAATGTCGTACAACATTTGAACCGGCACAGTTGTTTTACCAGACAAAGTAATGTCCGCCGCGACATGTTCAACCAATTCCAAATCGACATTTGTCGCAGACAAAATCAAATCGTCAGCAACTTCTATCTTAACATTAACCAATATAGGCAAAGCCGCACGCTTTTCAACGATAGACTGCATGTGCCCCAGCGCACGTATTAAAACCTGACGAAACACTGAAAATTCCATAACATAACTCCTGTTTCTTTCTTTATTTCTTTTTATCTTTAAGAGATTTTACCAAAAAACACCGATTCGGTGCAAGAATAAATCTGCACAAAACAAAAATTATCAAAAGTTGACAAAAGAATTATTTAGAAAAAATTATTTGGTCAATATTTTTTCTAATTTGCTTTTAACTTTTTTCAAATCGTCATATTTTTTTATCGTGCCTTTTTCAGCAAAAGATATATCACCAGTTTCTTCAGACACGACCAAAATAACAGCCTTTGACATTTCCGACATCCCAAGTGCTGCCCTGTGACGTGTTCCGTATTTCCACTGTAATTGATCCTGGGTCAATGGCAATATTGCCCCAGCATATTGAATTCTGTTATCTGATATTATTACCGCACCATCATGCAAAGGCGTTTTATTAAAGAACAAAGTTAACAACAATTCACTTGATATAATTGCGTCTATTTTTGTGCCATATCTTTCAATCACACCATCATCCATATCATCTGGAAAAACAATCAAAGCCCCAGTATGTTTTTCAGACATATAAGCAACCGCTTTGACAATTTCTTCTATGGATTTTTGTTTTGCGGAAAGTTTTGCCTCGCTTTGTTTAAAAGCAAAGATGGCATTTTTTAATCCCTTGATATTTCCAAGCAACGCCAAAAATTTACGCAACTCTGGTTGAAAAATAACAATCAAAGCAACCGATAAGAACAAAGCAATCCAGTGCAAAAATCTTCCAAGCAAATTCAAATGCAACCAAGGCAAAACAAAACTTAACGCCCAAAGTGCCCCCAAACTTATCAACCCGCGCACCAATCTTTCGGACGAAGTATTTTTTATAAAACTGACATAGAAACTGTAAACAACTATGCCGATTACACAAATTTGAATTATATTAAGCCAATTAAAGAACATATCATTACCTCTTTGTTTCAAAAAAATCTTGTGCTAACTTTTTTACTGGGACATCCATCCATTCAGGGTCGCCTCGTTTTCTTGGTGCGCCCTTGGTGCTTGCAGTTTTGTACGGATTGTCATCAGCCAACCATCCTTCTATCAAATCGCCAGCCAAAAATCCAGCGACTAATCCACCTGCAATACTTAAACCACCTGTTAATGGCGCCAATAACAAACCAAACCCCACAGCAGAGCCTACTTTTTCAGCAACCGCTGTACCACTTATCTTAAAATCAGGTTCGGCCAAATTCCCTGTTATCTGTAATGCGTTCACCAAATTACCAGACAAAGACAATTTTAATCCACCCACAGGAACAGATGCCAAAGACAATTGAATCTTTTCTTGTCCCAAATCTAACGTCCCAGCAAGACGAATATTCGTAATCTGTGTTTCCACAGCAACACCATTTTGCGTTTCTATTAATCCATCTCTTAATTTGACGTTCACTATCGCTTTATTTATCTCTATCATATCGCGTTTGTTGCCAGTGAACATTTCTTCTACACTGTTGCGCAACGTGGTTAAGAAATCACCACCATACATATATTCAACCAAATCAGCATGTGCAAAACCTTTATCCACAGAATACACAATCACCGGTCCTGTCATAGTTTGCATAATTCCAGACATATCTGCGCCATGCGCAACCACATACAAATCAAGATTCACAGGCAACCCGGAAATAACATTATACACCCTGACCTGATTCAAAATTTCACCAACATAAATATGATCGCCAATCGCTGCAGCCTGTAAATTATATACACCTTCTTTATCGACATCACCGATTATTGTTGCCTTTACCTTGCCGTCGCCAATAACCAAAGAAGCATCCGCATTAATCTTGTGATTATTGACATGCAACTTAACCTTCATATCAGACAAATCCAAAGAACGATAAACGACAAAATGTTTCCAATCAACTTCGACATCGGCATTTATACCGTATAAAAACTGACCAAACAAAGGCATATCATGAAACACGTTTAATTCACGATTTGGGTGCCCCCACTCTTTACCAACACCAAACCAAGACGGGAAAGATTTATATAAATCAATTCCACTTGATGTAATCTTGGCATTTAATACAGGTGTTTTTTTCGACCAATCATAAGAACCAGAAAAAGTCAAAGAAGATCCCTTAATCGCCAAAGAAGATTTTTTGAATGATATTTTTTGTCTGTCTATGCCGCCGGCAATATTTAATGTTATCTTTGGCAAATTCACCATATCAACATTGAACCATTTTCCAGATTTTGCAAGGTTTGGAATTTCACCACGCACAACAAAATCTATTGGCATCTTGCTTTCACCTTCCAAAGCAATATCCGCAATCAAAGCATCACCACTTGTGGCAAAAGCGATTCGCATTGGATAAACTTTTCGTTCTGGGTTATATTCGAAAAATTGAATAACAAAAGGAAAATTTTTATCATACGGTTTTACCCAACCGCTGTATTCACGGCTGTTGCGTCGCATATAATTGGCAATACCAAAACTGGCCAATTCGTATTTATCACCAAACACATCCACGTATAAATTTTCAACAGTTAATCCGCCAAAAGGTAATTGCGCTACAGGATAAATATCTTGTTCTGTCTTTTCTGTTTGTTCGTTTTTTTCAGGTGTTTTTTCTTCGTTAAACACGACAGAAGTTTGACCAGTTGCGTTTTTTTCTATTACAACTTTGGCATCAGACACAGCGATATTACGTATCACAGGATGCGAAGAAAACAAAGAAAACAAATCAAGACGCACATTTATTTTTTTCGCAAAAAACATATCTTTATTTTTTGCCCACGATGCGTTTGGTATACGCACATCATTTAATTCTATCTTTGGACGCAAAGAAACATTCCATGTGATTTTACCATCTATTTCAACAGGCATATTTGTTGCTTCACGTAATGCGGACAAAATATTTCCACGCAAAGATTCCAAATCAACCTGACGCAACGCGATTATAGACGCAACAACCAAGCCCATAAAGAAAAAGGCTATAAATCTTAACAACAAAATATGTCTTTTGTAAAAAGTATATAAAAACATATCAACCGACCCTATGGCATTTGCAATTCTAAAAACTTTATTACCGACTGCATAAAATCTGGCAAATCAGCACGCAAAGTTAATTCTTTACCAGTACTAGGGTGCCGCAAAGTTAACTTATATGCAAATAAAAATAATTTGTGTGTGTTTAATATAGAACTGCTAAGTCCTTTTATCTCACTACGACGTGGACCATATAAACTGTCCCCAACAATTGGTGCTTTTAACGAAAAAGCACTGTGTAATCTTAATTGATGGGTACGCCCTGTTTTCGGCGAATATAAAATCCAAGTCAATAATCCAGGAACTTCGCCAAGAACCTTGAATTCTGTGATAGCACGCTGTGCAGCAACATTATCTGGGATTTTGGAAAAATCTTCAAAAACTTGACCCTTGGCGACATAGTTATCTATGACCCCGGATTGTTCTGCGACATTTCCCTGTAAAAGTGCCAAATATTCTTTGTGGGCAATTTTGCTTTGAAATTGTGCTGATAAATCTTGGGCTGCCTTTTGAGTTTTCGCGACAACCAATAAACCACTTGTTTCCCGATCTATTCTGTGAACAAGCGATATTTTATCATACGGGAAAAGTGCCGCCGCCATTTTATCCACAGATTTTTTTATTCCTGTGCCACCTTGAACTGCAAGCCCGGCTGGTTTATTAAAAACAACAATATCAGCATCATTGTAAATTATACATTTACGCAAATCTTCCAAATCAGACATTGAATATTTTTCACCAGTTTCGGTTTTTGTCACCTGACTATAAGACTGTAATGTTGGTGGTACACGAACCATATCACCGGCATGTAAAACTTCTGTCCCTTTGCATCTTGAAGAATTGATTCTTATCTGTCCGCCACGACAAAGTTTATAAAAATCACGTTGCAACATACCTGGATAATGCCGAACAAACCAACGCAACAAGCGTGTTCCAGATTCTACATCAGAAATAGTAATAAGTTCCGCCATAAATTATTCACCATATATAATCGAAACGACATTTTCGTTTCCGTCAACACATTTACCTGTGGCACCGCCTTCCTTGTGATCCGAAGCGATATAGCCGACAGAATCTGTCCAAGCCTTGGTCACCAACGCTTCACAATCAGATTTCGAAAGCCCGTTTATTTTCACAATAAATTGCCGTTTATTAGACGAATTCACAGCCAATTCGTATGTTCCACCATATGGGTTTTTATTACTGACCGACATAGCCGCAAAGATGGTAGAATTATCAATATTTGAAAAATCATCATAATCCACCAAAAGACTGCGTACCCCAGAAACAATTGTGACAACATCATCTGTGACACGCGCCTGCTTTTGCCGATTTATCCCCAAAGAAATCAAAGCAAACGCTGTCGCGGTTAACATACCCATAATAGCCAATACACCGACCATTTCAATCATTGAACGACCTGATTCTTGTCTCATGTTTACACCTCTATTTGATTTTTATATTTTATATAATATCATATAATTAATGAATATTCAATTTAGAGATTTAATAAAAAATGCGCCCCTGGCCCCCGGAATATACAAAATGTATGACGGCGACGGGAATCTTTTGTATGTCGGCAAAGCAAAAAATTTACTGAATCGTTTGCGACAATATATTGACATTTCTAAACTTGAAACACACAAACAGATTATGCGCACACTTGTAAGGCGCGTTGATTGGGAAATCACACCTAATGAATCAGACGCTTTGGTTTTAGAACAAAAACTTATTAAAACGTTAAAACCAAAATACAATGTTATGATGACAGATGGGAAAATGTACCCTATGTTGGCACTGACAAAAAACGAATTTCCGCGTTTGTTGAAATTTCGCGGCAAAATATCACAAAAGAAAGATGTTTTTGGTCCCTATCCTTCTGTCCATGCTTTAAACGAAACAATTAAAACTATTCAGCGCGTATGTAAACTTCGCACATGCACTGATACATTTATGCGCAACAGAACGCGTCCATGTCTGCTTTATCAAATTGGTCGATGCAGTGCACCGTGTTGTATTCCACAAACAGATTATGATAAAAACGTCCAACTTGCACGAAGAATTTTAACAGGCGACAGTGAACCTATAATCGCAGATTTAACAAAAATTATGAAAGATTTATCCGATAAAATGGAATTTGAAAGCGCTGCGAATATACGCGATAAAATCATTGCTTTGACACAAACAACAAATCGCGGTATACGACAGAATTCGTCGCACACATCAAATTTACAATGGGATAAAAATGTAAGCGATTTGGAAAAATGGTTAAACATGAAATTGAATTGTGTCGGCGTTTTTGATAACTCTCATTTATTTGGCAAACAACCAGTTGGTGCCATGATTGCTTTTGGTCACGACGGTTTTATAAAATCATCTTATCGGCATTTTAAGTTGCGTGATATGGCGCGTGCCGGAAACGATATCGCTATGATGGAAGAATTTGTTTCACGTGCAATCAACGACGGCCCAAAAATGGATTTGATAATTGTTGATGGCGGACCAGCGCAATGGAACATTGCAAACAAAGTTGTCAACAATCGTATTCCTGTCCTTGGCGTTGCCAAAGGTGTGGTACGAAACGGTGATGAACATTTTATTATGCCAGACGGAAGCGAAAATCGCACATTACCAAAAGATTCACCATTATTTTTAATGCTGCGCACAGTACGCGACGAAGCACACCGATTCGTTATCACATATCATCGAAGTGTCCGCGCAAAACAATTAACAGCATCTGTCTTGGACGAAATAGAAGGCATTGGCCCATCACGCAAAAAAAGTTTACTTCAACATTATGGTTCTGTGCACGCGATAATGGACGCAGACCTTAAATCTTTATCACGCGTACCGGGGCTTGGAAAAAGTGTGGCTGAAAAAATATATGCCCATTTTCATTCAGACGTGTTATAATAGTCAGTATAAAATTTATATTTTAAGGAGAAAACACATGAAAATATTTGTTAATTTTTTATCTATCTTTCGCATATTGGCTGCTTTTGCGATTATATTTACAATTATGTTTAATATGCCATGGATTACATTTGCTTTGTTTGCGCTTGGTGCAATATCAGATTGGTTTGATGGGTATCTTGCGCGAAAATATAAATGTTGTTCGAAACTTGGCGGTGTATTGGATCACATCGGCGACAAATTATTGGTATGCAATACATTAATTATGTTAACTCTTATGGGACCGGTTTGGTACATCGTAATTCCTGTAATATTTATGATAGCACGTGAATTATACATAAGTGGATTGCGTGAATTTCTTGGGACACAAAAAATAGAAATGCCTGTACCCAAGGCGCGTTTTTCGATGGGCAAAATCAAGACAACGATTCAAATGGTTGCCATTGCTGCGTTTTTATTATGGTTTGCGATATTTTCATCTATTTCGCCAGAAACGAATAACCGCGTTGTGTTTTATTTAGTTTATATATTACCAAAGATTGGAATATTCTGTTTATGGTCAGCGTTGGTTGCTTCGATTTGGAGTGCAACACAATACACATTTACATTTGCGCAAAAATTAAAGAGAGTAAAATAAAGATAAAAATACAAAAACAAAAAAAATCCGCCGTTGGCGGATTTTTTTATTACACGAACAAATCTTTTACGAATTGCGCATGTTCAGTAATAAATTTGAATCTAAATTCTGGTTTTTTACCCATCAAATCATAGACCAAAGTTTTTGTTTTTTCTGTATCTTCTTGGCCTTCTTCAGTCTTAGGCGGCAAATCGACACGAATAAGTCGACGTGTTTTTGGCGACATAGTTGTTTCTTTTAATTGATTAGGCATCATTTCGCCAAGCCCTTTGAATCGTGAAATTTCGACTTTTCTGTTTTTGTATTTATTGTTTTTCAAATCTTCCAATTCTTCATCAGAATCGACATAAACCGATTCGGTTCCACATGTTAATTTATAAAGTGGCGGACAAGACAAATACAAATGTCCACCATAAATTAATTGCGGCATGTATTGATAGAAAAACGCCATCAGCAATGATGCGATATGACTTCCGTCCACATCAGCATCAGTCATAACGATAATTTTTTCATAACGAAGTTTATTATCGTCCCAGTTTTTAACAGTCCCTGCGCCAATAATATCAATCAAATCATTTAATTCTTTGTTTGCGCTGAATCTTTCATCAGAATTAGAAAGAACATTTAACACTTTCCCGCGAAGCGGCATAATTGCCTGGGTTGCGCGATCGCGCGCCTGTTTCGCAGTTCCACCCGCTGATTCCCCCTCAACAATAAATAATTCTGTTCCATCGACACCGTGTTTTGAACAGTCAGCCAATTTTGCCGGCATACGAATTCTTTTTGTTGGTGTTTTGCGCGCGATGTCTTTTACCTGTTTTGTCTTGATACGGGCATTAGCCAGATTTACGACAAAATCCAACAAAGCATTTGCTGTCTTTGGATCAGACGCCAAAAACATTTCCCATGGATCGCGCAAAGCATTTTCTGTGTACCGTGCGATTTCAGGATTAGATAATTTTTCTTTGGTCTGGCCCAAAAATTGCGGAGTTTTATAAAACACAGAAACAATCGCCGCCACCGAATCGAACACGTCTTCACCAATAATAGATGCCGCAGCCTTGTTATTAACCTTGTCCCCGTACGCCTTTAACCCCTTGGTAATAGCGGCCTTGAAACCATTTTCATGCGTACCTCCATCAATCGTCGCAATAGTATTACAATAAGACGCAAAGAACCCATCATCAGATGCCGCACCATTTTCATCAGTCAACACAGTCAACGCCCATTCAACACGTCCAGAATCATCAGGAAAATCAATCGCACCGCTGAAAATCTTTGGCAAAATACGCGGCTTTGATTCAGTCTTTTCTGCGACGAAATCAGCCACGCCATTTGGGTAATAAAACACTTTATCAGATTCGATATTCAAATCTTCTGTAATCAGCGCCGGATTACAATGCCATTCTATTTTCACACCGCGCGAAAGGAAAGATTTTGCGCGCGCCATACGATAAATCTTAACCGGCTTGAACACAGCATTTTCGCCGAAAATATCATCATCCAAAGTAAATCTGATTTTTGTTCCATGCGCCTTGGTTGGATTACCCTTAACAATAGGACTTGTCACTTTACCGCGTGAAAAAGTCTGGGTCCATTCGAATCCATCGCGCGAAACGACAACGACCATTTCACTGGACAGTGCATTAACCACTGCGCTTCCTACGCCATGTAAACCACCACTTGTCTTGTAAACATTGTTATTGAATTTTCCGCCAGAATGAAGTGTTGTCAAAATCACTTCCAAAGCAGATTTCCCAGGATATTTTGGATGTTCATCGACCGGGATACCGCGTCCATCATCAGTTATTTCAATAGTTTTAGAATCGATTAAATTAACGACGATTTTTTTTGCGAACCCAGCGACTGCTTCGTCAATAGAATTATCCATAATTTCGACAGGCAAATGATGCCACGCCTTTTCATCAGTTCCACCGATATACATACCAGGGCGAAGACGCACCGGCTCTAACCCTTCTAAAACTTCGATATCAGACGCATCATACTTATTCATCACTAATCCTGTTAATAAATTTTACACATTATTATAACATTTTTGAATTTTTCGCAAGTGAAAGTATTTTCGCCCTTGATTTTTAGTCTTTTGGGCCTATATATTTACTGACAAAATACCAAAGAAACAAAAGCAGGAAAATTATGAACAAGAATCCATACGAAGTTTTGGGTGTTGCGCGCGACGCGAACGACGCAGACATTAAAAAGGCGTATCATAAATTGGTTATGAAATATCACCCAGACAAAAATCCTGGCGACAAAAGTGCAGAAGAAAAATTCAAAGAAATCAACAATGCCTTTGACATTTTAAAAGACCCGCAAAAGCGCGCGGCATACGACCGATTCGGCGACGCTGCGTTTGCCGGCGGCAATGGGGCAAGTGCAGGCAATGGATTCGGCGGCAATCCATTTGGCAATGGCGAATTCCACTTTAATATGGGTGGCAACGACATGGGCGGAATGGAAGATATTTTACGCGAAGCCATGCGTGGTTTCGGCTTTAACGGCGGTGGCTTTGGTGGTGGTGCGCGCGGCAATGGCGCAATGCGTGGCCGTGATTTGTTGGACGAAATTGTAATTGATTTACGCGATGCATTTTTTGGCACAACCCACACAATAAAATTCACCAGCAAGGTTCAATGCGACAAATGCCATGGCTTTGGCACAGCAGACGGCAAACCAGCACCGGACTGTCCAACATGCGGTGGTTCGGGCTATGTCCATGCGCGTCAGGGCTTTTTCGCGGTTGAAACCCCATGCCCAGATTGCCAGGGGCTTGGTAAAAAGATTAATAAAAAATGCCCAGATTGCGACGGCAGCGGCACAGTAAATAAACAGCGCACATTAGAAGTTAAAATCCCTGCGGGAATTATGGACGGCGCGCGCCTGCGTATGACAGGCATGGGCGAAGCGGCCCCGAACGGTGGCACACCTGGGGACTTTTATGTTGATGTCCGCGTCCGCCCTGATAAAAGATTTGAACGAATCGGCAACGACCTTATGCTGCACATGGATTTGGACTTTGCGACACTTGCGCTTGGCGGCGAAGTCGAAGTTGAAACTATTGATGATAAAAAATTGTCGGTAAAAATCCCATCTGGAACCCAGGTTGGGGAAAAGATGCGTATCCGTGGGCACGGAATGCCAAATGGCCGCGGCGGCTTTGGCGACCTGTATCTTGAAATTGGGATAACAATTCCAAAGAAATTGACTGAAAAACAAAAGAAAGCCCTTAACGAATTCGCCGACCATAAACCAAGTAAGAAAGGTTGGTTTTAATCGCACCACCGCGCCTTACCCCCCTCACCGCAAGCGGTCCCCTCCCCCACAGGGGGAGAATTTTGCTCTCAGGCGTCGCGGTGCAATTCTCCCCCTGTGGGGGAGTGCGGCGAAGCCGGAGGGGGATTAAAGACGCGACAAACTTCGTAAAAAGTTGCAGTAATTCTCCCCCACTGGGGGAGAGGGCCACGTAGTGGCGTGGGGGGTATGGCGTAAGGGTGTGGATCACAATTCTTCAATCGTATTTTTTATCCACATTAAAACATTAGACATATCACGTTTGACATCTATATCTGATATTCGCAAAACATGTATCCCAAGTGATTTCATATATCTATCTCTTTCTTGGTCATATTCATACTTATCATCATGCGTCCAACCATCTATTTCAATAACAAGATTTTTTTCCGGACAATAAAAATCAGCAATATAATTCCCAATAGGTTTTTGTTTGGTGAAACTGACCCCAAATTGGCCGCGTTTTAATTCAAGCCACAACAAAGCTTCTGATAAATTGCCAGCCCGACGATTCGCACGTGCGAAATTTGTTAATTTATTATTGTATTTATGCATATTGAAACGATAAAAACAAAAACCATAAAAAGCAATGAAAAAGTGCCGGCACCCCCCTCCCCCCGTGCCGGGGTACTCCCCCCAGGGGGGAGAATTTGCTCTCAGGTGTTGCGGTGCAATTCTCCCCCAGCGGGGGAGAGGGCCACGTAGTGGCGTGGGGGGTATTCTCCCCCATCGGGGGAGGGAACCACGTAGTGGTGAGGGGGGTCAAAGAACGAACACCGTTTTTTCGCACCCCCTTCCCCCCGTGCCGGGGTACTCCCCCCCCGGGGGGAGAATTTGCTCTCAGGTGTTGTGGACGAATTGTGCTTAAAAAAATCGGGGCCGCCTTAGAGGCGGCCAGAGCGGCGGCCTGCCCCCCTTTGCCGCTTCGCTGGGGGGCAGGCAGAGCAATACTGCCTGGCTGTGCCTACCGGCACGTTTTTTCTGTTTTATACTTGGATTATTTCGGGACTAGGTATTCTTAGCTGCCAGACCCCGCAAAAACGGCGGCGCGAAAGGCCGAACCCCCGCGGACGTAGAGCGCGCAGTACGGCGCACAGCGGTACGCGCAAGAGGACGCGGACCCGTAGAAGTTGGAGAACACCCAAGCAAGGGACGACAAAGGCCCATTTATAACTGTTTGATTTGTTGGTTTATAACCAGTCGCCTGACACCAACAATACTTCTTTTGTTCTGTACTATGTTGTGTGTCGTATGTATTCAAA
>Ga0310690_10003707_pt1 | contig 22584 bp, 14 predicted proteins | sample AusTroGonzalo_MG_2_FD_207661 | JGI IMG/M metagenome (GOLD analysis project Ga0310690, IMG submission 207661) | Bovine rumen microbial communities from tropical cattle in Woodstock, Queensland, Australia - Gonzalo_04 (v2) (version 2) | ecosystem: Host-associated > Mammals > Digestive system >... | reverse complement strand
ATACAGCGCAGGCGCTCGCACAACTGGATAAGTTACCGGACAACAAAGCCACCGAGCAACTTCGACAACTCGCCGAACAGCTTGCTACTCGCAAATCTTAAATCGTAAATGACTAAATCGTAAATAGCTTTATGCCATACAGACGACTTCCCAACACAGACTTAGCACGACTGCATGCGCTGCAGAACGCTGTTCGACGCGCACAGGAAGCGGACTTCACCGAACAGGTGATTCCGTATAAAGTGCTCAGCGAAGCGCAACGCTTCCTCGTGTCCTTCGAGAACGTAGTCATGCAGTCCAAAGACAACTACGCCTCGACCGTTAATGCCAATAAGCAGTACCGTCATATCGTGCAGAACGCGCGGATGTATATATCCCATTTCATTCAGGTGCTTAACCTGGCTGTTATTCGCGGAGAGATCAAGAAAGAGCAGAAACTGCTCTACGGACTTGACCCGCATCAGCATATTGTGCCGGATCTATCGACCGAAGAGTACCTGCTGGAATGGGGCAAGAACGTGATTGAAGGAGAACAGAAACGTATGGCAAATGGCGGGTTCCCAATCTACAACCCTGCGATCAACAAAGTGAAGGTACATTATGACATCTTCTGCGAGCATCAGCGTCAGCATCTGTTCCATGTACAGAATAGCGAACGGGTACATGATAACTTGGAGCCCCTCCGCGTGCAGGCGGATGAGATGATTTTGAATATATGGAACCTCGTGGAGGATTTCTATAAAGACGAACTACCCTACGCGCGTCTGATGAAATGCCAACTATACGGCGTCATCTATTATTACCGTAAGGGCGAAAGAAAACTCACGGCCGAGGGCGACCGTGAGATACAGCGTATCCGGGATAGTCAACCGACTATCCAATGGTTACCTGAGGAGTAATAATACGATCTACCTTGTGGTCGTTCATCTGGTGCGGAATGGAATGTTTCTTTAACTGGAAATCATAACAAACACCAATGGTAGCGGACGACAAGTGATTCGAAAGGAACTTATCGTAATACCCGCCTCCGCGACCGATGCGATGACGATGACGGTCAAAGACCACGCCGGGAACGATGATAAGATCAATGTGACCTTTGAAAGTGCTCGTCTGCGGTTCAGGAACACCCAAACGCCCACGGCGCATCATGTCCTCACCGTCATACGGACGAACCTCCATCGAGAAACGATGGGTGACCGGAAGAAGCATTGTCTTCTTACCCAGGTATTTTTCGAGCAACGGACGCAAGTCCACCTCGTTACGGATCGGGTAATACAGAAGAACGGTCTTGGCCTCGCGAAAAACAGACATCTGCTCCAACTGAGCGATGATCTTCGCAGAGTCAGCCTCTACTTCTTCCTCGGTTAATATACGACGACGCTGCTCCACTATCGCGCGCAAGGCCGCTTTTTCGCGACGGATACGCACCCATGGGAGCAACATCTTAAGATCGTGAAATTGTGCATCAAATAACATAATTGTGTGATTTTTACCTTTGCGGCTGCAAAGGTACAAAAAAAATACGACATACGCAAATAAAATCAATAAAAAATTCGGAAAATGAAGCATTTTTTACTCATATTGGTTGTTTTATGTGCTGTTTTGATGAGTAGTTGTGAGAGTTCCAAGACCACGACCAATACTTCATCCGTTGCTGAGTTGTCGGCGTTCGCTTTTGCAAAGAATGACTCTTTTCCCGGTTTAGCGAAAGCAGTCTTCACCATCGAAGAACGCATCGATACAGGTCTGGTATGGAATAAAGACTCGATCCTCTACGGCACACGCCTCGACAGTGTAGTACCCCGTTTCACCTTCGGTGCTACGCCCAGTGCCGCCTATCTCACGATGCCGGATACCGTCGTTGTCCTCACCGGATACGACACGCTCGATTTCTCCAAAGGGCCTATCTACCTCACTATCCGTTCTTCCGACCGCACGAACACGAAGGTGTATGAGATCCGTACGACGGTGCATCAGGTAGATCCGGACCTCTACCATTGGACGCAACTCAATAGCGGTATCTATCCCGCGGACGACAGTGAGCAACGCGTAGTCGAAATAGGTTCGGAGTTTGTGATGATCGTCTCGAACGGTTTTGAGTTGCGTGCTACGCGTTCAGCCGACGGCGTTACGTGGACCGACTTAGGTGCACCAACCGGTCTGCCTGCCGGCACACGCGTGCGACAGATCATCAGTGACGGCACAACCCTCTATTACGGACAAGCCGACAAGTTATACACCAGTACCGATGCCGTCACTTGGACTGCACATAGTACCGCCTATCCGGTTGTGACCATGCTCCTTTATTGGAACGAACGCGTATGGGCACTCGTTGATAACAACAACCAATACGAACTGGCTACCTGGCAAGCCGACAGCCTGCGGCTCACCGGACTGCAGCCCGCAACGGAGTTTCCTGTCAGCGACTTCGGTACCGTCACTTTCCGCAGCGCCAGCCTGCGCGAACGGGCGATGATAATAGGCGGTTTTGCAGAGAACGGCAAGAGCCTCAACACACGATGGAACATCGAGTACTCACCGCATACGCCCGCCAATGAAGGGTACCGTCTGGAAGAGTTCTCTATCGACCGGCCACACTTCACCAGCCTCACCGGCATCTCCGTCATCAGCTACAACAACCAACTGATGCTCTTCGGCGGTGTGGATGAGACCATGCGCTATTTCGGACGCGAGATACTGATCTCCAATGACGAAGGACTGAACTGGACGCTTGCCGATACAACCAAGAACCGGCTGCCGGAGGTCTATCAGGCAAGGCAGAAACAGAACGCCATAGTGCGCGATAACTATATATACCTCTTCGGCGGAGAGGACGCCAACATCACCTATAGCGACGTCTATCAAGGCCGACTGAACAGCATCGATTGGTAAATAATCACATAATCACGAGATCACGTGATCACGAAAAACGACTATAACAATTAACTAAAAATACTAACGTTATGCAAATCAAAGATTTTAAATTCGCCGGCAAGAAGGCGATTGTACGTGTGGACTTTAATGTGCCACTCGATGAGAACGGACGTATCACAGACGACACCCGTATTCGCGGTGCGCTGCCTACGCTCAAACACATTCTCGATGAAGGCGGTGCGCTCATCATCATGAGTCATATGGGTAAGCCCAAAGGCAAAGTAGCGGCTAAGTACAGCCTCAGCCAGATTGTGGACGCTGTGGCTGCAGCACTCGGTCGTCCCGTTCAGTTCGCAGAGGACTGCGCCAAGGCACAAGCACAAGCGGCTGCACTCAAACCGGGTGAGGTACTGCTGCTCGAGAACCTGCGTTTCTATCCGGAAGAGGAAGGCAAACCCGTAGGTATCGAGAAAGAAGATCCGGCTTATGAGCCCGCTAAGAAAGAGATGAAAGCACGTCAGAAAGAGTTCGCTAAAGTGCTCGCTTCGTATGCTGACTGCTACGTGATGGACGCTTTTGGTACGGCACACCGCAAACATGCTTCGACCGCTGTCATCGCTGACTATTTCGATGCAGACAACAAGATGCTCGGTTTCCTCATGGAGAAAGAAGTAGCCGCTGTGGACGCTGTGCTCGGCGACATCAAACGTCCGTTCATCGCCATCATGGGTGGCTCGAAAGTAAGCTCCAAGATCGGTATCATCGAGAACCTGCTCGGTAAAGTGGACAAACTGATCCTCTGCGGCGGTATGACTTATACCTTCGCTAAGGCTCACGGAGGTGAAATCGGCGGTTCGATCGTCGAACTCGACAAGCTCGATGTAGCACTCGGCGTTGAGGAACTCGCCAAGAAGAACGGCGTTGAACTGGTGCTCGCTCCGGACGCTATATGCGCAGATAGTTTCAGCAATGATGCTAACCAGAAGATCTTCCCGTCCAACGCTATTCCTGAGGGTTGGGAAGGACTGGATGCCGGTCCTGAGGCACAGAAGAACTTCCGCAATGCTATCAAGGGTTGCAAGACCATCCTCTGGAACGGTCCTGCAGGCGTGTTCGAGTTCGATAATTTCTGCGGCGGTAGCCGTGCTATCGGCGAAGCGATTGCAGAAGCAACGGCTGAAGGGGCTTTCTCGCTCATCGGCGGTGGTGACTCCGTAGCATGCGTGAATAAGTTCGGTCTCGCAGACAAAGTATCGTACATCTCAACCGGTGGTGGTGCCCTGCTCGAAGCTATCGAAGGCAAGATCCTCCCGGGTGTAGCAGCTATCAAAGGAGAATAAATTATGGAAGTAGTAGGAAAAATCATACAAATGCTCCCTCTGCAAGAAGGAGTAGGCCGTAACGGCAACCCGTGGAAGTTGCAAGCATACGTGCTGGAGACCCTTGACCAGTACCCCCGTAAGGTGCATTTCGAGGTCTTCGGCGAGGATCGTATCAAGCAGAACCCCTGCGAGATTGACCAATTGGTGACGGTTAGTTTCGATATCGAGAGCCGTGAGTTTAACGGTCGTTGGTACACTTCTATCCGTGCATGGCGTATCCAGCAAGGTGACACCACCCAAGCAGCAGCTGTTCCTGCAGCCGCTCCTGCACAAGCCGCTCCTGCACAAGCAGCTCCTGCTCCGACAGAACCGGCGCCTGCTGTTGATCCGTTTGACGCTTCGGCAGGAGAAGGAACAAGCGATCTGCCCTTCTGATGCGCAAGTGGTTTAAAATAGTTTTCTGGACTCTCCTGTTAGCGGGCGGCGTTGTATTATGCGCCGTTCGCTGGCAGGCGTGGTTCGGGATGCCCCCCGAGCCAAAATGGACCGGTGACACCATCCATTATACCATGCCTTGTCCGACAACGCAGTGGTCTGACAGTGCCGGTCTAACTATTCTGATTTTAGGCGACATCCATAATCATCTGACCCGTGCCGACTATGACACTTTGGCTGCGCGGGTACCCGATGCGGATGTCATTGCGCAGACAGGCGACTGGCTCGACCGGGGACAGGACTATTACTACCAACTCCTGCTGCGCGAATGGACAGCCAGCGCACTCTATGGCAAACCTGTCATCGCGTGTCCAGGTAACCACGAGTACTCCAAAGGACTGCATAAGACCCTCTCCCCCGTTTGGCAAGAAGCGTTTGGAGAGGAATCTAATTATTACATCGACTTCCCCACCATGCGGTTCATCGTCATCGACACCAATCCTCTCGTGCGGCTGGTCAATATCACACGCACACTCACATGGCTTCGCGAAGCGATGTACACGGCGGGCGACCGCTATATAGTGGTCATGATGCATCATCCCGTCCTCTCACCGGGTAAAGGTCGTTTCAACCCGCTTGTCTATGCCGCTTTTCGGCATGCGTTGGGCGAAGCGGACCTTGTTGTAGCCGGCCATGACCATAGTTACATGCGGCGTACACCGTTCGTGGTACTTAATACCGCAGGCAAACCCAAACCCCAACATCTCGGCTTCCCTGCCGATGCCACCGACACCCTCCCCGTGTATGGGGTTCTATCAGCCGAAGCCGGTCTAAGATTGACCATCCATCGCCTTGACGATGGCATGGCAATCGACTCCCTCTATGTTAACCACGACTGACGCGATAGTGTTGTCGCTTCAGCCGCACTCGGACAAAGCGCATATCCTGCATGCCTACACGCGTGCAGGCGGGCGCGTTAATTATATGGTGTACGGCCTCGGACGCAAGAATGCCGCCGGCAAATATAGTCCGCTTTCTATCCTTCAACTGACCACCGACGACAAATCGATTCGTACGGCCCAACTAACCTACGTACCCACAAGTCTTACAACCAATCCGTACAAACGCACGATCGCGCTGTTTCTGAGCGAAGTGCTGCATCATGTCTTGCGTCATCCGATGGCGGATGAACCCATGTATGATTTTATTGCCATGTCCATCAAAGAACTCGACCGCACCGATGAACCGCAGAATTTTCATCTGCATTTCCTCATCGATTTTGCTGCCATGTTAGGTTTTGCCATCCCTCTAACCCCTAATCCCCTAACCCCTAACCCTCTAACCCGCGCCGAACGTCAACAGGCACTTCGTGAACTCTGCAACTATTTCGATGAGCATGTCGATACCTGGCAAACACCGAAATCGCTAGATGTCCTGATAGAGGTTTTTGACTAAAAAAATGAAAAAAATAACATAAAAATGTTCAAAAATTTGCATATATAAAAAATTTGTTGTACCTTTGCAGCCGATTTGCATTTTGTAAGCAAAAAAGTCTGTTTATTTAACAAAAAGGTATTTAAAATGAGAAAATTATTTAGTTTTTTTATGGTCTCACTCATCGTTGTGAGCTTTATGTCATGTAAAAAGAAAGCCGTTAACGAGCCGGACGACCCGTCCAACCCGAGTGAGCAAAGTGATCCGTCCGATCCGAGCGGGCAGACAGACCCGTCCACTCCGAGTCAAGGTCAGGCTGCGCTTACCATTACGATGAGCAATATAACGGGTTCATCGGCGGCAATGAGTGTGGTACCGGGAAACCAGAACCTGACATATTATTTCACGATCATCGAGTCGTCTTATGTCCAAGGTTATACGGACGCCCAGTTGATTCAGGATGTGGTGATCGGAGAGATGGACTATATCATCGAGTACTATCAAGGCACGTACGATGTCAGTTATGCCGACCTGCTCTCGACGGGCAATGACGGCTACGAGTTCACCAAGTTGGCGGCGAACACGGAGTATCTGGCGTTGGCGGCATATGTCGGAACGGACGGCAAGGCGACGGACGGTAAGTTGGCCAAGCAGAGCTTCAAGACGGGTAGCAGTTCGTCGGGTGGCGGTTCGCAAGGCGGCGGCAGTTCGAGCATGACGTTCTCTATCCAGCAGACGAGCGCCAGCATCACGGTAGTACCGTCGAACAGTAGCGAATCTTGGGATTATTACTTCATGGAGAAGAGCGAGTTCACGAGTAATTGGGGTAATGATGCAGATGCGCTTGCCGAGGCGGCATATGAGTATTACGGTGCGACGTATGCTACGCAAGGCACCGAGACCTTCCTGTTCACCGAGATGATCCAATACGGCATGACGGCAGGCAGTTGGGTACTCATCGTTTGGGGTTGCGACAATTACGGCGTAACGACCAAGGCTCAGGCGGTAACGTTCACGTTGACGGGATCATCGAGTTCCGGCGGTTCGTATGGCTATGGTGATGACTACAGTGATTACTATGGCGGTGGATATTACTACGCTCCCGCGCATCGTCGCATGCCCACGCGCAAAATCGAATTTAACAAGCGATTTATCAATAAAATAAAATAACTATTACAATGAAAAAGATTTTTTGTATTGCAGCCGTAGCGCTGATAGCGTTCGGTTTTGCATCCTGCAAGAAGAACGGCGGTAACACTCCCGACGATCCGACCAAAGATGATCCGACCAAAGCCGGATTCGCTATTACCGTAAGCAACATCACCGCTACCGATGCGCACATTAAGATCGTGCCTGAGAGCGATACGATCTGGTATTTCTGGAGCGTTGTCGGCAAGGCAGAGTTGGCAGAGTATCAAATGACGCTCGAACAATGGGCAGAAGACGACATGTCGTTCTATCCGGAGCAGGGCTATACCTTTGATGACATGGCCAGCAAGGGTGTAACGGAGTATGACGTACCTTCTCTCGATCCGGAATCGGAGTATTATGTATATGCTTTCAAGTTCGACAAATCGTTCAAGATCCTTGGCGATATTGTGTCCGAAGAGTTCAAAACAGCCAAGTTCGAAATTGTCGGATCGGAGACCCTGAACCTCTCCGAGGCTGATTACACCTGGGAGTATGACTCATCGAGCAAAGAAGGTTATCTGTCGTTGTACGGCTATGACGCAACGAAGAACCTGGAGTTGGGTCTGATGTTCTTGGTTAAGGGCAACAACCCGAACGGTACCTTCACCGAGGCTGACATGGACGAGCCTTATGCCGACTACGGCTATTATTTCAATTATCTGTACGACGACACCAATGAAGTTGAGTACCACTTGGCATCAGCTAATGTGACGGGTGCGTTTAATGCCGACAAGTCGCTCTATATCTTCAGCGGCGAGGCAGTAGCACTGAACGGCATCAAGTATTCGTTCAAGGACGTACAGGCGGTTGAGTATGAAGAGCCGGAAGATGATGGCGGTTGGTACGCACCTGCACGCGTGCGCAGTCATAAAAAAGGTGTTGCACACGAGGCAAAGAAACTGTTCGTACGATAAGATCCGATGAAAAAGTATCTTGTATACCTTCTGGCACTGGTGCTTCTTGGGGCAGTAGGCTGCAAAGGCAAACAAAACCCGCCTGATCCGGTAGGTCCGGAAGATCCCGAGGTGCCGGTAGTGCCGGAAGGCGCCACGAAAGTGGAAGTTGCCCGCATTCAGATCCAAGCGATGGGTACGCGTATCTTCTACATGCTCTACGACGATGAAAGCGGCAAGGCATTTGTCTTTCCGCTCATCCTCGCCGAAGGGCAGGAGGACGTAGAAGCCGGCAAGACCTACGTCTATCCGGGCGAGATGGACAAGACCTACGCCTATTGGATGCTGTCCGACTACGTGACGCATGCGCTCTATACCGAAGCGACCTTCAAAAAGACCGTCAAATCGGAGGACAAGATCCGCATTGACGCTACCGCAAGCGACACCAACGGCGACCAATGGGTACTGGTGTATGACGAAAATTAATTTTCCTAAAAGTTAACAACGATTGTTAATAACTTTTGATTTTTGGAAAACTTTTTGAGTTTTTAAAAAACGCAAATGACTGAAAATGAGTTGTTTGCGTTTTTGTTTTGGACAACTTTGCATAATTGTTGAAAAATTTTTTTGTCAAAAAGTTTGCACAATTCAAAAAAAAGCAGTACCTTTGCACTCGATTTCGCGTCAAAAAACGATTTATTACTATATATATGGAAACATACATTATTAAGAGAGACGGTAAGAAGGAACTTTTTACCATTGACAAGATCAAGAATGCGATCAGTAAGGCATTCTTAGCGGTAGGCGCATTTGCCACCGAAGAGACATTAGGTGCAATATTATCGCACCTGCGAGTACGTAATGAGGTAACGGTGGAGGAGATTCAGAACCAGGTAGAGGTAGCGTTGATGGCAGAGGGGTACTACCAGGTTGCGAAAGCATTCATCCTGTATCGTCAGGGACACACAGAGGATCGTGAGACCCAGCGTCGTTTGGACTTTATGATGAACTACGTGCAGGCGAGCAATGCGGCAGAGGGAAGTAAGTTCGACGCGAACGCTAACGTGGAGCACAAGAACATCGCCACGCTCATCGGTGAGCTGCCGAAGCAGGGCTTCATCCGTCTGAACCGCCGCTTGTTGACCGAGCGCATCAAAGAGATGTACGGCAAGGAGCTGAGCGACCGCTACATGAACCTGCTCAACCAGCACTTTATCTACAAGAACGACGAGACGAACCTCGCCAACTACTGCGCGTCCATCACCATGTATCCGTGGTTGATTGGTGGTACGAAGAGTATCGGCGGTAACGCGACACCTCCTCACAACCTCAAATCGTTCTGCGGCGGGTTCATTAACATGGTCTTCATGGTCAGCTCCATGCTCTCAGGCGCGTGCGCTACGCCCGAGTTCCTTATGTATATGAACTATTTCATCGAGCAGGAGTTCGGTGATGACTACTACAAACGTGCCGACGAGGTGGTCGATCTGAGCAAGAAACGCCGTACGATCGACAAGATCATCACGGACTGCTTCCAGCAGGTGGTGTACAGCCTCAACCAGCCTTCGGGTGCGCGTAACTTCCAGTCCGTTTTCTGGAATATCAGTTATTATGATCGTTATTATTTCCAGAGCCTGTTCGAACATTTCCGCTTCCCGAACGGCGAGGCACCGCATTGGGACAGCCTCAACTGGTTGCAGAAACGTTTCATGAACTGGTTCAACGAAGAGCGTCTGCGTTGCGTGCTCACCTTCCCGGTAGAGACCATGGCACTGCTCGCAGAGAACGGCGACATCAAAGACAAGGAGTACGGTGATTTCACGGCAGAGATGTACGCGAAGGGACACTCGTTCTTCACCTACGTTTCCGACAACGCCGACAGCCTCTCCAGCTGCTGCCGTCTACGTAACGCGATCACGGATAACAGTTTCAGTTACACGCTCGGTGCGGGTGGTATCTCAACGGGTTCGAAGTCGGTGCTCACCATCAACCTCAACCGCGCTATCCAGTACGCCGTACGTAATAACATCCCGTACCAAGCCTATATCGAGGACGTTGTCGATTTGATGCACAAGGTGCAACTGGCATACAACGAGAACCTGAAGAACCTGCAGGAGAAAGGTATGCTGCCGCTGTTCGATGCCGGCTATATCAATATCGGCCGTCAGTACCTGACCATCGGTGTGAACGGTCTGGTGGAGGCAGCTGAGTTCCTCGGCATCGAGATCAAGGACAGCCCCGAATACGCACATTTCGTACAGGAGTTACTCGGTATTATCGAGAAGAAGAACAAAGAGTACCGCACGAAGGACGTTATGTTCAACTGCGAGATGATCCCGGCAGAGAACGTGGGTGTCAAGCATGCTAAATGGGATAAGGAAGACGGCTATGTCGTACCGCGTGACTGCTACAACAGTTATTTCTACATCGTTGAGGACAAGAGTCTGAACGTGCTCGACCGTTTCCGTCTGCACGGACGTCAGTATATCGAGCACCTGACGGGTGGTTCGGCTCTCCACTGCAACCTTGAGGAGCACCTGAGCCAAGAGCAGTATCGTCAGTTGCTGCGCGTTGCGGCGATCGAAGGATGTAACTATTTCACCTTTAACATCCCCAACACGGTCTGCAACGACTGCGGTCATATCGACAAACGCTACTTGAAGGAGTGTCCGCATTGCCACTCGAAGAACGTGGACTACCTCACGCGTGTCATCGGTTACATGAAGCGTGTATCCAATTTCTCGGAGGCACGTCAGAAAGAGGCGGCGCAGCGTTACTACGCAGAGCCGAGCAAAGCACCGAAATGCGTTTGCGAATGAAAGTAGCATCGTTTGATATTGTTTTTCAAGAGATTCCGGGCGAGGTAACACTCGCCCTTAATCTCTCGAATTGTCCCTGCCACTGCCCGGGCTGTCATAGTCAGCATCTGGCTCAAGACATCGGTGAACCGGTGACGGAAGCGTTACTGGACAGCCTTACCGGCCGCTACAAAGGCCTCATCACCTGCGTCGCGTTCATGGGCGGCGATGCCGCCCCCGATGAAGTAGTCAAGTGGGCAGAATATGTCCGTCCGCTTAAAACGGCTTGGTACTCCGGACGAACAATCATGCCAAAGGACGAGAAGGCGTTCGACTATGTCAAACTGGGTCCGTATATCGAGAGTCTGGGCGGACTCAAATCGCCCACCACCAACCAGCGGCTCTATAAAAGGGAAGACGACGATTGGATAGATATCACAAACTCTTTTTGGAAAAAGAACCTCGCCGATTAAGCGAGGTTCTTTCGTATTAATAGAGTATGACTTTGTGTGTCTCTGCATCGCGACCTTGGAAGGTTCGGATGAAGTAGATACCGTTGACAGCAGGCAGAGTGAGGATGGTCTTGCCTTCGTCCAGCGTACCGCTCTGCAGCAGCAAGCCGGTAGAGGAATAGATATCGTATTTGCCTTCCTGCGGTGCCTCCACCGTGATATTCGGCATCTGCTTAGGCGTCTGCGTCGGATAAACGATGACCAGCGTCTCGTAGTACGGCGCAGCAGGCGTCTGGATGGTGAGCGGGCAGGTCGGGATACTTACCGACTCACCGCGACGCGTTGCCCACATAACGACTTGATCACCGACTGCCAGAGCGTCATTATGCAGGTAGCCCTGCGGCGTATTCGTCTGCTTGAGGCCGTTTACCCACCATTCGATCTGCGAGAACTCGAATCCGCCGTTGAACTCGCTCTTGAGCGGTGCTACAACATCATCCCAGTTCTGTTCAAGGATCCAACTCGGGTACTTGACGAGCAGCGTCATACTGTCGGACAGGTTGATTCCGCAAACGCCGTTATCGAGTGCCAGACGAACGGTGTAGTAGTCCGGACGCACATAATACGGATGTCCCTGGTAAGCCACGTTGGGGAATTGCGGCAGTGGCACATGCGCGATCATGTCGCTTCCGAACGGAGCGTCGATGACATCTTCGAAACCTTGGCGTCGAGCCGACTGACCGAAGTAAACGCTATAGTGCGTCGGTTTCAATCCGGAGTATTCGAATTGGATATCGAAGCTCTCTGCGTCGGCACATATATCTCCCGTCTGCGCTCTCGTGATGATGGTCGGGTAAGCGATCGTCAGGCGGAGCGAGTAGATAGCGGAGAAGTTCGCCTCGGGTTTCCATACGGTATCGGTATAGTAGCCGTCGATATCGTACAGCTTGCCTCGCCAGTTATAGGACTGACCGGTACAAATCGCCTCGGAGAGCGTATCGCGGATAGTAGGTATAACGCGCAAGTCGAGCGTGTAGGTACTGTCGCAGTCATGGATCGTCGGATACGAACGCTCATAGACACCGCTCTCGAAATAGGTCTTACCAAACCATGTATATGGTTCGAAGTCGCGTACCGTGACGATGTCATAGTAGTGATAAGCCGGGTTAACGGTGAGGTCAAGATGGAAGACGGAGTCGCATCCTTCCACCGTCTTGAGCACGATGTCATGGTGCCCGCCGCGGGTGATGACGATAGCGCTGTCCTGGAAGAAGAGCGTGTCTCCTTCGCAAACAGTACGTTTCATATCGTACTCAAACGCAGGCGCGTCGTACACCTCTACACGGTACAGACTATCCATCTCGCCCGTCACACGACTGCGGCGCTCGAAGGTGTACAGACCGGACTTGGTGATCACCTGACCGTCTATCTTCACTTCCGAACCCGGACAGAGCGGTATCGGGTTCCACTCAGAGTAGCGTTTGGTCACCACAATAGCCAGACGGAAGATCGAGTCACAACCGTATTGGTTAACGAGCGTATCGGAGAATATCCGTTTACCTCCGTCTACAGGCAAATCGTCATACAGCCTACCGTCGTAGATATAGCCGCTTTCTGCCTGCTTATCAGTGATGAGTACCCGCTTCTCGCCTGTCGAGACAGGATATACTTTGAGGTTCAGCGTAACGATACTGTCCTTATATTGCGAAGTATAAGTGTACTTGCCCGTATGCGTAAGTTTGCGCCCGAAGAACTCGTATGCGGAGTTAGCGCATATCTCCTTATCCCACGTAAACTCTTTGGTACGTTTCTGATTGATGACCACATGGAAAACGGAGTCGCATCCGTGGATCGTACGCAGCGTATCGTAGTAGATAGCCGGCTTCGAGATGTCACGACCGTGGATCTTGAGCACCTCGCCTACACCTATCTCATACTTCTCTTCCGTCATGTAAGACGGGTGTACATTAGCGATGAGTTTATATACGCTATCGAAACCGTATGAGGTGAGCGTACTATCCCAGTACGTGCCGGAGTTCTCGATCAGTAGGCCGTGCCATTTGTACGGGAAGTTGGCCGTGTCGGACTTACAGAGATCTATACTGTCGGTCTGGAAGAACGACGGGTGCACGGTCAGGATCAAGTGCTCCGTACTGTCACAACCGTATTTCTTCGTATGATCAGTATGCTCGTATGTACCCGATATCGTCAATATTCGTCCATGCCACTCATACGGTTTCTTGTCGGACGTATGTTGTATGATCGTCTTGTCGTATGTCGGATGAACACGCACGATATAGCGAATGATCGAATCGCAACCGGCAACGGAAGGAATCGTATCGTAGAAGTCACCCTTCTCGTAGTACTGTACACCTTTGTAGGTGAACGTATCGCCCTGACACAATTCAACGGTGCGTTCAAACCTCGGTGCTTCGCGAACCACGAGATGCAAGGTCATCATAATATGCGATGTATCTGACCATTCGATAGGTAAGGTATAATCGCCTTCTTCCTGACAAGCCACGCCATGCCAGATGAACGGCAGTTCATTCTCGCATACATAAGCCGTCGTATCCAGTTCAACCGGTTTAGCCACCTTCAGAATCAACTGATAGGTGTCGAAACATACGCTGCCGGGTATGGGCACACGGTGCTCATATACACTTGCCGTCTTCTTCCATTCGCCGGAGCCCTTCGGGAACTCGATCGAGTCACCTTCGAAGATGGTCTTGGTCTCTGTCTGGTACACAACCGGTTGAACGGTGAGCACCAGTTTAACGATCGAGTCGCAACCGATAGACGAGGTGATCGTATCATAATAGGTATCGCCTTTGGTCAGTATGCGCGGGATGCCGGCCTTGGTCAGACCGAAGGTGTAGATATCGCCTTCACAAATAGTCTTATGGATCACCGCACCGTCCGTGATGATCGGCAGCACATGCACTTTGATACCCGTGACGGTCATGTCGCCTGTCGCCTCGCTATAGAGCGTATCGCGATATACGCCGGACGCATAGATATCCATGTACTTGGTCGGGTCGCTCTTGAGCTGCCATTTATACGGCAGGTCAGAGTAACAAACGGTAACGGAATCGTCGTAAAGCTTATTAACCGTCAGGACAAGTTCAACGAGCGAGTCGCATCGGTCTTCCGTTGCCGGATGACGGAAGGTATAGGTCCTCGGGAGCCAGAACTTTTCACCCTCAAACTCAACCGTATCACCTTCGAAGATCGTTTTCTTGATGACCGTGCGATACAGCGGATTAACTGTCAGCACGAGTGTCGTGATCGAATCGCAACCATTAGCACCGGTCGTCCGGAAATCATACGTACCGGCTTCGTTATAGCTCTTCGAACCGAACGGAAAACTTTCTCCTTCGCATATGGTCGCGTTGATGGTATCCAACGTGCTGTTCGTCACATGCAGGTCGATACTCCAGAACGTCCGCTCTCCGTTGGCGTCATAGGTAGTGTCGTTATGATAGATACCGGCGCTGTAGAGCCAGGTCGTATCGCCCGTCCAGTGGTTGCGCCAAGCGTACGGCAGGTCGTACGAGCAGACATACGCAGTCGTATCAATGAGTTTATGTACCACCAGCATCATCTCCGTGATACTGTCGCAACCGTTCGGAGTGGTCTTAACATGCCTGTACGTGTTACCGCCCTCCTCCTTCGTGATGGTCTTGTCGAAGAACGTATAGGGGAATTGGTCTTCGTATATATCTACGCGGTAGTGTTGATAGTACGGATCGTTAACCGTCAGATGTAGTTCGACGATCGAGTCACAACCGTTCTCCGCATAGATCGAATCGGTATAGATACCGCCTTCATTCAATAACTTGCCGCGGAAGTTAAACGGCAGTTGGTTCGTACAGATCTCTTCGCTGATGATGCCGCGTTTGGTCTTCACCACGGTGATCGTTGCGGTATAGATACTGTCGTAGCCGTCATACGTATGCGGGTTATAGAAGAACGTTCCGCTCTCCACGATGCCCGTGCGGTCTTTCCATGTGTATGGTGTCTCGCTTTCGCAGATGGTGATTTCCTCCGTGAACCTATAGGTCTTGTGGACGTACAGATGCAAGCTGTCGATCGAGTCACAGTGATGCTGCGAGTCGAAGCGGAAACCATATACGCCGGACGCATAGAACGAGTCGCGCGCTATCTCGATGCCTCCTTGTCGATGAATCCATACGTAAGGTGTATCGACGTCGGCTATATGACGAACGGAGTCATGGTAGAACTTCGTCAGCACATTGAGCTGCAGCGTGCGTATCGAGTCGCAACCCTGTGCGTTGAGCAAGGTGTCGTTATAGAGCCCTTTGAGCTTAGCAAAGCGCGGTGTCACACCATCGTTCCTAAAGCCCCATGCCACAGAATCGCCTTCGCAAATATTCATCGAAACGGTGTCATACGTCTGCTTATAGACATTGATATGTACGTAGTAAACACTATCGTATCCTTCCGTCGTCTGCTTGCGGTTCTCATAGTCGCCGGTCGTGGTGATATTATTCAACTCATGCCATATGAACGGCGTCTCTTTCTCGCATATATTGATCTCCGTTTCGTAGATATGATAGGTCTTGTGGATCCGCAGCGTCAAGCTGTCAATCGAGTCGCAACCGTGAATAGTCTGTAACCTGCGGATATGTTCACCGGCAGTGTAGAGCGAATCGGTATCGCGGTGCAACTTAGCATCCTCCATCCAGGTATGAACCCATATGTACGGTGTATCGACATCCGCTATATCAACCGTGCGGTGAGCCGTCGGCTGTTTAGGCCATACTTGCAGATGCATCGTGATGACGGAGTCGCAACCGGACATCGCTTGTAAGGTGTCGTGGTAGATACCGGTAGTGAACAGATAATGCTCGTACGTATTGTTGCCTCGATGGATATCGAAACGCGTCGAGTCACCCTCACAGATCGTATCTTTGATATGCGTCTCATAGGTACGATGGAAATGTACGAGCAACTCGTAGAACAAGCTGTCATGCGGATAGTTCTTGATGATCGTATCTCTATAGGTGAGGGTCTGATCGGTAGCTGGTGTCGTGTACGCCTGCTTATGTCCCGTCTCGGGCCATATATACGTCAAGGTCTTGTTGATCGCCGCACAGGTGTCTATCGTGTCGCGATACAGATAGGTCGGACGAACGGTGAACGGCAGAACGACTACCGAGTCGCAACCGAAATACGAAGAGAGCGTGTCGCGATATGTTCCGGACTCGAACAGCGTGTCCGTGCGAGATTGTGCTCCTTCGCGCGTGGTCCATGTATGCTTCCATAAGTACGGCAGCGTACGATCCACCACAGAGACGGCCGGTAAGATCGTCGTATCAATACGGTTGCGTACCTCCAGACGCAACTCGATGATCGAGTCGCAACCGTTGTGAGCAATCAACGTATCGACATAGATACCGGCTTTCTTCAGATAACGCTCCGTTGTAATGTTACTCTCCATCAGATAAGCATGCCTGTCGAACTGTACCGAGTCTCCGTAGCAGACGGTATCGCGGATGATACGACGGTATTTCTGCCTGTAGTCGATATACATGTCGTATATACTGTCGAAGCGGTAGATGAGCGTATGAAGCGTATCTATCGCATGGAAGGCTGAATCCTTATCCGGCAACGAATAAACGCGCTTGTATCCGTCTGCCCAAGTGTACAGCGTATCCTTGTTCGCGAACTCGCATACCGATAAGGTATCGCGGAAATAGTAGATGTCATCGACATACAGATGCAGGGTGTACGTAGCTTTACAGTGCTCACCCAACGTGTTGGTATCCGGTGCCTGTGCGATCGAGTCATAGACACCCGTGGTGTAGTACCAACTGCCACCCCACCACATGGAATCGCCTTTGGCAATATGCGCGGTGGTATCCTGATGGATCGTATCGGCATAGATGACCGTCCAACGCGTCACGCTGTCGCAAGCGTAAGCATAGTCATTGTGGATCCAATGATGCTGGCTGTCCTCCCATGCCGAGCGTGTGGTCACGGTGTCATAGTAGATACCGTCACTCTTAACCCAGGTCTCTTTCGGCCAGAACAGCTGCACCGAGTCACCCTTACAGAGGTAATACGTCGTGTCGCGCGGCTGCTCTTGGTGCGGACGAACGATGACATGCATCTGCTTCGTACTGTCGCAGTTATAGACGATAGTATCGTTACTGATCTTGACACCTACCCATTTACCTTGCCACTCATGTACTTTCTGGCGGTACGGGTCGAAGGCAGGATGTACGGTGTCACCCAAGATGATCGGATTCTCTTTGATCGCTTCCTCGCAGAAGAAGATCGAATCGGCTCTGTCGAAATCGAAGTCCGGTAAGATGGACAGGTTAACCTGCACGATAGAATCGCATCCGCAAGAGGTCGTGTAGGTGAACATAGGTGACCAACCTTCGGTATAGATCGAGTCCCGATCGCCGATGACGTACGGCAACTCGCTCTCGCATACGGTGTCACGGAACTTATGGATATACATCTGATCCACATGGATCTTCACCGTGTACATCGTGTCGCAGGTCATGAGCGTATCGCGGAACGTAATGTCACTCGTATAGTTGACGCCGTTCCACTGAACACCGCCCGGCAGACAACCGCGAAGCACGGTGTCCTTGTCAACAGGCACATTGATATGCAAATCGAGCGTGTGGAACTCGGTGATATAGTCCATCTCGTCCCGTACGGTATCGGTCCATAAACCGGAAGTGTAATAACTGCGGTCGTTCTGCGTCCATACATACGGTGTATCGACGATACACATAAATACCTGCTGACGCTGTTCTTCTACGGCATTCAGGTAATAGGTACTGTCGCAACCGCCTGCGGCTACGCCCGGATGTAGATCTTCGTACCTACCGCCGGAAGTAATCGTCTGACCATGCCAAAGGATCGTTGAATCCAGATGCAGGATCTGCGTCTCGGTAACGGTCAACGCGGCATGCTGCTGGATCTCATAATAAACGATCGAGTCACAACCCGGCATATTCGGGTTCGGGAAGGATACAGTGTCGCGGTAGATACTGTCCGATGCCAAGCGGAAATAGAAATGACCGTTCGGCAAAGTCTTACTCTCACCTTCGCAAAGCCAGATCTGCTCGATATGTTTGATTTGCGGCAGCACATACATCTTCAACTGGTACGTACTGTCCGTCTCCTGAGCCGTCCTGTAAGTATAAGTAACCAGCGTCGTCTTGCCCGGTTCTCCGCTCAACGGAACGTTCCTATGCTCTACCGGACCATTAGTCCAATAGTACGGCAACTCGCTCTCACAGATTGCTACCGAGTCTTCGAAATGGAACACATTATAAATCTCGAGATACAGTTCCCAAGTGTTCATACATGCACCGGCCGTCCTCTGTTCATACGTATGCGTGCCCGGCGTCCGCAGATAAATCGTCGTATCAGGTAGCGACCATACATACGGCAGTTTATCCTCCGCAACACGTACGGTATCATACACCTCGGTCTTCTGACCGAAATGCATATATACTTTCTCTATACTGTCGCAACCGTGAACGGTCGAGAACGTGTTCGTGATGACAGTATCCTTCGTATATATTTCGCCCAAGTAATAGATATAACCTTCGTCGTTACAGTTGAACAAGTGGCGTACGATAGGCGTTTTGTAACTCGGGTGAACGGTCAACTTAAGAGTGAAGATCGAATCAACCGCCTCCACGCCGGGTTTCCATACGGTATCGACATACGTACCGCCGCTGAACCGGTACTGACCGCGCCAGAAAGTAGAATCGCCTTCACAGATAGAACGCTCTTCCGCATACTGGTTCGTCTGCGGCGAGGCAGGGATGATCTTAACAGTCAACTCATAGATACTGTCGCAACCATAAACCGTAAAGTAATCAGCATGATAGGTTCCGTCGGTACCGATATCTTGACCGTGCCACTTATAAATCTGACCTTGCGGCAGGTCTTTGTGCTCTGAGAAGAAATACGACTGCGCTTTGTCGAAATGGATAGTGATGATCGAGTCGCAACCGGTGGACGAGGTGACGGTATCCGTCATCTGTGTGTCGGACGTGATAATACGTCCTTTGTAGGTCGTCTCGCCGCAGAACGCGATCGTCCGGTAAGTGCGCTTGATTGGTCTAACCGTCAGATGCAAGGTATAGATACTGTCCTGACCGGTACGCGTATAGTAGGTCGCAGTATAGTCATGCGTCTGACCGATATACTGATGGCTCAGGTTGCCTTTTCCATGCCAAGTGAAGTCATCCCCTTCGCAAATCGTCAGACTCTCTTCGAAATGGTACGACTCGTTGTTCTCGCTCAGAACCAAACGCCATAGTTCGCTACAACCCGTCTCGGCATTCGGACTCTCGAACTCATACGTGCCCGCCTGCAGGAACGTCTTGGTCTGCTCTGTACCGTTATCCCAATAAGTCCAGGTGTAACCATGCGAACCGCCAAGACTCGCTTTGGTCTCAAACACCGCTTGCGGATGTTTCGTGATATGCAGGATCACCACCGAGTCACAGGCTACGTATTCGGTAAACTCACCACCGTCGCGGAAGGTCTTTCCGTTGAATTCAACACTACCGTCGCTACAAATCGTATAGTACTCATGACCTGTCTTGATCTCGCGAACCGTCAGGTGTAAACGATAGAAATTAAAACTGCCATCCGCTTGTTCCTCCGTTCCGTAGAACGTACCGTTCTGGCTGGCATGGATTCCGTGCCAATGAAGCGTCTCGCCCGGGCAGACGGAAGCTATTGTATCGATCGTATCTACATGGTTGATGGTGATCGTAAGGATACTCACGCTGTCGCAACCGAAGCGGTTCGTGCCGTATTGGTAGAACGTTCCGCCTTCACGGTACGTCTCGCCGTTCCATACGCAAGAGTCACCCTCGTTCATCTGCCGCGCATAGCGGTTCGTGTCCGCACTCAGCACATTGAGTGACAGATGTACCACGGAGTCACAAGGTGTATGGAAAGTGTACGTATAGACGCCGCTCGTACGAAGAATAGTGTCACCGAAAGCGATGCTGCCGCCCTTACATATATTCTCCGTCACATACGTGTCCGGGATAGAAGTGACAGTCAAGTGCAAGATATGCTCTACACTGTCTTTGCCACTCGCGTCTTTGATGGTCTTCACATAATCACCCGTCTCTGTATAAGTGCGCCCGTCCCAGTTCCAGATAAACGTCTGGCCCTTACAGATGACCTCGGTGTCCTCCGTTCGCGTCACCCCTTGGTTGGCATACACCGTGATGATCGAGTCGCAACCGAGAGAGGAGGTGAGACGGAAATCATGCGAACCTTTTTCCGTGAAGGTATAACCACGATACGTCGCAGGGAAATCATGGAAAGTGATCTGCTCGGTGAAATGATAATTCGGTGCCACCGTCAGATGCAGTCTGCACTGGATAGGATCACCGTTCGCACGGTTAGCCGGATACTCATATGTACCCGCCTGACCGTAGGTCTTGCCGTACCACGTAATAGTCGTATCCGGACAGATGATAGCGATCGTGTCAATCGTGTCAACGTGGAACTCCTCCACCTTCACACGGTAGATACTGTCGCATCCATGGATACTCGTGTACACCCGTTCATAGGTACCGACGGTAGAGATGGTCGTATCATGCCATACGAACGGTTCGTCCCTGCCGGTGAGGATACGCTTGGTCTCCTTATGCAGGAACGTCGGGTAAACATGTACCATATACACGTAGATACTATCCTTGTTCGGATCCGTCACAGGAATAGTGTCGTATAATATCGTGTCGGAATAAACCGCCACGTCGCGTGCGTTCACTCGAACTGTGTCACCAGGACAGATCTGATAGGTATACTCCTGAATGACACCGTTCTCGGCATGACCCTTACTTACTACTGCCGCTATCAACAATAGCAAACAGCCTAATCTATAGAGATAATTTTTCATATTCATAACTTTAACCACTAATCCACTAATCCACTAATCCACTAACCCTTAATTATAGCACATACATCCATGGTGCATACCTGCACGAGCCGTGCGGCTGCCACCGATCATATACGTCAACTTGACGCCCGTGAAGAACGGTACGGTATGCCCCGGGTTCGCAAACGTGTTCACGTACGGATTGATCTGTACCGGTGTAGCAGGTACAGGCTCCTTTTCGGGATCGCCCGAGATCAGTATAGAAGGTTGGTCCGTCTCCCATTTGCGAGCCTGAGAGTTCAAACCGTATTCAAAATAGAAAGCTAATTTAAGCACATTACATATGCGGCTGCTGGTCGGCATAGAAGACAACAAGTCATAGCCGATTTCGCCTATCAGCGAAGCACCCACATTCAATTGGTTCGCTACCCGGTTCTCGAAATCATAGTCCGTATAACCGCGATCCGGCATGTCGTGGAACGGCTCAGCGTACGTCTCATACAATCCGCTGATCGTGTAGGTTCCGTAACTACGCGTGACAGGATTCAGCGCATAGCTCACTTTGATACCGGCGCCTACATGGAAACCGCGTACATAATAACCGATCAGAATAGGCACATCGATATAGTTCCACTCCATCTCGTCCGTCTGGTTAACACGGTACTGCAGCGTCACGTCCTTGCCCTGCGTGTCCTTGCCCGGGAACTCGTACGTATACTCATCCACAGCCAACGAGGAACGGTGAAAACTCACCTGTACACCGATGTTCGCCCATAGACCGCTGTTACGGAACTCATATCCCGCACCGACTGCACCACCCAACGAACCGTGAGGCATCGCGTTTGGCACCGAGGTCTGCAGCATCGAGTATCCGATGCTACCGCTTATGTAACCGAAGTGATAATCATCACCAACCTCAAAAGCACTGTGATGACGCCGAAAACTCTGTGCACTCATCGCTACCGATAAGCCAAGCGCCAAAGTCAGCAAGAGAATCTTTTTTGCCATATGTATTCTTATTATATTCTATAAATAATTAACGCGTGCATTGCCTGCATGCCTGCACATGCGTGTACAAAAAGCGGCGCAAAGGTACTATAAATTTTTCACATATGAAAATTTTTTGCAAAAAAAGTGAAAAATATTTGCACAATTCAAAAAAAAGCAGTACCTTTGCACCCGATTTTGTGATTACGGTGGTCTTAGCTCAGTTGGTAGAGCATCGGATTGTGGTTCCGAGTGTCGTGGGTTCGAGCCCCACATTCCACCCCTGAGGGGCAA